>Ga0187848_10004078_pt1 | contig 10341 bp, 6 predicted proteins | sample June2016WEW_4_40_FD_132424 | JGI IMG/M metagenome (GOLD analysis project Ga0187848, IMG submission 132424) | Peatland microbial communities from SPRUCE experiment site at the Marcell Experimental Forest, Minnesota, USA - June2016WEW_4_40 | ecosystem: Environmental > Terrestrial > Soil > Wetlands... | reverse complement strand
GAATAGCGTTTGAAGCGCACGGGATTCTATCGCTCGAGAAGGAGGACGGTCTACATAATCCGAACTTACTCGATAAAGTCGCGATTAGGATACTTAAGGTGCGCGAGAAATTCGTCGTCAGACACGCCGATTGTATCATTGCATTATCTTCAGATATTTACAAATACTACGCAAAGTTCAACAAGCGTATTTTCCTTATCCCTACTTTCGTCGATGAAACTAAGTTTAAGGGTCGGGAGAGTCCAGCTCGGTGGAAGTCAGACGATGATGAAGAAAAAACTATTGGCTTAATTGGACCCTTCGCCCAAAACAAGGGCACAAACGCCTACACTCTAGATTTCGTATGTAGGAATATAGATGAGTTCGACGAACGCATCAAATTTACAGTTATCGGTGAGTGCGACTTTAAGCAGATCCGAAGTGAACGAATGCAATATGTTGGTTACCTCAAAAAATTTCAAGATTATGTTGACCAGTTAACGCTCTTGGATGCCGTCTTGGTTGCTTCGAGATTCCCCACTTTTGGACCACTAAATAAGATTCTAGAGCCGATGGCGTGCTCATTGCCCGTTTTTACGACATCTGTAGGCGCAGTCGGCTTGGACCATATCAAGTCCGGAGAGGATATATTCATCAATGAAGAGTCCGAGTTAGTGGCGCAGGTCAACAAGTCCCTTTTTGACTTTGATCTTATGGATAGGATAGGGAGAAACGCTCGACGCACCATAGAAACGTACTACAGTGCGGAAGCAAACAACAAGAAACTTGTTGAAGTAATAGAGCTATTAGGCACCCCGTCGTGAAATGCCCATACTAAGGGTAGGCGTATATACTCGTGACAGCCCGCGCTCGTCTTTTAGGCTTATTCTTTCCGCGCTGTTCTTTCCGTGTCGCAAAGATAGCCGTGCCGCCTAAGATATTCACCGGTGTTACTGGTCTTTGTCGACCGCAGTGAAAAAGCGTAAACCTGCTGACCCCATTAGTTGTTTTGATCGGTGGACACTGCTCTGTCGCAGCGTTCTTGCGTTCACAATAATGCTACGTATTGTTGCGATTCCAGACGGCGAAGTCAGATCTGTCGATTGAGCAAAAAAGTGGGTGCGACAGTGAGTGATAAAACTTCAAATAATTCTTCTTTCGCCAGTCGATAATCATGTCGTCGGATTCCTTGGGATGTGCTTTCGCCATTTTTCTGGTTTCCGACAACAGGCAACTATCGTAATTAAGAAAGTATTGACGTAGGGAGTGCGCTCCATTTTATTGATCAATCGGCTTAAGCCGTTCATTGCTTTATCGATCCGCGGTCGAGCGAGATTGATTCTTAAACGATCGGTGCTCGGTCCAATGAATGCGACATAGCTCAGCTCGAATCCCGTCGCTGTCAGATTCACCCTCCGCTTTGTCAGCAATGCACCATCCTGAATAGCTTACGTGAACTGGTGGCGTGCACATGGTAAGCTATCTTAGCAACGAAGGCTTATAATCGTGTGCAAGCAAGAGGTTGGGCACCGAAATCAGCGCTTTTTGCAAAATACAAAAGCTTTCTATAATCGCACACTTCACCAGACAAGCAAACCGAGATGACGAAAGTATACCGTCTAGTGCATAGGGTTTATGGACAACTTTAAAAATCTGTTGTTAAAACGCATTGACACGCTTGCAAATTTCTACTCAGAAAAAGGATTTGCAGAAGACGATGCTAAATGGTTTTCTAAGGCCAAATCTGACAAAGAATTTGCCAGAGATTACATTGATGGTCTGAGTGATACTAATTACATAAAACTGAAAAAGATTGTGAGAGTTGTTGATTTCATAGAATCGTATAGTGAAGGATTAGGTCGAGAAGCAAAAATTTTGGAAGTTGGATGTGGCGGTGGTCGCTATACAAGCGTTCTGGGATACACTGGTAACAGTATCATTGGTATAGATTTCAATGAGGGGGCGCTGAAAGGAGCACGAGAAAGAATAGACGAGTTAGGATTTAAAAATGTGCAACTGCAACATGCCGATGCCTACCAATATTTTGAGCAGAGCAGGGGCAAATTCGATGTTGTCTTAGCACTGGACGTTATAGAGCATCTGCGTGATCCGCAAAAATTTTGTAGCCTCGCGCACGATTCGCTATCAGACAAAGGCGTTCTGGTTATTATCGTACCAAACGGATATTCCTTAGCAGAGCTCGGTTCTCACACCTTTTCAGATTTAATAAACGAAAGAATCTTTAAGAGAGAATTTCCTGAAGGATGGACCCATATTCAGCGTTTCAGTTTAGGGTCACTAAAGAAGATTGTCAAAAGAGCAGGTTTCAACAATATTAGTGTGAAAAATACATTCTGTTTGACGCCTTTGTTCATATTCGGTTTTCGCGGGAGATTTGCTTTATACAACATAAAGATTGCAGACAGCTTTCCAAGTTTTCTGGCAGGAGGATGGCTATTATCTTGTGAAAAGGCGTAAGCCTGCTGACCCATTAGTTATTTTGATCGTTGGACACCGCCTGTTCGCCTCGTTCTAGCTTACGCAACAATGCGTATTGCTGCGATCCGACTACGTGCTTCGAAGTCAAATCTGTCGATTGAGCAAAAAAATGCGGTGTTGCTGATCGCCTTCATTTTATGGGAGCCGTTCCACGCGATCAAGTTCAAAAATATATATCCGCGATGCATGTACGCCTGATACCTTTCAGGACAAATCGGTTAGGTGCGCTGTACTTTCCAAGCTTTTCGAGTATTTGGCGTGCGAACTGGTGTGTGAACCGTCAGTAATCGGTCTCTCATTGGCCGTTACTGACGTGTTGGGGGAACAGGTTACTCTATGTATCAAGCTAAAAGGAGTGCGACAAAAAAACTTAAGATGTTTTCCTAGGTCGTGATTTGGCAAAAAAGAGAAGGTATGCAACGGCGCAACGTAAGAGCTAACTTGGCTTGGTCAAACATCTTGCAGTCGTTGGACAGAATCATTCAAGATATCGTCGCATAATATATGTTATGCTCCAAACTGAGCTAAATCGCGAGCGCGTGAACAGCTTCACGTTTCAACACCCGTACGAAATAAGAGTGGTTCGGTTTTAAACTATGGCGACCCTAAGAGAGTATCGAGGCAGCGCGGAGATAAACCAGCCAAAATCTCTCGTAAATTGCGGTTTACAGGGCGTATCGATAATACTTCCTACGTATAACCGAGCGGACACCTTACACAACTGCTTAAACTCAGTATTAAACCAGACCTATTTGAATTGGGAGCTGATAATAGTAGACGACTCAACAACTAACGACGTTGAGACGCTCGTTAACCGATTCGCTAGTCACGATAAGAATATTCGTTACATCAAAAATGAGGTAAGAAAGGGACTTCCCGCAAGCAGAAACATAGGTATTTCACTTTCTGCACATCCTCTGGTATTGTTTATTGAAGATGACTTAATTCTGGACACTGATGCGTTGGACAGACTTGTTACATGTTTTAATGAACAACTACAATCCAGTGAAAGAATTGCTGCCGTAGCTCCTAGCCGGCCTTGGGTAGGAGGAACATGCTCAAGTCCCGCACAAAATCTTTTAACGAAAAATCAAGATACCGGATCATCTCCCTGCTTCCAAAGTAAATTTACGGGACTCATATACCACAATTTTTCACCTGAGTTTGGCGTGCTACAGGAAGTTCAAGATGTCCATCCCTGTTCTTTGTATCTGAAGCAAGCTCTCATCGAGGTAGGGCTGTATGACGAGACCAGTTATGTCGGAAATTTTTTTTATGAGGATTCCGATTTAAACCATAGGATCAGAAGACGCGGTTATAAATTCTATTTCGCGCCAGATGCTATTTTTTACCACATAATAACGAGCGAAGGAGGGTGCAGGACGACACGCCTGCGTTATGGCCTCTTTTTTGTTAAAAATCACATCACGTATGTGCGCAGAAATTTTGGCGCAAGGTGTGTTTACATGATTCCGCTATTTTTTGTTTCGTTCACAAAGCTGGGATTGAAACAGATTATAACTTCAAAAACGCTGAGATTTAAATGAAAATATGTATTGTAGGGCACTTTTCTGGAAACCAAGATGAGGGCGTAAAAAATGTGGCATACAACATCCTGTACCAACTCTCCTTGAACCACGAAGTGTATCGTGTCGACATCAGAAGCATCTACAAACACCTTTACACGATACGACGATTTAATCCCAGCATCGTCCATTTTGTGGTGGGTCCCAATTCTATTTTGAGCTTCATTTTGGCAAAGTTGGTATCACTATGGTGTAGGAACACAAAAACAGTATTGTCTGCGGTACAGCCAGGACAGGTCTCCTTTGAGACTTTGATCCCTCTGCTGAAGCCTGACCTCGTACTGGTACAATCAAGAGAAAACGCAAGAAGGTTCAAGAATTTCGGTTGTGAGACAAAATGTGTTGCCAATGGCATAAACACTAGTCGTTTCGTTCCCGTTACGCCTTCTGAAAAAGAGGCGTTGAGAAGCAAGTATCATCTGCCACAATATAGATTTATCATATTGCACGTGGGCCACATCAAAGCTTTGAGAAATTTACAGCTTTTGGCCGGTTTAAACAGCGAAAAGAGGCAAGTTCTCGTGATTGGCAGCACTTCAAGCGCTATTGAAAGTGGTACGCGGCGTGAGCTACTGAAGGCAGGGTGTATCGTATGGAGTAACTACCTAGACCATATAGAGGAGGTCTACGCTTTGGCCGATTGCTATATTTTCCCAACGACCGATTATGGCAGTTGCATCGAGATGCCTCTGAGTGTTCTTGAGGCGATGTCCTGTAATTTAGCCGTGATAACGACGCGATACAAAGTACTCCCTGACTTATTTGAGCCTGGTAATGGGCTCTTCTACGTAGCTCATGAGGATGAGCTCTTTGCAGCGATAAATGCGATTGAGAGTACACCCTTCCTTATCGACACGCGACAAAAAGTCCTTACATACTCTTGGGAAAATATCAGGGAGCAGCTAGAAGAGATATATGCCAGTTTGTCCGCGCAGTGATAGTTAATGCCTATCTCAGTTCTTCCACAAAACAAGTTGCGTCAGAATCGCAGGCGCCTCTAATCATCCTATATCCCTAAAATCTGTACTCTGAACCCTGCGCCATCCTTCCGATTCAATAGATTCCTGCAGTCCAGGATATTTCTAGATCGTATCTTAAGCGCTATTTGATTAGGTTAACTTATGCAAATGTCGCGTGATCTCGTAGCACTGCGACACAATCTCTGTGACAACAACATCTTCTGGATCTAAGGGACGATAAATAATGACGGATACAACTTATCGAATATTTTGATGGCTTACGACTAATTTTCCAGAATGTTCGCAAATTTGAAGGCTCTAATACCAGTACCTTACCTTTATAAGCGGCCCCAAAACACAGTTTTGCGGCATCTCTCGAATCCACTAGCGCACGCTTCACTCAACGCTCAAAACAAACGCTGGCGTTTATTAATATCCCGAGCCCTGCTCAGATTCTACTTCTCGGTTGTTTTGTTTAAAAACATTGGATCTATGCCAATACAATGCCCCAACTCCCGGGCCGGGCTTGAGAATGTGCAATCGAGGATTCCTATTCGACAGCTCAATTTCTCCCGATACGTTAACGTCGGTATCCTCTGATCTAAGCAAATTCTTTTGCGAATGCCATATTTACGTTTTGAAATGAATTTTCCGCCAGTTTTACAAATTCGGCCACCTTATGCTCGTTGGAGATCTGCCCCTCACGAAAAGCTGCATAGTTCTGCTGCAGCTCTCTTGATCATCAGCCTCCGCCGATATATCGCTATGTTCGGATAGCTAGCTTAACTATGGCTGAATTCAGTTACGAAGCAATTCGTCAATTTTTATTCTGATGACTGACTCGAGCGTCTCACTACTTCTAGTGCCATCTAGCACGATCATACCAAATTTTGTTGCGAGGCTTAGGAATATTTTCCTGTGTTCAGTTAGGTAATCTACGGCGGGGATATCATCTTTTCTTTCATATGCGACTTCAACAGGCACATCGAGCAAAATGAGCAGCGCGGGTTTGGGGAACACGTGGCCCCATCGATAAATTGACCTGCAAATCCTCTGTTCTGACTCGCCGAGATCCACCCCAGTATTTATTAAAACATCAAAAAAGTACCTATCACACACGACGGTCGTCCGGGTTAACAATGGTATAAACATTCTTGATATTGTTGTAAGACAATAGTCTACCATCACGGCAAATTTGAAAAAACCGGCGTGCTTGATCTTTTGGGTTGTTACACGATGATTATCCGCAGCATTGAAAGACCCTCCCGAGCCTTTCTTGATTAACGTCGCGATCATCTTAAATGGAGCAGAGTTAAAGTTTCTCCACCCCAAGTAAATTTGTTTATTTCTAACGTTACGCTGCGTAAGGAGGTCTGTCACTTTATTCGAAAGCGTAGTCTTTCCTGAGCCATCGATACCAACTATACAAATCAAGAAACCGTTCATAGTGAGACTCACTGAAAAGTCGCAGGCCTAAGCTTCACGATAGCCATTGAGGGGCTTACCCGAAGATGCTACACCCATCAAATCCGTACTTACGCCAGTCCAGGCCTAATAGGTCCAGTACCGTCGGGGCGGCGTCGAGTATGCTTATGTCGCCTCGTGTTGTTTCTCTGCGTGATCCGTTTATCAAGAAGGTTGCGTCCTTAAAATGCCCTCCTGAAGCTACGTTGTGGTCGTATGCTTTTCCAAACAGGTCGGAATTCAGCTCCCAGCCTACCCCGAAGTCGCTTTGAAGTTCAAACAAAAGATCCGGATAGATCTCGTCTCTGTGTTCCCCTGGACCAAGCTCGTCCCTCAGTTTGACGCAGGTCACAGCCTTATCGCCGTGCGGAGTCCTTAGCTCGAGCAGGAGTTCTTTCAACTCACGCATGATTCTTGCGCGTTCAGTGTTTGAGATCATCTCCTTGTTGATTTCTATGCCGCCAAGCGAATATGACTTGATCCCGGCAAAAGTGGACATGAATGCAGTGCTCCGCCTTCGGTCAATGGATCCAGAAGAGGAATAAACTGATTTGCCGAGTTGCGTCATTTTTTTGCTGCGGGTGAGCAGTTGCATAAGTAAGGGCTCAACATGGAACTTGTTTGCGGCTTCCAAAGTCAGCGTTCTGAGTTGATTTCTTAATCGACTATTCGTTCCCTGCTGCACTACGTAACCGCGTCGCCTCAGACACTCGTTTACGTTAATGGTCTTTATCGGTCGCATATGATGGCCGTGATCGCTCATCACGATGAACGCTATATTACGATGAATGCTCTGAAATTCACCTATTAGTGAGTCAAATGCTGCGTAGAAATCAGTGATCATATGATCGAAGGGATTCTTTCCCGGGTACGTCGGATCGTTCTGGTCGAAGAACCGCCACAGCCTGTGTTGCACGACATCGAGTATCGAATAATAAACGAAGAATAGCCCCCACTCCTCTCGCTTGAACAATTGCAATGCGATGTTGTTTTCTTTTTTAATCACATTCATGGCGAGAGCTGCCCATTCTTTGAGATGTTTTTCTCCAGGAAATTGACCCCATATATCAGCAAGTGCGTTAGGTATTGCGTATTGGCCTTGAACGTCCCTCGGACAAACGCTCAGATCCCTCATCGTCCTGAGCCGATCGATCCTTTCTTCAAACGGCGATCTGCCTACCATTACTCCGTTTATATTCCACGCTGGATACGCCAAATGAGGCATGACAATTACCGCTCTGCACCCTTCTTGCCCTGCATAATCCCAGAAAGTTTTCCCTTTGAAAACCGTCAGGTCGAGCTTCGCCAAATCACTCAGGTGTGGATCAAATACGTCGTACACGTACAAAAGCCCGTGATTCGCGGGGAGGAGCCCTGTATAGACGCTCGCCCACGCCGGAATCGTATCCACGGGAAAAACAGATTTCGCTGAAAAGGTAGGGCTCTGATCTATCATCCGAGAAAGATTTGGGAGTTGGCTTCGATATCTCAGGATAATGTTAGGATCGAGTGAATCGATACCGATAATCGCGACGCGTTCTTTAACTGCCATCACCCTTTATGAACGCAAGGGTCTCTTTTAATATCTCTGCTTTGCTTCCGCAACGTCGCGTGAATTGTCAATTCGAACAATTCTTCGCGGCTTGATCTTCTGTTAAATGAACTCGCCTCAAAACAGAGTTGACTTATCCAGATTTCCGTTGCCGTCCTCCATCCTTTGTACATCGTTGCTAAGCTGTCGTTAACATTTCTTATATTGGAATGTCACAGGGCGACGAAAACCATGTGTAACTCTTGCGTGCGCAACCACACGCCATCCAAGAACTAAAAATGGGGCGGCAGTGAGCGTGCATCACATCGAAATCTTGTCAGTTTGCTGGAATTCTCCAAGTATCCCGAGCGGAGTTCAAACTTCCTAATAGCCATATGCTTTATTATCTAGCTGTGGAGACTCGGCAAAAATTTGGTATTCATGCCTACCCAAGATTTCTATCAAGCTACTCGTTGCTGCTCAACATTGGACCCCGAAGCGGCAACGCTGTCCCAGAATGACTAAGAAACTGAACTCAAGATATGCGAGGCGCGTTGAGGGAGATCTTCTCCTGCTGTCGCAGCACGCGCTAATGTGCTTTCCAATGTCTTACTGAGGACTTCCCAGTCGTATTTCGCGCTGATAAGTTTCTTACCCTCTTGCCCCATCTGCCTTCGGAACGTTTCATCTTCATGGAGGGCCGTTATGGTCCGAGCATAATCGCCGACGCTCGAGCAGTACTGAACGATATCGTGGGCAACCCCCTCGACGCCTTGCATCCTCGTGGAGAGCACGGGTTTTCCGCACGCCATGTATTCGAACAGCTTGAGTGGGACTGCGCCTGCAGATATCGCGTTGGGCTTGAACGGAATCAAGCACACATCCGTGGCGGCGATATACCGGGGGACTTCCGTGTAATCAACTTGTCCCGTAAACATAACCCGGTCGGCGACGCCGCATGTCTTAGCGAGATCGACCGTTTGTCTGAATTGTCCTTCCTTGCCAACAACAAGCATTTTGATCCGTTTGTCGACCATTTTTAGCGCTCTAAAAACTGGCTCGAGATCCACCCATTCCCTTAACACACCCACGTAGCCAACGATGAAACCATCCAGGCCAATCTCCGCTTTTTCGTCATCCTTGTTCCTGAAAGCACGCAGGTCAACGCCGTTTGGAATGATACTTGATTTGTCATCCGGGATATTGTATTTCCGTCTAAGGGCGTCGCACGTGAGGGTTATGTGTTGTGCTCTCTCGATTCCTCTTCGCAGAAAAAATGATCCCAAAGCGTATCCGTAAGGCCGTAATGGCCGCGGTATTTGCGGAGAGGCTTTGATCATGGCAACCAGGTCATCCGCGATGTCAAACACAGTCGGTAACCGTTTTGCTATCTCAAATCCTGTGACAAGGCTGTGGTGATTCAGTTGGACGTCGAACCCTTCCTTCAACAGCGCATTGCTAGCGCGACTGAAGAGAACTTCTTGCACGATCGGGCTCACTTTCCGCTGCGTCAGATATCTGTACTCAATTTGATCAAGATACTCATCGAATCCAAGCTTGTACGCGCCACTACCGCGTTGTCCGTTTTTCCACCAATCATTTATGCTCAAAACCGTAACGTCGTGATTTTGTGCCAAGTATCGCACGAATTGATGCGGCCTGTTATGTTGAGACGCTGTCAGGTCGGTCATAGAAGTAACAAGGATCTTCAAGTCAACGTCCCCTGCTTAGTTTTCCACATTCTTTGCGAGTGTTCAGCCTGACCGCGTCTCGCACACGGGCTTCTTTTTGGTTCCAATACCGTTTCCTAATCAGAAAAGCGCCTATCTTCACGCCGTCCCTGAATGATGCCAGCTTAGCCCTATCCACCCGTGCGCCGTATCTGATGGGCATTTCCGCCATGCAGAGTCCCTTTTGCGCACACTCAGCACACATGTCAGCTTCAATTTCAAATCCGTCTGCTACAAGCTCCAAACGCCGAAGCGCAGCCCGTCGATAGCCCCATAATCCCGTGCAAACGTCGCTTATCTTCACGTGAAAAAGCAACCGAGCGAGAGATGTGAGGAGGATATTTCCTACGACGTTCAGCCTCGTCATAGCGCCGGGCTCGATCGACCCTTTGAGCCGCGATCCGATGACCACGTCGTTCGTCTGCAATAGGCGCAGCATCTCGGTAGCCATGCTGACTGGATACGTATTGTCCCCATCAGCGACAATCACGTAGTCGGCGTCCACGGCCCGAAATGCTGTCTGAATAGCGGCGCCCTTCCCGCTTCGCTCTTCAGTGATAACCTGGGCGCCCTTTTGAACCGCGATCTCGCGT
>Ga0187848_10004075_pt1 | contig 10343 bp, 8 predicted proteins | sample June2016WEW_4_40_FD_132424 | JGI IMG/M metagenome (GOLD analysis project Ga0187848, IMG submission 132424) | Peatland microbial communities from SPRUCE experiment site at the Marcell Experimental Forest, Minnesota, USA - June2016WEW_4_40 | ecosystem: Environmental > Terrestrial > Soil > Wetlands... | reverse complement strand
TCGGTAATGTAGGGAACGAATTGCAGCGCGACGCCGAAGTTCTGGTATGTCACGCTCTGCGCGGCGCCCCCGGGCAGGATGATGCTGTTGGGGATCGGGAACGACCCGCCGGCCTGGAAGTTCGCCGGCCTCCCATTGAGCGTCGTCAGGTTCGGTTCCGCCAAGCTCCGCGCGAAGTTCAAGGTTCGCAGGGCCTGGATCGCCATGAGCACGTTGCCGTTGTCGACCGCCGTGGGCAGGTTGCCGCCGATCTGGGCCAGCCCCATTGCCGCGGGGGAGGCCGTTCCCAGCGTCTGGCCGGCGGCCGTCGCCGCGGTCGAGGCGATATTTCCCCCAGTGGTCTGGGCAAAGGCGAAACGCCCATGGACAATGCTGAAATCCATGCCAATGGTTCTGGCCGCAGTCCGGTTGACTTCGGCCACGGTGACCATGAGCATCACCTGCTGCTCGCCGGGCACGCGGAGGAGGTTGACCAAGTTCGCGTTTCCCTGCAAGAGCTCGCGAATGGCCTCGACCGCGGCCTGCTCGTCGCCCAGGCCGGGGATGAAAGCCACGTTGACGCTCCGCGGCTCGACCCTGCTGCGCCTGCGCGTGGGCGTGTGTTCCGCGACGACGCGGAGAATCTGCGCGGCTTCGACAATATCCTTGGCCTCGCCGCGGACCACGACTTGCTCGCCCACCAGCGAGAGTTGCACCGCGCTGTCCGGAAATGCCGCCTTGATTTCCCGTTCCAGCACCTTGAGCGCCTGCTCGAAGGCCTTCACCTGGGCCTCCAGACGCCTCCTCTCTTCCAGCACGTCCAGCGCCGCGCGTTCAGGGTCGGGCAGGACCACGACCATATAGCTCAGGGTCCGGTCCTTCTGCGGGTCGTTGGGATCGCGCGGATCGGCAAACCACAGGTCAAGCACCGTCCTGCCCGGCTTCTTGCCGACGACGGCGAATTCCTGGTCGGTGACGACTTGAAAACCGGCCACGTTCTCGTCGGGGATGTAGATGCGGCGCGGCTTCTCCCGCAAGACGATTACCTTGGCTTGGCCGGCGACTACCTGGATCGTGTTCTCGGGGGCGATTTCGCGCTCGACGAATTGCCCGTACTCGCGCTTGACCTTCGGCGTCGGCTCGGGGGTGCCCAATCCCGGCGGAAGCCCGAGCGTGGGCAGACGGAATTGAGTCGGGTCGAACGGCGACGCGACTGCTTGAGCGGGGCCTGCCGGCCCCGTTGGCGGCTGAGCCGCCGAGGGCGAAACGCCTGACGGCTGCGGGAGCGGAATCAACGGAGCAGCCGGCCGAATGACTTCCGGGCCGGCGGGGTTTTGCGCCAAGCGTCCCGGCGGGCCGCCGGCCCACGGCTGGCCGCCAAGTGGGAGCGAATCCGCAGAGCCGGCCGTCACGGGGGCGGAGCGGAGGATATTGATCTGATAATCGTTCTGTTGCGCCAGGGACCGCGGCGGCGCGATCGCCAGAATCAGACTGACAGCGCAGCCGTAACAGAGGGCGACTGGGAGGAAGCGGCGCGAGCGACTCGCAAGAGCCTGTCGGGAAAAAGGGGACAGCCCCCATTTGTGCATAGCACCCTTCGGGCCGTTCCGGCAAATGGGGACTGTCCCCTTTTTCCCAGACCGGAGCGCGGTCGAATGAAGAGATTGGTCCGGCACCGTTTCGCCCCCACGGAAGCCCGGATGACTCAGCGCAGGCGTTCACAGCAAGCTCATGCCTGCCGCCACCCCCGTCAAGGCGAAGGTGGCACAGCCTGGCGAGTATCTGCAAGGCTTCCGAGAAACAGTTGACGTTGGCGGTCCGACCAGCCCAAGCAACAGCGGTGGTGGCGATGCCGCCACCGACTCTGCGGATTGTATCGGTTGTAGGGGCCGCGAACTCTACCGTATTCGCCTATTTCTGCAGAAATGCCACCGATCTGGGGGGCGATGATTCTCCTGCAGTACGTTCCAGTCGCAACTTTTCACCGGGCTGCAAGTCTGCCGAGCCCGCGATTACCTCCAGTACCGCGTGGCTCTTCGGCGGTCCCCATGCCAGCCGCCAGGGGCGGAGACTCCGGCGGATGGCCAGCACAAGGCCATTGCCGTCCAGGAAAACCACATCCACTGCAAAACGCACGAAACACGTATGGACCGAGTTGCAGGGCACCAGCAGCAGGCCGGCATCGGAAGGTAGTGGGCGACGGAATTGCAGCCCGGCCAGCCGAGACCAAAAACCGCCGGCGATGGTCAACCGGGCAACCACGGTCTTGCCGGTCGTTTCGCTCAGCAAACGCCAGGCCGGGCCCATTAGAAGTTCCTGACCCGGATGAACGTATCGGCAAACTGCAAAAGGCGTGAAAAGAACGGGCCGAGCGTCCAGACGAAAATGCCCGGCATGAAGCAGACCACCAGCGGGAACATCCGCTTGATGGGCAGCGACATGGCGAACGCATTGGCCCGCTCGCGGCGGCGATCCCGCAGGTCGTCGGCCTGCCGGCGAAGCGCCTGGGCGATGCCGCTGCCCAACTGTTCCGCCTGAACCAGCGCCGAGACGAGGATCGTTACGGACGAGACTTCCAAGCGGCGGGCCAGCCGCCGCAAGGCTTCCACGCGCGTCCTGCCTGCCAAGAGGTCCGACTGGTAGGTGCGGAACTCGCGGCCCAAGGGGCGCTCTTCCAGCACCGAATCGAGGACGCGCGACAGGGCCGCATCGAAGCCAAGGCCGGCCTCGCTGAGCGTGGCCAGCAGCTCCAAACACAGGGGCAAGTCTTGTTCCGCCTGCTCCACGCGCCGCCGCCGCGACCGGCGAACGACCAGCCACGGAAAAAGCCCCAGGATCAAAAACGCGGTCCAAGGCGCCAGGTACCCAATCGGGACAAGGAGATCGCCCACGCCCGGCGGGAGGCGGGCGATGTTCCTGAACAATTCGTCCGTCACGCCGGAGCCTCGAACGGCCAGTACCGTGGCAAGCCCCAGGCCGATTGCCAGGAGCATTAGGGCAACGAATGCGGCGGGGGCGCCGGGCCGGCGATAGCCCGCCAGGAACAGCCAACGGCGGAGGAACCCTCCGAGCACGGAATCGCCGCCGGGGCGCCCCGTCGGATCGGCCGGTTCCGTGAACAGTCTTTCCAAGCTCCGCCGATTCGTGCCCAGACGGCGGAAGAGAAACCAGGCCGAGCAGATCAGCACGGCCGGCACCAGCCACAGGCCGACTAGCACCAGGTTTCCCATAAACCCCTCACCCCCTGCCCCTCTCCCGACCAACCTTCGGTCGGTGCCCGGAGAGGGGAGCCATGTCAGAACCGCAGGGCGTAGGGTGGGTCGAGCGGAGCGAGCCCCACCATCTTTCAGGCCAATTTTCGCGGTGGGGCTCGCTGCGCTCGACCCACCCTACCTCTCCCATCGAGGTGCCTCAGAACCGCAGCCGGCTGATGAAGGCCATCCACACCAAGCCAAGTGCTTGCAGAAGGATTGTCCCGGCAACCGCCCATTGACCGACCGACGTGGCGAGGAACTGGCTCATTTGCTCGGGATTGGTGCGCCACACCACCAGTGCGATGAAGTACGTCAGCAGCATCACCGCCAGGGTGGAAACCTCGGACTGGGCCGAGTTGGAGCGGATGCGCCTGGCAATCTCGATGCGGTCGCGAATCGTCCTGCCCACGCTGGCCAGGGTCGGAGCCAGGCTACCGCCGGTTTCCGACTGGACGCCGAGGGCCGAGGCAAACAGGAGAAATGTCTCCAGCGGGACGCGCTCGGTCAGCCCGTGATAGACCGTGCGGGGATCGTCGCCGAAACGGATGCGGCCCACCACGTCTTCCAGTTGCGGGCGCAGCGGGCGGCGCGATTCGTGCATCGCGCCGTCCAAGGCATCGGTGACGCCCGCCCCCGCCCCCAATGCGGCCACCATCAGGTCGATGGCGTCGGCCAACTGGGTTTCGATTCTTGCGGTGCGCCGCATCGCCAGATACGACTCCAGTTGCCCGGAGAGCAGGCCGGCAATCAGCCCGACCGCGATCACAAAGGGCGGGGCCCAGCCCAGTGCGAAGTACAGGAGCCCGGCCGCCGCAAGACCGAGCATCCACGGCAAGAGGCGGTAGCGGACGAGGAAGGAACGGGCCACGGGAAGCTGCTCCGGCTGCGCCGGCGCGGAGACCTCGGCCCGATTCTCCATGCGCCCGCGGGCCAGGGTGCGGGCCCGCGCGTTCCGCCAACCTGCGGCGACGACGCCGACCCCCACGAGCAGCAGTCCGGAGCAGAGCAGAATCTCAGCCATGGCCGGGGGACTTGCTCTTTTGGAAAAGGGTGCGGGGAACCTCGATTCCGCGCTCTTCCAGCTCTTCCACGACCCGCGGGACGATGCCGGTGGCGACGAACTCTCCTGCAATCTGCCGGCCCTTCCGGCCGCGCCGCTCGAAGCGATAGATGTCCTGCAACTGGGGCGTGGTGCCCTCCATGCCGACGATCTCCGCGATGCTCTCCACCCGGCGAACGCCGTCCTCGAACCGCCGGACGTGGACGATCAGGTGCAGGGCCGAGACGATCTGCTCGCGGATGGCACGCGAGGGAAGCTCCAGCCCCGCCATCAAGACCATCGTCTCCAGCCGCGCGAAGGCGTCGCGCGGGCTGTTGGCGTGGACCGTCGTCATCCCGCCGTCGTGACCCGTGTTCATGGCTTGCAGCATGTCCAGGGCCTCGCCGCTGCGGACCTCGCCCACGATGATCCGGTCGGGCCGCATCCGCAGGGCGTTGACCACGAGGTCGCGGGCCGTGATCAGTCCGCGGCCTTCGATGTTCGGCGGGCGGGTCTCCATCCGCACCACGTGCTCCTGGTCGAGAATCAGCTCCGCCGAATCCTCGACGGTGACGATCCGCTCCCGATCGGGAATGGCCTCGGCAAGGGCGCCCAACAAGGTGGACTTCCCCGAGCCCGTGCCCCCGGAAATGAGCAGGTTCTTGCGGCCGCGGACCACCGCGTCCAGAAACGCGTGGATGTCCGGGGAGAACATGCCCAGTTGCTCGAGGTCGCTGCGCCGCAATCGCTGGCGGCCGAAGCGGCGAATCGACAGGGTGGGGGCGTCGATCGTCACGGGAGGCAGCGTGGCATTGACCCGGCTGCCGTCGGGAAGCCGCGCATCCACCATCGGCGAGCTTTCGTCGATCCGCCGCCCGACGCGGGCCGCGATCCGCTGGATGATTCGCACCAGGTGGTCCGCGTCCCGGAAACGAACGTCGGTCTTCTCCAAGCGTCCGAACCGTTCCACGTACACTTGCTGGGGACTGTTGACAAGAATATCGGTGACTGCCGGATCGGCCATCAACGACGCCAGCGGTCCGACCCCCAGCGTCTCTTCCAACAGGTCGCCTACCAGCCGGCGACGCTCGGCTTCGTTCAGCGGCAAGTCCTCGTCCCGCAGGGCTTCATCCACGAACGTCTGCACGAATTCGGTCAACGTCTCCTCGCTGGCCGCCAGCAGGTTTCGCCGGTCGAGCTCATCCAGCAGCCGCTGGTGCAAAGTCCCCTTGACGGAGAGGTATTCCGCGCCGCCCGCACGGAGGGGCGGGGGCGCGACGGGGGCCGCAGTGATCGTCCGCGTGGGAGCCGCGTTCTTCATGGCTCGCACTCGGCCGGTCGGCAAGGAGAGATTCGCTTTCAGCAGCCGTTGCCGCCAGTCCTGCTCCGGCACGGCAGCGTGGTCGCGGCGTTCTTCGCTCACGGCAACTCCTCCTCGCTCGGCTCCGCCTGCTCGTTTGCGGCCCGTAAGACTTCGCCGTCCGCCGGCGCGGCGGGACAGGTCGGGCAAAGCGGCTGGGCTGCGCCCATCGCGTCGATGTCATCGACCAACCGCCGCAGATGGCGGCCGCAGCCGAACAGCCGGCTGGGCCGCAATATGTACGGTTCGCCCGTGTTGGCGGCAATCACGATCCGCTTGTCGAAGGGGATGACATGATCGACGGCATGGCCCAGGCGGTTGGCGACGTCGGCCGGCTTGACGCTTCCCGGCAGAGTCGTGTAACGGTTCAGCACGATCCGCTGCCGCTCTTTGGTCAGCCCCAGGCCCCGCAGGACCTCCACCAGCTTCACCGCGCCCAGGAGCGTGGGCACGACGTTCTCCAGGACGACGTAGGCCCGATCGCTCAGGTCCAGCACCGCCACGATCGCGCGGTCCAGCATGGGGAACGTATCCACGAGCACAAAGTCGTAGGTGTGCCGGGCAAGCGTGAGAATGCGGGACATCACCTCGTCGTCGATGTCGGCCGCCTCCACGGCGTCGGCGGGCGCGGCCAGCAGGTGCAGGCCGCTGGAGTGCGGCATAGCCAGTTGCCGGATAAGGGTTTCATCCAGGCGGTCCTTCTCGCGCACCACGTCGCTCAGCGACGTTGTGGGCGTCAGGTCCAGCAGCGATGCGCAGACGCCCATCTGCAGCGACGCATCCACCAGCAGCACGCGCTCGGGGTGACGCACGGCCAAGCCGCAGGCCGCATTGACGGCCATGGTGGATTTTCCCACGCCGCCCTTATTGCTGACGAACGAAACGATCCTGCCCAACCGGCCCGTTTCCCGCACCCCCGAGCGCTGTACGCGGCGGAGCAGCTCGGCCAGCTCGCTGCTGGATACGGGCCGGCGGAGGAAGTCCTTCACCCCGCCGCGAATCGCCTGGATCAGAATCGTGCTTTCCGCCACGTCAGGCTCGAAACCGTCCGGTCGAAAGACCCCGGCGACGGTGGTTTCGGGCGAGACGTACGCCGCTTCCTCGGCAAAGGCCTGCAGCGGCCGGACGTCGGTCCCCATTTCCACCAGCGCGATTTGCGGGCGGCGGCTGCGGGCCGCCTCGATCGCCTGGCGGATGTCTCCCGCGTGGTGAATCACCGGGTGCAGCTCGTCCAGCGAGGCCAGTGCGCTCTCCAACTCCACGCGAAACCGCGGATCGGGGCTCACGAGCAGGATGTTGATGGTCGTCGGCACGGGTGCTGCTCGGGATTCGGGACTTGAGATTTGAGATGGAAAGCCGCTTGCGGCTTCGCACCTGGCACCTGGGGCTGGGGATTTTGGATTTCAGATTTGAGATTGGATTACTGCGGGCCGATGTAATGGTTGACCAGGACGGGGGCATAGAGCGGATTCGTAAATGCCGCGTGTTCCTGGAAGAGCGTGGCAAGATCCGCCGTGTCTTGCGTCAATCCAGGGATGAAGGCGCCGGATACATTGCCGCCACCGACGGGCTGCGACCCGGAAGGTCCCATCGTGACACTCAAAGTGCCGCCGGTTGCGCTCCCATTCCAATTCCAGCTCTGCACGTACCCGAATCCAATAATCGTATTGTTCGCGTCAACGATGGGAACATACTGGGATAACGCCAACAGAGTCGGGCCGGTGTAGTTCGCCGGGTTTGTGCCGTTAGCGGACACGTACTGCGACAGCCATGCCGCATCTTGTGCTGCGATGCTCTTACCGTTGCCGATTTGCTGGCCGATTTCGATGAGGGCGGGTTGTGCGACCTGCCCGCCGCCCGTGATGGAACCGCCAACGCCGGCGGAGAAGGACGTTTGGCCGCCCTCCCAATTGGCTTGGCTCAATGCAAACGGCGTGACCCCGGGGATACTAACCGGGTTGTTATTGGCGTCGATATACTGATGGGGCGGGCCCGCCGTCTTGGCCCGGCCCGCGTCAGAGGGGTTCTGGCTCGGGCCGCCGACCGGGCCGGCCGCGGCGATGGCCGTGGCGCGGACCGTGACCCCGGAGGTTACGCTCAACTGCCCACTGCCGCCGCTGCGTGCCATCATGCTGCCGCGGCCGAACAGAACCGGCAGCGTCGGGCCGCCGGAGCTGATGCCCGACTCCTGGTCGAGCCCGTTGATATTGTCGGTTCTCCGCATGCGGACCAAGAACGCAGTGCCCGTGGACGAGCCGGGCGGCGCGGGCGTGAAATCGGCCCGCGTATAATCGTCCGCCTCGGCGCTGGACTGGCCGGGATTGTAAGTCCCCGCCACCATGTCGCCCTCGGCCGCATTGGAGAGATTGAGTTCCAGCCCCGGGGTGCCGCCCGCGCGCTGCGGTTGGTAAACGGGTGAATACGATCCCGCCGGAGCGGGCGGCAAGATCGTCTGCGCCGCAGCGAGTTCGGCGGGCCCGACGCCGCCGGTGAACTGCACCACGGGCCCGGCGCCATACTGCACCGTTCCCCCACTCCCCTCGTAGCAATCGGCGAACATACTTGGCTGTGCCGAAGACCCGTTGCCAACAGGCCCGCCGGCAACCATTTGGCTGGCTTGCTGTCGTGGGTCCGGCCCGGATGGGTTCGTTGCGGAGGCAGCTTGCCAGCGGAGCCCTTCCAGCGCCGCCGAGTCCACGGCCGTTTGCATTTCTCGTTGTGCGAGCCGGGCGAGACCCATGTCGATCACCAGCGCGGCCAACCCCATCAGGCCGAAGAACAGCATCACGAACAGCACCAGGGCATAGCCCGCCCGCTCCGCTCGTTTGCCGCGATGTAGTTTCATAACACGCCTATTGCTTGCCCTCTTCCACAACACCGGCCGGCGCAACGGCCGGACCGGCCCTGGCCGATCCGTCGTCTTGCGATGCCACGACCGGACTGTTCCCCCGCCCGGTGAAGAGCACGAACTGCCGCTGGGCCCCAATCACAAGCTCCAGGCAACGGGTCCCGGCCATCGGGTCCAGTCCGGGCGTGATGTCCAGGGCCACCCGATCCTTTGCAGGCGTTTCGCCCTTCGGGCCGTTGGCGGTTTTCGCCTTTCCAGGTGCCGGCGCGGCCTTGTCCGGGGCGGCCGTGCTCTCCGCGCTCAAAATGGCCCTGGCAAGGGCGGCAAAGACCCGGGAGACTGCGCCAGCCGACGAGTGCGCGGCCGGCGGCGGAGAACCTGCCGGGCGACCCGAACGCGCCACGCAGGTGATCTCGTACTTCAAGTCCATGGCCTCGGCCAACGGCGCTACTTCCTGGGGCTCCACGGCCAGGACGATCTCCTGCACCCGCATGTTGCGGGTGCTCGTGCCCTGCGTGAGCGAACTGGACGTGATCGGGACGTTGCGTATCTTCACGGGCGTCACCACGACTCCATCCTGCACCAACGGCCTGACGAAGCCGCGCTTTGGCAGCAGGGCCATATCAGGGCTCGCCACGACGTTGGTTCCCGTCCGGCCGGAACTGGAACGGCCCGCACCCGGCATGTCCACCGCAACGCTGGCCAGCAAATCCACGTGGTCTCCCTCTTTCAGCTCATGCACACCCTTGAGTTTGCCGGCGTCCAGGGTAATCGCCCGCTTGCCCAGGGGCGTCCCGCCTGCAACTCCGGGGTGAGTGCCCACGGGCAGAAAATCGCTTTCCGAGAAAAAGTAGGCCGCCGGCTTGTCGCGTGCGGTCACCCGGCCGCGAATCTTCGATAATTCGGTGATGGCCCCCTTGGGAACCTCCTGCGGCGGCTTCCAATCCACCAGCCACTGGGAGGTCTGTGGATCGATCAAGTAATCCCGGGTGACCATCGTGTAGGCAGGGATCGGCCGGGCGCAAACGGGGATGGGAATCCAGCCCGCCGGGATGGGATGCTTGCTCCTCCAGAACGCCAGTTGCGCCGGGTCGATGACCTTGAAGGCCGCCAACCCGCCCACGGTCCCCGCGCCGCCGATGACAATCGCCCCAAGGGCCAACAGCACCGTGCGCCACAGCGAGCGGCGACGAGCGTTCGGTTTGATTGCTCGCATGGTCTTACCTCGTTTTCAAGTACTTTCCGAAGTGCGTCTTGTTGGTTGTCGGGTTATTGAAAAACCTCGCGCCGGTAGATCGCTTGCGCGGAAATCAGACTCCGATACGGCCGCACGGCCGGGGGCCACTGCGAAGGGGGCGGCGGCACCGGGTCCGTTCGCTGCCATCCGGCCCACGCCGCTTGCTTTCCCAGGCCATAGGGCCCGCTGTAGGGGCTGACGTCGTGCCATGGCGCAGTGCCGGTAATGGGGGTGTAATTCGATGAATTGACCGTGACCTCACTGTCGCGGGCGCCCCAGGCGGGACCGTTCGGCTCCGGCGGCCAGGCCTCGGGCGGGGGAAACGCGCTCATCGTGGCCGATTGGTAGCCGTAGTTGATCCGCAGCGACACCAGCCCCCCCTGCGTCGACGCCACGGAAAACGCGCCAGGGGTGATTTCTTCAATGACCGGCACCCAGGTAATCGTCTCCGCGCCGTCGGGCTGCCGGCCGTCGACGCGGGCCACGCAGTAGACCGTCCGGTTCGGGTTGGCACTGTCCGTGCAGGGCACGGCCCCCGGATACCACAGGTACTCGTGTTCCGCGTTCCCCCCGTAGACCTGATGCCCCGGCTGTACGATCATCGCCGGATAGAGCATCTGATTGAT
>Ga0187848_10004074_pt1 | contig 10346 bp, 7 predicted proteins | sample June2016WEW_4_40_FD_132424 | JGI IMG/M metagenome (GOLD analysis project Ga0187848, IMG submission 132424) | Peatland microbial communities from SPRUCE experiment site at the Marcell Experimental Forest, Minnesota, USA - June2016WEW_4_40 | ecosystem: Environmental > Terrestrial > Soil > Wetlands... | reverse complement strand
TTGGGAGCAATCATCATCACCGCTGCCTGCAAGACTGAAGAAACCAAGCAGAGTGGTGCCGCGCCTCCCTCGGACGGTCTGGCGCCGACACTTACCGAACCGACCGCTCCTGCCCCGCAGCCCCAGAGCCAACAGACGCTTCCGCCTAAGCCGGACCCAGTCCCTGACTTGGTCAAACTGGTGGAGGACGAGTATGCCAAGGGCGAGGCCAACTACCGGACGGGGCATCTGGAGGCGGCCAGAGAGAATTTCGACCGTGCTTTCGACATCCTGCTGACCGGTCCAGTAGGCGTTCACTCCGACGATCGCCTGGAACGCGAGTTCGACAAGATTGTTGAAAGCGTGAACCGGCTGGAGATGCTGGCCCTGAAAGAGGGCGACGGTTTCACCGGACAGCGCAGCGAACCGGCGCCCATCGATGAGGCCAACGAGGTCACTTTCCCGATCGACCCGGCAGTGAGGGCCAAAGCGGAGGCCGAGTTGCGCCAGACGCGTTCCGATCTGCCGCTGGTGATGAACGATCAGGTGGCCAGCTTCGTCAATTACTTCTCTGCCGGCAAGGGTCGCGGAGCGATGGAACACGGTTTGGTACGCGCAGGACGCTTCCACGACATGATTTCGCGGGTTTTACGGGAAGAGGGCGTTCCGCAGGACTTGATCTACCTGGCGCAGGCCGAATCGGGGTTCCATCCCTTGGCGCTCTCGCGGGCCGGGGCTCGCGGGATGTGGCAGTTTATGGCCGGCCGGGCCTCCGGCTACGGGTTGCAACGCAATTGGTGGGTCGACGAGCGCCAGGACCCGGAGAAGGCTACGCGGGCCGCGGCACGCCACCTGAAGGATCTCTATAACCAGTTCGGTGACTGGTATTTGGCGATGGCGGCCTACAACTCCGGACCGGGCACCGTGCAGCGGGCTGTCGAGCGCACGGGCTACGCCGACTTCTGGGAGCTTTACCGCAGAAACGTACTGCCGGGAGAGACCCGCAACTACGTGCCAATTATCCTGGCCGTCACTATTGTGGCGAAAAACCCCGCACAGTACGGGCTTGATCGCATCTCTCCCGAGACTCCGCCCGCAGTGGACGTGGTGAAAGTCAATTACGCCGTCGACCTCCGCCTTGTCGCCGAGTGCATCGACACCTCAGTAGCAACCCTCCAGGACCTGAACCCTAGCCTGCTCCGCATGACCACACCCAAGGACGCCGACTACGAACTGACCCTGCCAGCGGGCACTGGCGAGCGCTTCCAAGCGACCATCGCGGCTATCCCGTTGGAAATGCGCACGCAATGGCGGTATCACAAGGTACAGCCCGGCGAAACGCTGTCGCAGGTGGCACAGCGTTATCACACCAGCACGCGTTCGATTGCCCAGGTTAACAACATCGAGGAAGATGCCGTCCTGCAAAAGGACGCCAAACTGATCATTCCGGTGACCGCCGTGCGCCGCGCCGCCGGTGAAGGTGACACCGTCACCTATTCCCGGCATCCCGTAATGCACACCGCACGCAAGGGCGAAACCGCACTTTCGGTGGCCGACGACTACGCTGTCCCGGTCGAGATGGTACGTAAGTGGAACCACCTCCACGGAAATCAGTTGCGGGTGGGCCAGACCCTGCGCATCTACAAGCCGGCTGGCAAGCAATCGGCAAGGGCGGCGGCCAATTCCCCGAACACCCGGCAGCCTTCGTCCTCAACCCGGGCCGGTAGCGTGAAGGCCAAGGCTGGAACACACGCGAGCAGCGGCTCCAAGACCTCCGCCAAGGCTGAGGCGGCGCACGCCTCGCATGCGGCGGCCTCCTCGAAGACCACGGCTAAGGGCAGCTCCCCCGCTGCCAAGGGAAAAACCTCTCCCGTGAGCGCCGGCAAGTCCAGCCAGCAGCGCGTGCATAAGGTCAGGCGCGGAGACACCCTCTCCAGCATAGCCAGCGAATACAACACCACCATCGCGGCCCTCAAGCGGGATAATGGCAAGGCGACCGCCAATCTTCACCCCGGACAAGTACTGGTAATCAAGTGACCCCGGTCTGAAATGCCGTTTTCGCGACCGGTTTTCGGCGCCGTTTCCAAACTGGATACACAAAAACGCACGAATCTCTCTCTTGTATTTGCATCCCATCGCCAGCAAGTGTATTTTGTTCCGCAGGCTGTATCGCGCGTCTGGCGGCGAACCACTGTCGGCGCGTGCGGCATATGAGACTTCATGCAGTCGTGATGTATCCGTTGTTCTGGCGCTCCGCATCGCGGAGGTCGGCAGATAACCAGGAGGACACATGGCGTTAATCGACGAGACTCTTCACGGCCGTGACGACGAGATGGACGATTACGGCGAAGGCAATGCTTACGACGAAACTCCAGAGGAAGAAGAAGACTACGACGAGGAAGAGGAAGAGGAGGAAGAAGCAGGCGCAATAGAAAAAGAGCCTCGCGAGTCTGTCGAGCCGGTCGTGCCAGTCGGCGGCATGAATGAAATAGTGGTCGAGGCAATTGTCGTGGAAAAACCCGCGCGCAAACCACCGGCCAAGAAGGCAGCCGCGAAGAAGGCCGTCAAGAAAGCGGCTCCAAAGAAGGCGGCCAAAAAGGCAGCGCCCAAAAAGGCTGCCAAAAAGGTAGCGCCAAAGAAAGCGGCCAAGAAGGCAGCGCCAAAGAAAGCCGCGAAAAAAGCCGCGAAGAAGGCTCCGGCAAAGAAAGCCGCGAAAAAAGCGGCGAAAAAGACGGCGAAAAAGGCTGCGAAAAAAGGTGGCCGCCGCCGCTAATTACAATGTTGTGCGGCCGCAGCCGGCCCCGGGAAGCCGCCTCTGACGCAGGCTGTTTGCTTGCGTGCGGCGGTGAACCGGGCGGGCTGAGCAACGCCAACGCCCGTATTGCGGGTTCTTAGCGTTGACGAGAGCTGCTCAAACCGGGCAGCTGCAATGGTGTTTGCTCCGAAGGCCGCGGATAACCTCCGCGGCTTAACTTTTGGGGCGGGATTCATCGCAGTTTCGATCCCGCCGCGATTGGTTCATCTCTTCAGCAAATCCACGGGCTGCCGCACATCGTGCACACGGAAGTAGCGGGCGAGGGAGGGATGCTGTTTGGCAACCGCTTCATACATCTGCCAGGCGACATTACGGTACGACCAGTGACCGGCGGGCGAAGTGCGCAATTCCGCGATGTAGACAACCTCCGCCAAATCCATCTTGAATAGCGCGCGCTTGCGGAAGGCCAGCGGGATAAGGTACTGCGCCTCGGGAGCGAGTTCTCCTTCGCGGCGGGCTCTCGGCTGCTCGGTGGATTCGCTCTGCCTGCTCAATGCGGTGTGCAGTGTATAGGCGGCCGATTCAGCGCGGTCCATGGCAGCCGTGTAGCGCCCCGCGAGATCGGCAGCGCTGATTTCCCCGGGCATTTCAAAACCGTGAGCGGTGGTAAACTCCTGCGCGATCTGCGTGCAGCGGCGGTGCCGATGCAGGTCGCGGTAGGCGCCAATATCCATGAGAATGTCGAAGCGGAAGCTCTGGCCGGCGCAGAATGCCCGCAGAAGTTCATCGTGCTGGCCACGGTGGCGCGCCCCGAGCGAGATAATTTCGTCGCGCTCGGCGGAGCTGAGTGAGTCCACGCGTTCGCGAATTTGGGTGTAGGGATAGTGGCAGTATTGGTAGAGCAGCGTGCAGGCCAATTCGGTTTCAATCGATTCCGGCTCCAGCAGCGTCACCGCCTCGGCACGCAGAATCTCGGCGCCACGCATCAGCTCGCTGGCGGCCTGCCGCAGTTCGTGCCGCGTTTCCATTTCGTATTTGCTCGCCTCGGCATATTTCACCAGCGTGGGCGCAACGGCAACTTCACGAAGCAACTGCTTCGCCGCCAGCGCACCCAGAACTTCATCTTTGGCGCCGACGGCCTCGGCCAGTTCACGCCATGCTTTGTGCTTCACGTTGTAGGCGCCGCGCCGTGCCGCCGCCTTCAGTTGCGCGCCGAGGCTGCGCACCTCGGCATGGGTGTGCGCCAGCAGCCGCGCAATCTGCGTTTCCAGCGTGCGGGCATTGACGATCTGTCCCAGGGAGGTGTTGGTCGCCAGCGGCAGCAGGTAGCGGGCCAGGTCAAAGGCTCGTGCCTGCAAGGTGCGCTTGTAGACTTCCGGCTTCATCTCGGCGGGCCGCGGAGTGCCCGCGGCGAGGTATCTGAACATGTCTTTGGAGATCTGCTCGTACTCGGAAAACAGGAAGGTCGCGGTTTCGCGATATGACTTGGCATTGCGAGCGTCGGCGCTGGCTTCCGCATCGGCATTCCCGGAGACGGACAGCGATTCGCCTGCCAGGGTGAAATCGGGCATGAAGTAGCTGCTCTTCTTAAAGTCCTGATAGCGGGTTGAGCGCTCCTGTCCGTCCCAGCGCTGCTCGTCGACAACGGCGATTGCGGCCAGCAGCGACAGCCGCTCGATTGCTGTCGTGATGTGCGCCAAATCCGCGATCGAGCGATGGCCGTACTGGAAGTAGAAGGTGTTGAGAAAGTGCTCGGCCTTCTGCTCGTCGAGCTCCGCCAGCGATTCCTTCATCGAGAGCGCCGAGCGCGAGTACTTGGCCATGGCGTAGGCCTGCACCTCCGGATCGGCGCCCTGCACGCAAAAAACAACAGTTCCGGCGGGTTCGGCTGGGATTTCAGGGTTTTGAGCGGCGGTCGAATCGCGTTCGGATCGGGAGCGGGCCATGCCGGAAGTGTAAGGTCAGCCGAAACAGAGCGCAACTTTACTTCTTACGTGCGAGTCAAGTCCGCTCTCAATTGCCATTGCCGGTTGAACTGCTTAACACTATGGGATGCGCGGGGCCAGGAGTGGGGTGGAGAGTCCCTTGCAAGATGCCGATGGACCTTTTGTGCGGGTTTCATGCCCGTTCGGAATCAAGTACACTAGTTATTCGACCACTATGAGCTGTCGCCTTAAGAGCATTTTGATCCTAGCCCTGGTGCTGGTCGGGGCAACGTTTGCCGGCGCCCAGCAACGGGCGAATCTGCCTTGCGAGGCTTGCCTGGCTCTAGCGCCGCCGCTTCCGGAAGGGCACGTCGCTCTGCCGCAAGTCGCTCCCACCCTCGCGCTGCAACTTTTTCTCGGCCAGAGGCAGAGTACGAACAGCGTGGACTACAGCAGCCGGACCGTGGTGCATGCGGAGTTGCTCGATCTGGAGCAAAAGGGCGACTACGAGTTGGTAAGGACCTATAGCGCCGAGCCCCGCTCCTTGACGTTTGTTCCGGTTCGTTTCGTCGGCGATGGCTTTGTCAAAAGCAATGTGATCCTGCGCGTTTTGCAATCGGAGGTCGATCGGATCGAGAAAGACGACCCCGCGGACCTGGCGATTTCGGAGCGCAATTACAAGTTCTCGTACAAAGGCGTACAAACCTTGAACGGCAGCCCGGTGCACGTTTTTCAAGTCAAACCCCGTCACCAGCGGCAGGGATTGTTCAAGGGCCGAATTTATCTGGACGCCGCCTCCGGCCATCTCCGCCGCGCCGAGGGCACGCCCGTCAAGTCGCCCTCATTATTCATCAAGCATGCGGAGTTCGTGCAGGATTTCGACGACATCGGGCAGTACACGCTGCCCACGCGCCTGCATTCCACGGCCAAGACGAGACTGATCGGGCGAGCCCTGCTGGACATCGTTCATTCCTCCTATCAGTTTTCGTCCGCCAGGGCGCGGAGCGAACCGGTTGCGAGCCAGAGCTTCTGATATCCGCCGCGCCGCAAAACCGCATGCTGTAGACTGAAAGTGTTGTTCCATTCACAGCGGCTACCGTTCTTGTGATTGAATCCGAAGGAAAATTTCGTTTTGAACACCGATATTCGTAATATCGCCATCATCGCCCACGTCGACCACGGAAAAACCACGCTGGTAGATGCCATGCTGAAGCAGAGCGGCACCTTCCGCGCCAACGAACAGGTAGCCGAACGCGTCATGGATTCCAATGCGCTCGAGCGCGAGCGCGGCATCACCATCCTGGCGAAGAACACGGCGGTTTACTACCACGGGATCAAGATCAACATCGTCGACACTCCGGGCCACAGCGACTTCGGTGGAGAAGTCGAGCGCGCGTTGAAAATGGTGGACGGGGTCATGCTGCTGGTGGACGCCAGCGAAGGACCGCTGCCGCAGACGCGCTACGTTTTAAGCAAGGCCCTTGAGGCAGGACTGCCGCCGGTGCTGGTGATCAACAAAATAGATCGCGCCGACGCCCGCGTGCAGGAGGTAGTGAACGAGGTCTACGACCTGTTTATCGATCTCGATGCCAACGAGCAGCAACTCGAATTCCCGATCCTCTACACGAACGCCAAGCTGGGCACGGCAACAACTTTGCCGGAGGGCACGGGAGAAGATCTTCGGCCGTTGTTTGATGCCATTCTCTCCACCGTGCCGCCGCCGCAGGGTTCGCCGGAGGCCGCGCTGCAGATCCTGGTGGCGAATCTCGATTACAGCGACTATCTCGGCCGCCTGGCGATCGCGCGCGTCTTCAACGGCACGTTGCGAAACGGGGATGAAGCCGGCATCTCCAAACCGGACGGCTCGCTGGACAAGGTGAAGATCACCAAACTTTTTTCGTTCAGCGGACTAAAGCGAATCGAGATCGATGCCACCACCCTGGGCGATATCGTTGCCGTCGCCGGCGTCGAGGGTATCAACATTGGAGACACGATTACTTCAATCGAGACGCCTGCTCCGTTACCGCGGGTCGCTATTGACGAGCCCACGATCGCCATGCAGTTCACGGTCAATACGTCGCCTTTGTGCGGGCGCGAGGGACAGTACGTCACATCGCGCCATCTGCGCGACCGGTTGCAAAAGGAATTGCTGACGAACGTGTCGCTGCGGGTCGAGGAAACCGACAGTCCAGACACGTTCAACGTGCTGGGCCGCGGAGAGTTGCAGTTGGCAATTCTGATCGAGATGATGCGCCGCGAAGGCTATGAAATGATGGTCGGCAAGCCCGAGATTGTGACCCGCACGATGGACGGCAAGCTGATGGAGCCGGTGGAGCGCCTTACCGTCGATGTTCCGGAACAGTTTGTCGGCGTGGTAATGGAAAAGCTTGGCGGACGCAAGGGCCAGATTCTGAAGATGAGCAACCAGGGCACTTCGCGCGAGGCCGGCGGTCCAAAGCACGGCCGCGTGCGCATCGATTTCCGGGTACCTAGCCGCGGCTTGATCGGATTGCGCAGCGAACTGCTGACGGATACGCGCGGGACGATTGTGATGAACTCACTGTTCGACGGCCATACCGAGTGGCTCGGGGAGATTCCTCACCGGCCCACCGGCGCGCTTGTGGCCGATCGTCCGGGAGCCACTACGGCGTACGCCCTCTTTGGACTGCAGGAACGCGGCGAATTGTTCGCCGGGCCGGGCGTCGAAGTCTACGAGGGCATGGTCATCGGGGAAAACTCGCGCGATAACGATCTCGATGTAAATTGCGTGCGCGAAAAGAAAATGACCAACATGCGTGCTTCGACCGCCGACGAAGCCGTTCGCCTGGTTCCACACCGCCATCTGAATCTGGAGCAAGCCATTGAGTTTATTGCCGAGGATGAATTCGTCGAGGTGACGCCTAAGTCTCTACGATTGAGGAAGAAGATATTGCAGGCCAATCGGCGCCCCAGGAAGCATGTACTAGTAGAAAAGACTTAGAAAATCGTGCAGTTACTGGGTAGGTACGTTAGTACCTTGCTGACATCCACGGTTCCAGCTATATTGAGCTACGAATTTCGTATCAGTCGGGGTCAAGCTCCACAGTGAACGATTACACGGGCGATGGCCCACGGCAAGCCGATCATCGGCGCGGTCGGAGGCGGCTGTGAAAGAGACGTTGATCAAGAATCTCGCGGACGTGAATCGAGAGCTTTGGCTCTTGTTGTCATTGTTCGGAATCGCGGCGCTGACCAACTTTCTGGTTTCCTCGCACAGTGTGATGCTGAACTTCTACGTGCTGCCCACTATCTTTTCAGCCTATTTCTATGGGCGGCGGCATGCGGTCTCGACCGCGCTGGCCAGCATCCTCCTCATCGTGCTGCTCGCGTATTTCAACTCCAGTCTTTTCTCGGCCGCCGCTTTCGCGGTGGAAGGAGAGCGCTGGTTTTCGGTGATCGCCTGGGGCGGTTCGCTGGTGCTTACGGCGGTGGCGATGGGCACCCTGTATGAGAAAGATAAAGTCAAGTTGCGCGAGTTGCGACAGACCTATCACGGGGTGCTGATGATCCTCAGGCAGTTCACCGCCAAGGATCAATACACGCAGAACCATTCCTACAGGGTTGCCATATTCGCCACGCGGATCGCCGGCGAAATGGGGTTCAGCGAGGAGCGCATTGAAGATGTGCGCGCGGCCGCGCTGCTGCACGACATCGGCAAACTGGACATCAGCCGCGAAATCCTCTACAAAGCAGCCCGCTTGACCGAAGAGGAATACACCGAGATGCGTCAGCACGTGAGCAAAGGGGTCGGTTTTCTGGAACCCGTCGGCGGTTCGCTGCGCCGTGTGCTGCCCATCATCCTTTTCCACCACGAGCACTACGACGGCTCGGGCTACCAGGAAAAATCCGGAGAAGATATTCCTCTGGAAGCACGCATCCTCGCCGTGGCCGATGCCTATGATGCGATCGTGAGCGACCGCCCTTACCGCAAGGGAAGTGCGCCTTTTGAAGCGAAAGAGATCATCGAGAAACGCTCGGGAATCGATTTCGACCCGCAGGTCGTGAAGGCATTTCTGGCCGCGTTCCGCAAGCGCAACCTGGAGGTTCCGGAGCTGGTGGTTTAAACCAATTCGCGCGCTCCCTCGTCGTAGAGACACAGGCTGGAATAGTCGTGCTGGATAAGTCGCCCCAGCGCATCGGAGATCGCACGGAAGAGTTCATGCAGGTCCAGGTGCGAGACCAGAGCGTTGTTGACCTGCAAGAGCAAGCGCAGATGCTCGCGGTCGCGCATCAACTGCTGCGCGTCGCTTGCCTGCGGCGCATTCTTAACGACGGAACTCATCTCGCCCCCGATGCGCAACCGGCTTCATGGAGAAGGCGGACCATGTTTTTAGCATAGGAGCGGAGGGAACTGCGGGCAGTGAGCTTCGTCACCACCTTATGCATCAAAGCGCGGCGCCGCGTGGCGGGGACATCCCATGGCCGGCGGCAAGGGCCTGTCCGGGTTTGGGAAAGGATGTTGGCTAGCGCACAGATTTTTCAAGGTCACATACCCACGGATGTGCTATCCTCTGTGCCATAAAACCCATTGGAATTGCGCCGAGGAGGGCCCATGCTTCGTAAAGCTCTTCTGGTAGTGCTGCTTGTCTGCTACTCGCCATCCGTGTGGTCGCGGGGCGGGCCGCCACAATTGTTGAAGGCCTACGAAGCCGATCTCACCTGTGAGTATGTCACGGGAAAGGACGTATTTGGGCGTGTCATCCGCACAAAATCCCATTGCAGAGAATTTGAAAAATCGACGGGATTCCCCAAGGGCCGGGACGGTTATATCGTGATTTACAAGAAAGCGCTGGAGTGCGGCGGAGAAAACGCTTCCACGAATATGCAGTGGGTGCCCGTCCAGACGGCAAAAGCGCTGGTTCAGGCCATGCACAAGTGCAACGGCACCACCCCGTCCAACTGATCCCATACGCAGTAGAATGTGACTGTGTCGAGCGGCAAAACTGTCATCATCATCCCACCCCCGTCTCGGCCTAAATAGCATCACCCAGAAGGAGCTTGGAATGAAGCTGCTGCGCTATGGCCAGCCCGGCCACGAACGACCGGGCTTGCTTGACCCACAAGGAAAAATTCGCGACCTGTCGATCCTGTTCGCTGAGCTGACAGCCGACCGGCTATCACCGGAAAGCCTGAAAGTCCTGGACCGGATAGAGGTTCAGGCGCTGCCGATCATGGAAGGGACGCCAAGGCTTGGGATTCCCTATGTCGGAACCGGCAAGTTTATCGCGATCGGCCTGAACTACAGCGATCATGCGAAAGAGACGAACCAGGCGCTTCCGAAGGAGCCGATGGTCTTCCTGAAAGCTACCAGTTGCCTGAACGGGCCATACGACGACATTGTCCTTCCCAAGGATTCGACGAAGGCCGACTGGGAGGTCGAGCTCGGAGTAGTCATCGGCACAAAGGCGCAGTATGTGTCTGAGGCGGATGCGCTCAAGCATGTCGCAGGCTACTGCCTGGTGAACGACGTGTCGGAGCGGGGATTCCAGATGGAGCGCGGCGGCACTGTGGATAAAGGCAAAGGATGCGACACGTTCGGCCCGGTTGGACCCTACCTGGTTACCGCCGATGAGGTCGGCGACCCCCAGGCACTCGACATGTGGCTGGAATTGAATGGCACGCGCATGCAGACGGGAAGCACACGGACC
>Ga0187848_10004073_pt1 | contig 10348 bp, 10 predicted proteins | sample June2016WEW_4_40_FD_132424 | JGI IMG/M metagenome (GOLD analysis project Ga0187848, IMG submission 132424) | Peatland microbial communities from SPRUCE experiment site at the Marcell Experimental Forest, Minnesota, USA - June2016WEW_4_40 | ecosystem: Environmental > Terrestrial > Soil >... | reverse complement strand
TCTTCAGGACAGGCGCGCTCGCATTCCAGGCAATCGACGCAGCGGCCGGCCTGATGCAGCACACGCATCATCTGCCAGGCGCGGTTGGCATGAAGCGTCGGTGAGGGATCGATCCACTGCGGCAGGGCTCTTTCCGCCGTGCATTGCACGCAGAAGCACATGGGGCAGGCCTCGCGGCAGGCATGGCAGAGAATGCAGCGCGACAGCTCTTCGTCCCAAAAGCCCTTGCGCTCTGCCGGAGTCATCTTTTCCAGCATCGCAATCTGCTCGGCGCGGCTGGCATTCACGGGCGGATCGGGCGGAAGTTCTCCCAAAATGTAGTCGTAGAGCCTGGGCTCGCGGGCATCGCACCCGGCGCAGCGCACCGCGGTCGTTTCGCTGCTCAGCGCCGCATTCTCCTCCGGGCGCTGCAAGACCCCGCCACAGCGCACCGCAATGACAACCACGCTCTCGCGCGCAATCTGCCGTTCGCGGACCAGTCCCGCGATGGCGCGCGCGTCGCAGCCTTTGACCACCACCGCCGGCTTCCCCAACTGCACGATGTGCTGGCGCCGCGGATTCAAATACGTGGCCAGGTTCTGCACGCAACGCGCATCGAAGACCAGCCGTCTGGCCTGCGCGGGGTCCGTAATAAAGGCAGGCCGCACGCCACGCGGCCCTTCTTCATATCCGAGCACCACCTGGACGGCGCCATCGGCCAGCAGCTTTGCGGCAAGCTCCTGCAATTCCTTCATGGCGTCTCGCCGCCTTTCTCCTGCAGCGGCGCATGGAGGGCCCCCAACGCCCGGACGCGGGCCGTGGTCTCGTTGACCACCTCCTGCCACTTGTTGCCCTCCGAGGCTGAAACCCACGAAAACGTCACGCGATCGGCTTCCACGCCCATGAATTGCAGCAGGTCGCGCAGAATCGCAAAGCGTCGCCGGGCATAGTAGTTGCCGGTGCTGTAGTGGCAGTCGCCGGTGTGGCAACCGCTCACAATCACCCCGTCGGCGCCGCGCTCGAATGCCTTGATGATGAACAGTGGGCTGACCCGGCTACTGCACGCCAGCCGGATAACGCGCACATTGGCGTCCATCTTCAGACGGCTGGTCCCGGCCAGGTCGGCCCCGGTATACGTGCACCAGTTGCAGACGAAGGCTACAATTTTTGGAGACCACGGACGATCGCTTTCCTGCTTCTCGTCATAGGGCATAAACATCCTGAATCGCGGATACTCGCGGATGTTCTATCTCCAACAAGAGTATCGGATTCCAGCCGACGCTGATGTGATGTACGTCACAACAAGACCTTGCTCACATCGCACCAATCAGATACGGAATGTGCCAAGTGCGGACCCTCCCGCGCGCCGCGTACACGGCGACCGCACGCGAGACGCGCGCTGCAGGATACGGACGCCTCGCCGACCGTCCCGATAGCTGTCCCCGTCGCCTCGCCTGCGAGAATGCTGAACAGCTGAGGCGATTTATCGAGGCTTGTCCGGCGAAGCCCCTTCAGCAAGCGTCTCCAGCACGAGGGAAAGTGCATCTTCCCAGGAAGGCATCATGATCCCGAAGGTCTGCGCCAGCCGTTGGCACGACAGACGCGAGTTGGCCGGACGCCCGGCGGGACGTGGATAGTCGCTGGTGCGGATGGGAACCAGGCTGGGAACCGAAAAGCCAAAGGTCGCGGCAGACTGGGTCAACAACGCCTTTGCAAATCCGAACCAGGAGGTCTCTCCCGTGCTGGTCAGGTTGTAGATGCCGCTGCGCCCATCCAGCCCGCCGCCGACGGGCGCAAGCAACTGCGCCAGGATATCGGCTGTCGCCTGCGCGATGCACTCGCTTGAGGTTGGCGCACCGATCTGGTCGTCCACAATCCGCAACTCCGACCGTTCCCGGGCCAGGCGCAACATAGTCAACAGAAAGTTGCTTCCGCGCGCGCCATACACCCAACTGGTGCGCAAGATCAGGAATTCACCGCCCACTGCCTGGATGGCCTCGTCGCCCGCCAGTTTTGTCTTGCCATAGACATTGAGCGGATTGGGTGCGTCGGTCTCAACATAGGCCCCCTGCTTGGTGCCGTCGAAGACGTAGTCCGTGGAGTAGTGCACCAGCAAGCTACCGAGCCGTTTGGCCTCCTCCGCGATGATTCCCGGCGTTGTGCCGTTGATGGCCATGGCCAATTCAGGTTCGCTTTCGGCCTTATCGACCGCCGTGTACGCAGCGGCATTGATGAGGACCGCAGGCTGGACCGCACGCACCGCTGCCCGGATCGAGTCAGGCTTGGAGAAATCGATCTCCGGATAATCCACCGCGGTCACCTGCCCCAAACAGACAAGCTTGTGGCGCAACTCCCAGCCCACCTGGCCGATGCGGCCGAATACAAGAATCCTATTGTTTTGCATTCGCATCCTTCATGAGAAAATCACCTTCAAATACTTCCGCCTCGCGAAATGGCAACCCCGCAGCATCTCTTGCGGAGAGGACCGGCTCGCCCGCCAGCGGCCACGCTATGCCCAGATCCGGATCGTTCCAAAGGATGGTGCGCTCAAACTCCGGCGCATAATAGTCGGTCGCTTTGTAAAGAAAGTCCGCAAAATCCGACAGAACGACAAATCCGTGGGCCATTCCCGGAGGCATCCAGAACATGCACTTGTTTTCCGCCGACAACTCCGCGCCCACCCACTTGCCGAAGGTAGGAGAGCCGCGGCGGAGATCGACGGCGACGTCAAAGACCGTGCCGCGCACCACGCGGACCAGCTTGCCCTGCGGTTGATGGATCTGGTAATGCAATCCGCGAAGCACGTTGCGTTGCGAACGGGAGTGGTTGTCCTGCACAAAATGCGCGTCAATACCGATCTCGCGCATTGCTCTCTCGTTGAAGCTCTCCAGGAAGAAGCCCCGGTCGTCGCCGAAAACATCCGGTTCGACGATCAGCACTCCCGCAATCTGCGTAGCTTGAACTTTCATGCACTATATCCCGGGATTTCCAAGGACCTCGCGTAGATACTCGCCATAGTCGTTCCTTATTCCGGCGGCCAGGGCCTCCAATTGTGCGGCATCGATAAAACCTGCGCGGAAGGCAATCTCTTCGGGACAGGCCACCTTCAGTCCCTGCCGTTTCTCAATGGTCTGCACGAACGCACTGGCTTCCAGCAGCGAGTCGTGCGTGCCCGTGTCCAGCCAGGCAATCCCGCGGCCCATCATTTCAACCGACAACTCGCCCTTATCCATGTAGAACCGGTTGACGTCCGTGATCTCCAGTTCTCCGCGCGGTGAAGGCCGCAGATTGGCGGCGATATCCAGTACCTGGTTGTCATAGAAGTAGAGCCCTGTGACGGCGTAACGCGACTTGGGCTGCCTGGGTTTTTCTTCCAGGCTCACGGCAAGGCCGGAGGCATCCAACTGGACCACTCCGTAGCGCTCCGGATCTTTGACCGGATAGGCGAAGATCGTCGCTCCCGAAGGCCGCGCCGCGGCGGATTTGAGCATGGTGCCCAGCTGATGACCAAAGAAAATGTTATCGCCCAGCACCAGTGCGCAATCATCGTTACCAACAAAATCGCGCCCGAGAATAAATGCCTGGGCCAGACCCTCCGGCCTGGGCTGGACAGCATACTCGAAGCTCATTCCCCAAGCCGATCCATCCCCCAGCAACTGCTGAAAGCGCGGCGTGTCCTGCGGCGTGGAGATCACCAGGACTTCGCGGATGCCCGCCAGCATCAGCACGCTCAGCGGATAATAGATCATCGGCTTGTCGTAGATGGGGAGCAGTTGCTTCGACACCGCATGGGTGATCGGATACAAACGCGTTCCCGATCCTCCCGCGAGAATAATTCCTTTGCGTGTTTTCATTGGCTCACAGCACCTCGAGGGCTGGAGGGGGCGTACTGCAAGTCGATCCAATCGCGGTACGAGCCGCTGGTGACGTGCTCCACCCATGCAAGATTGTCGAGATACCACTGAATTGTCTTGCGCAGGCCGCCGGCAAACGTCTCCCGTGGTTGCCAGCCAAGTTCGCGCTCAATCTTCGCGATATCCATGGCGTAGCGGCGGTCGTGGCCCGGGCGATCTTTGACGAAGGTAATCAGGCTCGCATAGGGCTTCTCGGCAGGCTCCAGGTCACCCAGCGTGGCGCAGATCTGGTTCACTACTTCAAGATTGGACATCTCCTGCCTTCCGCCGATGTTGTACGTCTGCCCTGGGACGCCCCGATCCAGCACGGCACAAATTCCGTCGCAGTGGTCGGCCACATAGAGCCAGTCGCGCACGTTCTGGCCATCGCCATACACCGGCAGCGGCAGCCCCCTGAGGGCATTCTGCACCACCAGCGGAATCAGCTTCTCGGGAAACTGGCGGGGACCGTAGTTGTTGGAACAGTTTGTGGTCAGCACAGGCAGGCCATAGGTGTGGTGGTAGGCGCGCACCAGATGATCGGAGGCCGCCTTGGAGGCCGAGTAAGGGCTGTTCGGCGCATAGGCCGTATCCTCGGTGAAGGCTGGGGCCGTCGGTGTAAGGCTGCCGTAGACCTCATCGGTGGAAACATGCAGAAAACGAAACTCCCTCCTCTGCTGCGCGGGCAACTCCTGCCAGTATTCCCGCGCAGCTTCCAGCAACTGGAAGGTTCCCTCGATGTTGGTGCGAATGAATGCAGCCGGTCCGAGAATGGAGCGGTCCACATGGCTCTCCGCGGCAAAATGCACGATCGCTCCGGGGCGTTGTTCATCGAGCAGGCGGCGCACCAAGGCGCCATCCACAATATCGCCGCAAACGAAGCGGTATCGGCTGTCCTGCCGCACCGAAGCCAGGTTCTCTATATTTCCGGCGTACGTCAGCTTGTCCAAAACCGTCACAGGCGTCCGCTGCTCGGCCAGCCACTGCAACACGAAATTGGAGCCGATGAAACCTGCGCCTCCGGTCACCAATACAGGTGAATTCAACGACATCGATTCTCGCCTTCCGCGGTAAATATAATAGCAATCATCATCGTCGAGTATAGCTGACGCCTGCAGCAAGCTCTACGTTGCACGGACGCTCGTATTCGGAGGCACCTTGCAGATTCCACAGACGCGCCGAGCATTTCTCGCTGACGCCACCCTTGCCGCCGCCGCAACCAGCGCTTCTTTCGCATGGCCGGGCCTCGCCCGCGCGCAGGCAAACTCCCCTTTCAAACTCAGCGTCATCAGCGACGAGATATCCCCCGACTTCGATCACGCCTGCTCCGTCGCCTCGAAGGACTTCGGCTTACAGTGGGTGGAAATTCGTGCCCTCTGGGGAAAGAACATTGCCGACCTCAACTCCGACGACGTCTCGCGCGCACAGGCCATTCTGGCCAAATACAACCTGCGCGTGACCGACATCGCAAGCCCGCTCTTCAAGGTCGACTGGCCGGGTGCGCCACGTTCCAGGTTCAGCACCCAAAATGACTCCTTCGCCGCAACCGCCGACTTCAAGAAACAGGATGATGTCCTCGCTTCTTGCATCGCCCTCGCAAAGCAATTCAAGACAGACAAGATCCGCTGCTTCGACTTCTGGCGTCTCGACGACGCCTCGCCTTTCCGTGCCGCCATTGACGACAGGCTGCGTTCCGCAGCCGAAACTACACGCAAACAGGACATCGAACTCATCCTGGAAAATGAGTTCGAGTGCAACACCGTCACCGCGGCCGAAGCTGCGCGTCTGCTCGCCGCCGTGCCTGCGCTGGGGCTGAACTGGGACCCCGCGAACGCCGTCATGGCGGGAGAACTCGACGCCTTCCCTGCCGGTTGGGCGCTCCTGCCCAAGGACCGCATCCGCCATTGCCACTGCAAGAACGCCGTGCGCAATGCAGTCGGCAAAGTGGAGTGGTCGCCAGTCGACATCGGTTTGATCGACTGGACCGCTCAGTTTCGCGCGCTCAAATCCATCGGCTATAGCAACGCCGTCTCGCTGGAAACCCACTGGCGCGGCGGCGGCTCGCCCGAGGCGTCGAGCCGCATCAGTTGGACCGGGATGAAGCGCGCGCTCGATGCCTCCGGCACACTATAGCCTCCAGATCATTGAGCTGTGGAAGCACGCTGCGCCCTTCGAACTAGTCGGCACGGGTATTCGTCCTTGTTGCCGGTATGGTCTTACGAAACCAGCCTGCAGGCCGTACAATTTGGATGAACCCGTGCAATAAATATTGAGCAAGTCCAAACAGAATATGAGACTCCCGCGACGCGTACGTTGATTCCAGCATCTTCAGTACTGGAAATCTGAATGTTTGCTGACGGAAGGGGCGTAAGGGTGAACAGACGTTTGGCCGGACCACATATCTTTCGCTGGGCAGCGTTGTTGGCGGCACTCTTGCTGATGGTCACCAGCCCGCTAGCCGCAGAGCCACCAAGTGCGTCGCAGGGCGCTGGCCAGGGAGGCCCCGCTCCCGCCGACAACCAATCGGATGCCTGCGAGTCTTCCGTAGCAGGGTCGCCATACATCCCGGTCGACAGTTGGGTCTATCCGGCTGTGTGGCGTCTTTACTCCCTCGGCTTTGTGGACACAGTCTACCTGGGCATGCGCCCGTGGACTCGCTCCAGCGTAAACAACATGCTCGACGAGGTGGGCAGCCGCATCGAAGACTACGATGCAGGCCCCGCCACGAACGAAGCGGCGAGGATTTACACGGCACTGACCCGCGAGTTGCGCTTCAATCCTCAAGCCTCCTGCCAGGCCCCTGAGGATAAACTGCGGATGGAGTCAATCTACTCCGTGGCGCGCGGCATCAGCGGCACGCCGCTGCGAGACAGCTATCATCTCGGCTCAACCATCATCAACGACTACGGACGCCCTTATCAGGGCGGCTTCAATAACTACACGGGCGTCAGCGGCTACGCGTCCGCAGGCCGGTTTCTGCTGCACATGCGCGGCGAGTTTCACGCAGCTCCCTCGGCCGCCGGCTACTCGAACGCACTGGCCCAGACGCTCTCCGGTATCGACCAAATCCCCTTCCTCAACCCTGCCACTGGCCTTCCTTACAACCAGCCGACCATTCCGCTGGGCCCTATCGCCGCAGCCACCGACGCGCGCTTCATCGAGGCCTACGCCTCCTGCCGCCTGCTCAACCACGAGATATCCTTCGGCAAGCAGGACGACTGGCTCGGCCCCGGGCTGGGCGGCGGAATGGCCTACTCCAATAACGCGGAGAACATCTACTCCTTCCGCATCAATCGTACGGAACCGCTGTTCATTCCGCTCCTCTCCTATCTCACCGGCCCCTTTCGCTATGAGTTTCTGGTCGGGTCTCTCAAAGGTCACACCTATCCCAACGATCCCTGGGTGCATGTCGAGAAGATCAGCTTCCGGCCCACCGAGAACCTCGAGTTCGGCTTCGAGCGCACAGTGATCTGGGGCGGCAAGGGCCACGAGCCGATCAATCTCCATTCCTTCCTGCGGAGTTTCTTCAGCCTCTCCGCCCCCACTCCAGCGGTCAAGCTCACGAGCGCGGACCCCGGCGCACGCTTTGGCGCCTTCGACTTCTCCTATCGCCTCCCCTTCGTCCGCAACTGGCTCACGCTCTACTCGGACTCAGAGGTGCATGACGATGTCTCGCCCATCGACGCTCCTCGTCGTGCGTCCTGGCGCCCCGGTATCTATCTCTCCCATGTGCCGGGCATTCCCAGGCTGGACCTGCGAGCTGAAGCCGTCTCCACCGATCCGCCCATTACCAACAGCAACGGCGGACTCTTCATGTACTACGAGGGCATTCAGAAGCAGGGGTACACCAATCAGGGCCAACTCTTCGGCGACTGGATCGGTCGCGAGGACAAAGGTGGCCAAGGCTGGATCACCTATCACCTAAGCGGCAACGAGTGGTTCCAGATCGGCGTGCGCAATCAAAAAGCCGCCAAGGACTTTATCCCTGGCGGCACCACCCTGAACGACATCAGTTTTCAAATTGTCAAACGAATTGGCAAGGACTTCGAAATCAACGGCAACTTCGCCTACGAGCGCTGGAAGGCCCCCATCTACCTATCCGGCCAGCAGACCGTGACCACAACCACCATCCAGCTCACCTGGTTTCCGGAGAGAAATATCCGATTCTAGAATTCAGGCCGGCTTTCCCCGTTCCGCCAGCGATGCACCGTTGGGCTGTTCATCGCGACCTCAGGAGTTCTTAGCGACTGCTTCAGCACCGGGCGGCGGATAGACCAAGAGCGGCTCCTGGCGCGAGGCCATGCGGAGAACGAGCGGGTCGAGTTTCCAGCCGCTGAGCAGAGAGCGTTTGACCATGTTTTTTGCCTATAGAGTCAGTCGAGCTGCCTGCACAATGTGCTTCCAGTTTCTGAAATACGTCTTTTCCTCCGCTGCGGCGGTTGGAGCAGGGGCATCTGGAAGCGTTACGCGTTGGATCGGGGCCTTCAAAAAGTGGAACGCCTTGGTGGCGACGGTGGCAGCTATTTCCGCGGCTGCTCCGCAGGTATGCCAGCCGGAGTCCGCAACCACGAGACGCCCCGTTCGGCGTACCGATTCCAGGACCAAATCCTCGTCCCAGGGCTTTAGGCTGCGCAGGTCGATCACTTCGGCATCGATCTGCTCTTCCGCGAGCGCCTCCGCGGCACGCATCGCCTCTCTGGCCATGTAGGAAATCGCGACAATGGTGAGGGCCGATCCCTTTCTGCGAAGGGCGGCTTTGCCGATTGGCGTTTCATACAGTCCTTCCTCCACTTCTCCCACCTCCTCATACAGCCATCGGTCATCCACGTACATTACGGGGTTTCCATCCCGCACCGCGGAGATTAGCAGCCCCTTCGCGTCCGCCGGCGTACTGGGCATCACGACCTTCAGGCCGGGAACGTGCATGAACATCGCGTGGACCGCTTGCGAATGTTGCGCACCCTGTTCGCCGCCTCGATTAATCACGGCGCGTATCACCATCGGAACGCCAATCTGGCCCGCAAACATATACGACCAATTCGCCGCCTGATTGACGATTGGGTCGAAGGCGAGCAGCATGAAATCCATGCGAGGGTGAAAGACGATCGGCCGCATCCCGGCGAGCGCCGCGCCGACCGCCGCTCCAGTGACCGCGTTTTCGGAAATCGGCGTGTCCAGAACGCGATGCTTACCGAACATCTTTTCCAGATCCAGAAGGCTGGTCCCAGCATACCAAGGGCTCCATAGGCCCTGCCCAATCACGAATACGCGCTGATCTGACTCCATCAACTGGACGTGAGCTTCTCGAATGGATTCCGCATAGCTTATGGTTCGCATGGTTCATGCACCTCAGCGCCTGAAAAGAAGACGTGTTCCAGCACGTTCGCGCCATCAAGCTCGGGTGACGTCCGCGCGAACTCGCGGGCCGATTCGATTTCGCGGCCCACGGCGACTTGGATTGCAGTCAGTTCCGCCTCTGTTGCGCCGTGGCGAAGGAGGATGCCTCGTGCCCAGGCGATGGGATCCTTCGCCAACCAATCCTTCAATTCGCCGCGTCTCTGTATGCCGACGTCTATGTCCCACGACGCTCCCACATGCCCGCGCCAGCGAAAGGTCCGCATTTCCAGAAAAGATGGGCCACCGCCCGCGCGGGCGCGACGGACTGCCTGGGATGCTGTCCGGTACACGCTCAGAACGTCGTTGCCATTACACTGGGCGCTGGGCATTCCGTAAAAGCTACCGGCCTCGTAGATGTTGTCACGGCGCCGCCGCTCGGAGAGGTGCATGTGGCTGGCGTACAGGTTGTTCTCGCACACGAAGATTACCGGGAGTTGATAGATCGACGCCAGGTTGAGCGATTCGTGCACGTGGCCCTCTTCAAGCGTGCCGTCGCCAAAGAAAGCCACCGAGACCCCCCCGTCTCCACGTAGTTTGTTTGCCAGGGCTGCCCCGACGGCAATGGGGACAGTGCCGGCCACAATCGGCACGGTGCCGAGCACGCCGACATCGGCGGCGAACAGGTGCATTGAGCCGCCTCGCCCGCCCGAACATCCACTGGATTTGACAAGAATCTCCGCCATGATCGCGCGGAGATCCCCGCCTTTCGCCAAATAATGGCCGTGCGACCGGTGACCGCCCCAAATGGTATCCTGGCGGCGCAAAGCTTCGCATACGCCGGTTGCAACAGCTTCCTGTCCGATATAAAGATGACAGGGCGTGAGGGCTTCGCGCGTTTCCACCATTTCCGCCACGCATTCCTCAAACGCGCGAATTCGCAACATGGCCTTGTACAGGCGAAGCAACCTGGATGCCGTCGGCTTCAAACGACTGACTGTTTCGTCGGAATGATCTCTTAGAGCGTGTTTCATAAACACCGTCGCAGGGTAATCCAGAAGCAGGCGAGATAGAAGAAGGCGCGGTAGGTGGAGAGCAGATGCTCATGGCGGACCAGCAACCGACGGAACTGACCGAACCAT
>Ga0187848_10004070_pt1 | contig 10349 bp, 9 predicted proteins | sample June2016WEW_4_40_FD_132424 | JGI IMG/M metagenome (GOLD analysis project Ga0187848, IMG submission 132424) | Peatland microbial communities from SPRUCE experiment site at the Marcell Experimental Forest, Minnesota, USA - June2016WEW_4_40 | ecosystem: Environmental > Terrestrial > Soil > Wetlands... | reverse complement strand
TCCGCGAGTTCGCGGGCGCCGATCTTCTTGGCGTCGCAGGCCAATTGCGAGGGGCGAAGGTCGTCCGCCGCGACGGCGGTCGCAGCCGACGCCGCGAGGGCGGCGGTGAGGAAGAGAAATCGCATGATCGAATAATCCATGGAAAGATTACCCCATAACGACAAAGACAGGATTCGGCTAGAGACCTGCCGCTCATTCCGTCGTCGCTGCGGCGCGCGCCGCCGAGGGCGTTTCGCCGAAGCGGGCGCGAAAGCGGCGGTTGAAATGCGACAGGTCGGAGAACCCCGCCTCGAAGGCGATCTCCGAGATGCGACGGCTTCGATAAAGTGGGTTGGCGAGCAACCGGCGCGCCAATTCGAGCCGCCGCTCGATCAGGAAATCTGAAAAGCTCGTGCCCATATCCTCGAAGAGTTGCCGCAAGTAGCGCTCGGAAATGGCGTTCGCCTTGGCGACGTCGGCCGACGATAGGCCGGGCCTGTTCAGTTGCGCCGAAACGCTCTGGCGCACCGCGAGAGCGCGCGCGGCGCGCAGGCCGCGGGTTGACGCGTGTTTCGCGGCGTCGCCGCTCGCCCCCAGCGCCAGAGACACGAGGTCGAGCACATGTGCGCCGGCGACTTGCAACGTCGCTTCGCCGATAGCCGGGGAGTCGAGAAGCGTCGCCAGGTAGTTGCGCAGTAAGATCATCTCTGGGCGGTCGCCGCTCACGGTGGGCAGCCGAGCCACGTCCTCGGCGCCCGGGACGAGATTCAGCACCGCTTTGCGCGGCAGAGAGATCAGCAGGCCGGCTCCTTCCGCGGCGCACGAAGCGTTGCCGGTTCGGGCGTTGTCGACGAGCGCGCCGTCGCCTTGCCGAAGCGTTCGATTCGTTTGATCGACGGCGACGGGCGCGGCCGTGCAGATCTGAAACACGAAGTCGTCGTTTCCGTCGGCGAGCATCTCGCGCGACCGGCCGTAGCGCGCCGGCGAATATCTCGCCTCGACGACGTTCACCGCCCCCAGGCGAACGGAACGAAAATGTGCGTAGAACGGCGCGTCGCCTTGGCGCGTCACCTCGAGCCGAAAGAGCTTGCGGGCGATTTCCTCCAGGAAGACGCCGAAGCGTTCCCGCTCGGGCAGCATATCGGTCGAAAATGCGCTGACGTGATGGGGCGGTTCGGACATCTCTTCGGGCTCGCATCGCGAACAGAATGGATTTGATGGGGACTTACGGTCCGCCGCGGCGTCGCAAACGCGACCGAGGCTTCGACCCTACGCTCGACGTATCTCCCGAAATGCTCCGCGATACGACCGGATGGCGCAGAGCTCGCGCTCAACCTGTCGTCGTTCGCGGCGCAGTGTCAATGCTCGGGAAGGCGGCAGACGCGGCCGCGGCGGATCGATCGCCGCTCCGTCCCAGCGCGGTTCCGCCTCAGACAATTGCCGGTCTCCGAAGTGTGACGATCGAGCAACACCTTCGGCAGGAAAGCGAAATCGCCGGTGGGGACAAGCCGTCGCGCCGGCGCAGCCAAGCGGGGAAAACCGAATCGGGCCAAGGTCGATGCGATGCGCGAGGCTGCAACACGCGGGCGCCCCGCGCGCCGTTCGTTGCGATGGAGATCGACGTGAGACATTGGCTCTTGACGACCAGCATTGCGGCGATCGTCGCCTCGGGCTCCGCTTTCGCGGCCGATCTTGGCGGTGCGCCGCCCGCGCCCGTTGCGACGCCAGCTTACGATTGGACGGGCCTCTATCTCGGCGTGAGCGGAGGCTACGGCTGGGGACAGGCGACCTGGACCGACCAGAACGACGGGGATTTCGCTCAATTCCTCGGCCAGCAATACCCGACGCGACCCTCGGGCGGCATGCTGGGCGGGCATGTCGGCTACAACAAGCAGTTTGATCGCATCGTGCTTGGGGCCGAGTTTTCCGGATCGGCGACTTGGATGAAGGATACGGTTCAAAACTCCACCGTAACCGGAGTCTTCGGCACGACGAACGTCCACGCGCTGTACGCGGCGACGGCCAAGTTCGGCTATGCCATGGATCGTATCCTCGTGTATGGAAAAGCCGGCCCCGCTTTCGCTCAAATGAACATTTTCGCCAACGACACGATCGCAAAAGTTCAATTCGGCGACAGTCAATTGCGGCCCGGTTTCACGCTTGGCGCCGGGCTGGACTACGCCATGACCAGCAATTGGTTGGTCGGCCTCGAATACGACTATTATAATTTCGGCGACGGGCATTTCAGCGGGTACGACAATGGGACTGGCGGGTTCAATAATGATTTCAATAATTTCAAGGTGAACACGAACATCAGCACCGTCAACGCTCGGGTTTCCTACAAGTTCTAAGATGCGAGTGGACTGTGCGCCTGGGGCTTCTCGTCCTTACAGGTCGCGGGGCGCCGCCATTCGCGCCGGGACGACCAGGACGGGCTCCGTGCGCGCCGCATCGACGTCCATTGCTGAGCGAATCCCGCGCCTGGGCTCGCTTCGCAGCTACGCGAGTTCCGCCTCGGACAATTCCAGGCGTTCGATCTGTGGCGCTCGGGCAACTGCTTCAGGGGAAAAGCTAAATCGCCGCCACGGACAAGCCGCGGCGCCGCCGCAGCCAAGCGGGAAAGAGCGAATCCGGGCAAAGTCGACGCGATGCGTGAGGCTGCGAAAGCCCGGGGGGCGCACGTGCGCCGTTCTGTGGGATGGAGATCGGCGTGAAATACTGGCTCTTGACGACCACCGTTACGGCGATCGTCGCCGCGGGGCCCGCCTTCGCGGCCGATCTTCCGACGATGAAAGCGCCGCCGCCTGCCCCGGCGCCCGCGGTCTACGATTGGTCCGGATTTTATATTGGCGGGACAGCCGGAGGCGCGTGGACCGACGCCGGCGTGGGCCTTAACCCGGTCAACGGAGCCATTCCAAATTACCCTGCGGGGGATCTGCCCGCATTGACCGCACTCGGTTCGCCGAGTCTCAAAGAAGCCAATGCGATCTTCGGCGGCAAGCTTGGATACAATCTGCAATCGAGCGCCTGGGTGTTTGGACTCGAGGGCGATCTTTCTTCGTTCCGGTTCAATCGGTCGGCGGCGACGACCGGCAATCCGTTTGCAGGGGACCCCTCCCCTTCCTATTTCGTCGCCTTCAATTCGCAGGCGTCGACGACGTGGCTCGCCACGCTTCGCCCGCGGCTCGGCTTCGCGGTCGACCGCGCGCTCTTTTATGGAACGGCAGGCGTCGCCTTCGGGAACGTCAGTTTTTCCAACACCGAGACCGACCACAGTCCTTGGGGAGCCGGCGCTGATGGCCGCGCAGCAAGTTCAGCAAGCCAAACGAAGGTGGGCTGGACGGTCGGCGCCGGCGTCGACTATGCGCTCGCGGCCAACTGGGTCCTGAGCGTCGAATACCTTCACGTCGATCTCGGTTCGATCAAAGCGTCGGAGGTGGAAACGAGCGGAAATGGGTCGTCTGCGACGCTCAACTTCTCGACCCGGGTCACCAGCGACCTCGCGCGCGTCGGCGTCGGCTACAAATTCTGACGAGCCGCCGCGGCGCTCGAAGCGCCGTAGCCGCTGTACGAGTCCTGTTGAGAACTTCGCGCCCGCCAAAGCAAGTTGAAGCGTCGGCGCCGGCGTCGAATACGCCTTGGGCGCCAATCGGCGAGACCGGACCGAGCTTCGCTCCCTGCCGACGCGAATTCTGCTCGAGACAATTCCAGGCGTTCGCTCTGTGGCGATCGCGCAACGGCCTCAGGGGAAAAGCCAAATCGCCGTCGGGGACAAGCCGTCGCGCCGCCGCAGCCAAGCGGGAAAAAGCGAATCCGGGCAAGGTCGATTCGAAGCATGCGGCTGCGGCAGCCGAGGGCCGCTCGCGCGCCGGACAATGGGATGGAGATCGACGTGAGACATTGGCTTTGTACGACCAGCGTCGCGGCGATCGTCGCTTGGGGGCCTGCTTTCGCCTCCGACCTCCCCACGCACAAAGCGCCGCCTCCCCCGCCGCCGCCCGCGGTCTTCAGTTGGACGGGGTGCTATGTCGGCTTTCACGCCGGCGGCGATTTTGGCCGCTCGAATTGGACGATGCCGAACGGCGGCGCCGCCGGCGTGAACACGAATGGCGCGATCGGCGGCGGACAGGTCGGCTGCAACTACCAGGCGAACGCCTTCGTGATCGGCGGCGAGGCGGAAGTCTGGGCCTCGGGGCTAAAGGGATCGACGGCGCTGCAGGACCCCATATTCATCAGAAACGTCAACACGTATGAAACGCGCAGCGATTTTGCCGGCGATCTCGCGTTGCGCGGCGGCTTTGCGATCGACCGCCTCCTGATGTTCGGCAAGGTCGGCCTTGCCTTGGCCCGATACGAATACAGCTACACGAACCAAAACACGGGCGCCTATGCCGGCGAGGCGACGCATACGGGCCTGCTGCTCGGCCTCGGCGCGGAATTCGCCTTCGACTCCCATTGGAGCGTCAAGGCCGAATACGACCACATCGATTATGGACACGACAGCATCGGAATGAGCGGCGGCGCCACCTTCAACGCCTCCCTGGCCAATGTGGAAAACATCGTCAAGGCCGGCGCGAACTATCGGTTTTGAAGCAGCGGCCGATTGCCGAAGCGGAACAATTCGTTTTCGGCGAATCGGCGACGCGGCCCGCTCCGCAGTCCGCCCTGTCCGCCACGCCGTTGCGAGCCGACCGAAAACGCCTGAGGCAATGCCGAGGTGCGAACTGTGGCGATCGGGCAACATCTTAAGGGGAAACGCCAAATCTCCGCCTGGGACAAGCCGGTACGCCTCCATAGCCAAGCGGGAAAAAGCGAATCCAGGCAAGGTCGACACGATGCGTGAGGCTGCGAAAGCCGGGGGGCGCGCGCCGTTCAATGGGGTGGAGAAGGGCATGAGACATTGGCTTTTGACGACCGGCGTCGCGGCGATCGTCGCCTGGGGCCCCGCTTTCGCGTCCGACCTTCCCACCTACAAGGCGCCCCCGGCGCCGGTTTTCACCTGGACCGGCTTTTACGTCGGCGTGAACGGCGGATACGGGTGGAATGGTTCGTCCGTCAGCTACGCGCCCAATGATTCCAATGCCCTATTCAATACGTGCGGCGGTTCTCCCGGCGGCACCTGCATTCCTCCCGCCTCTTTCAACGTCGGCGGCGGACTCGCCGGCGGTCAAATTGGATATAATTATCAATTGGATTCGAATTGGCTGGTCGGCGTGGAAGCCGACTACGATTGGTCCGGCGCTCGCGGAACGGGAAATTCGAACTTTTCCCTGAACAGTGTGGGACCCCTCACTTTTGTCGCCAAAGAATCGATCGGGTCGTTCGGCACCCTCAGAGGGCGTTTGGGCTTTGTACCCATGAGCCCGCTGCTGATCTACGCCACGGGAGGATTGGCTTACGGCGCGGTCAGCGAGCACGCCAGTACGCCGCCGCTACCCGGGCCACCCGGATTGGGCGGATACTTTAGCGGCGGGCATGGATACTACTGCTATGCCGGCACTGGCGTCAGTTGCTTTACCGGTTCGTCATCGAAAACAAATGTGGGATGGACGCTCGGGGCCGGCGGCGAATATGCGATTACGAACAACATCACTTTCAGGGTCGAGTATTTGTACGTCAACCTCGGCCGACCGAATGGCCTCGATTCCGTCGCCACCGCCAGCGGCGGATCTGCGCCGTCCTCATTTACGGCGAACTTCGCCGCCGCAAGCTTGAACGTCGTTCGCGCCGGACTGAATTGGAAGTTTTAGGCCGCCGGCGCACGGGCCCGCAGAAACTCGCCGATGCGCGCCAGCGCCCGCGCGATGTTCTCGCGCGAATTGGCGTAGGAGAGGCGGATGTAGCCTTCGCCGTGGACGCCGAAGTCAGGGCCGCGACAGCGACAGCGCGCTTATCGCTGTTCTGCGCGGCCGGAAGGCGACAGGAGGTCGCCGGCTCGGCGCCGCGGACCACATCGAGGACACCGATCTTGATCACTTGCCCTTTGGTAAGCGCGATCGGCGCATGAAAATGCGAATCCCTAGTCCTGGACCTGATAACCGCCCGTCTCGATGTCCTGAATAAGCAGCGCATCCACCCCGAGGCGCCTCAGCGTCTCCACCGGAATCGTCACCGGCCCGCTGCAGACCCCCTCGGCCCAATGCAGCAAGTTGTCGGCGCGCATCGCGAGGCCTTTCGCTTTGGCGTCGGGCCAGAGCTCGAAATGCATCTCTTGCTCGGCGAACGCCTCTTTGCAATCGGCGCCGACGCCTTCCTTTTCCGACTCGGCGATGAAGAGCGCCGTCGCCGCGGGGGAGGCGATCTCGCCGGGCGACAAAGCCGTTCCGTCCGCAGCGCGGCCCGGCGCGCCGAGCAATTCTGCGGGAAGCAGCTTGCGCCAGTCGATCCGTTCGCCTGTGCTCAAATCGAATGCCAATCCCTCCATGATGAAATTGGGATGAGCGCCGCCGCAAGAATTATTGCCGTGCGCCCAGAAGCTGACGAAATGCGCGCCGAGCAAGGGCGCGTCGACGCTTTGGTCCCACACGTAGTCGCCCGGCGGCGCATCGCGCCGACATTCCTCGATGTCCTTGAGCCGGCTCGCATTGGCCGTCTGCAGGGCGCGATTGATCCTGGCGATCGCCTTCGAGGCGCCGACCAGCGTCGGATAGGCTTCCGCGCCCTTGGCGAGGTCCGGCGTCTTGCGCAGGGTCGGCGGCGCGCTCGTCGCCGAGGCCGGCGGCGCGGCGAGCGCGAAGAGAATCGCGATGAGGATCGATCGCATGGGCGCCCCAAGTCTGGTGGCCGGGTGTCCTGACGGCGCAAACCGCTCCAGGCGCGGACGTCATGACTTACGGTATGAGAGCCGAGGCGGGCCAGCAAGATCGGGCTCGCCTCAGGCGCGCCCGAGCGGCGCCAGCGCACGGCCAATATTCCGGCGCGAATTGGCGTAGGATACGCGCATGTAGCCTTCGCCGCGGACACCGAAGTCCGGGCCGCCGATCGTCGGCGCCCCGTGCGCCGCGTCGCGGACCGATCCGCCACCCGCGCCGACGCAACGTCAGCCTGATACGCGTCCGGCCGCCCGGACTGTGACTTCCCGGCAACAGCTCGAAAGTAAAGCCGCGATGGCCGTTACAGCCAAGCGGTCGTGCCGCTGAGACCAAGCCGGATGACGCGAATTCGGGCAGCGTCGGGGCGACGCATGGGGCTGCGACCGCCCCGCCGGCGCGCGTGCGCCGTTGGATGGCTTGGAGGGGACGTGAGACACTGGCTTTCGACTGTGAGCTTGGCGGCGATCGTCGCCTCGGGGCCCGCCTTCGCTGCCGATCTTCCCACCTACAAAGCGCCTCCGGCGCCGGTCTTCACCTGGACCGGCTTTTACGTCGGCGTGAACGGCGGATACGGCTGGAATGGCTCGTCCGTCAGCTATGCGCCCAACGATTCCAATGCCCTAGCGAGCACCTGCGGCGGTCTTGGCGGCAGCACCTGCGTTCCTCCCGCCTCTTTCAACATCGCCGGCGGACTCGCCGGCGGTCAGGTTGGATACAACGATCAATTGAATTCGAATTGGCTGATTGGCGCGGAAGCCGATTACAATTGGTCTGGCGCTCGCGGAACAGGACGTTCGAACTTCTGGCTCGGCAGCGTGGGGAACTCGACCTACAACGCCAAGGAGTCGATCGGTTCGTTCGGCACGCTTAGAGGGCGGTTGGGCTATATCCCCACGAGCGTCCTGCTGATCTACGCCACAGGCGGATTGGCGTACGGAAACGTCAGCGAGAACGCCTCGTTGTCGCCAGCGCCTGGGAATGTCGGGAGCGGAGACTCGGCCGGCGGTTTCGGATACGCCTGCTGGAGCGGCGTCGCCTGCTTTGCCGGCGCGTCGTCGAAAACGAGCGTAGGATGGACGCTGGGCGCCGGCGGCGAATTTGCGATCACCAACAATATCACGTTCAAGGCGGAGTATTTATACGTCAATCTCGGCCGCGCGAATGGCGTGGACTCTGTGGCCACCGCCGGCGGCGCTCCTGCGCCCTCTTCGTTTACGGCGAACTTCGCCGCAGCAAGCTTAAATGTCGTTCGGGCCGGACTGAACTGGAAGTTCTAGCGCGCCGGCGAGTGGGCTCGCAGGAACTCGCCCATACGCGCCAGGGCGCGGGCGATGTTCTCGCGCGAATTGGCGTAGGAAAGCCGGATGTAGCCCTCGCCGTGGACGCCGAAGTCGGGGCCGCCGATCGTCGCCACGCCCGCTTCTTCGAGCAGCGCGCTAGCCAGCGGCTTGGCCTTCCAGCCGGTCGCGGCGATGTTGGGGAAGGCGTAGAACGCGCCCTTGGGCGTCGCGGAGCGCACGCCAGGCAGGCGGTTGAGCCCCTCGACGACGATTTTGCGCCGCGCGTCGAACTCGGCGACCATCGCGTGGGCCGCGTCCTGCGGCCCGGTCAGCGCCGCGATCCCGGCGAATTGCGTCGCCGCATTGACGCAGGAATAGGAATTGACCGCGAACTTGCGCGCGGCGTCGTAGAGCGTCTTCGGCCAGACCGAGTAGCCGAGCCGCCAGCCGGTCATCGCGTAGGTCTTCGACCAGCCGTCGAGCAGGATGAGGCGATCGCGGATTTCCGGGTAGGCGAGCAAGGTCTGGTGGCGATGATTGTCGTAGGTCATCTGGCCGTAGATCTCGTCGGAGAGGATCGCGACGTCGGGCCAGCGCGCGAGCCCAGCGACGAGCTTGTCGATCTCCTCGCGCGGCGTGACGCCGCCGGTCGGATTGGCGGGCGAGTTGAGGATGATCAGGCGCGTCTCAGGCGTCAGCAGCGCCAGCGTCTCTTCGGCCGAGAAGGCGAAGCCGTTCTCCTCGCGCATCGGGATCGGCACGGGGCGCGCGCCGGTGAATTCGATCATCGAGCGGTAGATGGGAAAGCCAGGGTCGGGATAGAGAATGTCGGTGCCCGGTTCGCCGAACATCAGGATCGCCATGTGCATGGTGACCTTGCCGCCGGGCACGATCAGCACCGACTCCGGCGAGACCTCGACGCCGAAGCGTCGATGAAGATCGGCCGCGACCGCTTCGCGCAACGGCAGGATGCCGGTCGCCGCGGTGTAGCCGTGCTCGCCGTCGCGCAACGCCTTGACGGCGGCCTCGACGATGTGGGGCGGGGTTTTGAAATCGGGCTGGCCGATGCCGAGGTTGATGACGTCGCGCCCCTGGCGCTGCAACTCGGCCGCCTTGGCGAGCACCGCGAAGGCGTTTTCCTCGCCGATGCGCGAGAAGGCGGGAACGACGTGCAGCATGGCGGGCTCCGGGGCAGGCCCCCTGTTTGTGGCGCAGGGCGGCGCGGCGGGCAAGGGGCGGGAGGCCCGGCTGGAGACCGACCCCGCTAGCTCCCTTGGCCCTCGCGCGAGAGCGCGGCGAGCCGCTTCTCCTCCTCGGCGCTCAGCGCCGGCGTCGGCTCGCGCGCGCGGCGGGTCGCCGCCCAAATTCCCAGCGCGCCGAGCGCGAGGGTCAGCGGTCCGCTCAGCCACAGCAGCAGCGTCTGGGCGTTGAACGGCGGCTTCAACAGGATGAAGTCGCCGTAGCGCGAGACCAGGAAATCGCGCACCGCGTCGTTGCTCTCGCCCTTGGCGATGCGGTCGCGGATCAGCACGCGGATGTCGTGCGCGAGCGGCGCGTCGGAGTCGTCGATCGACTCGTTCTGGCACACCATGCAGCGCAGTTGGGACGACAGGTCACGGGCGCGCGCTTCGAGCGCGGGGTCCTTCATCACTTCGTCGGGGCGCACCGCGTACGCGGCGCCGGCGGCGAGAACGAGGGCGAGGATAAGGGCGGCTCGCAGCGTCTTCATCGTCAGCGCGCCGCTACGGCCGCCGCGGCGGCGGCCGATTTCGCCCGCGCCGGCGCGCCGAAGCGCAGCCGCCGGTCGGCGAGCGACAACGCGCCGCCGAACGCCATCACGCAGGCGCCGAGCCAGATCAGCGTCACCAGCGGCTTCCAATAGAGCCGCGCGGGCACCGTGCCGTCGGCGTTCGGATCGCCGATCGAGACATAGATCTGGCCGAGCCCGAGCGTCGCGATGCCCGCCTGCGTCGTCGCCATCTGGCGCGTTGCAAATTGCCGGCGCGCGGGCTCGATCGCCGCGACGAAAGCGCCGCCCGAGCGGATCGTCATCGCCGCGACGACTTCGCGGTAATTGGGTCCGGCGCGCTCGCCCACCGTATTGATGACGATTTCGTAGGGGCCGACCGTCTGCGGCGCGCCGACGCGCATCGACGCTATCGCCTCGGCGCCGAAACCGGTGGCGGCGAGGCCGAGCAGCGCCACGCCGGCGCCGATGTGGGCGAACGCGCCGCCCCAGAACGACAGCGGCAGGCCGCGCGCGCGAGAGAACGCGGCC
>Ga0187848_10004069_pt1 | contig 10349 bp, 6 predicted proteins | sample June2016WEW_4_40_FD_132424 | JGI IMG/M metagenome (GOLD analysis project Ga0187848, IMG submission 132424) | Peatland microbial communities from SPRUCE experiment site at the Marcell Experimental Forest, Minnesota, USA - June2016WEW_4_40 | ecosystem: Environmental > Terrestrial > Soil > Wetlands... | reverse complement strand
GGCCATCGCGCAGGTCGCCGGTCTTTTGATGATGAAACACGCCGAGACCGGACGCCAGCTCGCTTATTTCATGTCCGCCGAAAATGTGAAGTGGCGCAAGCCGGTCGTGCCCGGCGATGTGCTCCTCATCGAAATCGAACTGATGAAAACGCGCGGGAAAATCTGCAAATCCAAGGGCGTCTGCAAGGTGTGCGGGGAGGTCGTCAGCGAGGCGGAAGTGACCTTCATGCTCCTCGACGCGTGAGCCAATTGCAGATTGCGGATTGCGGATTGCGGATTAAACAACAATGCAAAACACCATCGCCATGAAACCTGAAGAATTTAAGAAAAGGACAAAAGCTTTTGCGGTTCGAATCATCAATCTGGTTGATCGTTTGCCCAATTCACGGGCTACAAACGCAATTGCCAATCAGCTTGTTCGCAGCGGGATGTCGGTCGGAGCGAATTACCGCGCGGCCTGCCGCGCCAAGTCGCGCGCAGATTTTATTTCCAAGCTGGGCACGGTGGAAGAAGAGAGCGATGAAACACTTTACTGGATGGAATTGTTGGTTGAATCCGGCAAAATGAAGGCTGCTGCCTTGTCTGGTTTAATGCGTGAAGCCGGCGAAATTCTCGCCATGACCGTTGCCTCAATCAACACCGCCCGATCGGGAAGAAATCCGCAATCCGCAATCCGCAGTCCGCGATAGTATGGTTCATCACACAGCAATCATTCATCCGAAAGCGCAAATCGGTTCCGGTTGTGAAATTGGCCCTTACTGCGTCATCGGCGAACATGTGGCGCTCGGCGACGGCTGCAAATTGCATTCGCACGTCGTCATTGACGGGCACACGAAATTGGGCCGGGAGAACGAAATTTTCCCGTTCGCCAGCATCGGGTTGAAGACTCAGGATTTGAAGTGGAAGAGCGGCGTCACGCACACGGAAATCGGCGACGGCAACACGTTCCGCGAATACGTCACGATCCACAGTGCGACCGGTGACGGCGAAGTCACGCGCGTCGGTTCGCACAACACCATCCTCGCCTACTGCCACATTGCGCACAACGTCACCCTGGGCAGCCACGTCATCATGTCCAACGTCGCGACGCTGGGGGGACACGTGACCGTCGAGGATCATGCGGTGATTGGCGGGCTGGCGGCGGTGCATCAATTTTGCCGCGTCGGGAAAATGTCCATGATTGGCGGCTGTTCCAAAATCGTGCAGGACGTGCCGCCGTTCATGATTGCCGACGGCAATCCGGCGGAGACGCGCACCATCAACAAAATCGGCATGGAACGCAACGGGGTTTCGGAGGAAGCACAAAATGCGCTGCGCCAGGCTTACAAAATTCTGTTCCGTGAAGGCCTGACGATTCCCAACGCGCTGGCAAAGATCGAAAAGGAACTGCCACCGCTGCCAGAGGTTCAGTACTTGGTTCAGTTTGTCCGAAGCAGCGAGCGCGGCATCAGCAAGTAGCCGCGTTGGAGTTCACGCTTCAGCGTGTTCCCTGCGTCGAAAAACAAGCTGAAGCTTGAACTCCAACGTCAAGCATAGCGCGAGCGCAGGTTCCACTCATTCAACAGCGTTCCGGGGATTTCCGATAAAAAACGCGAGGGCCGCTGCATCGAATCGCCGCCGGTTTTGCTGAAGGTGGCGCGCATCAGCGGGTAACTCAGATAAAGTTCGTTCTTCGCGCGCGTGATGGCCACGTAAAACAGCCGGCGTTCCTCCTCTTCGCCTTCGGGGCTTTCCATCGAACGCGCGGACGGAAACAAGCCGTCGCACAGCATGATGACGAACACGACGTCGAATTCCAGGCCCTTCGCCTGATGAATTGTCGAAAGCCGGATTTGCTCGGCATCGCGGTTCGCGGCATCACCGTCCTCGGCCTCGACGTTGGTGAGCAGCGCGAGCTGGGTCAGGAAATCCTCGACCGAACCGAATTGATACGCGAACACGGCGAGTTGTTCGAGGTCTTCCAGCCGGTTGCGGTAATTGGCGAAATTCTCCTTGAGATAATCGTCGTAACCGGCGTCCAGCACCAGCCGCAGCATCTTTGCAGCGCTCTGCCGGACGATTTCGTCTTCGAGTTGGGAAATGGTCTCGACGAATTGTTTCCAGGCGGTGGCGGCCCTGGCGGGAACAAATTTTGCGCAAGACATTAACGCAGTCGCCAAAGCCTGACGAGCGCCCCTCACCCCGTCCCTCTCCCCGCCCGGCGGGGAGAGGGTGGCCGAAGGCCGGGTGAGGGGAGAATTATTGGGCACTGACGAAGCAGTGCCCTCCATCTTCGCCGAAAAAATTTTCCAGATTTTTTCCGCTCCTTTCGCGCCGATTCCCGGCAACAACAGCACAATGCGCTTGAAGGCAATTTCATCACGCGGATTGGCAACGAACTTGAGATAGGCGGTGGCATCCTTGATGTGCGCCTGCTCGAAAAACCGGATGCCGCTGGTGATGGAGAAGGGGATGTTGCGCTTCGTCAGCTCGAGCTGCAATTCCAGCGCGTGAAAATGCGAGCGATAAAGCACGGCCACCTGGTTCAGGTCCACGCCTTCCTCGGGCAGTTCCGTCACGCGCTGCGCGATGAACGCCGCCTGTTGCGCGGCATCGGCACACGTAACGAGCGCGGGTTTCAGGCCGGACTTGCGCGCGGGCGCGAGAATTTTGGTGAACTGGTCCCGGTTCGCGGCAATGGCGGCGTTGGCCACCTTGAGGATTTCCGGCGTGCTGCGGTAGTTCGTTTCGATTTTGAAAACTTTCGCGTCGGGATGGCGTTTTGGAAATTTGAAGATGTTCTGGAAATTCGCGCCGCGCCAGGCGTAGATGCTTTGCGCGTCGTCGCCCACGACGGTGACGTTGTGATGCCGCTCGGCGAGCAAATCAATCAGGTCGCTCTGGAGCTTGTTCGTGTCCTGGTATTCGTCCACGAGGATGAACTGGAAGCGGCGTTGGTAATGTTCGCGCACGTCGGCGTGTTCCTGCAACAGCCTGAGCCAGAGCGCGAGCAGGTCGTCGAAATCCATCGCGTTGGTCGCACGTTTGCGGGCGATGTAACGCTTCTGCACGTCGGCGACCTGCCGGGTGATTTGCTCGAAGTAATCGAATTGCTCTTCGAGAATATCAGCGGTGCTCTTGTGCGTGTTGACCGCGAGCGAAAAAATTTCGCACAGCACCTCGGGCTTCGGAAAATGCGTGCCCTTGGTTTCGATGCCGGCGTCGGCGATGCAGGCCTTGATCAGGTCCTTCGCGTCGTCGCGGTCGAGAATCGTGAAATCGCGCCGGTAACCGAGCAAATCGGCATGCGAGCGCAGAATGCGGGCGCCGATGGAATGGAACGTGCCGCCCCAGAGCGCCGGAAGCTGACGGCCCAGCAATCCGGCGACGCGATGCATCATTTCGCCGGCGGCCTTGTTGGTGAACGTGAGCAGCAGGATGCGGTCGGCGGGAATGCCCTGTTCGAGCAGATAGGCGACGCGGTAGGTGAGCGTGCGCGTCTTGCCCGAGCCGGCGCCGGCGATGACGAGCGCCGGGCCGGGCGGCGCGGTGACGGCGGCCAGTTGCTGTGGATTCAATTCACGCGCGTAATCAATCTGCAAATTGATTTCGGAACGGAACGGTTCAATAACGTAATCGCGCGACATGGCGCGGAATTGAAAGGGCAAAAGGAAAAAGGAAAAAGGAAAAAACGTAAAAAGTTTCGCACGAAGCCAACAACAATGCTGGAAACAAAAATCCTTCATTGCCTTCGCGGGCTTCACTCACCATTTTGAAAACATGAACGAAATGGGCAAATTTTTGGTGATTACCGGCCTGATGATAGCGGCGGTTGGCGCGTTGCTTTGGTCCGGGGTTGGCAAAGGCTGACTGGGCCGTCTGCCCGGCGACATCAATTATTCCAAGGGCGATTTCAGCCTTCATTTCCCCATTGTAACCTGCCTGCTGTTGAGCGCGATTCTGACGTTGTTGCTGTGGCTGTTCAAAAAGTAGAGGAGATTTTTGTTTCCCCATCGTGACCCGGAAGCGCCATTTTTTGGCTTGAAATTTAATTAATTTAGTGCTGAGAATAAGCAGCCTCAGGAAAAAATACAGCTATGAAATTTTACCACCGGCGATTGGTGGCGGCTTGTCTGGCGCTTCTTGCATTTAAAACTTCCGCCGCCGTCCTTTACGTGGACGTGAATGGCACCAGCCCCACCCCGCCTTACGCCGACTGGAGCACCGCCGCGACGACCATTCAGGACGCCGTCGATGCTGCGACCGATGGCGATCAGATTCTGGTCAAAGATGGAGTTTATGGGAGTGGCAGCCGGGAGCTGAACGGGCCAAACCGGGTTGCGGTAAACAAGGCGGTAACGGTTCAAAGCGTCAATGGCCCGGCGGTAACGGTCATTGACGGTGCCCAAGCGATGCGGTGCGTATATCTGGCCAACACCAGCTCACTGATCGGATTCACCCTTACCAATGGAAACTCCTCGGCGAGCGGCGGCGGAACGTATTGTGAATCCACGAACGTCCTGGTCTCGAATTGCTTCTTCCTAGGCAACCTGACGTACGGTGACGGGGGAGGGTCGTTCCAAGGGACGCTGAATGGCTGTACGCTGGCAGGAAATGATGTGGCTTGGTTGAGCTACGGCAGCGGCGGTGGCGCAATCGGGGCCGTCTTGAACAACTGCACCCTGACCGGCAATGCATCGAGTATTTCTGGCCAGGGCGGCGGCGCCCATTCCTCCACCCTGAATTACTGTGTCCTCACCGCCAATGGCTCCTACGAAGGCGGGGGCGGCGCGGAGTCCTGTGTCCTGAGCCATTGCACGCTTTCTGGAAACACGATTTTTTTTCAAGGGGGCGGCGGTGGCGCGGACAACAGCACGTTGGATAATTGCACCCTGACAGGCAATTCATCCGGTTACGGTGGCGGCGTGCAGAATTGCACGCTGAACAACTGCGCGTTGTCCGGAAATACATCCGGGGGAAACGGCGGTGGCGCGGGTTCCAGCACGCTGAACAACTGCACCCTGATCGCCAACTCGGCGCCGGGAGCCGGCGGCGGTGCGGCCGACAGTACCTTGAACAATTGCATCGTCTACTACAATCAAGCCCCCAACCTGCCCAATTATTCCGGCGGCACTTTGAACTTCTGCTGCACGCTGCCATTGCCGGTCAATGGCTCGAATAACATCACCGCCGAACCGCAACTGGCCGACGCTGCGCATATCAGTGCCAACTCGCCCTGTATCGGCGCGGGCAGCACGAATTATTCAACCGGCGTGGACATTGATGGCGAGGCCTGGCGGAATCCGCCATCCATCGGCTGCGACGAATATTATTCCGGCGCAATCACCGGAGCATTGAACGTCGCCATTCAGGCGGACTACACGAATGTGGCACCGGGTTTTGTGGTAAATTTTACCGGGCAAATCGGCGGGCATGCCAGCTTGAACACCTGGGATTTCGGCGATGGCACGGTGGTCAGCAACCGGTTTGTATTGGCACATGGCTGGACATCTTCGGGTGATTATAATGTGACCTTGACCGCGTTTAACGACAGCCATCCCGATGGCGTGAGCGCGGCGATGACGGTTCATGTGGCCGAAGGAACCAATTATGTTTCCCTCGATAGCACCAATCCGGTGTCGCCTTACCTCTCGTGGGACACAGCGGCGACGAACATCCAGGACGCAGTGGATGCGGCTGCGATCGGGGCGACGGTGCTGGTCAGCAATGGGGTTTATCAAGCCGGCGGCAGGCCGGTCAGCTTGCCGGATTTTGGGCCCATCCTGACGAACTGCGTGGTGCTTACCAACCTGCTCACAGTGAAGAGCGTCAACGGGCCGGCGGTGACAATCATCGTGGGTAACCAGGCTCCCGGAACCATCAATGATTATGGCGCCGTGCGGTGCGTTTATCTGGCTGGCGGCGCCACCTTGAACGGCTTCACGCTCACCAATGGCGCGACCGGGCCGGGCGGCAGCGACGCCGTCTGGGAATCCTGGGGCGGCGGATTATATTGCCCGTCCGGCAACGGCGTCGCGACCAATTGCATCATCATTAACAACTCGGCGGGCGATTCCGGCGGCGGCGCCCGAGGCGGGACTTTTTACAACTGCCAGTTCATCGGCAACGGGACGGGCAGCGGGACAGGCGGCGTGGACAGCGGCACGATGAACAATTGCATGTTCACCGGCAACTCCGGATACGGCGCCGGATACAGCACGCTGAACAATTGCACCGTGACGGGCAATTCCGGTGTGGGCGTGATTGCCGGTGTGCAGAACAATTGCATCGTCTATTTCAATTCCGCCGGGAATTATCAGGACGGTTATTACGTGCCATGCATGTTCAACTACTCCTGCACCACGCCGCTGCCTGACAACGGCACCAATAACATCACGGTCGACCCGCAACTGGCTGACTTCTCCCATATCGCCGCCGGATCACCTTGCCGTGCTGCGGGCAGCACCAACTATTCAACCGGCGTGGACATTGACCATGAGGCCTGGGCCAGCCCGCCGTCCATTGGTTGCGATGAATATTATCCGGGCGCGATCACCGGACCGTTGACGGTTGCCATTCAGGCTTCCTACACCAACGTCGCCAGGGGGTTCATCGTAAATTTTACCGGGCAGATCAGCGGGCATGCCAGCTCGAACACCTGGGATTTCGGTGACGGAACAGGAGCGAGCAATCAGCCGTACACCTCGCATGGTTGGGCGGCGTTCGGCGACTACCCGGTGATCTTGCGGGCATATAACGAGAGCAATCCGGGGGGTGTCTCAGCCACACAGATGGTTCATGTACTCGAAGCGATTCATTATGTCGCTCCCAACAATGCCAGCCCGGTGTCGCCGTATATTTCCTGGGCCACCGCTGCGACAAACATTCAGGATGCAGTGGACGCGGCATTTCCCGGCGGCACGATTCTGGTAACCAACGGTGTCTATGGCAACGGCGGGCGTGTGGTCTATGGGACGCTGACGAACCGCGTGGTGATCAACCGGCTGACGACTGTGACCGTGGAAAGCGTCAACGGCCCGGCGGTAACGGTGATTCAAGGTTATCAGGATCCGGTCACGACCAACGGCGACGATGCGGTGCGGTGTGTGTTTCTGGGCAATGGCTCTCAGTTGGCGGGGTTCACCCTGACTGGTGGCGCCACCCGCAATGATGGGGATGGGAATACGGAACAGAGTGGCGGCGGGCTGTGGTGTGATTCCACGGGCGGGGTCGCGTCCAATTGCGTCCTCACGGGCAACTCTGCCGCCAACACCGGTGGCGGGGCATCTGGCGGCACGTTGGATAATTGCACATTGACGGGCAATTCGGCGGTAAATGGTGGCGGGGCGGGTTATTGCTCACTGAGCAACTGCACACTCACAGCCAATGTGGCGACTCTTGCCGGTGGAGCAGCATACGGTGGCACACTCGACAACTGCATTTTAACCAACAACACGGTCAGCAACCCACCCGCCTACTGGACCACCTCAGGCGGCGGAGCGTTTGGCAGCGCGCTAAATAATTGTCTGCTGGTCACGAACTCGGCATCCGGAGGTGGCGGGGCGGAACAGTGCGTTCTGAACAACTCCGTCTTGATGGGCAATCTGGCACTATGGGGCGGCGGAGCTGATGGCAGTCAGTTGACCAATTGCACGGTCACTGGAAATTCAGCACAAAGTGGTGCCGGTTCATATAATTCCACGCTGGATCACTGCACAGTAGCCGGCAATCTGGGCCAGTATGGCGGGGGTGCGGAATTTTGCGTTTTGACCGATTGTATTCTGGCAACGAACACAACCTACGACAATGAGGTTTATGGGCTTGGCGGCGGCGCGGATAGTTCCACCCTGAATAATTGTCTGCTCTATGGAAATGTCTCTTCCACCTCCGCCGGCGCGTCCAGCAGCACCTTGAATAATTGCACCGTCGTCAGCAATATGACCACCCAGGCCGGGGGAGCCGTGGATTCCTGCACATTGTATAATTCAATTGTTTATTACAATACTACGCCTGACGGAACGAATTGCTCCAACTCGGTCCTGAACAATTGTTGCACTTTCCCGCTTCCGGACATCGGTGCAGGCAACATTACGAATGCACCCCTTTTCATTTATCTGGAAACCAACAATTTCAGGCTTCAACCCGATTCTCCGTGCATCAATTCCGGCAACAATGCGTATGTTGCTGGCGTCACTGACTTCGACGGCAACCCGCGCATCAAGGGTGGCACGGTGGACATCGGCGCCTATGAATACCAAACTCCGACCTCCGTCATCTCCTACGCTTGGCTCCAGCAATATGGCCTGACCAACAATGGCTCGGCGGATTTCGCTGATACCGATGGTGACGGCATGAACAACTGGCAGGAGTGGATTGCTGGGACTGATCCCACTGATCCTTCGTCTCTGTTGAAAATGACGACGGTCACCAACGATGTTTCCGGGATTACGGTGACCTGGCAAAGCGTCAGTGGTGTGACTTATTTCCTCCAACGCAGCACCGACCTTGGAGCACAACCGGCGTTTTCCACCATCCAAACCGACATTGCCGGTCAGCCGGACACGACGAGTTACACGGACACCGATGTCACGGGCAATGGGCCGTATTTCTATCGCGTCGGCGTGCAGCAGTGAGCCGTGGCGGCGGTCGGCAGCCGCCGCAACTAATGGAGCGCGGACAGCCTTGTCCGCACGAAGGTGCCGATGCGGCAGGAACACGCGGACAAAGCTGTCCGCGCTCCTGAATAATCCTCGCGGCGCACATTACTTCCTGCATTCCTGTTTTCCTCATTGAATTTTTGCGGCGTTCCCCTACTCTTTCTGCATGGAACAGTCGCAATTCGCGCAGTATATCGCGGTGTTGATGCTGCTTGTCCTGGCCATCGCCGCGCCGTTCGGGATGATTCTGGTGTCCACCTTGCTCGGCAAACGCGGCAAACGCAGCCGGAGCAAGGACACCGCCTACGAATGCGGCATGATTCCGGTGGGCGAAGGCAACCCGCGGATGTCGGTCAAATTCCATCTCGTCGCCATGCTGTTCATCCTGTTCGACATCGAGGTCGTCTTTCTTTATCCGTGGGCGGTCGTTTACAAGGACATGCTCAAAGACCCGGCCACAAGGAATTTGATCCTGGGCTCGATGATTTCATTCCTCCTGATTTTGTTCGCCGGTTATCTTTACGCGCTGAAGAAAAAGGCGTTTGATTGGAAAAGTTGAGTTGGAGTTCAAGCTTCAGCTTGTTCGGATGATTAACCATTGCTTTTAACAAGGAAAAGACACGCTGAAGCGTGAACTCCAGCATGATCAAATTTGGCACCAGCGGCTGGCGCGGCATCATCGCGCGCGATTTTACCTTCGACAATGTCCGCCTCGCCACGCAAGGCATCGCGGACTACCTGAAGCAACTCTCAACTCTCAACTCTCAACCCTCAACTGTTATCCTTGGCTACGACACGCGGTTTCTGGGGCGCGAGTTTTCACTGGCCGCCGCCGAAGTGCTCGCCGCCAACGGCCTTGAACCTTTGCTTTGCAATCGCGACACGCCCACGCCGGTCATCGCGCACAACATCCGCCATCGCAAAGCCATTGGCGGCATCAACCTGACCGCCAGCCACAATCCGGCGGAGTATCAAGGCCTGAAATTTTCCACGAGCAACGGCGCGCCCGCCACGCCGGAAGTCACCGGACAAATTGAGGCAAACATCGCCAAGCTTCAGGCGGCGGGCTGGTCGTTCAAAAGCGTGGTCATCGGCATGTTCCAATGCCGGACGTTTGATCCGCAGCCCGCATATTTCAAACAACTCCACAAGCTGATTAATTTTGCCGTGCTCAAAAAAGCGAAGCTCAAAGTGGCCATCGATCTGGAGTATGGCACCGGGCGCGGTTATCTCGACAAGCTCCTCGAACAAGCCGGCGTCCCGCAAAGTGGGATCACGCTGTTTCACAATGAACTGAACCCGCTCTTCGGCGGGCATCATCCCGAGCCGAACGCCGCGAACATGGCCGGCGTCAGCAAATTCGTCCGCAGCGGCAAGGCGCAGATCGGCCTCGGCCTCGACGGCGATGCGGATCGCTTCGGCATTGTGGACAAGGACGGCACCTGGCTGACGCCCAATCAGGTGCTCACGCTGTCTTTGTATCACCTGAAGAAGAATCGCGGCTGGACGGGCGCGGTGGTGCGCACCGTGCCGTCGAGCCATCAGGTGGACGCCGTGGCGGAATTGTTCGGCGTGAAAGTTTACGAGACGCCCGTCGGTTTCAAACACATCGGCGCGCTGATGGAAAGCGAACCCATCATCGTCGGCGGCGAGGAATCCGGCGGCTTGAGCGTCAAGGGCCACGTGCCGGAAAAGGACGGCATCCTCGCATGC
>Ga0187848_10004066_pt1 | contig 10359 bp, 9 predicted proteins | sample June2016WEW_4_40_FD_132424 | JGI IMG/M metagenome (GOLD analysis project Ga0187848, IMG submission 132424) | Peatland microbial communities from SPRUCE experiment site at the Marcell Experimental Forest, Minnesota, USA - June2016WEW_4_40 | ecosystem: Environmental > Terrestrial > Soil > Wetlands... | reverse complement strand
TTGGTCTGCTGGGCGGCTCCATCGTAGATGCGAATGCTTTGCTGCGTTCCTACATCTGGCATTGCATCGGGATTCCGATCGTGGCTTCCGTACTGATGATCGTCCACTTCTGGCGGGTGCGGAAGGATGGTGGCATCTCCGGCCCGGAGTCGGTGGTGCTCACTTCGGAAGATAAACCGCGCCGTGGCCCAAGGCACGCCTGAAGGCGTGGCCTGAACACGACGCGCATGCTTTACTGCAACGTGTCTGGTACAGCTGCAAGTGCGAATTTAGTTATATCGAGACGTACGCGTAAGTTCTGAGCTGGAGCGAGGTCCAAGGGGAACGATCTGGAGCACTTATGGATTGGGGACAACTTTGCAAGATCTGTTCCGCGCCCGGCAACGCACCCATCGTGGGTCTGATTCCGCTTCTGACCTTTTATTGCTATCTGGTATGGAAGCAGGCGAAGGCCAACGACGACCTGATGGCGGAGCCAGAAACCTTTCCCGCGATGGCCAAGACTCACCATCGCAAGATTTGGCTTGCGAAGGCTTTGCTGCGTTCCTACTTCTGGCATTGCATCGGGATTCCGCTCGTGGCTTTCGTACTGATGATCGTTCACTTCTGGCGCTCGCGGAAGGATGGCATCTCCGGCCCTGAGCCGGTGGTGTTCACGTCGGAAGGTAACCGCGCCGTGGCCGAAGGCACGCCTGAAGGCGTGGCCTGACACGTCGCGCATGCTTTACTGCAACGTGTCTGGCAGCTAGGGCCGGAAGTGCGAATTTAGTTTTATAGAGCCGTACCCGTAAATCCTGACCTTGAGCGAGGTCCAAGGGGAACGATCTGGAGCACTTATGGATTGGCGACAACTTTGGGAGATCTGTTCCGCGCCCGACAACGTACCCATCGTGGGTCTGATTCCGCTTCTGGCCTTTTATTGCTATCTGGCATGGAAGCAGGCGAAGGCCAACGACGACCTGATTGCGGAGCTAGAAACCAATCCCGCGATGGCGAAGACTCACCATCGCAAGACTTGGCCGTTCGAGCCGGGGTGGCAGAAGGAAGTACACGTGTGGCCGTTCCTGCTGCGCATTGAGTTCCTCGCTGCCATCATCGTCACCATTGTCTTGATGATCTGGTCGGTTACTTTGAACGCGCCGCTAGAGGAACCGGCGAATCCAAACGTGACCATGAATCCGGCGAAGGCGCCCTGGTACTTCCTCGGTTTGCAGGAAATGCTGGTGTATTTTGACCCCTGGATTGCCGGCGTAGTGATGCCGACTCTTATCATCGTTGGCCTGATGGTGATTCCCTACATCGACACCAATCCGCTGGGTAACGGCTATTACACCTGGAAGCAGCGCAAGTTTGCCATCGGCTCGTTTCTCTTTGGCTTCATCATTCTCTGGGTCGCGATGATCATTATCGGCACGTTTATACGCGGACCGGGCTGGCAGTGGTTCTGGCCGGGACAAACCTGGGACCACAGTCGGCTGATTTACGAGGTAAACCGCGATCTGCCCGATCTTTTCGGGATCACCTCGAACCTAGGCAAGGCAATTTTCGGGGCGATCGTCGTCGGAGGTTATTACCTGGTCGGCGGGTTCATCATCCATGCGCTGTTCCGACGTTACAACCCGAAGGATTATCAGCGCATGAGCCTGTTGCAGTACTCCATCATGGTGTTTTTCGTACTCACCATGGTGGCACTGCCGCTCAAGATGATGTTGCGGCTCGCATTCAACATCAAGTACGTGTGGATCACGCCGTGGTTTAACGTGTAAATGGTCGTTAGCCTGGAGGTCTTGGGCGCATCGGCTGGCGCTAACGACCACCGACAGACGAGCAACGACTAATGGGAGGCTGTGGTGCCCGAACAACCAATCCGCAGGCATGATCCGATTGTCAGCAAGTCCTGGGCGCTGCATTACGTCGTGTCCATGGTCATCCTCATGGCCACGCTCTTCTGGGCGCTGTGGGACGAAGACTACGGCCAACGTCCCTGGAAGGCCTTTCAGCAAGAGTGGAAGCAGCGCTACGGTACCTTCCTGAAGACAGCCGAGTCAAAGTCCGTGCAGTCCGAAAAGAACGTCGAGCAGAGCGCCGAGTACCAGCAACTGGAGCAGGCTTACCAGCAGGCTTATCAAGCTGCCAAGCCTCACAGAGATGAGCTCCAGAAACAGATCCTTGATCTGAACGGAAAAATTCTGGCGGTTCAGAACGTCTTCGTCGACAAACGCGCTTATGTGAATGCTCTCACCTACCAGATCGAGACCGAGACGAGCGTCTCCGGCAAGGAAAGAAAGCGGAAGAAACTCGAAGACTACAAAAAGGAAACCTGGTCTGTCGAATATCCCGACGGTCACAAGGAGAAATATGATTTCTCCCAACTGGTAGAAAAATACAACGCGCTTAAAGACGAACGCACCAAGTTAAGCGCGGAGCTGGGCGAAGTGCTCAAGCCGGTGACCGAAGCCAGCACCAAGGTGTCAGCGTACATTAACCAGCAGATGGTTGATCTCACACCGGCACAAATCGACGGTCTGAAGAGGAAGACCGCGGAGTGGGATCCGAAGATCGTGCAGATTAACGTGGCGGAGGCCAACATCGTGGACCGCTGCGAGTCCTGCCACATGGGAATCCGCGAGCCGCTCAAGTTGGCCGCGGCTTCCATGGCGCTTCAGGGCAAGAAGCCCGACGAGTATGCGCGCGCTTTCACCAGCCATCCTGAACCCGGTTTACTGAAGACGCATGATCCGGACAAGTTCGGCTGCTCTCCCTGCCACCAGGGCAATGGCCGGGCCACCACCGGCGTTGAGAAGGCTCACGGAACTTACGAGCATTGGTTGTGGCCGCTCTTCCCCAAGGAAAACACTGAAGCTGGCTGTCAGATCTGCCACGCCGCCGACATGCTGTTGGTGAGCAACGACGTGGGCTCGACCATCAGCGAGGGCAAGAACTTGTTTCGCCAACGGGGTTGCGTCGGCTGCCATCGCTATGAAGGGTACGACAAAGAACCGGAGGAGCTGAACTCGGTCAGCCAGGAGATAAAGCAACAGGAGCAGGAGAAGACCCAAAACATCAAGCAGGCAGCTTACTTGATGAAGCAGGCCGATGCCGCGGAAACGAACGAAGAAGCCATCCGGCTGAACGACAGAGCCGTGGCACTGAAGGTTGCCAACAGCATGATTGACGGCCGCATCGCCCAACTGGACCAGCAGACGAAAAGTCTGTTGCAGGACATCAAGAAGGTGGGGCCCAATCTGAAGGACATCCGGCTCAAGCTCAACAAGAACTGGATTCCTGTCTGGCTGAAGAAGCCGACCGACTTCCGGCCCACCACCAGGATGCCCAACTTCCGCCTCAATGACGGCCAGATCAAGGCCATCTCAGCCTATCTGTGGCAGTCGGCGCTGACCGACCCACAGCCCAAGCACAAACCGGGCAACGCCGCGCACGGCGAGGAACTCTTTGAGACGCGCGGCTGTCTGGCCTGCCATTCCATCGGCGAAGGCGATGAGATGGAGGGTGGAACGTTCGCCGCCAATCTTACCCGGGTCGGGGAGAAGGCCAACTATGACTATCTCGTGCGCTGGGTGCATAACGCGCGCGAGCGCACCCGTCCCTATTGTCCGTACGAAAAGAAAGACATTGGCCCCGAAGATTATGCCAAGAAGGGGCTGCCCTTTGTCTTCGACCTGCAACATAGCCGGTGCCCGAACGATGGCCACGAACTGCAGGTGCAGAACATGACGGTGATGCCAAGCCTGCGCCTCAGCATCGAGGACGCGCAAGACATCGCGACGTTTTTAATAGCGCAGAAGAAGCAGGACCCCGGCTCTTACGCCGACGCTTCCTTCATGGACGACCCCAAGCTGAAGGATCAAGGCAAGAAGTGGATTCGTCACTTCGGCTGCCCGGGTTGCCATGAGATCGCTGGCATGGAGGAAGAAGGCCGCATCGGAACCGAGTTGACTTCCGAGGGCAGCAAGCCCATTGAGCGTCTCGACTTCGCCCTCTTCACCGAGAGCGCGCAGCGTGGCGGCAAGAATGCAGAACCGATCGCCAACCCGGAAGACCTGGCAAGATTGCCCGACGGCCCCGCGCAAGACCCCTGGTACGACCACAAGGGCTTCTTCGAGCACAAATTGTCTGAGCCAAATGTCTACGATCAAGGCAAGATCAAGAGCGAAGAAGAAAAGCTGCGGATGCCCAACCTGCACTTGACCAAGGAACAGGTGCGAGCCCTCACCACCTTCCTGATGGGCAGCCAGACGAGTGCTCTGCCCGCCGATTATCAGTACCGGCCACTCGATTATCGCCGCGACATCCAGGAGGGCTGGTGGGTCGTCAGGAAGTACAACTGCATGGGTTGCCATCAGTTCATTCCCGGCCAGCAGACTGTGCTGATGGGGATGAAACGCTACAAGGAGGCTCAGGAACAACTGCCTCCCAAGCTGCTGACCGAAGGGGCCAGGGTCGATCCCGAGTGGATGCTGCACTTCCTCACCAACCCGGCGCTTAGCGACAAGGACACGAATCGCAACGGCATACGGAGCTACCTGCAAGTTCACATGCCCACTTTCTCCTTTTCCGAGAATGAACTGGGCAAGCTGGTGCGTTTCTTCCAGGCGCTTTCGCGGCAGCCTTTCCCGTACATACCGGAGCAGATCCCTATGCTGACGGCAAAGGAAACCGAGATGGCGCGCAGCCTGTTCAGCAGCGCGGCAGCCCCCTGCCTGAAGTGTCACGCCACTGGCGATCCGCAGCACGACAAGACCGCTATCGCTCCTAATCTCCTCTTGGTGCGGGGGCGCCTGAAGCCTGATTGGGTGGAGCGCTGGATCATCGATCCGCAAGCCATTAGCCCAGGCACTTCCATGCCTTCAGACCTGTTCCGGCGCTTGAGTAATCATTGGGTCTTCGCCGGTCCAACTCCGTCATCGTTCCAAGGCTACGATAAGGACCACACCAAGCTGCTGGTGGATTACATGTTCCAGCTCACGCCCGAGGAACAGAGGCGGGTGGCCGCGGCTATGGGTCGCCCGCAGGCTTCGAATCAGCCGTCGGGCAGCGTCAAGCAAGTCGCCAGTTCATCGGGTCCGCACCGAGCAGCTAGCGCCGGTGGTTCGCGGTAAAGCGTGGGATTTTGCAATACGAGCGCCGTGCGTGTTTGAGAGGGTGTGGCTTTCAGGCACAACAGTTGTTTGGAGCGCCCTCTGGATCACTATGCCTTCTGCAGCGTGGCTTCTCTGGCCGCTTTCAGCAGCTTCTCGGCATTGGTCTTCGGGTCACCCTGGCCGAAGACTGCGTTGCCCGCGACTAGAATTTCAGCGCCCGCTTGCACTATTTCCGCCACCGTGTCGAGGCCAACTCCGCCGTCGATTTCAATTCGATACTCGAGCTTGCGCTGCGCGCGAATTTCCACCAATCGCCGAATCTTGTGGATTGCCCCGGGGATGAACTTCTGACCGCCGAATCCCGGGTTCACCGACATCACCAATACGTAGTCCACGATGTCGAGCACTTCGCTGAGGGTTTCCACCGGAGTGGCAGGGTTCAGGACCACGCCCGCCAGCGCATCGTGGCTGCGGATCAGGTGCAACGTCCGGTTCAGGTGCCGGCAAGCCTCCTGATGCACCGAGATCCAGTCTGCTCCAGCCTGCGCAAATTCCGGAATGTACTGGTCAGGATTCTCAATCATCAGGTGGCAATCTAGGGGCAGATCCGTCGCCCTGCGCAGTGACTTGACGACCGGCGGCCCAATAGTGATATTGGGGACGAAGTGCCCGTCCATGACATCCACGTGGATGACCGTGCCGCCGCCTTCGGTTGCGCCACGAACCTGCTCCGCCAGATGCGCGAAGTCAGCCGATAAAATCGAAGGTGCCAGTTCAATCAACTCGGGCCCCCGTTACGGAAATGTTCCGGAATCTTACCACTTCGGGTTGCGCGCGACAAAGTACTTTTCCTGCAAGGTCTCGCTTGCGATGGGGTCTTTCTGCCAGAATTTTGTGATGTACATCACATTGATTGGTGAGGATTGTCACAGACTTCCTGTGACATATGTCCTAACATTTTGCGCGCCGTCTGTCGGGGGTTCCAGTTAAAAAGTGGTGGTGGTATGGACGCATCATTTGTGGAATGCGGTTGGTTCAACTTTAAAGGAGGACTTCATGATCTCTTCCGGGAGGAGTCGCACGAGTGTTTTGCTGTTGGCATTCTTTGTGGTTGGCTTTGTCAGCAGCGCTCACGCATTACCTGCTTTTGCCAGGAAGTACGGCTTGCGCTGCTCAGCCTGTCATGAAAGTTGGCCCATGCTGAATTACTTCGGCCAAAAATTCAAAGACAACGGCTACCAGCTCATGAATGATCGCGATGCTCCGATCTGGCAGAATCCGGGATACTGGCCAGTCACCTTCCGCATCACTCCGATCTGGCATCGGGTCAGCACCAACAAAGTCCAAGTTGATGGCAGTGCCGGATTGGGCGGCAACGAAGCCAAGATTACCTCTTCCGGCTTCGACCTCAGCGGTCTCGACTTCCATACCGGCGGCACGCTGGAGAAGAACTTTTCCTTCTATGTGCTGCCTTCCTCCGATGCCACCGCCTCCTTCCACTTTGAAACCGTCATGGCGCGGCTCGATAACATCTCTGGCAATCCGTGGCTGAACGTAAAGCTGGGCAAGTTCGAGCTCGACAACCTGCTCTCTGAGAAGCGCATACTGACGCTCACTGGAAATGGCGGCATTTACCAGCTCTACCACTTCATTCCGGCGGGCGACGGCAACGTCTTTGGGCAGATGGGAGACAACCAGCTCGGCGTTGAGGTGATGGGGCATTCCTACAACGATCGCACGCGATACTCCGTTTCGCTGCTTAGCTCGAACGATGGCCAAGTGGGCTTGCCCTACGGTTCCGAATCCTATTCCACATTCATTACCGGCAGTCAGGCGTTCGATGCCGGCAAGGCCGGGGTGCAACGCCTCGGCTTTTACGTCATGGCGGGCGAGGCCCCAACCAGCTACCTCACAAACTTCGGGGCGCCGATTGGCGGTTCCGGAACCCAGAACAAGGGCTACAGTCGTGAAGGCTTCGTCGGACAGTTCTACTTCGGCCAGCATGTAGACCTCCAAGTCGTTACGCAGCATGGCGAGGATAGCGCATGGTTCGGCCAAGGTTACGGCGACTACATCGATGGCTATGCATCGAATCCGAGCTCACCCCCTATGTGCAACAGCGCCGCTGGGATGGTGCCCTGCAACAACATCCCAGGCACGACGGCATTGGCCGCGGGATCGCGCAACCCGACTTGGAATGGCGTTCTCTTGGAACCTCACTACGTTTACAGTCCGCAGCTAATCTTTATCGGGCGCTATGAAACGATCAGAATGTCGCAGCAGTCGACGCCAACCAATCCTTCGAATCTCGGCAATATCACGACTTACACCGTCGGCTATCGCTACAACCCGTTTATGACGAGCCGGGCCGGCTTTGCCTGGCACACCGAGTACAACTGGTTTCACCAGGATGGAACATCGCCTGTTACTGCCACAAACCTAACCAGCAGCGAGCTGTTATTGGGATTTGACTTCGCTTTCTAACCACCAGGATAGCCCGCTGGCGAACTCGATTTCGCCAGCGCTGACTTCGGTTTTAAGGGTGCTGACTATGAACAGCTTGAAGCCAATGCGCTTTATCGGCGCGATTCTTTTCACTGCGATCTTGGGACTGGTCTTCGCCGCCGGGTTCATCGCTCGGACCTTCGCCCAGGAGGCGCCCGAGGTAGGGCGGCAGCCGCGTCTCGTGGTTAAGCCCATGGAGAGCCACATCGGGAATATCACCGGGCATGCCGCAGACGCGAAGTCCGACTACCGCCGCTATTGCGCCGGCTGTCACGGGGATCTGGGCGATGCCAATGGTGAGAACGCGGTTTGGCTGGATCCGAAGCCGCGCGACTTCACGATCGCGACCTTCAAGTGCCGCTCCACTCCGACCGGCACGCTGCCCACGGACGAGGATCTGTACAGCGCCATCGAACGCGGGTTCACCAATTCGAACATGCCGATCTGGAATACCTTCACCAAGGAGCAGCGCGCCGACCTGGTGGCGTATATCAAGATCTTCTCACCCCGTTGGGAGAAGGAAAAGGCCGGCGAACCGCTGAAGATTCCCCCCGAGACCGCGGTCACCATCGAGAGCATTGCCCACGGCAAAGCGCTCTTCACCAAGCTCGAATGCTGGAAGTGTCATGGCCCGGCCGGGAAGGGCGACGGTCCGTCCGCCGCGACCCTCACCGACAGCAAAGACAATCCGATTCGTCCCTACAACTTCGCCGCGGGCGGGAACGACTCCCGCTTCAAGTGCGGCAGCACCAACCAGGATATCTACAAGATCTTCATGACCGGCGTGGACGGCACGCCCATGCCTTCCTTTGCTGACGTGATCCAGCCGAACGACGCCTGGGATCTCGTCCACTTCCTGCGCACGTTGCAGGTCAGCCGTCACAGCAAAGAAAACGAAGTTCTGTTGGCAGCGCACGGAGTTATCCCCCCGTACGTGGATAAAAACCCGGCGCCAGCCGCCCCAGCCGATAACAAGTCGCCCGGTGGTGGCCAGTAAATGAATCTTACCGAGGTTTCGTTCATCATTAAACGAATACCTAAAGACCCGAAGGAGGGAGTACTCGAATGCGCACGAAGCAAATGCTGCTAGCTCTTTTGATGCTGCTCGTCTGTCCGTCCCTGATGTTCGCCGGAACGGTTAACGGCAAGGTGACCTACACGGGCACGCCCGCCAAACAAAAGCCCATCGATATGGGCAAAGAACCAAGCTGCGCCAAGGAGCATGCCACACCCGTGACCACCGAAACGGTTGTGACCGGGCCCAACAATGCATTGGATAACGTGGTGGTGTACGTTTCGTCCGGAGCCCCCGACGATGGTCAGGTTCCGGCGCAGGCTGTCACCTTCGAGCAGAAGGGCTGCCAGTATCTTCCCCACGTTTTGGTCATGCACACCGACCAGGAACTCAAGATCACCAACGCAGACCAAACTTCGCACAACATTCACCCGCTGCCCACGGTGAACCGCGAGTGGAACAAGTCCCAGCCGCCCGGCTCCCCGCCTATTGTCGAAAAATACGCTAGAGAAGAATTTATCTCGGTGAAGTGTAACGTCCACCCCTGGATGCACGGCTACTTCGCGGTGCTCAAGACGAATCACTACGACGTAAGCAAGGATGGAGGGGACTTCAAGCTGCCGAACCTGCCTCCCGGCAAGTACACCATCACCGCCTGGCATGAGTCCTACGGCACTCAGACTGCCGACGTCACCATCACCGGCAACGAGACCAAAGAGGTCAACTTCACCTTCAAGGCGAAGGCCTACTGACGCACCGGCGGCGGAGATGAACCTCTCCGCCGAGTGCGTACTTAGGCAGGGCAAGCGGAGATAACCAAGGGAAAGTTTTTTGCAGTCACAATTGCGATTATCGCGATTCTGTCGGCGGCCGTCCCCGTCGTCATGAATTTCGGTTGGAAGCTCATAAACCGGAATGCCGCTCCGGGGGCTCCGGCTTCTCAACAATGAGCCTGCGTCCGGGTGGAGAGTTAATTTGCGCACTCAGAAAGGGCGACATCATGAATAAACGAGGAGAAGAATTCAATGAAAGCGGGATGTAAAGTCGTAGCACTCGCCTCAGTCTTACTCGTTTTCGCATTCGGATTGCTGTATTCGGGAAGAAGTGTGAGTGCGGCTTCCGCAGGCCAGATCACAGGTAGCGTCAAGCTTGACGGCACAGCCCCACACCAGAAGCCGATTGACATGGGGAAGGAGCCGAGCTGCGCCGCGGTTCACAAAGACAAGCCGGCCACCACAGAGAGCGTAGTTGCGGGTGCGAACGGAGGGCTAGAGAACGTTGTCGTCTATATTAGCCAGGGCCTGACTGGTAACGAGGCCGTTTCAACGCAGCCGGTCGAGATTAACCAAAAAGGTTGTCAGTACCTCCCGCATGTAGTGGCCGTCGATGCGGGTCAGCACATGAAGATAGTGAATAGCGACCAAACTTCGCACAACGTTTTCTCGCAATCCACAAAAAATCCCGCGTGGAACAAGTCGCAGCCGCCGGGAGCCCCGCCACTCGACGTGAGTTGGAACAACGAGGAAGTCGCCATACCCGTCAAGTGCAACGTTCATCCTTGGATGCACGCCTACATTGTGGTGGTAAAGGGCCCTTACGGGGTGAGCGACGACAGCGGTTCTTTCAAGCTGTTGAACCACATTAAAAGTGTCCCCCTGAAACCACAATAGAAGTGTCCCCTTTTAGAGTTCCTTCGGCGAGGAGGAACCGAGATTGGGGAGAACGGGATTGAGCAGG
>Ga0187848_10004064_pt1 | contig 10367 bp, 7 predicted proteins | sample June2016WEW_4_40_FD_132424 | JGI IMG/M metagenome (GOLD analysis project Ga0187848, IMG submission 132424) | Peatland microbial communities from SPRUCE experiment site at the Marcell Experimental Forest, Minnesota, USA - June2016WEW_4_40 | ecosystem: Environmental > Terrestrial > Soil > Wetlands... | reverse complement strand
TGGCGATCACAATGGTGGCGGATCCCGTCGCGCTTCCGTAGTAGTTGTTACCGCCGCTGTAGGTTGCCCTGAGCGTGTCGGTACCCACCGTGAGGTTATTGGGGAAAATGATGAATGTGGCGATACCAGGGCTGACGTTGCCCAAGAGTGACACTGACTGGTATGTGCTTCCGGTTTGGGCCAGGGTCACAGTTCCGCCGTTGGGAATCGACGCGCCCACAGGACCACTGACAGTAATCGAGACGTACACCTTATTGGCGACATTGTCGCTGGAGGGTGCCGTGACAATGACCGTGGGAGTTACTGTGGTGACAGTTACATTTTCGGCCTTGCCCTGTGCGGCATAGTTTCCGTCGCCGCTGTAGTAGACATTGAGCGTGACCGAGCCTGGCGCCAGACTGCTGGCAGGGATCGTGATAACAGCGCTGCCGGCTGAGAGCGCTTAAGTAGCGCCCACGCCGCCGCCGGTCACGGTGATGGATCCGGTGGGTGTTCCGTAGCTGCCGGAGCCGGTCAGGTTGACGGTGATGGTGAGAGCTGTAATCGCGGTGAGGGTTGTCGCGGACAGTTGCACATTCATCGTGGATGTAGCAGTTCCCGACTGAGAGACCCATGTGTTAACGACATTGGCCACATTGAGAGAGCCTAGCCCCGTGGCGAGGTTGTAGCCGGGAGTGGCGTTATAGGCGACGCCATTAGGATTGGCTGTGCTGACGGCACTATTGCTGGTGAGGGTGCCCACGGTATCGCCGGAGTTCAATGCCGCGCAGTTGGGCGAAACGACACCGGCATACCCCTGAGCGAAGGTGTATTCTCCCGTGGAAGAGTTGTACACAAGGCCGCCGATGGAGGCGCCTTTGTCACAGGGCATGGAATTCGTGCCCTGATCGATGCCATGAAAGTAGCAGCTGCTGGAGTTGGTGACGGTTTCGGCGCTGCAGCTGGAGTAGTTTTGCTGGCCGGCCAACGTGTAGAGCTGACGGAGGGGAAGACCCTGAGCACCGCCGGCTTTCTGATTGATGAGGGCCATGACGCCGGCCATGGCTGGGGAGCCAAAAGACGTGCCACCGAACTCCTCCCACGTTTCTTCAGCATCGTTCAAATAGAGGCATGATCCGTGGATGGCGGTGATGCAGACCAGATAAGCGCTGTCCAGAGCGCCATCGGCAGCGAAAAAGCTCACGTCGGGAATGTCGCGTACGCCGTCGGCAGGAATGCCGGCGACTCCAGCCTGCCACGATGGCTTGATCCAGCCATCGTTGTAAAGGGGGATGGAGCCATCGGCGGTGCCGGTGGCAGTGGCACCGGTAGTGCAGCTACCCGAAGGGAACGTTGTAGAGCTGGGATTGGTGGTGTTGGCGACGCAGTTGCTGGCGCCGCCGCTGCCTCCCACTGTGTCAATGTAGGGAGCCAGGGCGATGCCATTATTGTTGGCGATCGTGTGCCAATACGTTTGAACTTGGTTGCAAGTAGCCTCGGGGTTTGAGCCGCCCGGGTAGCCTAAATAGACAAGGACGCTGCTCAGATAGTTCGCAATGAGCGGGTTCAGGCAGGAGTCGTTCCAAGGGATCTCCGGTATGTAGCCGAGGGCGCTTTCGCCTGATTCGGTGGGGCTGTTGCCGGTGGCCCAATAAGCGGGCGACCCTTGGCTGGAACTGGAGGTTGGGCGGCCAGATAGAGTGCCGTTGGAGCTGATGGTCGGCTTGCACCAGGTGAAGTCTGTGCCGCCGACGGCAACGTTGTAGGGGGTGGAGGCAAGACCGCTGACGGAGAGGCCGAATTGGGCGGAATAGGGCCAGCCGATAGAGTCGCCACTCTGGTCGCAACTGGGCGCGCCGGAGTCGCCGGCCGCCACAAAGACAGAGATGCCCTCGGCCGCCGCCGACTGCCACAGATTGTAAAAGGCCACGTTTTGCGCGGTGCCCTGGGCAAGCTCGCACAGGCCGTAACTTACGGTGAGGATCTTCGCAGTCTCATTCTGGACGACGTACTGAACCGAGTCGTAGACGGTGTCGACCGTCCCTGCCGAGTTCTGCCCGGTAACGACCAGTGTGATGGCGGCGCCGGTGGCAACGGCGCCGGACCACTCGACATCGAGGGTATTCTCATCGAGGTCGCCGATACCGCAGGCCGCGTAAGGGCTGGTGCTCGTGCACTGCGTGGCCGCGGGGCCATAGCCTGTGTCGGTCTCCTTAAAACTAGACAGGGCTGGAAGCCCGAAGTCGCTGCGAAAGGTGGTGACGTCATTTTGCGCGATGAGGCTGGTGCCGGCGATGGCGATGGTCTGGCCGGAACCATTGATGTTGTTGTTCCAGAGCGGCGTGATGTTGTAGATGGTGGCGAAGTCCCAGGGGGTCACGTCTTCTTCGAGGTGGGCGCTGTTGCCTGAGCTGCCCGGGACGTTGATGCCGAACTGAGGCCGCGGGTTCTGCGCATTCGAGTTGGCCGCGGTGGCGGAGTCGCCCGTCACGCGCTGCCATTGCCCCGACTGCTTGTCGAATCTTGCCTGGCCGACAACTTTATGCAGGGGCTCCGGCAGAAAATTATGCAGGGCCTTGACGCCGACGACTACGGGCGAAATCGCCGCTGGGATCTGTGGGTCGCTCATGTTGCCGATGTGGGGAACGCCCTTGACGAGGAGGTTGTGGATCTGGGTGTGAAAGGCGCTCTCAACCTGGGCAGCAGTGCCGTTGAAGCGGATGGACATGCGGTCCGGCGCAACGTTCTTGATGGTGAACCCGTAGCTGGCGAGCCAGCTGGTAATGGTGGCAATATCCGCCCGCGCGGGACCAAACTGCTCGCCGATTTGCGCGGGGGTGAGCCATTGATGGTAGCTGGGTAAGCTGGGGTCGTATTGCTCGTCGATGAGCGCCTCGAAGGCCGCTTCCTGCTCTGGGGAGCGGCTGAGTACGAGGGTGAGGTCAGGCATCGAAAAATCGGCGCTGACGGCACCGCGGTCGTTCTTCGCATTGGCGAAAGGATGCGTGTTACCGCGCAGAGTCACGAGCGACGACTCGTCAATGTTTTCGACAATGCGGGGCTGCCACGAAGAATGCGGCAGAACCTGAGCCTTGCCTGGGGTCGCGAAAAACAGTGGATCTGCCAAGATGAAAGCAAGAAGCAGAATGAACGGAGAGTGCTGGAAAAAAGGGCGCATAGTGCCCTCCTATCGTGCATTTCGTTGGGCTCACGGAGCATGCTTCAAAAACTGAGAAACATGTTGGACAGAATGCAGGCGGAGTGTATCAAAATGCGGGCGCTATTGAAAGGTGATGCGTCACAGGCGCTCCGCCCAGGTTTCTGGGTGGCGTTCAGTTGAGGTGAATCCCCGCTCGCATGAGAGGGAAATCAACGAAGCTCTGCGAGAACCCCAAGCGCCAGGCCCCTACCAGATGAAAACCAACCCCGAAGGACCATTGATTAGCCTCAGCAGGCGGTCAACTATCCATAAATGAGGTTGTGTCTGGTTTGTCGCCAACCCTGAAGTTACAAGTCGAGCAACACGTCACGCGATTGTTGACTGATGAGTAATTTACGGATCGACGGTAAACCAACCACAATGAGCTAAAATCATCGCAAATCAGTCTAATCACCAAGTTCACAGGCTCGAACGGAATTGTGACCTTAGAAAGAATGAATCTAGATCCGTAGGGACGACCAGTGATAGCGCGAATACTCTTATCATCGACCTTGCTTGGGGCAGTCGCTCTTTCTGGATTTGCGCAAACACGAGAAATGCCTCGAACGACCATTGAGAACTTCACTATTTCGTGGTTTGTCGACGCGGGGGCATCTGGGTCAGAGATTCTCGAAGGCAACTGTCAGCGATCTGACGTTGGACTTTTTGATTTTCCATCATTCCATAATGGCGAAGACGCACTCAACTACCTGACGGTCGTGCAGCCGCATCTATCTTGGTCGCAAGGAAAAGGCGGCCTATTACAAATCGTCGATGATCGAGCGAATGGTGCGCTCCTCAATTTACGCCTGAATAAAGCGGAAGTGCGAGATGTGATAGTTCTCTCAGATGCAGTCGATGCACTCTTATCCGCGCCCGAAATACGCAGCTATTTGCACCGCGAGCATATCCAACTGGAAGATGTGATTTCGTCAAGCTACTTTTGGGATAAGAGTCCAGAACAACAATCCCTTCGTGCCGCGTTGAATCCAAAGTACTCTGTGACCTTCTCAAACGTGACGGTTAGAGAGGCATTGAATACCCTGCTTCTGGAATTTCCGGGCGTGTGGATATACAGTGAATGCCCCGGACAAGTATCAGTGGTCGCATATTCAACCAGAATTCCCAAACTATGGCGGGGCTTCCGAACCGGTGCCGTTAAGGACCAATCTCCACATCCCTGAGTTCACACATTCACAACGAAAAGACTGGCCCCTGTTCGCGGATAGCTGGCCTGTAGCCATTGTTTCTTGAATCATGCTTGGTCGGCGGCCGCTTCGCCTCGAGTGAATTTCTCCTCAAAATACGGGATCCGGTCGGATTGTCGTCAACCCTTCCGTTACTGCGGAGTAACGTCCGGGTGGGCGGTCACTCGCCCGCAACTCGAATTCTGGATCGCTGAGTGCCTCGCAATCTATCACCAAACGACAATCACAAGATCCGCTCTGTGACTGCGCTCACTGACTTCTCTGCACAATGGATGCAAGAAGGAGCAGTTACCCGAATATCGGTGGCTTGTTCTCCGGCACTCGACAGCTCGACTGTCCTGTTTGTCTTGAAGGTAAAAATGAACAGACTGGCTCTGTTTCTCTTTGTTGCATGCCTATTTCCGAAGCTGGAAGCTTCCAGTCAGGACCTACAGACCCCACTTACATTCTGGGCACCTCTGAGCGCGCCACGAGTACATTACAAGATCGAAGGGCGCATCCAAAGCTCATCGACACTCGATGCGGAATTCAGCGAAACTGTTGATTTCACGAACACGACTGGCAGAACGATTCAACTGCTAGCGCTTAACGAAGCGACATGGTGTGGGCACGAGCCGGAAATCAGAGCCAGAGGCCGCCTTATAGATGTTATGTCCCGCGATGAGCAAGGGAATATTCTTTCTCGGGCGTCGCTGGCGTTGGCTCCGGCGTTGGAGCCGAACGGCAAACTTCACCTCGACATAAGAGCCACCTGTCACATTGACGACACTGTTCCTGACGAAGAACAATTTCAGCACTGGTACCCGCAGATATGGTGAGGATACGATACCGGCGACGACTACGATATGAAGATGATTGCCCCGAAGGGCTATGTCCTGGTCACGAGCGGGCGTCCAAACCTGAACACAGGCTGGAACCATCAAGAACGCGTGAGAGACTTTGGCATGTTCCTCGCTAAGAACGTGCAAGTGAAAGAGGCCGAAGCAGGCGACGTGCTGGTTCGTGTCGTGTTCCGGCCGAAAGGCGCTGAGTGCGCAAATCTGCTGAGTACAACCGCCGTAGACGTGATCAATTTCTACCGCAAGCGCTTTGGCTTCTTCCCCTATCGCGGCATGACCATCATTCCCGGCGGAGCCAATCCAGTCGGAGGCTATCCCGTCTCATCAGCGATCGTTGCAATTCATGGCGAAGAGACCTTCGACCCCAAGGCCGACAATACGCACTGGCGCTGGATCACTGCTCACGAACTTGGACACCAATACTGGACAGAATATGTGCTCTCCGCGGACCCAGGTAGCTGGGGATGGCTTGAGATTGGATTGGGACTCTATGCTGACCGTGAATACTCGAGGTCACATGGCATTGACCACCAGCACCGCGACATGATGAACGGGTACATCGAAGGTGTTCGTCAGGGCTACGACACTACTGCAGGACGAACGCCGGATCAATTCCATGCGCTCGAATGGGACTACGGCAACATCGTGGTTCACGACAAGGGCCTAAGTATCATCAGCGCCTTGGCTACAGTAATCGGGCCATTAGCTTTTAATCGAGCCTATGTCCGTGCATTGCGGGAATTCGCTGGACGACCTATGAATCCTGATGACTTTGAGAAGATCTGCGAGCAAGAGAGTAAACAGGATCTCCATTGGTTCTTCGATCAGTGGGTTCGTTCTGACCGCTTTCTCTCATACCAGATAGTTTCTCAGGACTGCCGGCGGGAAGCTGGAAACTATCGATGCGAGGTGAAAGTGAAATGTCTGGGCACACTCAGGATGCCAGTCCCCGTCAGAGCGGAATTCGAGGATGGCACACAGCAAACGCAATTCACAGATCAGTGGGCTGATGTCAGCATTCTTAAATTCAGAACCAAGTCCCCAATAAAATCCACGCGACTCGACCCCGAGGATCACCTGGCGCTGGTTATTCCACCTCCGACAATTACTCATGCCGCGCTGTCAAGGGCGATTGGCCGACTAGGAGTAATCGGCTCTGAAGCGCAGGCGCATGATCTCTTTCTGCAAGCAAACGATATGGCTGGCGTCAGTCAGTGGGATTGGCTGAATCTCGGCTTGGCTCTCTACCAGGAAGGCAGTTATGCCGAAGCTTTGGAAGCCCTGAGACGAGGTGAACAAACTGCTAATGGTGGTCCAGGCATGTTGAAGTTTGCCTGCATCGCCTGGCAGGGGGCGATCATGGACCTGCAGAACCGACGTGACGAAGCACTGGAGCGTTATCGGCTTTCCCTTGAGCTATTGAAGCCGAACCCCTGGCTCAAGGTTAAGGTCGATAAATTTGGAGTCTTGATTGACCTCCAGTGGATCCAGGACAGGATAAAGACCACGTTCGAACGCAAATCGCGACCATAGGCGATCTGGCATAACGAGCCTCATTGGGCAAATGGCGTGATGAGCCCAATGTGCTCATTGACACGGTGACGGGCGTATTGTCGTCGATCCTTCCTTTACTCGAAAATGCACCAAATTTGAGTTATTTCTGTATAGCCGGTCAACCGACTGGAACCCGAAAAAGGGCACCCGGGCACGATCCCAGGGAACGCTCGGTGAGTGACTCGAGGATTTGGCTTAAACCGAGAACACCGGGCTGATCAAATCTGGATAAATCAATTCATCCGCCTGATTCGACAGCAGATCACCATTTTGGCGAACCACAGGTTGACAACAGCAGCGCATAAGCCTAGCGTCGTAATTGAGCAAGCTTTCTCTTCTTACTCGTTCAGGTTCCCTGAACTAAGTCAGCCCATCTGAAGTTCCCCCCCCTTAGATTTCCCAAATGTGGAGTTGTGTTATGACCCTATTGACCCGTTGGGAGCCTTTGCGTGAGTTTTCCGCCATGCAAGACCGCATCAACCGCATGAACCGCATGAACCGTCTTTTCCGTGAGTCGTATAGCCCTGAAGTCCCGGAAGAGGCATTAACTACCACCAACTACGCACCGCCAGTGGACATCTACGAAGACGAGCACAACATTACGTTGAAGCTTGAAGTTCCGGGCATCGACGAAAAAGACATTGATGTCCGTATCGAGAACACCACCCTCACCGTCCATGGCGAGCGCAAGATCGAGAAGGAAGAGAAAGAGGAGAACTTCCGTCGCGTCGAGCGGCAGTACGGAGAGTTCACCCGCTCGTTCACGCTGCCCAGTTCCGTGGATCTCGATCAGGTAAGCGCCCACTACGACAAGGGCGTGCTGAAGATTAACCTTGCCAAGAAGGCCGAAGCCAAGCCCAAGCAGATCAAGGTGAATGTTGGCAGCGACAAAGCCCTCGAAGCCAAGGTTCTCAGCAAGGTCGCATAGAAATCAGCGTCCGATCGTCAGCGACGAATAATCAGCGAGAGAAATGGGAGGAGGCTTATCACCGCCTCCCATCATCGGCACGTTGGCTGGGGTGGGTGTTTGCTCGAAATAGTAAGCAATCTCTCCTTCTCGCCTTCCGCATTCAAGGCTTTGCCCCAGACGAGCGACGTGCAAGAGCGCAACCGAACGACTGGAGCTGCGATGAGCCTCCTCAAGAAATGCGATGCAAAGAATCGTCTATCTGCGAGTCGTAACGAGAGCCGACATTCGTTCAGGCCGGTAGGACAAGCCGATAGAGCCAATCCTTCAGAGATCAAGCCGGACGGACCACGGGCGAGCAGACTGACTTTTGTCGAAGACTACACTCGGGAACATTCTCTCCCCGGCTTGCACCTCACTTCGATCGAGATTTCAGGCAGTTTTTGAACCACGACCGCATCTAAGCTACGGTTGGTCCGGCAGAACGCCGGAGAGGCGTATGTATGGAATGCTCAATCTGCAGGGACCGGGAACGAGCTTATCAGGCTAGGCTCAGCGAGTACACCGAGGCTCGTTCCTCAGCTTGCTATCAGGTCAGCAAGAGGCTTGCGGCCTTCAAGAATGTCGAGATGGAGCGCGCCAAGAGCGACCTGGAAGATCACCGGCTTGTGTGCGTCTGCGCCATCAGGGTGCTTGCACTCTTGCCGGAGCGGGATGTGTTTACGGGTTTGAGACAACTGGCGGCGTAGTTTCGTGTAGGTCTTCTTCTGTCGTCGGTCCAGGTCAGCACATCATTGCCAACCCACCGCGACAGCCGAGCTGCCCAGGATGGTGACGGCATTGAAAGGGTCGACAACATTGCGCCACCAACCAGCGCGTCTCCTGGGGCGTCGCCGGCTTCACCTGCGGTCCATTGGTTTGCTGCGGCTGATCGAGGTGGGTACGGCGAACGGCAAGACCGCGGCCTGCACTCTCTAGTTCGCGTATGACCTCGAATCAACAAAGCCGGTGCGCTTCGGCCGAGGGCCTCCTTCGTGTTGTTGACAAAGACTTCATGCCGGGCCTATTGTGATTGCGTTTTTATGAAAGGAAGGAAGTCGAAATGGTTGCCTATTTTCAGCTTCAGCCCGCGGAGACGGAGCTCCAACAATTGGCAGAGCAGTATTGGCAGAAGTCCGGCGAGAAAGAGCATGAGCTTGAAAAGGCAGCGTTCGAAGCCGGGGACGCGATTCGCAGTGGGGACTATTCGCTGGCCAATTTGGAAGCGATCGTGCGCTGGAAGTCGGAGCGCGCGGTGCAATATTTGATCGGCAACAGCGACGAGCGGGTCCGGCACGTCCTGACCGTCGCAGCCGCGCCCGAGTCGTCTACTGAAGCTGCCGTAAAGGCTTTGCTCGAACTGCACGGCGTAGATATCTGCGTGGCGTCCGCGATTCTGGCCGCGATCTACCCGGAGCGGTACACGGCGCTGGACTACCGTGTTCTGGAAGCGGTGGGGTACGCCCGGCACGACGTGCATTTCTATGAGGAGTATCTGGCCTTTTGCAAGCGCCTGGCGGACGGCAACATCGTCAAGCCGCAGAGCGAACTCCCCGGTCCCACACCGCTGCGCACACTCGATCGTGCGTTGTGGGAATGGTCGCGTAGTCACGGCGGGTAGCAGCGGGCCCGAGCCGCGCGCCGCATCCGGGTTTCGCTTCTGCCTGGAGCCTTCGCCAGAACTCTCAAAACTGTTTGTCTCTTCGGCTGCAGAGGAAGGTTTAGTCTTGCGAAACTGCCCACGAGCGGCCTAATCCTGGTGGCTTAGAGTCGAAACGCACTTACTGTTAAGGAGCATTTTTATGTCTGCAAAGCGAATTGGAATTCTCACGGGAGGCGGCGACGTCCCGGGCCTGAATTCGGTCATTAAGTCGGTGGTCTACCGGGGAACTGAAATCGGATACGAAGTCGTTGGCATCCGACGCGGCTGGGAAGGATTGACGCACGTCGATCTGAAAGATCCGGCCAGCCGTTCGCGGTACATTCAGCCCCTTAACCGTGAGAACACACGCACGATCGATCGCACAGGTGGCACCTATCTGCACAGTTCGCGCACCAATCCCACCAAGATGCAAGAGCTGCCGCCGGCGCTCAACGGGCAACAGTTTTCAAGTAGGCAATCCACCAAGAATGGCGTAACCAGCACGCTGTTCGACGTGACACCTGCGGTGCTGAAGAATATCGAGATGCTGGGGCTTGATTACGTGGTGGCGATCGGCGGCGATGACACCCTTAGCTATGCCGCCGAACTTGATCGGCAGGGCGTGCGGGTGATCGCGGTGCCGAAGACCATGGATAATGACGTTCGCAACACCGAGTATTGCATAGGGTTCTCAACCGCCATCACGCGTGCCATGGACGCCATCGAACGGCAGCGGACGACAGTCGGCTCGCACGAGCGCGTCGGCATCTTCCGGGTGTTCGGACGCGACGCCGGCTACACGGCTCTCTACACCGCGTACGTGACATCCTTGCGCTGCTGCATCCCCGAGTACAAGGTTAATTTAAAGCATCTGATCGAAATCCTGGTCGACGACAAGCACAACAATCCCAGCAACTACTCGCTGGTGATTCTTTCCGAGGGTGCGGAGTGGGAAGGATACACGGTAAAGGAATATGGCCCAGCCGATGCCTTTGGCCAC
>Ga0187848_10004063_pt1 | contig 10367 bp, 9 predicted proteins | sample June2016WEW_4_40_FD_132424 | JGI IMG/M metagenome (GOLD analysis project Ga0187848, IMG submission 132424) | Peatland microbial communities from SPRUCE experiment site at the Marcell Experimental Forest, Minnesota, USA - June2016WEW_4_40 | ecosystem: Environmental > Terrestrial > Soil > Wetlands... | reverse complement strand
CGCGATCCGCCGCCGGCGAAAAGTCAAAGTAGGCGGGCTTTCCCGTGGCCGGCGCAAGCTCCGCCCGTTCGGCCGCGGTCCCTGGCGCGGCCCGGCGCGTCCGAGCCGCCGATCCCCTACTGCTTGACGAGCTCGACGCGCCGGTTCTCCGCGCGTCCCTGAGGCGTGTCGTTGGGCTCCAGCGGTTTGGTGGCGCCCAGGCCGTCGGTAGTCAGGCGCGCCGCGTCAATCTGGAACTCCGCCACCAGCACCTGCTTCACCGCCGCGGCCCGCCGCTTGGAAAGGTCCAGGTTGAGGGCCGCGTCGCCGGTGGAATCCGTGTGGCCCTCGATCTTCAGCTTTAAGTCCGCGTTGGCCTGCAAGCCGGCGGCGATGGATTTGATTACCGCGGCGGATTCGGGCTTCAGGCGGTCGCTGCCGGTATCGAACAGAATGCCGTGGGTGACGTAGCGGCCGGTGGCCGAAATCGTCTGGCTGAAGTCGGGCGTGGATTCGGCAAAGCGAACGAACTGGTAGCCGACGGACTTATCCCCCGTCCACATGCGGTTTTCCACCGACGCAATCGGCGCTATGGATACCTGGTTGACATCGAAGACGCGTTGACCGTTCACGTAAAGGCGAAACCGCCCATTCTGAGCCCACAGCGCCAATTTGACCACCCGCCTGCAATCGGTCGAAAGCATGGTCTCGCCCAATTTCTCCTCACCGGCGCTGACCCGCACGGTCCATCTCTCCATGCCTTGTTGTTTGGTGTTGAGATCGAGTGCCGGGCGGCCCTCCTTGGTGAGGAAGATCCACTCCAGCTCCGGCCGGGTGTCCGGGTTCCCCCCTTCGATCACCAGGTCCGTTTCCATGGTGAAATTCTGCGGAAGGCCCTTCAAATTGGGCGTCATCGTGACGCTCTCTCCCTTGACCGTGAGCTGCCGGATCCCGCCCCCTACCTTCAATTCCGCGGTGGTTCCCCGCACTTTCCAATGCGGCGGGGGCTCGTCGCCGGCCATATCGCTGAAGTCGTCGTAGAGAAGGACCTTCTCGCCCGGGATGAAGTCAGCCTTCAAAACCGTGAAATCGGGCTGGCCACCGGCTGCCTGACCGGCTACCGGATTGGCCGCCGGCGCGGTGGCGGCCGGAGCTGCTGGAACACCCGCGCTGGCATTGGCCGCGTAGGACGGGGCCGGCTGGGACGCAGGCGCCGGGGCGGCCGGCGCACCCGTCAGCGACGACAGCGCGGGACCGCCACGCGACTTCGCGCTCAACGTGATCACGCTGCCGGGATCGAAACGAATCTCGGGCGAATCCGCCGCAATTTCAATGACCGCGATGGAGGCGGCGGCGCCCACACCCGTGCCTATGGCCGCGCCCTTCCAGCCACCTGCTATCCCGCCGATTAACCCGCCGGCCGCGGTTCCCGCTACGGCCTTCCCGGTGTTGCCTCCGCCTCTGCGAATGACGCGTCCTTCCTCATCAACTTCGGCTTGTCCTTTGGAATTCCGGAACGCCCGGATTTCCGTGCTGATCTCGACCGGTTGGCCGCCATGCTGCAAAGTTTCAAAGCTGAAATTCAAAACCGAATTGCCGTGAAGCTTGCCGCCCGAGCGCACTTCTTTCACGGCGCCTTCCACGGTGTCGCCCTTCAGGCCGTCCGGTTGGAGCACCCGCGCGAACACGCGGTCGCCCTTGTGGCTGGTTTTGGTGCCCAGCGGGCCCATCAATTCCACCTTCATTTCTATTTCCTGGGCCAGTACCGCTCCGGGGAGCAGCAACGCCAGACCAACGATTGCGCTGCGAAGTTGCATGATTGCCTCCTACGGCCGCGGGGCAAGTGGCCGTATGTCCGGGCATCCTGAACAGAACGCCTGCGTAAGAATAAGCGAGATTCGGGGGAATTCCGGTTCAGCGCGCACTTTCGAGATGCCAGTGGCGGAGCGCAAGGTGGCTCAGGGCGCGGTCCATCGGCGGACCGGCCCCGACGCAGCGACCCCGCTCACTTCCTGCCCGGGCCCTGCCAGTTCTTCACAATGCGATCGATTTCCGCCTTGTTTTTGGCGTAGAACGCAAGGTTCTCCGGCGATACCACGGCGCCCATCACCGACCCCTGAGCCTGGGAGTTGTAAACGCTGGCGGTAATCTGAACGCACGACGGAATGATGAGAAACTCGTGCGCCGTGATCCCCGACGCCTTGATGACGGCCATGAGTTTCGGGTTGCTCTCGAGCGCGGCCATCATACCGCCTTTCTTCAGGGCTTCCATCATGCTGCTTTGGAGCGCCGGGTCGGACGCCAACACCGCTTGCAGTTTCGCGGTCGCCGAATCGTAGGCTTTGATCTTTTCCATGCTCAGTTTGTAGTTCTTGGCTTCGGTGTCCAGCGACCCCGATTGGGCAAGGCCGGCCGGCGCGACAGCCGACAGGCAGATGAAAGATGCGACAAGAATATGTTTGAGTGACATTTTATGCATGACCATTACGCCAGAGAATTTGCACGGTCTCCCGCCGGCGCAAGGCGACTCGCCGTTGCCCTTGCTTCCGGAACAGGACGCTCACGAGAGAATAAGCGAGATCCGCGGAGATTCCGGTTCAGCGAGCGTTTGCAGGACACGATCGGCAGATTGATCTTCTATTTGCCGACTGAGCCGCCGCCGAGACTGATGCTGGGCCCTTGGTAAGCCTTGTTTGTCGATTGGAAGTGGCCAGGAATGGTTGGGATTCCTGCCCGTGTAAACGATTGCGCGGATGGTCATTGCCGTCGACCGCCGGATTTCACGGTAGCGTCGCCGGTGGTTTTGCCGGTCTTCAGGTCCACCTGCCCGGACCCATGCGCATCGATGTTGGTTTCAAAGTGGACGTGCATCCCCTCGGCGGTCCACTCGCCCTGCGCCTGCGCCGAGCAGTTTGCGGGCGCGGCCAGCAGCGCGGCAGCCGGCTTCTCGAAGCGCAGTTCTTTCACTTCCAGCATCACCATCGGTTGGGCGTCCGGAAAGGTCATCTCCACCTTGACGGGATAGTTGCCGTTCACGGCAATCCAAATTCTCGACTTGCCCTGGTCGCTGGTGCTTTCCGTGAGGTTGGCCGCGATGCCGTTCACGTTCTCCCGGCGCACTATGTTCTTGTTCAGTTTGGCGAGTTCTTCGGCGGATGGGGCGGGGGTGGCAATCGGATCGTACATGTTGGGCATGTCCGGCGCGGTGTAAGTCATCCAGGAGCAGGTGTTCTGGATCACATCGAGGGTGTAGGCCTTGTGAGCCACCAGGTCGAACCAGTGGCGCGCGTGAATGGCCTTGTGGCCCGCCTGGGGCGCCACCGTGACATCGACGAACTCCCTGGGGCCGAAGCGAGAGACCTTCGCCTCCACGGGGTTCCCTGACATCGCTTCAAGCGCTAAGCTCGAAGAGGAGGTAAGGGTGTAGGACTGCGGCACAGAGGACTGGGCCGGAAGGAGTGGAACCAGCAAACCGCCGAGGACTGCCAGCGGTATGAAGCGGATAACTCGAGCATCCATTGCGTCACCTTGGCTTTCTCCGCCCTGCCTATCGAGGCAGGATACGGGTTGAAAACATCCAGAGACAAAACCGCCCTAAAGGCCTGATTCTATGATACTGACAGCGGGCCTTTTCGCAAACGACGGCCGAAGCTTGTTGGCCCGGGTTCGACATCCCGGCCTCGGCAATTCCGGCTGCCCGCCGCGCTCGATCCAGGGATGACTATTTACTTGCCTTGTTACAGACTGAACTACATTTATCTAGCGCCTTGTCACAAGCCGTTCTGTCTGCGTCGTTTTTGGCGGCCTTGAAGCACGCCGCATGGGATACCGAGCAGTTGTTTATGCAGGCCGCAAGAGGACTAATCTTCGCTTTCGGCTGGGGAAACAGCAATGCGCACGTCAGCAGCAAAAGAGCAAATCCGAGTTTCATTTGAAACCTCCAGGTTCAGATAACGCTTCCGCGTTTTGTGTCAAGGCGACTCGCCGAAGGCCCGTGCTTCCGGAAAAGACGCCTACGAGAGCATAAGCGAGATTCGCGGGAATTCTGGTTCAGCGAACTCTTTCGAGATGCGACCGGCAGAGCGCCAGTTGACCCGTGTCGCGGTCCATCAACATACCGGGCCCGATGCCGTCGTCAAAACGCGACCCCGCCGGGATGCCGCTCAGAGCGGCAAGGCTTTTCGTGTAATCCTCCGCCGCCTCCCGCCAACGATCACTCGCCTGGAGGCCGCCGAGCGCGGCGCGGCGCGCCCATGCGTCTCCGAGTTCCGACAGCGCCCACCCGTGGTGCAATCGCGCATCCAGGTTGTTGGGATCGCGCGCCCGCGCCCACTCCAGATAACCCAGCGCCTCCCGCAGACGATCGATCACCTCCGCTTCGCGTCGGAAATGCTGCCAGGACGGCGCCGCGGTAATCAGCAGCTTGGCGAGTTCCAGCCGGGCTAGGAAGTCATCCGGATCGGAAGCGCATATCTGCCGCAAAAGACGCGCGGCCCGCTCGAACTCCACCACCGCGACCTGCTCATGGCCGGCGTCGTGATGTTCCCAGCCGGACGCCACGAGGTCAAAATAGAGATCCATCTTGGGCTGGGCCGAGGCTGGTTCGGCGGACGCGCGCTTGTCGTCGATGGCCAGAGCCTGCCGGTAGCTCTCCAGTGCGGAGGCGCGGTCGCCGGTGTTCTTGTACGCATCGCCCAGGTTGCGGTAGCAACGCGCCAGGTACCGGATCGATTCGGGATCTCGCGGCTCGAGCGCGAGTGCGTCCCGTGCAGCCGAGAGCGTGTTCTGCCACGCCCCCAGGTTCCCGCCTTCACCTAGCGTCCAGGCCCTGTCCCACAGGGCCAGAAACCGCAGCTTTCGATCCTGGGGATGCCGCGCGGCCAGGCCGGCCGATATCTTATTAATCTCCGCCCGTAATTCGCCCCACGCTCTTGTGTCGCCTTGCTGTTGGTAAACTTCGCTGAGCCGGATGTCGATCTCCCGAAGCTGCTGCGTTTGCCGTTCGTCACCGGGGTTCGCCAGCGCGGCTGAGACAGCCAGACGCCTCGCGTTTAGCTGGCTTTGCATGGCGGCGGCCGAATCGCCGGTGTTCGCGCGCCCCAGGCTGGCCTGCACGTCTCCCACGCGCATATAGGCGGCCGCCAGTTCCGAGTCGAGTTCACGACTATTGCCGCCCGTCGCTTCGAGCTCCCTGAGATACTCCAGCGCCTCCTGCACCAACAGGCGCCGCGCCGCGGTGGAACCCGGCAGATCTTTGATGGCATCGTGCAAGTCGAAAAGAACCGAGTGGGCCAGTCGCTTCACCTGCTGGAAGCGCATTTCGGCGCGCTGCCGCTCCTGCCGGGCCTGGTGCGCCTGCCAGAAAGCAACGCCGGACCCGCCAATCATCGAAAGCACCGCCAGCATGATCGCGGCGCTCAGCGCCCTATTCCTGCGGACCAGCTTACGGGCGCGTTGGACCCATCCGGGCCGGTGCGCGCGGACTGGCCCGCCATCCCGCCAGGCGGCGATGTCTTCGGACAGGTCGTGTGCCGAACGGTATCGCTCTTCGGGGTCTTTGCGTAGGCATTGCAGCACGATCGCATCCAGCTCGCCCCGCAGGGCTTTCCGCCAGGGAACCGGCGCCGAACTCGATGTCGCCGGCTCATCCGAGCAGATAGCCCGCATCACCTCCAGGGTATCCTCGATCCCGCTCGCATAAGGCTGCCTTTCCGTCAGCATCAGATAGAGCAAAACCCCCAGGGCATGGATATCCGTGGCTGTAGTCACCGGCTGGCCGCGAACCTGTTCGGGACTCGCAAAACGCGGCGAGAACAGACGTGTGCGGGTCCGCGTGAGTCCGTCCAATCCCGGGCCGAGCAGCCTGGCCACTCCGAAATCGAGCAGCATGGCCTCGCCCTCGGGCGTAACCATAATATTCGCGGGCTTCAGGTCACCATGTACGATCAGATGCCGATGGGCGTACTCAACAGCAGGACAAATCGACAGAAACACCCGCAAACGCTCCCCGAGGGACGGACTATGCGCCAGCCATTCGTCCAGCCGTTCTCCCTCCACGTACTCCATCACGAGGTATGGCGAGCCGTCCTCCATCGATCCGCCATCGAGCAGGCGCGCGATACCCGGATGGCACAGGTTAGCGAGGATCTGGCGTTCTTCGACAAATCGAGCGATGCCCGATGAGGATTGCAGGCCGGCCGACAGGATCTTGATCGCGACACGTTGCCGGAAGGTCTGGTCGTCGCGGACGGCTTCCCATACAACACCCATACCGCCGCGGCCGATTTCGCGCTCCAGCCGCCATGGTCCCAGCCGCCGGCCCACCGGCGGAGAAACCGGCACATCTCCCGCGACAAGCCCCAGGGCGGCCGATTCTTCCAGAAAATCGGGCCATTGCTCGTAGCAGGAGATCAACTCGTAAACTTCGCTGGCCACCGACTTGTCCGGGGCGTGCCGGTCTATCCATGACTGGCGCTCCGGAGCCGCCACCGCAAGCGCGCCCTCAAACAAAGCCCTGATGCGTCCCCACTCTTCACTGGTCAATGGCCGCACGCCCTTCCAGCAGCCGGCGGCGCAGCCACGTTTTCGCGAGAAGCCAGTCGCGTTTTACAGTGCTCGACGAAAGGTCGAGCGCTTCGGCGGCCTCTTCGATCGACAGGCCGCCGAAATAGCGGAGCTCCACAACACGGCTCTGGACCGCGTTCAGTTTTTCCAGATCGTCGAGCGCGTCGTTCAGGTCCACGACGTCCGCGTCCGTCGCGCCTTCGCCAGGCCTGCTGTATAGGGCCACGCGTAATTGTCCGGCATCGCGTTTGGCCGTGCGCCGCGCGCGCCCGTAGTCCACCAGGATTCCACGCATCACGCGCGCCGCAAAAGCGAAAAAGTGGGTGCGGTCTTTCCATTCGCGCCCGTTGGGGTGGCGGATCAGGCGCAGACAGGCCTCGTTGACAAGCGCGGTGCACTGGAGGGTGTGGCCGGCGCGTTCGTTGCGAAGACGTTGCATCGCAATGTCCTTCATGGACGGATAGGTCGCTTCCATGAGACGATCGAGTGCCCCGGGCTCGTCTTCCCGCCAAGCTCTGATGAGACCCGTGATGTCCGCATCCGGACTGCGCATTTCCATGCCGGGCGTTCTGGCCCGGCCGCCATTACTATTATTTCAGATCTGCAATTCGACAAGAGATCGGGCAGGCCGAACCTCGGGAGTCTCGCCGTCCTCCGAGGGTACGGAATCAGATTCCGGTCGATGCTCGTTTATCCGTGTGTGGCGTCACCAGCCGTAAATCATCGAGTGCGCCTCCGGACCATCCGGCGTTCTCAAGTTTGATGATGGTCTTCAGTTCAGGTGATGGACGTGTCGGCGTCACTCTGTGCTTGCCTATCCGAAGGCCGATGAGGAAGCCGCGAAGCTGAATTCGAGCGACGGCGCTGTCGAACGAAGGCTCCAGCTTGAAGAATTGCAGGCAGACTTCCTGGAACTGCAAGGCAACCGGGCCGGCGCGAAGAGGTTGGCCGCAAAAACGTATTCCGAAGCCTTGGCCATGGGTTTTGGCCCGATCGCTGAGCACGCCAAAAGACTCCTCGATGATGACACGATTCTTCTCCAATGGGAGCGAAACGTCCAACAACTCCAAAGTGAGGACGACGATCTCCAACGCGTCAACAATAGCGACGAACAGTTGAGCCGCATTGCCACGCAGCTTCTCCTCTCGGCGGAGTCTCCTCCCGCTCGTCTGGAGGTAATTATTGATCTCCTTCGTTCGTATCGCCAAATAGCGCGGGAACGCATGGACTGGTGCCGCCATCTCCAGATTCTCGAAGACCTCACTAAAACGAGTGATCCAAAGACCGCCTTCGGCGAGTTGCCAGCCCGCAAATGCCATTGCTCCGAGTTCCGCCATGAAACCGAGGATGCTTCCACCGACGCTTCTGCCGTGATTGCAGAGTTCAAGCAAATATTCTGCGCATCGTGTCCAGCCCGCGCCCCGAAGAGGAAGTGACACGACATGGCTTCTGCGACTTTTCCGCCACCGAGAGGCGGAGCTTCGAAGATATGACGCCCTTGATCTTCGTTTTGGTTCCGAGGTAGTGTCCATGTGGCTACCGATATGGCCCAATAAGAGGACTGAAATGAACGAGATAGCGATTACGAACCGAGCGGCGGACTGGCGGAGATTGAAAGCCCTGGTCCTGGACAGTGTTAGCTCGCCGATTACCAAGCGGGTTTACAACCTGGGGCTGGACGAGTTCTTTGCCTGGTATGGCCAGGAGCCGCGGTCCGGCTTCACCAAGGCAACCCTAGCGCTTGGCGCGTGGCCCTGGAGGCCCGCGGCCTCGGGTCTGTCAGCATCAACGTCCGCATCACCGCCATTCGGAAACTGGCGGTCGAGGCGGCCGACAACGGGCTGCTGGCGCCGGAACTGGCCGCCGGCATCACGCGTGTCAAGGGCGCCAAGTCCAAGGGTGCACGCGTCGGGAATTGGCTGTCCATCCAGCAGGCCCAGAAGCTCCTGAACACGCCGGATGTGTCCACAAAGAAAGGACTGCGCGACCGTGCGATGCTGGCGGTCCTGCTGGGCTGCGGACTGCGGCGCTCCGAAGTGGCTGCGCTGACGCTCAAGCACATCCAGCAACGCGACAACCGGTGGTGCATCGTGGACCTCGTCGGGAAGCACGGGCGCGTGCGCACGATCCCGATGCCAACATGGGTGAAGGTCGCTCTCGATACCTGGACCGCGGCAGCCGGGTTGACCGAGGGCCACATCCTGCGCCCCGTAACGCGCCGGGACCAAGTCCAGGGAGAGCGCATGACGGAGAAGGTCGTGTGGCAGTTGCTCCAACCGTATGCAGTGGCCGCGGGTGGCTCCATTGAGAAGCACTCAAACAAACCGCAATGCGGCAACAATCGAGATTAGTTAGGCTAAGCCAGCCCTTTCTAGCGTCCGTAGTGTCAGCATCATTCATCGTCGGCTCCTTCGGTGCTGGGGCTCTCCACCGGCTTGCATGGCTCTGAGGATCAGCGCGTCAAAGTCTCCCCGTCCTTGCGCGATCGCGGCGCTGGCTCTCTCCCGAGCTTCCTTACCTGAAGCCCCAAGATTAATCAGGGCGGATTCTAGATCGCGGGCTACGCCGGCATCCTCCCCCGAGTCTACGGGCGCGGGCCATGGTCCTGCTGCTCCGCCACACGGCGCTTCGCGTGTCGGACGTCTGCACCCTGCGCAAAGATGCGGTGTCCCGCGACGAGGAGAAGAATACCTGGCGAGTTTTTCTGTACACCCAGAAGACGGGCGACGCGGTGTTCCTGCCGATCCCCGAGAGTGTGAAGCTGGTTCTGGATGCGCTGCCGCTGCCGCGGGGTGCGGCGCAGGACTGTCCTTACTATTTCTGGAACGGCCAGACGTCGCGCCGGGCCGTGGTGGGGATCGCGGAACGAACACTTTCTGCCGTGTTCAAAAAATCAGGAGTGAAAAGCGCTCACGCGCATCGATATCGGCATACCCTGGCCACTCGCCTACTGGAGCAGGGCGCCACGTTCGAGGAAGTGGCGGACATTCTGGGGAACAGCCCGGAGGTCGTGCGGGCGCATTACGGCAAGTGGTCCAAGGGGCGTCAAGCGATCATCGATCGCCTCATGTTCGCCCATTTTGCGAGTGCGGGCGCTACAAACGCAGTCACAAAAAAGTCACACGAAAAAATGGAGCCCGTAAACTAATGAAAACACGGGCCAAAAACTGGTGCGGAGAGGGGGACTTGTTCTCTCGCACTACACTGAAAACACGTAAGTTATACACGACACAAAGCTCTCAAAATACCAGAAGTGCCAGAAGCACGCCGCCAAGTCACACCACAAGTCACACGGGCCTTCCAGAACCACCTCTCCGCCGGCAAAATCGCCGGTACGACACCACCGGAACCCGCCCGGCGGTCGTGAACGGCGTGTCACGGGAGTAATCTCGGATTCGGCCTCCGAAGATCCGTAAACGCTGTGCGACCAGACAGGACTTATTGATCCGCAAGCCGGTTCGGGGTGCCCTCCCGGATCGGTGGTGAGAAGGCTGTTCGCGCCAGATATCAAATCAATTGCGCGGGCGGTGGCGGAAGCGCATATAATCAAGACCTAAATGCCAATACCATGAAACACGGAGCCGTCTCGTGGCTGCCCGGGAACACCGAGGAGGGCCAACTGAGGTTCCTTGTTAATGGCCTCTTGCCGAAGCGGGCTACTGACGGAAGGGAACAACCAATCGATACGGGGAAGAGCCACTGGGCGCCGTCCGTTGGCGTCGTGCGATGCAGAACGCGGGAGGGTTGGGCCGTGATCGCATCGGAAGGCGGGAGGGCGAAGTGAACAGAATGCTCTGGGCTTTCTTTGCGCTGTGCGTCGCTGT
>Ga0187848_10004062_pt1 | contig 10371 bp, 8 predicted proteins | sample June2016WEW_4_40_FD_132424 | JGI IMG/M metagenome (GOLD analysis project Ga0187848, IMG submission 132424) | Peatland microbial communities from SPRUCE experiment site at the Marcell Experimental Forest, Minnesota, USA - June2016WEW_4_40 | ecosystem: Environmental > Terrestrial > Soil > Wetlands... | reverse complement strand
TGCTCAAGATGGCATATGGTTTTGAGCAGGCGACTCATGCCCGTAAACCACCACAGTCAACGCCGCCATTGCCAGGAAAATAGACTCTGCGCGGCGATAGCAAGCTTGTCATCATGCAACTGGTTATGAACACGATGGGCCACGTGAACATCAAGACTGCGATGAGCGAAGGTATGCCGTAGATCATGGAAGCAATAGCGGACGGATAGATTCGCTTCTGTCTGCGCCGTCATCCAGGAACGCTTCACTTCCTGGATGGGCTTCTTGTGGAAGAGGAAGATTGGACCGGATGGACGGGCACGCTTCTTGAGAAGCTCATACAGTCGACCGCTTATGGGAATCTCCCGCGCGTCGATCTCCATTCGCGGGGCGGCCGTCTTTCGGCAGACATCCAGTCTGTCGTTGCCGCCGATTACGTCCGGAACTTGCGGGAGGAAGCGAAGAAAGGCATCTACGGACGATTGAAGCAGGGTTTCTATCCCATGCGGGCTCCGATCGGCTGCTCCATACTGCCGGCGGGCGCCCTAACAGCGAATAGCTTGACGGATTAAAATCGTCTGCCAATGTCGCAAGCAGGCGAAATGGGTATACAATTGCTGCCATTCTCGAGGCGAAAATCATAATCTGCGACTGGGAATTCTGAGATTAGTGTGCCGCTGGAGATTAGTAGGTTCGGACACTGATCGAAATTGACCATGTTTGCATTGGTAATGACAAAGACAGGAGGGGACACGGCGACGCCTTGTTCTCTCGGCAAAAGGCGGCCTTTGTAGTCCCGGCGTTGATCGGAGGGAGCCGCAGAGGCCGACGTCGGTTCTGCGTCGCTAACCATTTTGAGGCGCCACAAACGTGGATCATGCAACTTCGGCGTGACAGATTGACCCGCTGCTAAGTGGAACAAGGAAATCGATCACATGCAATCAGCACTGAATACCGCCGCAATTCCGCACGCTCGGTGGATAAGAATCGTATCGCCGGCGATCATTATCTACATCGTTTCATACATGGACAAGATGAACATCGGCTTTGCCATGGCCGGAGGCATGAATGAAGAACTGAGGCTCTCCATGGCCGTTGCTGGCTTCGCGGCGGGAATGTATTTCATTGGGACAATGGTATTGCAAGTGCCGGCCGGCCATATTGCGGAACATGGTAGTGCAAAGAAGTTTATCCAATACTCGATTATAGCGTGGGGAGGTTTGTCTTTCCTGACGGGATTTGTGCAGAATGCCTGGCAGTTAATAGCAATGCGTTTCTTGCTCGGGGTTGCCGAAGGCGGCGTGTATCCGGTTGTCTTGATAATTGTTTCTAATTGGTTTCCAAGAAAAGAGCTTGGGCGTGCCAACGCTGTTTGTCTGATGGGTTTGGCACTTGCGGCCGTTTTAACTAATCCGCTATCGGGATGGTTAATCGCCAGGTTCGGCTGGCGCTGGCTCTTTTTCGGCGAAGGTTTGATATCTCTGGCGACGATATTCGTCTGGTTCCCGCTGATTAGCGACCATCCGGCAGACGCAAAATGGATATCTCGGGAAGAGAAAGACTACTTGGTCACAACATTGGCGGCGGAAAAAGCCGAAAGGGTAGCAGCCGCCTCCGAGCAAAGCGGCCGTGCGACATGGTCATATAAAGAAATACTTGCGAATAAGCATCTCTGGCTCCTGACCGCGATATACACCTGCGCATGCACGGGTCAATGGGGTTATATATTTTGGCTGCCCACACTGGTCAAGAAGCTCACGAAGGCGAGTTTGACGAACGTAGGCCTGCTATCCGCGTTGCCTTTCATCGCTGCAATTGGAGGGTTGTATATTTTTGGTGCTTTGTCGGACAGAAAGGGCAATCGCAGGCTGTGTACTGCTACATGTCTTAGCAGCTTTGGTATATGCTTCTGGATTGCCGCTCAATTCCCTACTTATATCTGGCTTTCCTGCATTTTGCTGGTATTGACAGGCGTCTTTACTAAAGCTTGGCAGGGAACATTCTGGGCCATGCCGGATCTAGTATTGGCGCCAGGAGTTTCCGGAGCTGCTCGCGGCGGCATCAATGCGATCGGGAACTTGGGCGGCTTTATTGGACCGGCGCTGGTCGGCTTGGTTGCGACTAAGACTGGAACTATGACCTACGGCGTTTACAGCCTTAGTGCCGTATTGATACTGGGTGGCATTATCACGATGTTCTTGCCTAAAGTTACTGCCGGGTACAAATACAAAGCGGAAGCAAAAGCGGCAGATCGAGAAAAGGCGACTGCTAGCTAATCACGCTGGCTAAGAGTTCGCCGTTGCTTGCCGAGGAAAACCGAACGCAGTACAAGTGTCGAGAAGCCGCACAAGCTAGATCGTCTAATAGGGTGAATCGGGCAAAGGGAGGACGCAGATGAATTCAGCTATAGGATACAAAGAAGCGGAGGTGGTCATCGCGGGTGCCGGCCCGGGCGGTGCGCTTGCCGCAATTGCGGCGGGACGGATGGGAGCGAAGGTCCTTCTCATCGACCAGCTTGGATTTCCAGGGGGCATGTTCAGCGGTGGAAACATGTCCGTAACGAACTGCTGGCCGTGGGCTGGAATAGGGAAGGAGATTTTCGACCGCCTGAAGGCGCGCGGCGCGGCCATCAGCCATCCCAACGACCCTCCAAATTATCCGTTATTTCACTTCGGCGCCTACTCCTGGCGCAATGTGCCCTACGACCCCGAGGCTGCAAAGCTGGTGCTGTTTGAAATATTGCAAGAAGCTGGTGTAAGCCTGCTCCTGCATTCGTACGTGACCGGCGCCATCATGGAAGGCAATCAGGTTCGGGGCGTTGTGGTCGAAAACAAATCTGGACGGCAGGTGATCTGCGGCAAGGTCATTTGCGACGGAACTGCAGACGGTGATGTCGCTGCCTCCGCGGGCGCGGAGTTCATCAAAGGTCAAGACCAGGGTGACGGAACCAGAAAGCTGTTCCCGATGACGATGCTGGTCCGCCTCAGCCATGTCGATTGGCCACGCGTTGGCGAGTATTCAAAAACGGACACGGGCTGGGACAAAGCCATTGCCAGAGCCACCGCCGCCGGCGATCTGCCCTACTACAAGGCGCGGGCGCGCGACATGGTTCCCTACGTGGGACACCCAAGGCCAGAGATGGCGCACCTCTGGTGGGAAGACGGCGCCCTGCTCTGGGGCGGCACGGTCGACGGTGTGGACGGCACGGATGCAGATTCGCTGACACACGCCGAGGTGGAGTGTCGGAAGCAGTGGGTCTCGGAGCTGGCGTTCCTGCGCAAGTATATTCCTGGCTTCGCAGAGTGCCGCGTGGAAGACAGCGGCGTGACCGTGGGCGTGCGCATCAGCCGCAACATCGTCGGCGAATATATGTATACGGGATACGACATCCTTGAAGAGCGGGAGTTTGAGGATACGGTTGCATATATCACTCCGTTGTACTTGGGCGTGCCTTATGGTTGCCTTCTGCCGAAGCAGGTCGACAACCTTCTGATCGCGGGCCGCTGCATTTCGACGACTCCCGGACAGACCACCTCCGGGCCGACCTTAGGCTCGTACAACAATATGAAGAGCATTCCGACCGTCATGACCTACGGCGAAGCGGCTGGAACCGCCGCCGCCTTATCTGTGCGGCAAGGCGTAACACCGCGGCAACTCAACCGAGATCTCCTCGTTTCAACGCTGAAGAAAAACAGAGCGGTCGTTGATCGTGCTGAAAGAGATGCCATGATGGAAAGCGAGCGGCTTCCTGACGGAACTTCGTTCAAGCCGTACTTCGAGAGGCGACAGGCGGAACTTAGGGCGCATTGGGAGGAGAGAGGCTATAAGTTTGAAAAGGCGAAACAGGTGCTGGTGACGCTCACTGGCGCGAAGGCATAGCGACCAGAATGCCTGCCGGAGATCGTACCCAGAACCACTAACAGTCTGCCCCGAAGCATTGATTCGAGGAGGATGAATCATGCACGCCACAAGTGGAGCCGTTGTTCTTGGGATCGTCGTCTCTTACTTGGTCTTCACCACCGCAGTTGGGGCGTGGTCGGTAAAGTACTCGAAAGACACCAACAGCTTCATGAGTGCGAAGAATCAGATGGGCACGTACATCATAAGCGTGTTGCTGGTTTCCGAGTTTGTCGCCTCGGCTTCGACGCTGGGAACTTCTCAGACTGCCTTTGAAACCGGGATTTCGGCATCGTGGGTGTTTATTTCGATTGCTATCGGGTTCCTCCTGTACTCCTTTCTCTTGGCCGGGAAATACAACGAGACGAAGGAGTACACCATCTCCGGGATCATCGCGCAGCGATACGGCAGAGAAGCGCGTTTGATCGTCTCCGCGATTATGATCTATGCGCTGATTACGGTAAATGTGGTGGCTTATACAGGCGGAGCGGTGGTATTGGGAACGCTCCTCAATATCCCCATCACGTCCGCCGTGTGGGTGATGGCGACAGCAGCGACTATATGTGTCGCTACCGGCGGAATTCGAGGAGTCGGCTTCGCAAACCTGGTGCATTTCGTGGCCAAGTATGCTGCGCTTGTAGTCACGGCTGTTGTTGCACACAACATGCTGAAAGCTCATCCGAGGGGGTGGGAGTCTTTGCCGCCGATTTATTTCTCGATGACCGGCGTGGGCGTTTCGCAGATCGCGGCATGGACAATCGGGAACATCGGGGCAGTGTTCGCCACCCAGTACGTCATACAAAGCATCAGTTCACTGAAGAATGCGCAGGAAGCGAAGAAGGCCAGTATGTTCGCCAGCCTCTGGCTTTTGCCTGTCGGCTTCATTGCCGCGTATATCGGCATGGTGGCGCGAATCCTGTTTCCTAAGATCAAGAGCGTTCAGGCACTACCGATCTTTCTCAAGTATATGGGTCCGTGGACAGCGGGAGTCGTGGCTACGGGGATCCTGGCTGTGGCCTTTGTCACGATCCTGGCCTGCCATCTCGGGGCGACGGCGCTGGTGATGAAGGATTTCTATGCGCCGCTGGTGAAGCCGAGCGAGAAGCATCAGATTCTCGCGGTCAGGATCTTAGCAATCATCCTGGGAGTTCTTCCCGTACCGTTTGCGTTATATGTACCAGCCCTGCTCAAAACGGTATTTTTTGCGAGAGCGTTGCGCGCGAGCCTTACCGTCATTGTCCTGTTTATGTTTTACGCCCCGAAGGTTGGGAGCAAGAGAAGTGCAACAGTCAGCCTGGTGTTGAGTGTGCTGTTTACGACGATATGGTTCGTCCTGAAAAATCCGTTTGGGATTGACAACATGTACGTCGCCGTTGCCACGCCGTTCGTTTGCTTGCTGGGCGGGGCACTCTTTCGCCGGATGAGAGCGTCCAGCGAACTTGAGAAGCAATCCAAGTCAGCGACTGCGGGAATACGAGGGGAGGGATTCTGATTGCTCCTCTCGGCGCGGGCCCCTGCTTTGCCCTAACACGCGCCTGGGAACATGGACCACAAACGAGGGCATGCTGTCAGCGGGGATTTGCTCGGCGAAAAATGCCGAATTAACCTACGGCGAAGCTATTCTGGAAATCCCAGTCCCCGCAGAGTCCTCCTCGACCACCATTAAGAAGTAAAACTTGGGGTGTGGAGAAGAACAGGATTTCGGTTCTTTCCACCGCCTCTCAGCAAAACTCTAATCTCAAAGATTTTAATTTATATGAATACGTATTCATGATTTAATTACTGATTAATAAAGTATAGTATGCATGAAATGAATACGAATTCTAACCAGAAAGGCGTTACGAGTCGCGATATCGCCCGGCGCGCTGGTGTTTCGCAAGCGACAGTTTCCCGCGTACTGACGGGGAACCCGGTGAGGCAAGAACTCCGCGATAAGGTGAAAGCGGCGATTCGGGAGCTGAAATATCGCCCCAATGGCACCGCCCGCGCCATGCGCACAAGCCGCACCGGAAACATCGGCCTGGTCGTCCCGCGCCTTGCAAACCCCCTACATCCGGCGTTGCTGCACGTGTTGGGTGGCGCTGTCACCCAAGCTGGGTTCCGCGTTGTCGTCTGGAGCACGGATGACGTAGACGAGAAAGCTGCCGCCGACGCGGTGAGAGGAAGTCTTGTCGACGGCGTTATCATGACTGCCGCGACTACCGCCTCTACACAGCTCTATGAGGCGGTGCAACTCAAGGCGCCCGTCGTTTTGGTTAATCGTGTGGTAGAAGGATGGCCTTGCGATCAGGTGGCCAGCGACAATGTCGCCGGCGCGCGCATGGTTGCTGAGTATTTATTGAATTCGGGCCGCCGCCGTATCGGAATGGTAGGGGGGATTTCGCTGGCCAGCAGCATCCGCCAACGCCAGTTCGGGTTCCGCGAAATGCTGGCAAGCCGCGGACGTGCGCTGGACGAGAGGCTTTGTGAACTGGTTGAACAATTTTCCTACAGGACTGGTTTTGAGGCGGCGGCGCGCCTGCTTGATCTTGCCGAGCCTCCCGACGCCCTTTTCTGTGTTAACGATTTCCTCGCCCTGGGGGCAAGAGATGCAGCTCGCAACCGCGATTTCGATGTTCCCGGTGCACTTTGGATCGTCGGTTACGACGACATCGAGATGGCATCCTGGCATGCTTTCGACCTTACGACCGTCCGGCAGCCACTTTCGCAGATGGCGGAATACGCAGTGCGTTTTCTGCTCGAACGCATCAGCGGCTACGAAGGTGAGGGCCGGAACATTCGTCTGTCGAATGATCTTGTACTCCGTGGATCGACTTCGCGACGGCAGAACACTTCAACTTCAACTAGCAATAGCTGTACCGAGCCGCACCCGATTACGGAAGACAAATGATGAGGGCTTGTGCCTCGTCGATACTTACAACGCAAAAGGAGCACGATGAAAATCACTGGTATTGAAGCAATGATCCTGCGAACCAAGATGGATAAGCCGTTCACGTCTGCACGGGGATGGTGGTACAAGACGAAGAACGCAATGCTGGTGAAGGTCAGCACCGACGAAGGTATTGTGGGCTGGGGCGAGGCCTACGGTCCTGGTGAGATGACCAAAACCGCTATCGAAACCCTCTTGGCGCCAATGGTCTGCGGCGCCGATCCCTTCGATGTCGATGTGCTGTGGGAAAAGATGTACCAGCGCGTCGAGGACTACGATCCGCAGGGCTTTGGCGTGGCCGGCATCAGCGCTATCGATATCGCTCTTTGGGACATCATGGGCAAGACGTTGAACCGCCCCGTATACCAATTGCTCGGCGGAGCTCATCGCAAGACGGTCAGAGCATACGCCACCGGACTTTATTTCATGAGTGAAGACGGCGACCACACCGCGCCTTCGGTCGAAGAAGCCCTCATGTACAAGCAGCAGGGTTTCACCGGAGTCAAGATGAAGATCGCGCTGCCTCCGCGCCAGGAACTGAAGCGCGTTGAAAAAGTACGTGTGGCATTGGGCTCCGAGATTGAACTGATGGTCGACGCCAATCACGGCTACAACCTCAGCAATGCGCTCCTGCTGGGCCGAGAATTCGAGAAGATGGGCCTGGCTTGGTTCGAAGAACCGGTTTCGCCGCACGACCTCGACGCCTACGCCGATCTTAGAAGCAAACTGAGCATCCCGCTGGCTGGCGGGGAGAACGCTTTTACGCGCTATGCCTTCAAGGAGATCATCGAGAAGAGAGCGATGGACATCATCCAGCCCGACGTTTGCTGTGCCGGGGGCATGACGGAGACCAAGAAGATCGGCCACATGGCGGAAACCTACGGCATTGGCGTGATACCTCACGTATGGGGTTCGGCGGTTGGACTCTTCGCCGCTCTTCACACGATGGCCTCACTTCCGCCCGCTCCGCATAGCTGGCGTCCAGCGCCGATGTGGATGGAATACGAGCAGACCGAGAACCCATTCCGCGATCATCTCGTCGCTGAGCAAGTTTGTCAGAAGAACGGCATCGTCAGCGTGCCGGAAGGCCCTGGGCTCGGCTTCACCATCAACGAAGACACGATTAAGCGGTATCGGATTGCGTAGGTAAGGATAATGACCATCAAAGCCGATGTGCTGCGCGATTTTTACTATCGCGTTCTGATCCTGTGGGTACAGGAACGGAGGAGGCGTCGATCACGGCCGATGCGCTGATCGACGCGGACCTCCATGGACTTGAAACTCACGGCGCTTTTCGAATTCCCGCCTACGTGCGTGTCGCGATAGAGAACGCGCTCGAACCCGGGGGGAAGCCACGCGTCGAATGGCGCAAAGGTGCGCTCTCTCTGGTCAACGGCAACAACGGATGGGGGCAGCCGGCTGCCGAGCTTGCCGTGAGCGAGGTGATCGCAAACGCCAGAAATAGCTGCATTGGCGCCGCCGGCATCCACAACACAAACCATATCGGGACTTGCGCATACTATGCACGAATGCTGGCCAGAGCGGGGCTGGTCGGATTCGTTACCACGAACTCGCCTCCAAACATGCCGCCTACGGGCGGCGCGGAAGCCGTGCTCGGAACCAATCCTATTTGCTTCAGCGCCCCGGCCTCGGGCGGTCGCGTTGTCGTAGTCGACATGGCGACTTCAGTCGTTGCCAAGGGCAAGATTATGCTCGCAGCGGAGCGCGGGGAAGCAATTCCAGCGGGCTGGGCGGTAGACAAAGACGGGCATCCAACCACGGATCCGAAGGCGGCTCTGGGCGGCTACCTTCTTCCTGTCGGCGGCCCCAAGGGATACGGCCTTGCCCTCTTCGCCGACATCTTTGCCGGCGTACTTACCGGCGCAGAGGTGGCAAAAGATCTGAACACGATGTATTCGCCACAACTGAAGAAGTCTGGCGTCGGCGCGTTTCTGTTCGGTATCGATACAGCCGCCTTCGGAGCCGGTGATGTGAGTGCGCGGATGGATAAGCTGATCGAGATGGTAGTTGGGGCGAAGCTCGCCGAGGGAGCCACGAAAATCTATCTGCCCGGCGAGATTGAAGAATCGACGGCCGGGAGACGGAAGCGGGAAGGCATCGCAGTCAGCGCATCCGTGCTCGCAAACCTCCATAAAGTTGCCAATGATCTTGGAGTAACGCCGCTGGCGGTGCAGTAAGGGGAACTCACTTATGTTTCATGCTCTACAACTCGAATCGGTGGATAACGTTGCCACGGTAGTCGCCGACATCGCTAAAGGCAGCGTCATAACCGTCCAAGCTGGAGCTAGAGCGGTAACGCTCTCGACTTTGGAGTCGATTCCGTTTGGTCATAAGATAGCCCTGCAGCCGATCAAGCGGGGCGAAGTTGTCACCAAATACGGGCGGCCAATAGGCCGGGCACTCATCGACGTAGCAAAGGGTGGCCTGATCGGCGCGCACAACATTGAAGGCATGCGGGGCCGAGGCGACCTCGCAATCCAGGAAGGCGAGGCCGAATGACTTTCTTAGGTTTTCCTCGCCCTGGCAATCTGGCGGGGACTCGAAACTATATTCTCATCGTACCTGCCGGCAGGCTTCTGAATATAGCTGCAACTCGAGTGAGCCAGTATGTCCACGGAACCAAGTGCGTGATTACCGCCGGCGAAAACGGACGGCACAAGAAGGATCGCGAACGCCTTGCGCGAATCTACGTGGGTCTGGCAAAGAATCCCAACGTCTATGCAACCGTTGTGCTTGGGGCAAAGAAGGGCTTTGGCTACCAGGAGGTTGAGCCTTACAACCTGGCGCATGAAATCGCAAAGGCGGGCAAACCGGTCGAGGTCTTTACTGTCGAGGAGTCCGGCGGGCTGGAGCGGCTGGTGGAAGATGCCATCGATCTCACCCGCCGCTATGTTCACCAGGCGTCGCTCGTCAGGCGTGAGCCGGTCTCGATGGACAAGCTCACGATCGGCGTGAAGTGCGGGCTTTCCGACGCAACGAGCGGCATTGCCGGCAACCCGTCCTTCGGCAAAGCCGCGGATCTGCTGATCGCGGCCGGAGGCAGTGCGATCTTCTCGGAAACGGTGGAGTTGATCGGGGCCGAGCAGGATATCGCCGCACGGTGCGCGAATGCGGCAGACGCGAAAAGGCTGCTGGAGATGGTTGCCGAAGTGGAACTGGCGGCCAAGCGAACCGGCGAAGACATCCGCGCGATCAATCCCCTGCCGTCGAACATCGCGGCCGGCCTGTCCACGCTGGAAGAGAAATCGCTTGGCGCGGTGCGTAAGGCGGGAACCTCACCCATCGTCGGCGTGCTCGAGTACGCCACACAGCCGAGCAGGAAGGGCCTGCATTTCATGGATAGCTGGCAATCGTCGTTTTCGTTGCCGATGAGTTTAGCGGCTGCCGGATGCCAGATATCGATTTACCAGCTCGGCGGCGATGACCTGCCGAGCAATGATCCACCCATGCTGGCAACGAATACCGGTGTAGTTGCACCGCTGATGATGATCACCGGCAATCCTAGAACGGCGAGCAAAGCCAAGCGCAGCATCGACTTTTCATCG
>Ga0187848_10004061_pt1 | contig 10372 bp, 7 predicted proteins | sample June2016WEW_4_40_FD_132424 | JGI IMG/M metagenome (GOLD analysis project Ga0187848, IMG submission 132424) | Peatland microbial communities from SPRUCE experiment site at the Marcell Experimental Forest, Minnesota, USA - June2016WEW_4_40 | ecosystem: Environmental > Terrestrial > Soil > Wetlands... | reverse complement strand
TTGCCGGTGGCATCGAAGACCTGCACCCGCGAGTTGGCCCGGTCGGCGACGTACACCAGCCCCTTGGAGTCAACCGTTACGGAGTGCGGCAGGTTGAACTGGCCGTCCCCAGTGCCGTGGGTTCCCCAGTGCCGCACATACTCGCCGTCAGGGTTGAACTCGATGACACGCGAGTTCCCATAACCGTCCGACACGTAGAAATGGCGGTTGGGCAGGAACCAAAGGTTGGTCGGCCGATTGAAGCCGATCTGACTGTCGTTGTCGCTAGGTACGCCCTGACGAGTGCCAATCGTCATCAGGCGCCGCCCCTCCGGGCTGAACTTGAAGATGATGTGGCCGTCGACGTCCACCAGCCAGATGTTGCCATCCGGGTCCACGCGAATCCCGTGGCTGCCCTTGCCGACCCCTGGGTACAGACGAACCGTGTCTTCGTTCCAGGCCTGAAGCAGCCTGCCGGTGCGGTCGAATTCCATCACAGGCCAGTGCCCGCGGTTGGCCACCCACACGTTATCCTGCTTGTCCACATCCACCCCGGAGGACTCGCCGAAGTTGTAGCCCTTGGGCAAGTTCGGCCAGTTGGCGACCAAGTGGTACGGCAACTGCGGACCGGACTGATGTTTTTGTGCGAGCTCCTCGGCCAAATCTGCCGGAGTTCGGTCGGGCCGGATCGCCGGAGCCGCTGCTTGCTGCCCCACTGCCGGCGGTCGCGCCACCGGCGATCCGAACATAATCAACAGTGTCAAAACGACGACGATAAATCGAGTTTTCATAAGCACCTTCCATTACGCAAGTGTCAACAGATGTTGCTCCCGCGCATCGGCCAGTGTACCAGCGTGGAGGCAGCCCGGTTAAGGCGCCTGGCTGCACCGTCGCTGGGCCACGTAAACGCTCCCTCCTGAGCCCCCGATACAGGTGGCGAGCAGGAGAATCGGGAAAGACAGGTGTCCAGGTTGCATCGATACGACCCCTTCTCGCATCAGTAACCGTGCTGTTTGTCCACTACGTTCACCAGCGGCAAGCCGCTCGTGTAACGGCGCACGTTGTCGGCAAGCAGCCCCACCAGACGGGTCTGGCGCTGGGGTGCGAATCCGGAGCTGTGGCAAGTGATGACCAAGTTCGGACAATCCCAGTACGCGCCAGTGGGTGGATATGGCTCGGGGTACGCCACGTCTAGCCCGGCGCCGGCGATCCAGCCTTCCTTCAGCGCCTGTACGAGCGCCTTCTCTTGCACGAGCTCTCCCCGGGATAGGTTGAGGAAGTACGCGGTCTTCTTCATCGCCCGGAACACCTTCTCATGGAACATCCCTCCGGTCTCTCTGGTGAAAGGCGCCGCGCTTACCAGTACGTCCACTTGCGGCACCATCTCCATGAACCATTCCGGCTCCCGAAGCGTGTCCACGAAGACCGGCTTAGCCAAAGGCTTTGCATCCGTGCCCAGGATCCGCATGTTGAAGCCATAGTGCGCGCGCATGGCCACGGCCGACCCGATACCACCCATGCCGACAATCCCCATGGTCATGCCATCCACTTCAACCAGATTCCGCTCGGCACGCCACGTCCGCGTCTGGAACTGCGGAATATAGTAACTGTTGAACCCGCGCGTCAGGCTCAATAACATACCGATGGCTGTCTCGGACATGGTCTGGCCAAAAACCCGCGCCATGTTGGTCACCACGACATTACTCTTGACCAGCTCCGGAAACAGCACTGACTCCACACCCCCTTCGGTGGCCTGCAGCCACCGCAAGTTCTTGGCCTTCGCCAGCATATCCGCGTTAATAGCGCCGAAGACGACATCGGCCTCGGGCAGCAGTCTGTTCAATTCGCCTGCGTTGGCCGGCACAGTAAGCTGAACGGCCTTGCCCTGGGACTGGATCTGTTGAATCTCCGCCGCCGTGTACGTGGGGGGCGGGAGTGCGGATGAGGCCGCCGCCGTCACGATTCGGACCCGCACGGGTGGCGGATCGAAGATCGCAATTCTGTCCGACGCGAGCAGGACGGGCGCCGCCGGAGCTGCTGCCGCGGCTGACAGAAACAATCGCCGAGATACTAGATCATCGGTCATAATCTTCTCCTTCTCCATACAGCATTCGCTCTTTTGGGCTCATGACCAGCGTGGTGACAACCGGGCGGCGTACCAACGGCCCGGTGATGTTGAAAGCTCAATTCTCCGCGGGTGTGGCCCACCATATAGTAACCGGGATACACCGCTGGAGCCACCGCCGCAGCGTGTTAGTCGCGGTGGGCGGATGAACCCGAGCGTTCGGCTTTTCCGCGTGGCGTGGCTAGCCAAGTGCTGGCTGCTGTTTGAGTTTCGGCCAATGGAAGCAGCTTGGCTTTCCGTACTTAAGGATGTTGGAACCGCGATAAAGAGGTGCTAACCTCTGTTTAGGAGCGCTTATGATAAAAAAACTTCTTCTGATTTTGGCCGTTCTGGCGGTTGCAGCGGCGGTTGCGAGTACTCTGCCCACCGGGCATTTCAGTTACAAGATCACGCTGAGCCGGCCCACCGTGCTCAATGGTACCGAATTAAAAGCGGGCGATTGTCTTCTTACACTCAACGTCGTGGATTCGAAGGCCACCTTCACACAAGGCAAGCTGTCGGTCGTTGTACCGGCCAAAATCGAAAGCGTGGACCAAAAATTCGATGCCACCACGGTGCAGGTGACGCGGGTTGGAGACAAACAGAACATCAACGCAATCCGAATCGGTGGCACGAAAACCAAAGTTACGCTGAATCCATAGAGCAGTGGATCGAACCTGCGACCGTCCAACGGGATAGGCCGGCAATCGGGAATTCCGGAGAGCTCTTGCCCCCGCAATGGGTGAGCTGGAAGGGGCGGAGATCTGACGACTTGATGACAAAGCAGAACAACGCTCGCGCTCAGAGGTGGATTGTTTCCGGTTTAACGCGATGCTTCAGACACCCAAGTCCAGAGTGAGCGTCCGTCGGAAATTCTCCTAATAAAAGAGAACGTTTTTCAGAAGCTGGGATCGGATCAACGTCTCATCCAGCCTCACAAAGGCGTAAGCTTTGCCCTAACTAAAGCACTTGCGCGTAGTGGGACGAGTCCATATCGAAGTTCAGCAGCACGGGCAACTGCTCCTGGGCGGATGGCGTAGTTGTTGGGCCTCACGATTCTCAAGGCGCAGCTTGCCAAGGGCGGTGGATATGCGGTGCGGATTGCTCCGGCCAAGCCGTAGAGGTTGCGCGTAACGAGCGGAGGCGGGAGTGAGGGGGCCAGCATCGCTTTCGAGACTGGCGGCACTGGAGTTGCGCCCACCGCCGGAAATAGCTCGCCGTCGACGATCATCCCCGTGGCGCTGCCCCTGCTTCCGAAGATGGGGGATAGCTTCGACCGCACGAGTCGTTGTTCAAGAGCACACCGCCAGTGCAGCGAGCAAGAGTATGGCTATTTCAGATCGAGGCAAAGTCTGTGAAATATCACTCCGAGAGCGCCATTTCTCCCGGTGGCCGGCAAGATCGATAAGCTACATTATATTGAAAATAAACATTATATTATTCTTGACACAGTGCATGATCTCGCCTACTATGATCTTGTGCGCAAGAGCTGACATTTCAGAAAGCCAGGGCCTCGGGCCGCTCTGCTGCTGCCAAGGGTAAGGCAAAGTGTTGGGTAGAACGGAGGTCAAATATGGACGGACATCTGTCCCGTCGGCAGTTTTTGAGCGCCACTGCCAGCCTACCCCTGGGGGTGGGACTCAGCATGGCGCCGTCCCCAGCTGGCTCCGCAGAGCCGCAGCAGGGGGTCCCTGAGTTTCGCCGTGGAGGTATGCTGTACCGGAGCCTGGGCCGGACGGGTATCGATATTTCGGTGCTTGGGTTCGGCTCCCATACCGATCCCGGGTCCAAGGTGAGTGCCCAACGTGGGAACGTCTCCTTTACCGTGCTTTCGGGAGAAGGACAGGGCCAGCGCGATCGGCAGATTGGCCGTGCGTTCGACCTCGGCGTCAATGTCCTGGACGTCTATGATAGCCAGGGGCAACGCGAACCCGCTGCTCGCGTAGTACGTTCCAGACGCGACAAGGTTCTGGTCTCTTGCAGCCGGCAGCTTCCAAGAAACCTCATTTTCATCGGTGACAGTATCGATGAGGCAGCCAAGCTGTATGGGCACAGCGATCTGTTCCGGTTGGTATTAGACGGCAGGGACCCCATTCTCAACCAGCAAGGCGAGCTCAATAGCGAGGTCCTTGAGGACTGGGATGTGCTGCGCAAGGCCAGAGAGGTCGGAAAGGTGCGGATCATCGGCGTCTCTGCTCACCGTGAAGATGTGATGTGTAAAGCCCTGGAGCAATTGGACGGGCTGGATTTTGTTCTACTCCCTTACAACTTCATTCACGCGCGCGCTCAGCATACCGATTTTCTGCAACAGGCCATTCGTGGAGGTATCGGACTGATCGCTATGAAACCCCTGGCAGGCGGATCCATCGCACAACTGGACCCCCGGGCAAGGCCGTCGCGACCGGAGGCAAGACGTCTTCAGATGTATGACAACAGCCCAGCGCGGTTCCTCCCGATCCTGCCCGCCGCCATGGCAGAGCTAACCAAGAGCCTGGATCGGCTGCCTGATGAAACACTGTGCCAGGCCGCTCTTCGGTTCACCTACTCCCGGCCATTCATTTCCTGTGCGATGACAGGCATCTTTCAAGACGAGGATCTGGAAGAGGATTACATCGCGTTAACCCGGCAATTGAGCTTGAGCCAAGACGAAATGGCAGTGTTGAACAAAGCCGGTGAATTGGCAAAGGTCTGCGGACCAGACTGGGTGCTACCCCAGTACAGGTGGTTGGAGGAACAATGGCGCGCCTGACCGTCGCACGAACGATACTCCTGCTGGCTCCGCTTCGCTTCGTTCTCGCGCAGGCGCCCGATCAGGAATCGCAGCTAGCCAAGGATTTCGAGAGAGCAGGCGTCTGTGCCCGATGCCATGTCGTGTCGGTAATGGAATGGCGGATGTCTGGGCACCTTAAGTCGGGGACCGACTGTGTAGCCTGCCACGGACCAAGCCAGGGGCATGTATATAACGAACGCAACGAGGTTGAGCCCGACCGCATCCCACGCGGCGCGGAAATGGCCAAGCTATGCTCGAACTGTCACACTGCGGGATGCACCAAGACACGCGAGGTCGCCGCCTGCCAGAAATGCCACCACTTCCATGGACTGATGAATCCAGCCACGGCCTCCGTCCCGCGTGATGAGCGCCTCAATCAGCTTGTCGTGCGCTGGGAGAGCTATCGGAGCAAGATGGAGGAAGGCGAGCGTCTGGTGCAGGCCAAAAACTGGGCGGCCGCCCGACAGGCATTCGCCGCGGCTCTGGAATTGATCCCCGGGAACCGGAACGCACGCAGCAAACTGGAGCTTTGTGACCGGCGGCTCGATCCGTCGTTGCCCGGATTTGAGATCTCTGGGAACGAATTTGACGCCCAGACGGCCTTGCCGAAGGAGGTGAGGGTCGCAGGCTTGGGCATACCCATGGTGCTGGTGCCGCCCGGACAGGTTGACATCGGTGCTGACTATCTGGTGGATTCGAAGCCCGTCCACACCGTGTCGGTGGAGGCTTATTACCTCGGTAAGTTCGAACTGACTCAATCGGAATGGAAACTGCTGATGGGTACGAACCCCAGCTTGCACCAGGGCCAAGGCTTTCCGGAGGCGGCCCGAATGCCGGTCGAGGATGTCTCTTGGAACGACTGCCAGGCGCTCATACGAAAGCTGAACGAGCTGGTGCCGGGCGGAGGCTTCCGCCTGCCGACCGAAGCGGAATGGGAGTATGCCGCCCGCGCCGGATCTCCTGGGCCTTTCGAATCCAAAGGTTTGGCAGGTGCTGCGTGGTTTCGCGAGAACTCCCGGCGGCAGGCGGGTGCAGAACCTCCAATTCCAGAGATGGATCAATACGCTCCCCGGCCTGTAGGAACGAAGGAGCCGAACGGATGGGGGCTCTACGACATGATGGGAAATGTCTGGGAGTGGACCTCCAGCGTATTCGCGCCGTACGCGATGCCGACTAAGAGCCCGGAGTCTCCGACCGTCGCCAGTCTGCGTGTGCTCCGTGGAGGGGGCTTTGTTGATTCCGCCGAGGCGCTTGATTACGCCCTGCGGCACGGAGAGCGCCCGGATCGTCGCTTTCGATGGAATGGCTTGCGCTTAGCGCGTACTGTGCCCCACAGGCAGATGGCCAGCCGCTGAACAATTCTCAGTCTCATGACCTTCACCTCAATTCGCATAGCTTCATCGGCGAGTATGCCCCCGCGCCAGTAATCTACCACCCTAATATAGCACTATGGGTAGTGAACTGACATGTCAGTATTGCTCTCCCAGGTAGTGCGATAAAGTGTCAGCCCGGAGGTATGCAGAATGCGCCTTACATTTGCTTGGCTGCTCCTGCTCGTCATCGCCGCTATGACATTCGCCCAGCAGCCCGGCCCGGCGGTGCTCAGCTCGCCGGATGGCCGGCTGACGATCACTGTGGATGCCATCCACGGCTTCGAGACCGCGGCGATGGGCCAGCCCTGGCCCTCCGCCAACCAGCTCGTCTACTCGGTGAACTTCCAGGGCGAGCCGCTCCTGGAACGATCGGCGCTGGGGTTGCAGCTGCAATCCCAGCCCCCCTTGGGACCAGACATCTCTATCTCTAGCGTGAAAACAACGCCCTCGAAGATGGACGAAACCTATCGGCTCGTGACGGGCAAAGTGAGTTCGGTGCGCAATTACTACAGTGCCCTGCGCATCGACCTCGAAGACAGGATCTCCCGACTTCAGTTCGCGGTGGAAGCGCGCGCTTATGATGATGCGGTGGCGTTCCGCTACGTGGTTCCGGAGCAGGCGCGCGTGCGCGAGTTCCGGCTAGTGCAGGAGGACACCGAGTTTCGTATCAGCAAGGATGCCACTTCTTACGCGCTCTTCCTCCCGTATTACCGCACCAGCTGCGAGAGCGAGTTCTTCAAGGTTCCGCTCAGCGCCCTGTCGCGCCTGGGCAGCTTCTCCACACCGCAACTGGTCGGGCTCCCGCTGTTGATGGAAGTGCCGGGCGTGGCCTGGATGGCGATCACCGAAGCCGACCTGCGCGATTATGCCGCCATGTACCTGGTGGCTCCGGGGCCGCCGGCGTGGAATCGGCACGCGCTCGTATCTAAGCTGTCCCCCAACCTCACCGAGCTGGATATCGCCGTCTCCGGCTCCCTGCCGCATCACTCGCCGTGGAGAGTGCTGATGGTCGGCACAGAACCGGGCCGGTTGATCGAATCCAACGTGGTGCTGAGCCTAAATCCGGAGTCGGCCATCCAGGACACCTCCTGGATCAAGGCCGGCCGCGTGGCTTGGCCGTTGTGGGCTGAGCACAGGACCGACGCAGGCGAGTTGTATTGGCCCACTACCGAGAACCTGAAGTACTCCGTCGATTTCGCCGCCCGTTCCGGACTGGAGTACATGCTGGTGGATGCTCGGTGGATGCAGGGGCGTGACATCACTAAACCCACCCCGGCGTGCGACATCCCCGAGGTCGTGCGCTACGCCGCCGGCAAGAACGTCAAGGTATGGCTCTGGATGCATTGGACATCGTTGGATCACCAGATGGAAGAAGCTTTGCCGCTATTCGAGAAATGGGGGATCGCGGGGATCAAGATCGACTTCCTGGAGCGAGACGACCAAGCTATGATCGCTTTCTACTACCGGGTAGCGGAGAAAGCCGCCGAGCATCACCTCATGGTGGAGTTTCACGGCGCCACCAAACCCTGGGGCATGGAGCGCACCTGGCCTAATGTGCTGGGCTGTGAAGCCGTTCTCGGGATGGAAATGTCCATGGTCAATGCACGCGACAACCCCGACCATCATATGGTGATCCCCTTCACGCGCATGCTGGTTGGCCGCATGGATTACACGCCGGGCGGCTTCGGCAACGTCACCAAGGTCGACTTCGTGCCGCGCGACCCGCATCCGGTGGTGATGGGCACGCACGCGCATCACCTGGCCATGCAAGTGGTGTTCGAATCGCCTTTCCAGATGGTTTCGGATCACCCCACCGCGTACGAAGGCCAGCCTGCATTCCAGTTCATCAAGGACGTGCCGTCCACTTGGGATGAGACCCGAGTGCTCAACGGGGAGCCGGGCGAGTACATCACCATGGCACGGCGACTCGGCGATACGTGGTTTCTAGGCAGCATGACCAACTGGAGTCCACGTTCGTTTGACATCCCGCTCAGCTTTCTGGGCAATGGGCGCCACACCGCGGAGATCTACGCGGCTGCGTCCGATGCGGACCGTTTCCCCAAGAACGTAACCATCCAAAAGCAACCGGTGGACCGCTCCACGATTCTTAAGGCGCAGGTTGCCACAGGCGGTGGACATGTGGTGCGGATTGCTCCGGCGAAGCCGTAGGCGGGAGCAGGCGGCGGCCCACGAATGCCCGGGTGTTATTCCTGAGGAGCGCAATCCCGCTGCCGCTCTGCTGTTTGAGCACGAGAGCGGCGGCGCAGCCGGCCGTGAATTTCAACGCCGGTTAGCGATGTTCACGCCTTGAGGGGCAGTTGTTGGAGTTGTAGTGCTGGGCCGTTAAACTCGGAATAGACGCGGAATGATCCAGATTGTCCTTCGCGAGACCAGATCGATGAAAGTGATTTCCCAGGCCACGAGGCCAGAAGCACTCACATGAATCTCACCGGGAAAGCCTGTCTCATCACGGGCGGGAGCGGTGGTATAGGCTCGGCAACCGCAATCGCTTTAGCCCGCCGTGGCGCCGATGTCGCTATAACGAGTCTGCCCACGGATACAGAACTGATTGAATCCGTTAAGACGACAGTCGAAAATGCAGGGTCGCGGTGCATTGCGTTCACTGGCAACATCGGGGATCCCGAGGAGGCCTCTCGCTGTGTCGAGGGGACTGCCGCTGCGTTCGGACGGCTGGACGTTCTGATACACTGCGCCGGCGGCCCGGTTCCCGGCGGGTTGATGGAAGTATCGCCCGAGGCCTGGCACCGTATGGTCGTGGAGAATGATTTCATCACCGGCGAGGTTGTGGCCATCGACGGAGGGATGACGATGCGAATCGTTTAAATGCCATGGAGACACAGGTAAGGAGACAGACCCGGCGCACGGCGCCGGACACGCTCGCGCGCCGCGCGTACGAACAGATCCGGGAAAGGATACTGCGAGGCGTTTATCGCCTGGGAGCGCCCCTGTCCCGCAGGCGGATCGCCAGGGAGTTGAGAATGAGCAACCTGCCTATCTCCGAGGCTCTGCAGCGTCTCGAACAGGAAGGCTTGGTCGAAAGCAAGCCTCGCGTGGGCACCCGCGTGCGTGCGCCGTCGGCCGAATACACACGTGAGCGCTACATATTGCGTGAAGCGCTTGAGTCACAGGCCGCCCGCGAGTTTGCTGAGCGCGCCGGGCCGGAGCAGAGAATTGAGTTGCAGAGGATGGGCGCGCATTTGGACCGGTTGTACGCATCTTGCGCGGGAGTCAAGGCAGAACAGGATTTCCTGTATTCTGTCCACACCTACCACATGAACTTCCACTTGTGGGTCGCTGAAGCCGGAGGATGCCATCTGCTGCGGGCCGCCATCGAGCGGGAGCAAGTTTTGATCCCTAACTGGCTGTTCGACACAGTTGCGGAGCGCCGCACCCTGCCGCCGGGCTTTCACTCCAATCTCGCACTGGTCCTGGCGACCGGAAGCCCGAAAGAGGCAGAAGCTGCCATGTGGGCGCATATTCGCTACGACGTCGAATCCGTTGTGGAATCCATTCAAGCGCCTGGTTTTGATCAGTGGCGGCGGTCTAAGCCGGTTTCGGAGCGGACTCATGCATAGTGTGCTGAATCAGAAGCATACTTGGGTATGGACGCCCGACCACGCCCCACCACTGCCGCCAAGCCGACGAGTCCATCTTTCCGAGCGCGATATTGCCCTGCCCGGCAGCGGGCAATGCCTCTCTATTTGTGTACCGCGATGAGAATGTGAGGAAGCGTTCCACGGCGCTTCGTGGCAACTACGAGAGCATGAACCTGCAGCTCGAAAACGAGAGACGAAAGCACTACGGCGCCAGGATTCGCTGACCTGGGAGTTGCACCCGCATGGCCGGCCCTGCGATCGACAGGGTCTGCCGGTCGAGGTAGTTGATGACTGTGGCTATGAACGCAAAAGCGATCACCACCCAGCGCAGCCGTCGGGGCCCCGCCGCTTCTAACGGCCGTTCAACATTATTTCGCCGCTGCACGTGCGTTAGCGCGGCGGGATCGCCGCCATTCGTTGGAGTTGGGCGCCTGAATCGATTCCACTACGGATTCGAGGCCGAAACGAATATGCCTTCGCATTGCGGCGTCGGCCTCCTCCAGGTCTCCGCTTGCCAGGGCCGCCGCCA
>Ga0187848_10004060_pt1 | contig 10377 bp, 6 predicted proteins | sample June2016WEW_4_40_FD_132424 | JGI IMG/M metagenome (GOLD analysis project Ga0187848, IMG submission 132424) | Peatland microbial communities from SPRUCE experiment site at the Marcell Experimental Forest, Minnesota, USA - June2016WEW_4_40 | ecosystem: Environmental > Terrestrial > Soil > Wetlands... | reverse complement strand
CTCTGTTCGTCGCGGGGCGGCGCTTTTATTTATTTCCAATTTTGAAATGCAAACTCCGCCAAATACCGCCAAACCAGCCGCGCCTCCGCCAGCCTCCGGGAGCACGGAAACCCCCTTCGGAGTGAACGAAGTGCGGCTCAACGCGCGGCAGTGGCTGGCGGCGATGGTGGTTTTGTGGATCGTGGCGCTGCTGACGCCGCCGCTTTGGAAGCGGATCGAACACTTCGACACCGGGCCTGACTATCGCCTGCCCTACGCGCTCAGCAAAGACTACTGGCTGTATGGCCGGCGCATGGAACAGGCGGCCGTCCCAGGCCATGTCATCTTGCTGGGCGACTCAGTCATTTGGGGCGAATACGTCTTGCCCGATGGCACCTTGTCGCATTTCCTGAATGAGGAAGCTGGAGTGACGAACCGTTTTATCAACGGCGGCCTCAACGGTCTGTTTCCGCTGGCGCAGGAAGGGCTGGTCACTTACTACAGCAAAGCCCTCCGCCGTCAGAAGGTGATCCTGCATTGCAACGTGCTTTGGATGAGCAGTCCCAAGGCTGACCTGAGCGCGGAAAAGGAACAGCATTTCAACCACTCCGGCCTGGTGCCGCAGTTTTTCCCGCGCATCCCTTGTTACAAGGCCGATGCCAACGAGCGTTTGAGCGTGCTGGTGGAGCGCCAGGCCGGCTTTATCGCCTGGGGCGGGCATTTGCAAAACGCCTATTTCGGACAGAAGAGCATCCCGAACTGGACGCTGGAAGACGACGGCGGCAGCCCGCCCCATTATCCCAACAGTTGCAAAAACCCATTTGCGCAAATCACCTTCGTGGTGCCGCCCGCCCCCCGGGTTGATCCGGACCGCGGGCCGGGGAGTCCGCGACATCGCCCGTGGTCGGCGGAGGCCGAAGGCGCCAACCACTTTGAGTGGGTGGCTCTGGACGCGTCGCTGCAGTGGCAGGCCTTCCGGCGCGTCTTGCAGACCTTGCGCGCGCGGGGCAACGATGTCATGGTGATCCTTGGCCCGTTCAATGAACACTTTATGGCGGACGACAACCAGCCGGCGTATCGAAAAATCCGCGGCGGCATTGAGGCGTGGTTGACGGAAAACCATGTTCCTCATCTGACGCCGGAGACCCTGCCCGGCACTCTTTACGCCGACGACTGCCACCCGCTGACCGAAGGCTATCAATTGCTGGCCAAGCGTCTCTACGCCAATCCAACATTCCAGGAGTGGCTGCGATAAACTGCCAATTTATGAAAACACACTTCATTCCACCTGCGACGGCCACGGCTCTTCTCGCCGCGCTGATCCAGGCCCAGGCCGGCGCTCTCCCTTTGCCGCAGGAAAAGGCGGTCATTCTGACGCCAGCGGCCCCGGCCGTGCCCCGCCTCAATTGCCCGAACGTCTATGGCGCGCGCCCCGGTTCGCCGTTTCTGTATCGTGTCCCGGCCACGGGCGCGGCCCCCATCACATTCGCCGCCGGGAATTTGCCGCCGGGGCTGGCGCTGGACGCGGCTACCGGCATTATCACCGGCCAAGTCGCCCAGCCGGGCGCCTGGCGCGCCACGCTCACCGCCCGGAATTCCCACGGCCAGGACCAACACGATTTCAGAATCGTCGTCGGCGATACGCTGGCGCTGACGCCGCCCATGGGCTGGAACAGTTGGTACATCCACTACGACCGGGTCAGCGATGCTCTCATGCGCCAGGCGGCCGACCAGATGATCTCCACCGGCATGGCCAATTACGGCTACCAGTATGTCAACATTGACGATTGCTGGATGAAGAAGCAAGGCGACCCGCCCTATCGCGACGCGGACGACGCCGTGCTGCCAAACGCAAAATTCCCCGACATGAAAGGCTTGGCCGACTACATCCACAGCAAGGGACTCAAAGCCGGCCTTTACACTTCGCCCGGACCCTGGACTTGCGGCGGCTACGTCGGGGCTTACCAACACGAGGCCGCCGATGCGGCGAAGTTCGCCGCGTGGGGCTTTGATTTTCTCAAATACGACTGGTGCAGCTACAGCTCCGTCGCGGACACGAAAGCCCCGGACGGCTTCCAGCGGCCCTATCGTCAAATGTGGGCTGAATTGCAAAAGCTCCACCGCGACATTGTTTTCAATCTTTGCCAATACGGCATGGGCGATGTTTGGAAATGGGGCGGCCAGACCGGCAATGCCTGGCGCACGACCGGCGATCTTGGCCTGGAGCCTGACTCGCGTTTGCCCGGCTTTTTCAGCATCGCTTTCAGCAACGCCCGCCATTGGGAATTCGCCAAACCCGGCGCTTGGAACGACCCCGACTACATTCTCATCGGCTGGGTGGGGGACGCCCACGGCATGGGCCGGGGCGTTCCGACCCCGCTCACCCCGAGCGAGCAATACAGCTACATGTCCCTCTGGTGTCTCATGGCGGCGCCGCTCATCTTCAGCGGCGACATGGCCAAGCTCGACCCCTTCACTCTGAACGTCCTTTGCAACTCCGAAGTCATCGCGGTGGACCAGGATGCGCTGGGCCGCCAGGCCCGCATCCTCAAGCAGACGAGCGACGAATTCATCCTGCTCAAGGACTTGGAGGACGGCTCCGCGGCCGTCGGCATTTTCAACCTGGATGAGAAACCCCAAAAGCTGTCGGTCTCGTGGGCCGAGCTGGGTCTGGCCGGCGCCCGGCAAATCCGCGATCTCTGGCGTCAACAAGACCTTGGCACATTTACCGGCGTTTTTGAAACCGAGGTGCCCCGACATGGCGTCGCGCTGGTGCGCGTGCGCGGCACATGACTTTCCCTATTGAAAACGATCCAAGGATGAATCCCGCCCCGGAAACTACTGGCTCACAGTTTAACCCAAATCAGCATGAACAACCATCTTGTGGCAGAACGTCTGGCCGTGTGCAGTTGGTCTTTGCAGCCGGCGGATGCGGAAGACCTCGTTGCCAAATTGCTGGCCTGCGGCGTCCGCCGCGTTCAACTCGCGCTGGATCCGCTCCGCGAATCGCCACAAGTCTGGAGCCGGACCGAAACGCTCTTTCGCCAGAACCACATCACCATGGTCTCAGGAATGTTTGGATGCATTGGCGAAGATTACGCAACCCCGGAAACCATCCGCCGAACCGGCGGCATCGCGCCGGACGCGACCTGGGAGCGGAATCGCAAAAACTTTAAGGACACGGTTGGCCTGGCGGCGGGGCTGGGATTGAAACTGGTTACCTTCCACGCCGGCTTCCTTCCTCACCAGGAAACAGACCCGAATTATGCGAAGCTGCTGAACCGGCTGGCGGAGGTGGCCGGCCTGTTCGCCGCCGCCAAACTGGCGCTCGGCTTGGAGACCGGACAGGAAACCGCGCCCGCGCTCGCCGCGCTGCTGCAAAAGCTGAGCCGTCCGAACCTGGGGGCGAACTTTGATCCGGCGAACATGATTCTTTACAATCAGGGCGATCCGATTGCCGCCTTGCGCGTGCTGGCTCCGTGGATTCGGCAGGTCCACATCAAGGACGCAACGCGTCCCAAAGTGCCCGGGACCTGGGGTGAGGAAGTGGCGGCCGGCGCCGGCGAGGTGGATTGGCGCGCTTTTTTTGCAACGCTCCAACAACTGAACTTTGCAGGCAATTTCGTCATCGAACGCGAAGCCGGGACACGGCGCATTCCTGACATCATCGCGGCCAGGACCGTGGTGGAAAAGAACTTTGCTTGACCTGAATTTTTATGACAACACAATCTGGCAAATCGCCCCGCAAGGCCTCGGCCAAAGTCAACGTCGCCGTTGTCGGCCTCGGATTCATGGGGGTGACGCATCTGCGCGCGTATTTGGCCCTTCCCTCCGCGCGGATTGTGTCGGTGTGCGACGCCGTCCGGCTTCCGGTCCGCGGCGTGCTGCCAGGCGTGGCGGGGAACATCAAAAAATCCGGCGATGTTCATCTGGGCTTGCGCGTCAAAGTGTTTCGCAAACTGGAGGAAGTTCTCGCCGATCCGCAAGTGGATTTGATTGACCTATGCACTCCGACGCCCCTGCATGCCGAACAAGCCATCGCCGCGCTGAAGGCCGGCAAACATGTTCTCTGCGAAAAACCGCTGGCCCGCACCGCCGCCGAGGCCCGGGAAGTTCTCAAAGTGGCGGAGTCCTCACCGGGTTTTCTCATGCCCGCCATGTGCATGCGCTTCTGGCCGGGCTGGAGCTGGCTCAAGGAAACGGTCCAACAAGGCGCTTACGGCAAGGTGCTGGCGGCGCGTTTACGCCGCGTGTCGGAGCGGCCCGGCTGGAGCCGGCAAGGCGCCTATGCCGGCGGAATGGATCTGGGCGGAGCCTTGTTCGATTTGCATATTCACGACACCGATTTCGCGCAATTTCTTTACGGCCGGCCGCAGGGCGTCTTTTCCACGGGTGTGGTGGATGCGGCGGGTTCGATAGACCATGTGGTGACGCAATATATTTATTCCGGCGGCCCGTCGGTTTCGGCGGAGGCAAGCTGGCTGCAAGCGGCCGGATTCAACATGCAATTCACGATTCATTGCGAGCGCGCCACCCTGGATTTCGACTTCGCGCGCGGCGCGGACGCCATGCAGATCACTGAGCCGGGCCAACCCACGCGCTCCATTCATTACGACGAACCGGACGGCTACGGCGCTGAAATACGCTACTTTGTTGAATGCGTGGCCGGCCGCCGTCCCCCGGCCATCGTCACCGCCCGCGACGCCGTTACCGCGCTGGAAATCTGCGAAGCCGAGGAAAAATCCCTGCGCACCGGCTCCTTGGTAAAACTCTGACTTGCCACGCCGCCCAAAAAGCAAAGGCGTTTTCGGAATCGGCTAAAATGCGCTTGACGGGGGGAAATACGTGATTCCGAGGACTGCCCCGTTTGGCTGACGCCTGCCCTGCCCCCTTCCTAAGTTCCATTCTAACAAGTCAATTCAATGGCCGATCATTTCTCGGTGACTACATCATCCCGAAACGTTGGCGGGCCGGTAAGGTCATTGATTAGTGGAGCCACGTCGACGGTCTTCACAACGTTGCCTCCAATTCGGACACGTGCCACATATACGTAATAATGAGATTCGATGGTCTGTTCTCGTACTATTTTCACTATAACAAAAGTGTTCCCTTTTGAGACCTTTTGATTAACGGTCACTTCTCCTGACCCTTACTCCAAGGCGCGCTTTAAATAATCATTCAATGCGGGGGTTCCAAGGAGTAAATCCCACGGCGCCAGTTGGTAATGGAAAATATAACAGTCCTGATTGAGGATGTAACGGCGCCCTACGAGGTTCCGATACGGAGCGACGTCTGTTAATATCTGATGTGTGGTGCAACCACCAAGAACGAAAGCAAATGGAAGCAGCCTCAATGAGAATAAAAATAATCGTATCATAGGGGTCATAAGGGTCCGATTAGAGCTTCGACTGAAACGGGTCACACATAATCGCATATTATCGTTTCCTTCCCGCATGGCGCATGCTGGTTCGCCAAAGATCCGGCCAACCCAGTCCGTTCAACGAGCCAGCTTGCTGTTGTTCTTTCTTCTGAGCCACGCCTTCCGTGGCCGCCGAGGCGATGGCGCAACAAGTGGTCGGGACCAGGCGACGCGGCAGCCCATGTTTATTCTCCGGCGGCAGAGAGGGCAACCCAGAGGACTTAGGCCGCCAATTTCCGTCGTCGGGGAAAACGGCCGCAAACGGCGTCGTCCACCCAAATATCTTCGTCCAGCTCTTCCCAGCGCAAGGCTAAACCACCTAAACGAAGCGTGACCTTCTCGAGAAGCTTTTGCGGCGCTTTGGCCAGCAACGGATATTTCGAGGCGGGAAAAGTGACAAATCTTCCGTCGGCAAGTTTTAGGCAAACTTGCCGGGCTTCGATCCAGCAGCGCACGGCTGCGGTTTCTATCATGGTTTCAGTGGCCATGCCTTTGAATATACTCCTGGATTAAAATCTGGCAATGCTCTTCCACGAGTTTCTTTATTCTGGAAAGCTCAGCAGGGCGGAAGCCGTGATTGGCCGCCAGAGAGACAGGTTGAAGCCAGAACTTCGCTTCCAAATCGTCCCGAGTCACGTGGATATGCGGCGGCTCATTGCCTTCGCCGCTGTAAAAATGAAACCGATATGGGCCGATGTTCAGCACCGTTGGCATAGTTCAATTCTTGCGTGCCCGGTCGAGTTTCATCAATGCAGATGATGCCCCGACCGCGGCGAACGCGTCTGAATTCCCGAAAACAGGAAATGGGCCAGTCCCGCATAATCGCATATTATCGTTTTCTTGCCGCATGGCGCAGGCAGGTTCGACAAGGAACCCAACGCAGTCCGCGCCACTCCTTCCGCCGCCGCCAAACCTTGGTCGAGACCAAGCCACGCACCAAGCCCATGTTTGCTCATATCCCAATCTGCTTCAAGGCCATTGTGAGCGACCGCGGATTCCCGGATGACAAGGATAAAAGTGCCGCGGTCCGAATCCATTTCACTTACCCAGCCGCCGCAGTTCCGCGCCGGCGAAGTGATATTCATCGTCGCTCGTCATGCCGGCAGCCCGGCATTTTCGAAACGAATCCCGGGCGCCCGCCTTGTCGCCTTTGCTCAAACGCATCATGCCGATATAATAACGGGCCAGGGCTTTTTGCACGGGCACCGACTCGCCGTCGCTCTTTTCCGCCGCCGCGAGCAAGGCCTTCTCGTCCAGCTTCTCCACCAGAAACAATCCGAGGGTTTTGGTCCAGCCTTCCTTGCATCCGGCCAAAGTCTTTGCAAAATCTTCCGGCGTCCGGCCCAGCCGCCATAACAAAGTCTGGCGATACAGCCGCTCCCAGTCGGAACCGTCAGGACTCAATTCGATGACCTTGTCATAGTCCGACAGCGCGCCCGCAAAGTCGCCCTGTATTTCCCTGACCACGCCGCGGCGGGAATAAGCCTCGGCGTTCTTCGGGTTAAGTTCCAGGGCGCAGTTGAAATCGGCGAGGGCGCCGGCCAAATCATCCTTGCCGCATTTAAACTTGCCGGACATGACGTAAAGGCCGTCGCCGCGCAAGCGCACGTCGTCCGCCACGGACCAATCCCCGCCGGTGTCAGGAGCGTTGGTCATGACCTGCGGTGCGCCCGGACGTTTGACCCCCGGATAAGGCGGCCCGGGCGGAGGCTTGGGGTGGAGGTAGGCAAACCCGTTTTTCCCATCCACCACCAAATCCATGCGCCTGAGCGCATACATGCCAATCGTCCAGACGGCTTTGGCGCCGGGGGTGTTGCCCCGGATATAGGCGCCCTGGGCGGCGGGCATGTCTTCCACAACGACATTGGTCACGGTGAGAAGCCCCAGTTGGATTTCGTCCGCCCAAGCCATGTGCCAAAAGTGGATGCCAAAAGAAAGGACGCCGCCCAGATGAGACGTCACGGCGGCCTTGGGATGGGCCGCCTTCCATTCCTGCCACTGGCCCGGCGGCATTTCGACGCCGAAAGGAGATCCGGTATCCACCTCCATCGTGCCCGTCTTGCCGTCGGCCATCGGTATTTCCAGCAACAACCACCGGTTCGGCACCAGTTTCAATTTCAGCCATCCGGCCGTCTCCGGCGGCAGTTGTTCCACGCTGCGAACCGTGCGCCGGTCTGCATCGAAGACGAGGATATTGTCATAGATTTCGGGCCAGCCAACAACCCCGTCCAGCGAAGGCCGTTTCCTCGTGATGAAAACCAGGCGGTAATACCACGGGAAGCGGAACATGGGAAGCGGCGCTGTGAAGGTTTGCCCGGCGATCGTCAGCGGCGTCGGCCCGGATAGCTCGGCGGCTTTCAAACCCAGCCGCTTCGCCCGCGCCGCGAACAGCACGGTGGAAGACGAACCCGTGTCCAGGTCCATCCGGGCCGGGTGTCCGTTGATGGAAGCCTTTGGGAAAACAACACGGGTTTCCGGCAGATGGCTCGCACACCCCGCCAGAACAAAAGCCGCGACTGCCGACAGGATACGAATTAGCCTTTGCATGAATTTCATCAACACGATGGAGCGTTGCAGGCTAATTATCCATCAAAAGTTTTCAACGGGGCCATGCCATGCTTTGCGCAAAACTTTGACTTGCGGCCCCGCCTGAAAGTGGCTCAAATTCCAGCGACCAAACCAAAATGCAAACTTCCCACCGCGGCAAACTCTTCCTCATGATGGTGCTCGAGTTCTTCATCTGGGGCGCCTGGCTGCCGCTCATTTACGGCTATCTGCCCACCCTCGGTTTCTCTCCGGCGCAGCAGTCTTGGATTCTCAACGCCTTCCCTCTGGCCGCCATCGCGGGCATGTTCTTCGGCAATCAGTTCGCGGACCGGAATTTCGCGGCGGAAAAATTTCTCGCGTTCAGCCATCTCGTCGGCGGATTGGCCATCATCGGACTCGCCTTCACGAGAAGTTTCTGGCCGTTTTTCGGTTTGATGCTGCTGCACTGCCTGCTTTACGTGCCGACGCTTTCCATCACCAATTCCATCGCCTTCGCCAACATGAAAGACCCGCAGAAGGAATTCGGCCTGGTGCGCATGGGCGGAACGGTCGGCTGGATTCTGGCGGCCTGGCCGTTCACGTTCATCTTCGTGGACTGGGGCAAGGTACACGCCGCCAACCCGCAGGGCCTTTTCAACTGGCTGGGCACGGTGCTCAGTTCCGGATTGACGGGCGATGCGCTCAAGGCCGCCACCGCCTGGACTTACGCCGTGGCCGGCGCGGCCTCGCTGGCCCTGGCCGGCTTCAGCCTTTGGCTTCCGCATACGCCGCCGAAGAAAGCGGACGAGGGCGCGGTCGAGCGTCTGGCCTGGCTGGAAGCGGTGAAGCTGCTCAAGCACCCGTTCGTCCTGGTGCTTTGGCTGGTGACGCTGGTGGATTCGTTCGTGCAATACAGTTACTTCAACTGGACCGGAACGTTCCTTGGCGCCGCGACCAAGGCGGGCGGGGTGGGCATTGCGGGCAATTGGATCATGCCCGTCATGAGCGTGGGCCAAATCGCCGAAATCCTCGCCATGCTCATCCTGGGTGCGACCTTGAAACGCCTGGGCTGGCGCGCCACCATGACCATTGGCATCCTCGGCCAGACGGCCCGCTTTGCGGTGTATGCGTTTTTTCCGGAGCACAAGGAACTGATCATCCTGGTGCAAATGCTCCACGGCATCTGTTACGCCTTTTTCTTCGCCACCGTTTACATTTTCGTGGATGCCTGCTTTCCGAAAGACGCCCGCGCCAGCGCGCAAGGCCTGTTCAACGTGATGTATCTCGGCATCGGCGCGCTGCTGGCCAACTCGCTCTGTCCTTATCTCCTCCAGACGGTTTTCACACACGGCGGCCTCACCCACTTTCACGGCTTGTTCCTCGTGCCGATGATTTCCGCCATTGCCGCCGCCGTGGCCCTGGTGCTATTCTTCCATCCGCCGAAAACGCCGCCAACCGAAAGACAATTATGAATCTGCCGCATCACCGGATCAAACAACGCCTTCTCCTGGATGCGTCCAAAACCCTGCTGTTGAGCGGCCTTTTGTTCTGCACGGCTTGCGCCGGGCCAAGTTCCCTGATCAAGCCGGGCTTCACCCCGCTCTTCGATGGCCAGACGCTCAATGGCTGGTGGGGGGCTTCTACCGAAGACCCGCGCCAATGGATGGCTCTGCCGCCCGCGGCATTTCAAAAGAAGCACGACGCCAGCCTCGAGGACATCCGCCAGCATTGGCGCGTGGAAAACGGCGAACTGGTCAACGACGGCGCCGGCCTTTACCTCACCACCGAAAAAAACTTCGGCGACATCGAACTGGTGGTGGATTACAAAACCGTGCCCCTGGCGGACAGCGGCATTTATCTCAAAGGCTGCCCGCAGGTGCAAATCTGGGACCACACCAATGCGAAGGAATTCAAAAACGGCGCCGACAAAGGCTCCGGCGGCCTGTGGAACAACTCCCCCGGCGCGCCCGGCAAAGATCCGCTGGTCCTGGCCGACAAGCCGTTCGGCGAGTGGAACCATTTCCGCGTCCTTCAACTCGGCAGCCGCACCACCGTTTGGTTCAATGACAAACTGGTCGTGGACAACGCCATTTTGGAGAATTATTTCAACCGCAAGCTGCCCATCCCGCCGGTCGGGCCGATTCAGCTCCAGACCCACGGCGGCGAAATCCGCTGGCGCAACCTGGCGGTCCGCCAGATTCCCACCGCCGAGGCCAACCAACTGCTGCGCGGAAAGGACCCGGCGGGTTTCCAGCCCGTTTTCAACGGCAAGGACTTCGACGGTTGGGCCGGGCCGCTCGATTGCTGCAAAGTCGAGGACGGCGCCATTGTCTGGCAGAGAGGCAAGGGAGGCACCCCTTATACCAAGGCTGAATATACCAACTTCGTCGTCCGGCTGGAATTCAAGCTCCCCCCCGGCGGCAACAACGGCCTGGCCATCCGCTATCCCGGCT
>Ga0187848_10004058_pt1 | contig 10383 bp, 9 predicted proteins | sample June2016WEW_4_40_FD_132424 | JGI IMG/M metagenome (GOLD analysis project Ga0187848, IMG submission 132424) | Peatland microbial communities from SPRUCE experiment site at the Marcell Experimental Forest, Minnesota, USA - June2016WEW_4_40 | ecosystem: Environmental > Terrestrial > Soil > Wetlands... | reverse complement strand
TTGGGGATCGGCGAGGGGTCCATGATGTAGCGGTCGGCGACGCGCGCGGGATAGGCGTAGGTCGTCGCGATGTGGCCGTGGCGGGCGATGTCCTCGTAGAGCTTGACGTGCATGACGCCGTATTCGGCGAGCGCGTGCATGGTGCGCGTCTCGGTCTCGCGCGGCTCGAGGAAGCGCAGCGGCTCGGGGATCGGCACCTGGTAGACGAGGATCTGGTCCGCGGTCAGCGGCGTCTCGGGCACGCGATGGCGGGTCTGGATGATGGTCGCCTGCGTCGTGTCGGTCGTCGTCGCGACATCGGCGGTCTTGGCGAAGAAGGCGCGGATCGAGACCGCGTTGGTGGTGTCGTCGGCGCCCTGGTCGATCACCTTGAGCACGTCGTCCTTGCCGATGATCGACGCCGTGAGCTGCACGCCGCCGGTCCCCCAGCCGTAGGGCATCGGCATTTCGCGCGAGGCGAAGGGAACCTGATAGCCGGGGATGGCGATCGCCTTGAGGATCGCGCGGCGGATCATCCGCTTGGTCTGCTCGTCGAGATAGGCGAAATTATACGGGCGGGCGGTCATTCGGCGGCCTCCTCGCGCGGGTTGGCCGTCGCCGCGGCGTGTTCGCGCCGCAGCTCGCGCAGCAGCGCCAGCTCGGACTGGAAATCGACGTAGTGCGGCAGCTTCAGGTGCTCGACGAATCCCGTCGCCTGCACGTTGTCCGAATGCGAGAGCACGAATTCCTGATCCTGCGCGGGGCCCTTGCGCTCTTCGGCGAATTCCTCGGCGCGCAGCGCGCGATCGACCAGCGCCATCGACATCGCCTTGCGCTCGCACTGGCCGAACACGAGGCCGTAGCCGCGGGTGAAGCGCGCCGGCTCGCCGTCGCCGCCCTTGAACTGGTTGACCATCTGGCATTCGGTGACCGCGATGCTTCCCAGCGGCGCCGCGAAGCCGAGATCGTCGACGAAGATCTCGACGTCGACGTCGCCGAAGCGGATTTCGCCGACGAACGGATGGTTGCGGCCGTAGCCGCGCTGGGTGGAATAGGCGAGGCCGAGCAGGAAGCCCTCGTCGCCGCGCGCGAGCGTTTGCAGTCGCGCGTCGCGCGGAGCGGGATAGCTCGGCGAGGCGCGGGTGACGTCGACGATCGGCGCGCCCGGCTGAGGGCTCGCATTGCGCTCGATCAGGTCGTCGCCGGCGATGATGTCGGTGACGCGCGGCATGGCGGCATCGAGGTCGGTGGGCGCCGTCGGCGCCGGCGCCGTCGCGGCGTCCTCGCGAAGCGAAAAGTCGATCAAGCGGTGGGTGTAGTCGAAGGTCGGCCCGAGCACCTGCCCGCCGGGCAGATCCTTGTATGTGCCGGACACCCGGCGGCGCACCGCCATTGCGCCGGTGTCGACGGGCTCGGCGAAGCCGAAGCGGGGCAGGGTGGTGCGATAGGCGCGCACCAGGAAGATCGCCTCGATGAGATCGCCGCGGGCCTGTTTGATCGCCAGCGCCGCGAGTTCGCGGTCGTAGAGCGACCCTTCCGCCATCGCGCGGTCGACGGCGAGCGAAAGCTGTTGGTCGATTTGCTCGGGCGAAATCTCAGGGATCGCGCGGTCGCCGCGCCGCGCGTCGGCGAGCAGCGCGTGAGCGTTGGCGATCGCCCGTTCGCCGCCTTTGACTGCGACGTACATCAGCGCGTCTCCCTGGAGATGACGACCGAGCGGGGCAGGCACGCAAGTTTGGCGCCGGCCGCAAGGATCAAGTCGACGCCGAGCGGGAAGCGGCCGCGATTGGCCGCCCACTGCTCGACAAAATCGGGCGGAAGCGATGCGGCGCCAAGCTCCGCTTGGCCGGCGACGCCCGGCCCGGCGAGCCTCAGCGCCGGCCCCTCGTTCAGGCGAGCGCCTTGCGCGACGACTGTGGTCGAGCGATCGGGATATTCGGCGCTCCCCTGGGCGAAACGATCGAACCGCGGCTCGTCGCTCGCAAGATCGATCAGCGCGAACGCCGCCGTGTCGGGCGAAGGAGCCAGCGGCGCGCCGGTGTGGAACGCTAGATAGGCGGCGACCGTGCTGCCGAACGACGGCGCTATCCACAGCGGCGATTCGAAATCCGCCAGCGTCAACAAGACCGCCGCGGCGGCGGGCTCCAACGGCGCCGGCGGCGTCAATGCTTCGCCGCAGACGATGATGGTTCCCGGCCTCGCCATGGCGCGCATGATGCCGCGGAAGGCCGCCTGCGATTCGAACACGGGATCGGTGAATGCGGGCGCGGTCATGCGTCGTCCTCGCCGCGCACGACGGTGAAGAAGTCGACGCGGGTCGCGGCGGTCTCGGCGCGGGACTTGGCCTTCTCGGCGGCGACGCGCGCGGCGACCGGTGCGAGAATCGTCTCTTCGATTTCGGCGCGAGCCTCGGGGCGCTGCCAGAGCGCGTCGACGGTCGCGGCGAGGCGAGCCCGTCGCGCGTCGCGGCCGAGGATATGGGCGTAGCCGCGTTCGCCGCTCGGCAATTCGACGACGGCTCGCGTCACCGTCGCCTCGCCGACGTTGAAGGGGGCGCCGTCGCCGCCGACGCGGCCGCGCAGCATGACGAGGCCGGTCTCGACCGGCTTGAGGTCGCGCGCGCCATGGCGCGGCCAGAAGCGTTCGATCGGTTCGGCCATTTCGGGCTCGAGCGCACGCGCGAGCAACGCCAACGCGCGCTTGCGTGCGGCGATCGCCTCGTCGTCTCTCGCCCTTTGGGCGACCGGGACCGCTGTCGACATCACTCTCCCTTGGCGGTGTTTAATGACATTTGTGTGTATGTGGTCAATGCGGCGTCGATCGTCGGCCGGCGATGGCGGCGCGCAGGCGGCCGGAGACGAAGTCGATCGCCGCCACTGCGACCAAAATTTCCAAGATGAGGAACGAAACCTGACGCCATTCGAGCACACGGATTTGCTCGGCCAGGAACAGGCCGACGCCGCCGGCGCCGACCACCCCGATGATCGTCGCGGAGCGGTGTTCGATTCGATGAAATAGAGCACCTGGCCGGCCATGACCGGCAGCACTTGCGGCAACAGGCCGAAACGCACTTCCGCGAGGCGTCGTCCGCCGGACGCGCGCACGCCCTCGACTTCACGGCGGTCGGCCGATTCGATGATTTCCGCGAACAGCTTGCCGAGCGCGCCGAAATCCGAGGTGGCGATCGCCAGGACGCCGGCGAACGGGCCGAGGCCAACGACGTTGATCCAGATGAGCGCCCAGATCAGCGTGTCGATCCCGCGCACCGAATCGAAGAATCGCTTGATCGGCAGCCGCAGCCAAGCCGCCGGAACGACGTTGCGCGCGGCCAACACGCCGAGCGGCAGCGCGAACAGCGCGCCGAGCAGCGTGCCGAGCAGCGAGATCGCCAGCGTCTCGCCGAGCCCGTTGACGTAAGTGACGAAATGCTCGCCCGGATCGGGGGGAACCATTTCGCGCACGAACCAGGCCAGTTGCAGAAGGCCCGGCGCCAGGCGCCCCCAGGGAACGTCGAAATAGACGAACGCGCCGACATAGAGCGCGAGCATCGCCGCAATGACCGCCCCCACGAGGCCGCGCACTCGCCAGTTGGCTTGAAAGGCGGAGGGGTAGCGGCGCTTCAAGGCGTCGACGTCGATCGGCGGGCCGTTCGCCAGCGTTCTCATGATCGAGCCTGTCCGATCAGCGCGCGGCGCAGATATTGCGTGGAAATGTCGAGCGTCATGACCGCCGCAATGATGAGGACGAGGATCGCGCTGACGTCGGAATAATAGAACTTGCGGATCGCCTCCATCAAGTCCAGCCCGATGCCGCCGGCGCCGACGAAGCCGAGCACGGTCGCGCCGCGCACGTTGATCTCGAAGCGCAGCAGCGTGAAGCTGGCGTAGCTCGCCAGCACTTGCGGCAAAGCGGCGAAACGGATGGTCTCGACCCACGAGGCGCCTGCCGCGCGCAAGCCCTCGACCGGCCTCATGTCGATGTTCTCGGTGGTCTCGAAGAACTGCTTGCCGAGCGCGCCGACGCTGTGGATCGCGATCGCCAGCACGCCGGCCAACGGCCCGAGGCCGAAGGCGACGACGAAGATCAGAGCGAACACCACATCGGGCACGGTGCGGCAGAACTCGAGGAAGCGGCGGGTGAGGAACACCGTCGCCGCGCCGCCGGTCAGGTTGGGCGAGGCGAGAAAATTCAGGCAGAAGGCGAGAATCGCGCCGCTCAGCGTGCCGACGTAGGCCATCAGCACCGTCTCGCCGATCAGACGCAGCGAGCGCTTGAGGCTCCAGAACCAGGAGACGGGATCGGTCCACACGCGCGCGCCCGTGTCGAGCGTCATCAGCCGATCGAAGTAACTGGTGAAGCCGCCGATCTTGGCGAAGAAGGTTTTCGGATCGACCTCGGCCTGAATCGCCGACAGGCCGATCAGCGAGACGAGGACCGCGGCGGCGACAAAGAATTGCACCCGTTTGGCGCGCGCGGCGCCGCGATACGCGGCGAGCACGGCGGCGAGCTGACGATCGGGCAGACGGACGACGGAGCTGGACATGCCAGGGGACAGAAGACGGAGAACAGAGGACGGAGAACGGAGAGTTTTCCGTCCCCCGCCCTCCGTCCTCCGCAATCCGATTACGACTTGTTCTTGCGCAGCGTGTCGACGAACTTCACCAGTTCGACCGTCTTGTCGTAGTCGGCGTTGGCGACCGGCTGCCAGGGAAGGTTCTTGCCGTCGGATAGGCGCGCGAACGCGTCCTTGTCCTTCGTCGCGGCGTCGAGGAACGCTTGGCGAATGGTCTTTTTCAAATCGTCGGGCAAATCGGAGAGATAGGCGTAGGGCGAATTGATGATCAGCTCGGACTTCAGGATGATGCGGAAGTCCTCCTTCTTCATCGGCGAGCCGTCGGCGTTCTTCAACATGCCCTTGTTGAGCATGCGCGTGAGGTTCGAGTCGTCGATGTTGTTCCACCAGTTGGCGCAGACGTCGACGGTGCCCTGCGCGAGCGCGAGCACCGCGTTCTCGTGGCTGCCGGCGAAAACGGTCTTGGCGAAGAACTTTTCGGGGTCGATGCCGAGATGATCGAGCACGAAGCGCGGCATGTTGTTGCCCGAGGTCGAATTCGGGTCGACGAAGCCCATCGCCTTGCCTTTGAGATCGTCGATCTTCTGGTAGGGCGAGTTGGCGAGCACGTAAAACACCGAATAATAGCCCTTCGAGCCGTCGCTGTTGACGTCGATGGCGAAGGCGTCGGTCTTCACGCCGATGATGCGCGCGCGCGCGAACGAAGCGGGGCCGTAATAGGCGACTTGAATATTGCCGGCGCGCTGGCCTTCGATGACGGCGGCGTAGTCGTTGGCGACGCGCAGCGTCACCTTCGTGCCGATTTCCTTGCTGAGGTAATTGACGAACGGGGTCCAGCGATCGACCGTGCCGGACGCGTTCTCTTCGGGAATGATGCCGAACACCAGCTCCGGATATTGCGCTTTCCAGGCCTGCGCGCGCGCGCCGGACGCGGCGACCGCGCTCAGGGCCGCGCCGATCATCAGGGAACGACGAGTAATCATGCTTTCTTTCCTCCAGTGGAAAATTCGGGGACTCTTCACGCGGCGTTGAAGACCGGGGTCATTGCGCCTTCGCCCTCGGGCGCATCGGCGTGTCCGTCGCCGAGCGCTTCTTGGGCTTCGATGCCGTAAAGCTCGCGCGCGGCGGCGTCGGTGAGTTGCTGCGGCGCGCCGTCGAAGACGACGCGGCCGGCCGCCATGCCGATCAGGCGGTCGCAATAGCCGCGCGCCAGTTCGAGCGAGTGCAGGTTGCACAGCACGGTGATGCCGTGGTGGCGGTTGATGCGTTGCAGCGCGTCCATGACGACGCGGGTGTTGCGCGGATCGAGCGAGGCGATCGGTTCGTCGGCGAGAACGATCTCCGGTTGCTGCACCAGTGCGCGGGCGATGGCGACGCGTTGCTGCTGACCGCCCGACAGACTGTCGGCGCGCTGGGCGGCGAGCCCCGCGATGTCGAGCTGCTCGAGCGCGGACAGCGCGATCGCGATGTCCTCCTCGGACCACAGTTGCAGGACCGCGCGCAGCGTCGCAACGTAATTGATGCGGCCGATCAGGACGTTGGTCAGAACGTCGAGCCGGCCGACGAGGTTGAATTGTTGAAAGATCATCGCGCAGCGGCTGCGCCAGTCCGCGAGCGCGCGCCCGGTCAGCGCCGTCACCTCGACGTCGCCGAAGGCGATGCGGCCCGACGTCGGCCGCTCCAAGCGGTTGATCATGCGCAGAAGCGTCGACTTGCCGGCTCCCGAGCGTCCGATCACGCCGACGAATCCGCCCGGAGCGATCGACAGCGAGACGTCGTCGACCGCGGTCTTCGATCCGAATCGACGCGTGAGCTTTTCGACGACGAGCATGCGGCGGCCCCCTTGGCGAAGGAGCTAGCGATGTTTCGCGACAGCCTCGTGACGTGAGGGCGGGAGGCTTCTCGAGGCGGCCGGCGCCCGCGCGCGCGGACGGTCCTGTTCGGCCATTGGTTCCAGGCCGCGTTACAGGCTATTAGGGCTCCAGCGGCGCCAGGCGGCGGCTCGCCGACCGCGCCGAAGACGCCGCCGGGGAGGGGCACGACCTATGCGCATCAAGGCCGCCATGCTTCGCCAAATGGGGTTGTCGCCCCCTTACGCGCGCTCGAAGCCGCTGGAGATCGTCGAAATTGATCTCGCCGACCCCGGTCGGGGCGAAATTCTGGTCAAGATCAAGGCCGCGGGCCTCTGCCACTCCGACCTCTCGGTCATCGACGGCGCCCGTCCCCGTCCGATGCCGATGGTGCTCGGTCATGAGGCCGCCGGCGTCGTCGAAGCGATCGGCGAGGGCGTCGAGGGCCTCGCCGTCGGCGATCGCGTGGTGCTCGTCTTCATGCCCAGTTGCGGCCATTGCGTGCCCTGCGCGACCGGGCGGCCGGCGTTATGCGAGCCGGGCGCCCGGGCCAACGGCGCAGGCGCGCTGTTGCGCGGCGAACGGCGGCTGACCCTCGCGTGCGAGCCGGTCAATCACCATCTTGGCGTCTCGGCCTTCGCCGAATACGCCGTCGTGTCGCAGGAATCCTGCGTCAAGGTCGCCGACGATCTGACCTTCGAGCACGCGGCGCTGTTCGGCTGCGCGGTGCTGACCGGCGTCGGCGCGGTGGTGAACACCGCGAAAGTTCCACCCGGCGCGTCCGTCGCCGTCGCCGGGCTCGGCGGCGTCGGATTGAGTTCCGTGTTGGGAGCGGCGATTTCCGGCGCGCGACAGATTGTCGCTGTGGATATCTCGGACGAAAAACTGGCTTTCGCGCGCGAGCTGGGCGCCACTCACGCGGTCAACGCCGGCGGCTCCGACGCCGTCAAAGAGATCAAGGAGGTTTCCGGCGGCGGGGTCGATTTCTTCTTTGAAATGGCGGGGGCGGTTCCCGCGCTCGAACTCGCCTACGCCGCGACGGCGCGCGGCGGGGTCACGGTGACGGCCGGACTGCCGCATCCGGACCGCCGGCTTTCCATTCAGGCGGTGAGCCTGGTGGCCGAGGAGCGCACGCTCAAGAGCTCCTATATCGGCTCCTGCGTGCCGCGCCGCGACCTGCCGAATTTCGTCGCGCTGTTCCAGTCCGGCAAGATGCGGGTCGATCGGCTGCTGACCCATCGCTTGCGGCTCGAAGACATCAACGAAGGCTTCGACCGTCTGCGCGAGGGCGTCGGCGTCCGTCAGGTCGTCCTCTTCCCATGAATGTCCGAGGCGAATTTTCGCCTTGGCGGACTGGGCGAGTTCGGCGCCCGCTTAGCCGAAGCGACGCTTTCGCCATTCGATCAACTTACCGCTGACCTCGTCGGGCTTTTCCTCCTGGGTCCAATGGCCGCAGTCCCTCACGAGGTATTTTTCGAGATCGGGAACGAGGTTTTCCATGCCCTCGGCGGCGGACGGCGGCTGGATCGAGTCGTTTTCGGCCATGATCATCAGCGAGGGAACGCGCACCAGCCGGTCCTGTCCGGCCGAGCGTTCCCAGTTGCGAGTGATGTTGCGATACCAATTGAGGCCGCCGGTGAAGCCGGACGCCGTGAACGCGTCGACGAAGACCTTCACTTCGTCGTCGGCGAGAAGGCGTTTGCGCGCATCCTTCGCCGGATCATAGGCCGCGACCATCGCCGGCAAATCGAGATTGAGCGTCGGTGAAGCGCCGACGCCGGCGATCGCGCCGTCCGATGCGCAGGCTTGCGCCGACGTCGGCGCGCGCAAGAACGCGTCGAACAGCTTGTCGACATTCGCCGCGAAAATCCCGTCCGGCTCTCGGCCGGGGTCCTGGAACTGTACGATATACATGCGCTCGCCGTAGCGCTTGCGTAGGAGGACGATCGGGTCGACCGGCGCGCGCGCGACGTGCGGCGTGTTGAGCGCGACGACGCCGGCGACCCGGGAAGGGCGGCAGATCGGCATTTCCCAAGCGACGAAGCCGCCCCAATCGTGGCCGACGAAGATCGCCTTCTCGATGTCGAGCGCGTCGAGCAGGCCGACGAGATCGCCCGTCAAACAATCGATGTCGTAGTCGGCGATCGATTGCGGAACGTCGCTGGCGCCGAAGCCGCGTTGGTCCGGCGCGATCACGCGTATGCCCGCCTCGCTCAGCGCCTTGATCTGGCGGCGCCAGGTGAACGCGATCTCCGGCCAGCCGTGGCAGAGGACCATCGGCGGCGTGTCGCTCCGCGGGCCGGCCTCATAGAAACCGAGACGTACGCCGTTGACCTTGGCGAAGCGCAGCGGCGGCATTTCGATCATGGCGGCGACTTTCGCGCGGGGGCGCTCGAACGGGTGTGAAGACGCCCTTGGCGGCCTCTCGCGCCGATCAGTCCTCGTGGGCGACCTTGTCGGCGGAACGTCGCTTCGCACCGGTCTTGTTTGCGTCGGCGCTCTTTGCTTTTTCGTGCGGGGCGCACCAGCCGGGCAGGTAGCTCGCATCCGCCGACTTGGCGAATTCGAGGGCGGCGCTGAGCGCGCGCGAAAAGTCCTTGCGGACTTCCTTGGGCTTGATGCGGCGGCGTAGGAAATCGGCCCACACGAATTCCGAGAAAGGCGTCGAATCCTTGGCGAACCCGCCGATGTTGCGCAATTCGCCCGCCAGCGAACGATAGGGATCATCCTCCATGTCTCTGACGGTCTTGGGCAGGTCGGCGTAGTCGCGGCGTCGGCCTTTGCCGTCGTAGGGGTGGGTCCAGCCGCGAAAATCCATCAAGTTCCAAAAGTCGCTCGGCGCGAGCTTATGGAGATCGGCGACGATGGTGACGAAGACGCTGTCGACGCCTTCGTCGTGCAGCGCGCGGGCGAGGTGATGGTGGTCGATCAGGAAGCGCTGCTCGCCGGGTCCGACGATGACGGGCACCATGTGATGGCCGAGGAAATCAGCCAGCTTCTTCGGATTCTCGGTCTTCCACGACTTTCGCTTGAGCGCCACTTCGTTCATGCCGAGCGTCATCTGCGTCGGCCGCAAATCGAGGACGGGCGTCGCGTGCAGGCTGGGTTCGCGAATGGAATAGCTCATCGATATTCACCGATTGGCCGTGTGACGGAAGAAGAACGTCTTCAACATGTCGTAGTCCGCCGGAGCGGTCAATGCGGGTCGCCTCTCCTCGCCGCGACGCTCTTTTCAGCCCTCGTCGAAATTCGGTTCGATGAATCTACGACGCAATAGTTCGCCTGCCGGCGCGGCTTGCACGGCTCTGCTGAAGCAAAAGCCCTGGCCCACCACGCAGCCGGCGGACACGAGGAAGTCGAGTTGGGCCTTGGTCTCGACGCCCTCCGCGATGACCTTGACGCCGAGTTCCCGCGCCAGGCTCAGCGTCGCCTTGGTGATCGCGACATCGCGGGCGCTGTCCGGGACGCCCAGGACGAACCGCTGCGCGATCTTGAGGCGGCTCAGCGGGTAGGCGCTGAGATAGGCGAGCGAGGAGTACCCGGTGCCGAAGTCGTCGATCGCAATGCTCGTTCCGAGCGCCTTGATCCGCGCCAAGGCGTCGCCGCGCATTTGCGAGGTCTCCATCAACACCGACTCGGTGAGTTCAAGTTCGATATCGCCGGGCGCGACGCTCCACCGTTTCAAAGTCCCGGCCAAGAACTGTTCGAACTTGGAAAAGTCGCGCAACTCAGCGGCGGAGATGTTGATCGCGACGAGCGGCGGCGCGATTCCCTGGTCCCGCCAAGTCTTGATCTGCCGGCATGCCCTCTCGAGCACCCAGCGGCCGAGCGCGAAAATGGCGCCGGTTCTTTCCGCGATGGGAATGAAGACGTCGGGCATGAGCAGGCCGCGTTGCGGGTGATTCCACCGCACCAGGGCTTCCAAGCCGAGGATCCGGCCGGAAGCGAGTTCGACTTGCGGCTGGTAATAAAGCTCCAGTT
>Ga0187848_10004057_pt1 | contig 10384 bp, 10 predicted proteins | sample June2016WEW_4_40_FD_132424 | JGI IMG/M metagenome (GOLD analysis project Ga0187848, IMG submission 132424) | Peatland microbial communities from SPRUCE experiment site at the Marcell Experimental Forest, Minnesota, USA - June2016WEW_4_40 | ecosystem: Environmental > Terrestrial > Soil >... | reverse complement strand
ATCTTTATCGATTGCTCTGAATTCCGTAATGAGGAGGCACACCAAGAGCAAGACCCAACTAATCTTGCCCAGTATTTTGACATCGCGGACGCTCATAACGCCCGCCACGACAGCAAGAGCCCCAATTGCATAACCTGGAGGCGGAACACAATTAAGCCAATAAACTGTGAATGAGGCCGCGAGGACCCAGAGCGGGATCCCCACCCAGGGAGAGTTCCACGCGCGCTTTCCCCCTCCGTCTTCCGCGAAAAAATCCGCAAGTTTAGCCATGTCCACAATCCTCCCACCGGGACATGTCTTGCGTCGATCACTTTTTTGGGGCTAATTGGAAAGCGATCTTGCGCAGGGCGCAACAGAAATCTACCCTCATTTCTGAGGGTGCACTGCGGCGAATCGTTCGCTAAATTCTTGGCGGGATTAAGGGCGACCGAAGTCGTGCCCTTTCAAAACCGGATTTATGCAACCAGTTCTAGGCAGGAAGCGCAATCAACTTTCGAATGGTCTCTTCCAGTGTCGAGAATTCATCGGGCTTCTGTTTCAGAAAGCTGTTGATTAACGGTAGGGTTTCGATGGCCTTATCCAGTAAAGGGTCGGAGCCCTTCTGGTACGCGCCAATGCGAATCAGATCCTCGGATCGTTGATAGACATCGATCAGCGATCGAATCGTAATGGCTTTCCCAAGATGCTGATCCGTAACCATGTTTGTCATTAATCGGCTGACGCTATCCAGGATCGATATCGGCGGATAGTGATTGCGAAACGCCAGATTGCGATCGAGGAGGACGTGACCGTCGAGCAGCGATCGAGCCGTATCCACTACTGGATCATGCTGGTCGTCGCCTTCCATCAGCACGGTATAGAAGGCGGTAATGCTGCCCAGTGAAAAGTTCCCGGCGCGCTCCACCACCCGGGCCAGCTTATTCAGCACTGAGGGGGTGTAGCCTTTCGCGGTCGGAGGTTCGCCGGCGGCAAGTCCGATTTCGCGCTGCGCCATGGCAAAGCGCGTGAGCGAGTCGACAATCAGTAGAACGTTCTTGCCGAGGGCCGCGAAATACTCAGCAACCGCAGTGGCGGCCAGTGCAGCACGAATCCTGAGCAGCGGCGATTGATCAGAAGTGGAAACAACCACAACCGCGCGACGCAGCCCTTCAGCGCCGAGAACCTCAAGAAATTCTCCCACTTCGCGCCCGCGCTCACCCACAAGGGCCAACACGGTCATATCCGCGGCCGTTCCCCTGACCATCATGCCAATCAGCGTGCTTTTGCCAACGCCGCTGCCACCGAAGACACCCACGCGCTGCCCTCTTCCGCATGTGAGGAATGCATCAATAGCGCGGATACCGCAACTCAGTGGCTCACGAATCGTAACTCGCTCAAGCGGCAGCGGCGCCGAGCCATCGAGAGTAGCTGAGTGGTTTGCACGGTAATCGGGCAGCGCATCCAGCGGATTTCCGCTGGCGTCGATCACACGGCCTAACATCTCCGGGCCAACCCGAATGGAGGGACGCGCGCCCCACGTAATAATTTGATCGCCATAGCGAATCCCCTGGGGCTCGTCGGCGGTCATCGCCAGCATTGTGGATTGCCGGAAGCCGATAATTTCGCCGGAATAGCTTCGTCCGTGACCGACAATCTCGCAAGACTCTCCCACCGAGCAGTAGGGTCCATCTGATTCAATCAGATTCCCCACTACCTGATTGACACGCCCGCGCCATCGCAGAGTGGAACCTGCGCGGAGAAAGTGCGTGTATGGAGAAAGCAAAGGATGGCTCATGCGCTGGCGGGCCTCACGGCGAGCAGATCGAAGAAGCCCTGCTCAACTTCCTTCAACTGCTTGTCCAGGCTGAAATTTGCGGAACCGAGTTCGGTTTCGACGATGCAGTCCTGGTCGTTCAATTCAGCGTCCTCAACCACTTCAACACGCGTTGCGCCGGAAACGCTCGCAAAGTAACGCTTCCAGGATTCGCCCTGACTCGGCCCAACGCGAATGGTTACGTTCGAACCTTCACGCATGTTTTCCATGGCCACGCGAACCAGCGACGCCACCAGCATCTGATCGACCTGCGCCTCGCGATGCAGGATCTTGGCTGCGATGGCAAGAGATAGTTGCACGATTTCTGCTTCAACCTGGCCGAAGTACTTGTCACGTTCTTCGTCAAACCTGGCAACTGCCGTTGCGATTGGAGCGCGCGCTGCCAGGAGCTTTCGCTCGTACTCGACGCGCAGTGTTTGCTCCATTTCGCATATTGCTTCCGCGCGTTCTCGTGCGATCCGTTCGGCGAACTCCGCATGCGTCAACTGCAGGTCTTTTCGCCGGGCGCCGAATTCGAGATCACTCTGAAGTCCGCCCAGAAGTGGATCTCCGTCGCGTAGCACGCCAGCGGAAATCTCGCGGTATTGCAACGTGGTCACTGGAAGTGAACATTCCGCGTTAGACGACATACTCATCCTCTCCCTGGCTGTGAAGCACCATCCGGCCTTCGGCTTCGAGTTTTCGAGCGATGGCAATCATTTCGCTCTGCGCCTTGGCAACGTCCTTGCCTCGAACCGGCCCCATCATTTCAGAATCTTCCTTCATCATCTCAACGGCGCGAGACGACATCGTTTTGTATACATGAGTCCGCAAATCTTCACTGGCGCCCTTCAAGGCGATTGCCAGGGTCTTTTTGTCGATCATGGTGATCAGTTCGCGCATGTCGGGTTCGCGCACCTCAAGGAAATTCTCGAATGTGAACATAAGATCGCGGATACCGGTGGCTAGCGCTGGTTCTGTAGATTCGATGGTTTCCAGAATCTCTTTCGCGGCCGGGGGCGCCAGTTGATTCATCAAGTCGGCTAGATTCTTGAAGCCGGTGTCGGCGCGCTTGGTCGGTTTCCCGGCGGAGCTGAAACGCCGATTGATCACCTGTGAAGCCTTGGCCGCAGCCTCGGAGGAAAACTGACCCATCGTAGCCATGCGCCTGACGCAATCGACCCGGTCTTCCGGCTCGAGTTGCATGAGCAGCGCCGATGCCTGCTTGGGTTCAAGATGCCCCAGCAGGAGAGCCTTGGTTTGGGCGTGCTCGCCTGCAAGAAACTTTGCAACCTGTTGAGGTTCTGTTTTCTGGAGCGCATCAAAGTTGAGCGGGTCGTTATCCTTCTGGCAGTTCAGGCGTTGCACCATTTTCTCGGCGCCGTTTTCGCCGAAGGCCTTCACCAGCAGACGAACCGCAACGTCCCGGCCACCCGCGGTTGCGGATCCCCTGGCCGCCATCATCTGCCGGTATTCCTCAAGCACCTGGAGAGTGAGCTCAGCTGGGATCCGCGGCAGGTTTGCCAACTCTTCCGTGACGCGCTCCAGATCTGACGGCGGCAAGCTTCGGAGAACTGGCACCGCCTCCGACTCGTTGAGAACCGCAAGCAGAATTGCCGCTTTGCGCGCGCCAGCGAAGGATGATTGCGGGTGTGTGCTCATGACCGCTCCTCACGCATCCAGGTTTGCATGGCACGCGCCGTGTCGACCGGATTCTGTTTTGCCAGTTCGGACGATTGCAGCTTGAGTTGTGCGGCTCGTCTGCCAAGGTCAATTGCTTCCGACGGCTCCGCAGACAGTCCCTGCACATTGGCGGCCGCGAGAGCCGGCTGGAGCCCCGCAGTCAGTTCTCCCTGCCGAAGTGCGTGCTTCTGAACGGGCCGAATAACCAAGAGGTAGGCCAGCAGAAAGAGGCCAAGGAGCGACAGCGGACGCAGAAGCGACGAATAATCGGAGACGGTCTTTTGAACTTCAGAGGCCAGGTTCGGAGCCGGCAGATCACTGTCTGTCGAGCCACTATCGAATGAGAGGTTCTGCACGCTGATGGTGTCGCCGCGCTTGGCGTCAAATCCGATCGCAGCCTCAGCCAGTTCCTGGATTCGATTCAGCTCGTCCTGCGATCGTTTCTGGCGCGTGACCGTAACCTTGCCCTTGTTGTTGGTTGTCCTCACAATCGTGTCGTCGACGAGCAGAGCAGCGCTGATGCGGCGAATGCCTCCTGCCGGCGTAATCGTATGAATGATAGTTTTGTTGACTCCGTATTGAGCACTTTCGGTCTTGGAAGATTGTGAGGGGCTTGAGTTGGCTGCCGAGGTTTGAGCCGCCGGGGCATTATTCTGCTGGCTCGCCTGGCCTGCCGGTTTAGCCGGCTTGGCAGCCGGGATATTGCTCGTTGTCCCCGGAACCCCGGAAGAAATCGATGCCCCGCCGGCTGAATCTTCAGTTCTCTGCATGGTGAGCAGCGCACTGACAGCGGGGTCATATTTTTCATCGTTCTCGTCGGTTGACGCTTCATCGAAGTCCACATTCACGCTGGCGCGGATGGCGTTGGTTCCTACAACCGGCTCCAGGGTGTTGATCAAGCGATTCGTCAGTCTTGCTTCCTCATCTTGATCGCCGCCCGGGCCGTCGTGAGCAAGCCCGAGAGATCTCTCGGAGTCGGCATCGATAATCGAAACGTCTTCAGGTTTCAACTCATCAACCGCACCGGAAACCAGCCGCGATATGGCGACGACGGCGTCCTTGGAGAGTCCATTGTGACGAAGCCGGACAATGACTGCGGCCTTGGCATTTCGCTGCCGGTCGAGGAACACTGAATCGGTCGGCAATACAAGGTGGACTCGTGCCTGCGCAACATCGGCAAGCGTCCCGATCGTCCGCTCGAGCTCACCCTCCAGCGCCCTCTGGTAAGCGACTTTCTCATCAAACTCTGTCTGTCCCCAGGACATTTTGTCGAAAAGCTCAAATCCCATTCGCCCGCTATGCGGCTGGCCTTGCGTTGCCGTCAACATGCGAGCTGCATCGAGCTTGTCCGCTGGTACGCTGACCTCCTTGCCATCGGCGCTGACCTGGTGGGGAATGTTCTGCGAGTCGAGCTGTGTGGCCAGCGCTTGCGCATCCGCTGGATTGAGATCTTTGTAGAGCGGTTTGTAATCCGGCGACGCAATCAGCCGCACAAACAGGGTCAGCATCAGGGCTGTGGCGCCTGCGCCTCCCAGAAGTAGGCTTTTTTGAAGGCCTGTCCGGCTCCCCCAAAACTGCTTCACTTGTTCGACTACATTCGAAGAACCTGGCATTGTTTACCAATCCTAGAATTGCATTTTCTCGATGTCTTGATAGGCATTCACGATCTTGTTGCGGACTTGCATCATCAGCTGAAAGGCAACATCGGCTTTCTCGACCGCGACCATCACGTCGTTCAGGTCACCGCCTCCGCCACGCAGAAGATTGCTCACCTGCGAAGCTGCCGAGGTGTGGAGTTGATCAACGGTATGCACGGCGTTTGAAAGCACCGACGAAAAGCTCTCGTCACCGGATAGTCCGCTGCTGTTCTGGAGCGAAGACGGATCCGGAATGGTTACGTTCGGAATTGGATTAATGGTGAAGTTGCTCATTGCACTGCTCCCGTTTACGAGGTCTTCAAGATGTCGATCGACTGCTGGATCATTTGTTTGGCCGCATTCACCGCCGAGGCGTTCAACTGATAGGCCCTGACTGCACCCATCATGTCGACCATCTCCGACACAGGATTGATTGCGGGATACGCGACCATTCCGTTCTTGTCGGCATCGGGATTTCCCGGCTCGTAGTGCATCACCGGGGGTGTGGCGTCTTCGATGACCTGCGATACTTGAACCGCTCCCGCCGGCACATGCCCGAAGCGACCGAGCCGGTTCAGCACCGTGGTGAACGGTGAGGGATTGGAAGCGCTGAAGACAACTTCTTTGCGCACATACGGGCCGCCGGTATCGCTGTGCGTGGTTTCGGCATTGGCGAGATTCGTGGAGGCCACTTCGGCGCGTTGCCGCTCCGCCGACAGGCCTGACGCGCTGACGCTCAACATGTCAAACAGTCCCATGATCAGTTTCCTTCCTTAATCGCGATCAGCAGGCGATGAAACTCAGCCTTAATCAGTTGCACGCCCATTTGGTATTGGAGTTGTGCCTCTCCCAACAAAAGGCTCTCGCGATCGATGTTCACGTTGTTTCCGTCGGGCCGCTCGGGAAGGCCTTCGACCTCAGACGATGCCGGCATGAGCTGCACGTCATTGTCCTCATCCGTCGCTTGCTGCATTGCGGACTGGAAGTTGATGTCTCTGGTGTGATAGCCAGGCGTATCTACATTGGCGATGTTGGACGCAATCAACTGTTGGCGGTCCGATGTCACTTTCAGATATCCCTGAAGCAACTGCATAACTGGCGTGGTTGTCGACATGCTATGCGTACCTCCTGGGCGGCAAGCCGTATTCCCGGATCTTGTTCCTCATGGTGCGGAGGCTGATTCCCAGCATCTCCGCAGCGTGTGTGCGATTGCCGTCGGTGAGAGCGAGCGTGTTTTCGAGATGAGTCTTCTCCACCTGCCATATCGGAGTGCCCGCGGGCAATTCATCTTTTGCTGAGGCCCGTGGCGACTCCTTCAACCCTGATTGCCCGTGGAATTCCATCTCGAAGCAATTGGAATCGAAAGTACTTGTCTCGGTCAGGGTGACAACGCGCCGCATGAAATTCGCGAGTTCACGAACGTTCCCCGGCCAGGATTGCGATTGCAGGCGATCGAGAAAATCAGGCAGAAGATGCGGGCACTGCGTACGATGCAGTGTGGCGTATTTCTCGGCGAAATGGCGTGCAAGAACCGGAATGTCTTCCCGGCGATCGCGTAAAGGCGGTAAAGTGAGCGGAATGACATTGAGCCGGTAATAAAGGTCTGCCCGGAACTGGCCGCGCTCGACCATGGTCGACAGAGAAACATTGGTTGTGGCAATCACGCGGATATCAACTTGGACGGTCGCAGTTTCACCAAGACGCTCGAATTCGCGCTCCTGCAATACGCGCAGTAGCTTGGGCTGAAGGTTAAGCGGCATTTCACCGATTTCATCCAGCAGAATGGTGCCGCCATCGGCGAGTTCGAATTTTCCGGACCTGGTGGCGATGGCTCCTGTAAATGCTCCGCGCCCGTGTCCGAACAGCTCACTTTCGAGGAGAGCCTCGGGGACTGCCGCGCAGTTCACGGGGATGAATGGTTTATCGCTGCGCACGCTGAAATCGTGGATATAGCGCGCGAGAAGCTCCTTGCCGGTTCCGCTTTCGGCTTCAATTAATACATCCGCGCCGGCGCTGGCAGCGGCGCGTGCCCGTTGCAGGGAACGAGTCAGAAGGGGTGAGCGACCGATAATTTCACCGCATGCGAAATCCTCAGCCGGTGCAGGTGATTGAGTAACCCGGTGCACGAGTTGCGCTGCGGTTGCATGGAGCCGATCAAAGGGAATCGGTTTGGTCAGGTAGTCGAGCGCTCCGTCACGCATGGCAGCCACTGCATCCGGCACCGAACCGTGCGCGGTCAACAAAATCACCGCGATATCGGGTGACGCTTTCCGCGCCGCCCGCATCACTTCCATCCCTGTGCCGTCAGGCATGCGCATATCGGTGACGATCAAGTCGAAGTCCCGGCCTTCCACGTTGCGCACGGCCTCCCGCACGCACGAGGCAGTTTCAACCCGCCAGCCATGGCGCAGAAAATTGGCGCGCAACGCCGTGCGAATTCCCGGTTCGTCGTCAACTACCATCACCGAAAGTGTTTCGTCTGCGCTCATATGACCGGAAACCCCAACTCAAAACTTGTTCCCTTGTTTACCTGACTCGAAACCCGAATCTCCCCGCGGTGTTGGTCCATGAGCCGCTTGCAAACGGCAAGGCCCAGCCCCGGAGTCTCTCCGGTTCCACTGAATCCTGGGTCAAAGATGTGTTCGACGACGTTGTCGGGCATCCCGCAACCCGTGTCTTGAATGGTGACCACCGCGCGATTGAGCCCGGTCTTCGTTCTCTCGACCAGCGCAACCGTGATGCGTCCACCAGATTCGGTATGTCGAATTGCGTTACAGAGGACGTTCAGAATGATTTGGCGGATGGCATCTTCGTTGCCCAATACGGAGATGGTCGCGGCGCTTACTGAAAAGGCAAGTGCGACTCCGGCCTGGTCGGCGATGGGCCTGACAAATTCGACGCCGCTTTCAATGCAGGCTGCCAGGCGAACCGAGGTCAGGCGCAGTTTGCAATCACTCTTGAGACTCAAAACGTTGTTCACTGTGCCGGAAAGGGTGCGGATGCCGGCGCGGAGATGAGAAATCCACTGAGCAGCCTCGCTGGGCTCTTGCTCGATGAGCCCGGCAAAAAGTTCCAGGCTTGCTAATGGATTCTTAATTTCGTGGGCCAGGATGGTTGAGATCTCTGCCAGAACCGTAGCGCGCCGGGCAGCTTCGCGCTCCTGCTCGGCAAGCTTATTCGCTGTTATGTCGCGGAGAATCCAGATACTTTGGAGACGGTTCTCGAGCCCTGAACGGCATTCAGAACCGGGCGCAGGGTCCAGTTGGCGGCAGCTGATCGCCAGCCAACGATTACCCAGCCTTCCATCGGGGCTCAGCTCGATATCGATGGCACCGGTGGACCTTTTTCCCATCGACACGAAGTCAATCTGGCAGAATGCGGAGAGGGCCTGCAGGCTCTCGATATGCGCGCTTTTCAGCTCCAGAAGCCTGCGGCCTTCCGGGTTGATCATGACGATGCGATCAGCCTGGTTAAGTACAAGAACACCGCAGGGCAGCGAATCAAGCATCTGTTGCAGTGCTGCCCGCATGCGGTCGTTCTCATTCAGACTGCGGGTCAATGCCGCATTGCGCTCGGAGAGTTCAGACCCGAGACGCGCAACTTCCTGCTGGAGATCGCGGTAGGATGACTCCAGTACCGACGATGCAGCAATGAATTCTGAGAATGCATCCGCAAGCAACTGCGGGCTGGGCAGCGATTCGACACCCAGGCTCATTATTGGAACGGCATGAGAACTCGGCAGCATTTGCCTACTTGACAAGCACGACGCGTGCCAAACTGGGAGTTGATGCCCAAATTGGGCTATAAGCGGAGAGGTTTCTATAAAATAATGTGTTCAGGCTTGATTTCGAGCCCGTTGCCAACGAGAACTGAGGCGCGTTCAATCGTATTGCGCAGCTCACGTACGTTTCCTGGCCAGTTATGCTGCTGGAGGATTTGCAGCGCTTCTTGAGTCACGGACGCCCTGGGGTGATATTTGACGGCAAATGCGAGAGTCAGGTCCTTAATATCTTCCATTCGGTCGCGCAGGGGCGGCAGGTGAATCGGGAACACGGCGAGGCGATAAAAGAGGTCCGCACGGAATTGCTGTTGAGCCACACGCGTTTTCAGTTCGGCGTTGGTCGCTGCAATCACCCGCACATCGACCTTCAGATTGTCGTTGCCCCCGATGCGCTGGACCTCACCTTGCTCAAGGAACCTCAGAATCTTGCTCTGCAACGCCAGAGGCAGATCGCCAATTTCGTCGAGAAACAGGGTGCCGCCGTGGGCGGCGTGAATGCGCCCGATGCGCGACTGCACCGCACCCGTAAAAGACCCCTTTGTATAGCCAAAAAGCTCTGCCTCGAGCAGCGTCTCGGGAATTGCCGAGCAATTTACCACGACAAAGGGTTGGTTGCGGCGCCCGCTTATGAGGTGAATCTCCTGGGCGATCAAGTCTTTGCCCGTTCCGCTCTCACCGGTAATGAGCACCGTGGCACTACGCGTTGCAACCATGCGCACCAGCGAGTAAATGCGCAGCATTGGCTGCGAATTGCCCACCATGCTTCTCAGCCTGACGACACCACTACCTTCAGGTTCGCGGTTCTCCTCATCACTCGGTCGCAGAGCTTCGGCGCGAAGCGATCCCACCCGGTTCACGGCATCGACCACTTTTCTTGAAATCGCTGTGGGCGACGCGCTTCCAACAAGAAGTTGCCCGGTGTGCGAGTTGAGCATCAGGACCTGCGTATTGGGAAAACGATCACGGACAATGCGCTGGAATTCTCCCGCATTAAGGTCCGGGAGCGCTGGATCAAGAAGAAGGACAGCATCATTTCCCTCGTGTTCCCGCAGGCGCATCAGCGCCTCTGCTCCGCCGCTGGCCTCGCCTACGCGCCATCGCGGCAGGCAAAGCTTTTCCATCAGTTCGTCGCGCAGTTTGGTGTTGGGACTTACGACAAGAACGTCGACAGGAACTCGATCTTCCATGCGCAAAGCTGCTGAAGCTACGGTCGCCATATTGATTGCCTATCGCCTATCTTGATTTGAAATCAGAGTGGTCCTTGAACTTCGATTCCCCTTGGCTGCCCCTGGCTCTCGTGAAAAGGTGATCGTCAGTGGCTGCGCCAGTGCGTGCAGTCCCTCGTCCAGCTCCCTGCAGAGCCGAGCATGCGAATCTGCGTTGCCGGCGGACGCGCAGCTTTCAAAGGCGTTTTTATTGAGCAAAACGCAACTCATATCCAAATCCCCGCACCGTATGGGTCAGCTTCTGCTCTCCCGGCAGATCGATTTT
>Ga0187848_10004055_pt1 | contig 10386 bp, 6 predicted proteins | sample June2016WEW_4_40_FD_132424 | JGI IMG/M metagenome (GOLD analysis project Ga0187848, IMG submission 132424) | Peatland microbial communities from SPRUCE experiment site at the Marcell Experimental Forest, Minnesota, USA - June2016WEW_4_40 | ecosystem: Environmental > Terrestrial > Soil > Wetlands... | reverse complement strand
CGGATGACGGCACCATCTTGCTCTTGGTGACAATGGCCTCCATCATTCTCACCGAACTTGGCGACGGCGAGCCGCCGGTGTCGCCCGTGCCGTAATAATGGAAATCGGCAAAGATCCCGCTCGCTTCGCCGTCAATCTGGATTCGTCTGGGCCAGTCTTCCGGGCCGCCCCGCCGGGCGTACGGCGCGACGGCCAGATCGGTCGCCGAGGGCGGTCTGGCGGGGGGACTCTTGGTCAGGTCGCTGTTGATCGACCCGCCATAACTGCCCGGATTCAGCGCTGCAATCACACTCTTGCCATCCGTGCCGACCCAGATCCCCACATTGAAGGGAATGCCCGGCGGTGTTTTTTCCGGCGAATCCGGTCCGCCCACCACGGGGGCCGGCTGCCAGTTGGAGGAAAGTTTCTGCGTCGAGAAACCCTTGATCCCGCTATGAGCCAGGATGCTCGGCAGGGAAGCCGGGAAGCCGAAGCAATCCGGCAGCATAAACTCCGCGCTGGCCTTGCCAAAATCACGGCGGAAATACTCGTTGCCGTAGAGAACCTGGCGGAAAATGGACTCGGCATTGGGCGAGTTCACGTCGCTCTCATCCACGGAGGAGCCGGCGGGGAACCAGCGGCCCGCGGCGACATACTGCTGCAGTTTCTTGTAATCCTCGGGGTAATACTCCTTGAACAGCTTGTAGCGGTAAGCCCCGGTGAAATTGAAGATGTAATGCGGATACTTTTCAATCAGCGCAAAATTATCCAACAGCGTCTTGGCCAGGTATTCCTGGATGACCTGCGGGTATTCCCAGCGCCATTCCGTGTCCAAATGCGCGTAGCCAACCAGATAAAGCGTCGGGTCTTTCGATAAATTCGGCGGCGGGTTCTGTTGCGCCACCGCGCCGCGCGGCGCGGCCGTGTCATGTTGTGCCACCGCGCAACCTCCGCTCCAAAAGCCCAAGGCCAGGGCGAGCGCGCAGGCGATCCCGACCAGAGTGAGTTTCATGTTTTTCATATCAGTCAGTTTTTGTTCGCGAGCCGTGTAACCGGCCAGTTCCAAGTGAGGCGGGAGGGTAGGGCGGGCAGTCCCCTGCCCGCCGCGGCGCGCACGGAGTGCGCGCCCTGCCTCCCAAGATCATGCCGTTATCGAGTTCGCACGGTTAGGTTTTGGCAGAAGCGGCGGAGACGGCGGAAGCAGCACCGGCCTGCTTATGAACCATGTCCAACCATTCCCCGTTCAATTGCTGTAGTGTCTTGCCAGTGTTGTCGAACCAGATGGCCTCATAGTATTTTCCCTGCCGGCACACGTCGTTCAATTTCGTGACAATCTTGGGGTCATACTTCTGCGTGACGAAATTCAGGAAATAGGCGCTGGGGCGATAGGCCCCGTCGTATTTCGGATCCGCCTTGCCCTTGAAGTAAACCAGGTCGGCGCCGTGCGCCTCGGGCTGGTAAAGGAACCAGCGGATGTAATCCGGAATCCCTTCGGTCAGCCAGCCGGTGTTGCCCCCGCCGCCGCCCCTGCGGCCTCCGCCCGTTCCCGCCGTTGCCACGGGGCGGGCCAGTTCACCCGGGTAGGCGTCTTCGAGCAAGGCCCGGTTCAGCCGCGCCAAATCGCTGTCTTCAGGCTTTTGGTCAAGCTGGCTCTTGGTGGTGTCCCGCAACGTCACGTCTTTGAACAGCGCCGCGTCATAAAGGCCGGGTCCCCTGATCATTCTGTTCAGGGCCGCCACCAGATTGGTGCGCGAGTAGTAGTCCGTGGGGCCGGGTCCCTGATATTCGGCCAGCGCCTTGCGCTCGCCCGCCGTCATTTGCAGGTTCAGGAACGCCGAAACCGGATCGGCCTTGGCCCGGAGCTTTTTTACCAAGGACGGGTAGTTGGTAATGTCGCCGAAGGCAAGGCTGCCCGGCGGGTTGCTGCGCCGCCCCCCGCCATATTGCTGCACCACATGCACTTCCTCATGCACCAGCGCCCCCACGCCCTCCCGGTGGCTCCTTGTCAATTGCGGCGCATAAGCGTCTTGCAGCAGCAACCGGTTGACATGGCTCAACTCCACGTCTTTGGGACTTTGGTGCAAAAGGGCCAGCGTTTCATAAGTCAACGCAACCCCTTTGAACCGGCTGGGCTGGTAAATGCTCGGCTGTTCATTGATCTTGTTAAAAACTCCCAGAACCACATCCCGGGCTGACGCCGCGTCGGAGCCGGAGGGCTGGAACTTCTTCAATGTGGTTTGCTCCGCCTTTGACAACTGCTGCCACAGATAGGCGGATATGGGATCGGACTGCTTCCGCAATCGCTCCACGATCCCTGGCAAATTCGTGATCTCATTTGCTGTAAACGGACCCACTTTGTCCATCTGCGTTCGAAACCAGGTGTAATTGGCCGTCACCCGCGTGCCGCCCGTCGCCGCCACTCCGTTGCCGGGCGCGATGGTCACCGTCCAGTTGGTCGGTGCCTTGTATCCCGGCGTCGGCATCATGGCGCACATTTTCGGATACCATTCCGCCAGCACCGGTGCCAGCCGGTGCTCGGCCCAATCCGTCATGTTCGTCGCCCGGGCGGTGTCAATGGTGATTTTGCACGACCCGTCCGGCGCGTAAATCACATAGCGATTGGATGAAATCTCCGTTGGCGCCGGCACCGCCGTCGCCGTCGGCATGCTCGGCGGGGCCGGGGAACTCGGCGCGGCCGGCGTTTTGCATCCCGCCGCCAGGGTGGCGCAAACGGCGGCAAGGATTAGATTGGTTTTCATGGCAGTTGCCCCTATTTGGCGATCACGGTGATTTCGCTGTAAAAGGTGTTGCCGAAATCGTCCTTGTCCCTTTCCGTCGTCGCGCAGTCAAACAAAAGATAACGGTAATGGCCGGCCAGCCCGCTGGCCGAGCTGATGGAAACGCCATATTGGCCGCCATAATCGTCGCCCGCCTCCACGCCCTTGGGGCGCGTGTCCACGCTGGCCAGCAGTTTCCAGCCCGCCTTGGCCGGATCGCCGGTTTCCGGCCGGGCCTTGAAGCCTTCCGCCGTCCCGTCGCTGGCGTAGAGCTTGTACACCTGCGGGCCGCGCGTGTTCGGGTGCCACGAATAGCTGTTGATCTGCTTGATATCTATCGCGTTCGTCAGGTCAATCCCAATCCGCCCGCCGTCCGTGCCCGCGTTGAAAAAGAAGTTCTCCTCCGGCACGTCCTCCCCGCTGGGCAGCTTGCCGTCGTGCAGCGCTTCCAGTCCCGCCCCGTTGCCGTCCTGCTCCCCGCTCACCAGCGTGAACTTGGCCTTTGTCGCCGCGTTGGTCTTGGCCATCGCCGGTACGTTCTTGAATTTCCATTGATCGTTGGCATCCCCGTTGGGAATGCGCTCGACCAGCACCGTGATGTCGCCCTCTCCCTTGGAGGAGCCTGTTTGACTGGCCGCCGCCCCGCCGGCTCCGGCCGCGGCGGAAGCTTTGGAACTGCTCACCGCGGCCAGGGTGGCGCAGAGAGCGACGAAGAATAGACTTTTTTTCATAGTATGTTTTTTCGTGAATGTTGCGTTTTTGGTTGGAACACTTTTAGGCTCAGTCGGTTTAATCCTCGCTCCCTCCGTCCCCGTCAAGGTTTTTCAAAGTGTCATATAAGGGCTGGGCCGGATGCACCCGGCTGCTTTCATCCGCCACGGTGGCGGCCAGAATCCGGATGTTCGGATTGTCCGGCAGCGTCAGCGTTTTGGCGTTGGCCGGCATTTCCACGGCGTAGGCGAACAGGTAGGAGTAGGCGTAAGCATCGTTCCCGCCCTCCGGGGTGTGGTGGTGCGTGCAGTACCAGGCCAGCGGCGCCCGCTTGATGAAGCCCGGCGTCAATCCCGAAAAGCCCGCAAACCGCCCATCTCCGCTGCGTGACCTCGAGTTCCAGATGCGGCAGTCCCATTGCCCGATAAATCCGCCCCAGTCCTCCACCGTCAATTCCGCCGCCGTGTCGCCGACCCGGAACGCCGCCTTCTGGTCCCCGCCCGCCGCCGCCGCCAGCAGGTAGAGCCGTTGGAACTTGCCCGGCGGCAGCGCGATCTGTTGTCCGTGAGGGACCACGGCGTTGGGCTGGCCCGCTGTGGCCGGAGCCAGTTGAAACTCGATGCCATCGTAAGCAATTCTGCCCGGCAACATCTCCGCCGGCAGGTTGCCGCCCGAACCATCAAAACCGTTCGTCGAGGCCTCACCGGTCTTCGTGGCCACCGCCCGATCATACGCCAACGGCACCGCCGCGAAGCGCGGCGCGGCCGCCTTGGACGGCGCCGCCGCCAGCTTCACCGCAAAGGTGTGAATTTGGTAAGGCGTGAAATCCGTCACCAACGCGCCCCCCGTGACCGTGGCCTTGCCCAGGGGTTGCTCCTGGCCGTTGACTTCCCTTGCAGCGGCAACCGATGCGGCGAATGAGAGGTGAACGGCCTTCTGCGCCTTGCCTTCCATTTCCACCACGCGCACAATCACTTCGTCGCTCTCCTCCGCCTTCTTCAAAGCCAGAACCCGCACCCGGCTGTTGTCCAGCTTCAGCAAGGAAAACGTCTTGCCCAGCTTCCCCGCGTGCTTGGAACTCTCGAAGGCGATCAGCGGCTGGTTCAGGCGTTCCCCCTGCCAGTCGGTCTGTTCCTTCCGCCAGTCCCCGGCGTGCCCGGCCAGGCCATAGACAATTTCGTGATGACCCAAATCCTGCGTGGCCTGGTCCCGATAGCCCCCGCGCGCGCCGGGCGTGCGGATCAGGGTCAGGCGCAGCGTGTTGTCGTCCGGTTTGTCCGACCCGTTCTTGCAATCGGTCAGCACGGTCGCCCCATAAGCCCCGTCCTTGCCCGTCAGATCAATCCACTGGTGCGAAGGCAACTCGTAGTTCCTCGGTTCATCGTTGGCGCGTTGCATCGTTCCCACATCCCAATTATAGGTCGCCACCGAGTTGGACGCGCTCAATGGAAACGTCACCTTCAAATTGCAATTGCTGCTCTTCCAGTCTATGACGTTGGCAAATTCCAGCCGGTTGCCCGCCTCGCCCGCCGACAGGCGGATGGTCTGCGCAAAGGTGGAACCTTCCGTTTCCCTCACCACTTCCACCGCCACCCGGGCCGGTCCTTTCTCGGTAATTCGAACTTTCGCCGGCCCTTCCACGAAGGCGCGCGGCGCGGCCATTTGCTGGCTGTAATCCATGTTCCACGCCGGCCAGCTTGGCGGATTGTCCGTCTTGATCGCCAGCCGCACCGGGGCCGAAAGCAGTTCCTTCTTGACCGCCTTGTCGAAGATGCTCGAAACGTCGCCGTTGGTGTCCAACTGCACGCGATACCGCGCGTTCTCCAGCGAGGACTCGGTCACTTTCAGCGCCGAAACGACTTTGGAGCGGGCCGCCGGCTGAACATCATAGACCGCGTAACCCACCGAAGGCACCTTGGCCAGGAACAGGACCTTGCCCCCCTCCCGTTGGGCGGGCACTTCCTTGCCATCCGGCCCGATCACGCGAACCCAGTCCGGCGCTCCCGCCGGGAATGAGACGGCGGCCCTGACCACGTCCTCCCGCGCGATATTCAACGGATTATACACGACAATCGCCGTCCCTTTGGCCTCGGTGTCCAGGGCGGAAGCCACCGCCTCCGTGGCGCTGGCCAGCACTTCGGAGAACTGGTTCATCACGATCGTATCGTCGTTCCACGCATATTCGTAGGCCAGGGGCGTGGCCGTCCCGGGTAGAATGTCATGCATCTGGCCGGCCAGCAGCAGCATCCAGGCGTCGGTCAGCCGTTCCTGTGGATAGGGCCGTCCGCCCAGCCACTGCGCGGCGACGGAAGCCTTTTCGGCCGCGTCGGCCAGCAATTCCTTCTTCCGGTTCCAACGCTTGTGATAGGCTTCGGAACTGTAGGCGCCGACGCCGTGGTCCACCATTTCCAGGTCGCCCTTCCAGCGGGGAAAACCGGCGGTGGGATCGGGCTTCATGGCCAGAATGTCCAAAAACATCTGGTCCGCCTTGGAGGCAATCACCTGCACCGGTCCCTCGCCGACACGCACCGGGCCGTTGCTGGCCTGATTGGCTGCCGCCTGGCCGCGCCCCCTCCCTCTCCCCCGCGGAATGGTCACCTCGCTCTTGGTCACCATGGCCTCGATCATCCTTGCGTCCGATTCCGGCGGAGCGCCCCCTTCGTCGCCGGTGCCATAGTAACGATAATCGGCATACACCCCGCTTACTTGTCCATCCAAATTGATGCGGTTGGTCAAGGTCCGGTCGCTGCTCAGGTCGCTGGTCAGGTGGCTGTCATAGGCTCCGGGATTCAGCGCCGCCAGCACCCCTTGGCCGTCCGGTCCTTCCCACACCCCCACGTTAAAGGGTATTCCGTTGAACCCTCCCCGGCCCGTTTTTTCCACCGAGTTGCTGCCCCCGGCCGCAGCGGACCCGCCCCACGCCAGTTTGGCCGTGGAAAATCCCTTGAGGCCCGCATGGGCCAGAATGCTCGGCAGCGAGGCCGGAAATCCGAAGCAGTCCGGCAGCATATACTCCGCGCTGGCCTGGCCAAATTCGTGGCGGAAATACTCGTTGCCGTAAAGGACGTTGCGGAAAATGGACTCGGCCGACGGATTGTTGCAGTCGTTCTCATCCACCGAGGAGCCGTTCGGGTACCAGCGGCCCGCCGTGATGTACCCCTTCAGCTTCGCATAATCCTCCGGGTAGTATTCCTTGAACAGCTTGTAGCGAAATGCTCCGGTGAAATTAAAGATGTAATGCGGGTACTTTTCAAACAGCGCGAAGTTGTCCTCCAGGGTGCGGCGCAGGTCCACCTGGATGACCCACGGGTATTCCCAGCGCCATTCCGTGTCCAGATGCGCGTAGCCCACCGTGTAAAGGGTCGGTTGATGCGCCAGGTCCGGGGCGTTGCTGCTGTCCGCCGCCGCCGCGCCGCCCGCCAAAGCGGCGCCCACCGCAACAGAACCAAACCAGGCAATTGTTCGTCTCATCATTTTCCTAATCGTTAATCCGGTTTCAATGGCTTGGCCGCGTCATGCGTCAGACATGGGTGGAACAATTCGTGTCCCTCTGCTGTTCCCTCTCCGCTCCCATCCGATGGGAGGGGAGAGGGTTAGGGTGAGGTGAGGGTTCATGGCGAGGACTGCCCGCCCTGCCTCCCATGACTGACGCATTACGCCGATTCCTATTGCTATTATTTTGAAGCCCATGCTCAGCCTTCCGCTACTCCCAGTTGTTTCTGCATTTGCTCCAGCGGCACCCCCTTGGTTTCCGGGACCATCGTCGCCACCCAGATGAGCTGGAGAACCATCATAAAGGCAAAGAAGGCGAAAATGTAGCCGGGCTGGCCTTTGAACACGTCGGCCATTTTCGGAAAGAAGCTGGCGAGCAGGGCGCAGAAGACCCAGTGGGTGCCGCAACCCAGCGCCTGGCCCTCCGCCCGATGCCGGTTGGGGAAGATCTCGGCGATGAAAACCCAGATGACCGCCCCCTGCCCGACGGCGTGCGCGGCGATGAAGGCGAAGATGCACACCGGCACGAAGCTGTAATGGGCGGTGAAAAAGGCCCAGGCCACCAGACTCAGCGATATGATGTAGCCAAACGACCCGATGTACAGCAACGTCCGCCGGCCCAGCCGGTCAATCAGATACAGGCCGACAAAGGTGAAGATGAAATTAGTCACGCCAATCCCGACGGATTGAAGAAGGGCCGCTTTCTCAGTCAGTCCCGCCAGCTCAAATATGCGCGGCGCGTAGTAGAGAATCGCATTGATGCCGGACAGTTGGTTGAAAAACGCGATGAGAATGGCCAGCAGGATCGGGATGCGCAGCCGCATCGTCCAGAATGGCGCGCTCGTGGTCTGTCCCGAAGAGGCCGCCACAATCCCGTCCGCTTCCGCTTCTATCTCGGCTTGCGGCGCTTCCGGCTCAATCAGCCGCAGCACTTTCAGACCCTCCTCACGGTTCCCTTTCCGCACCAGCAGCCAGCGCGGACTCTCTGGAAGACTGAAACAGAGCACGGTATAGATCAAAGAAGGAAAGGCAGCCACGCCGAGCATCCAGCGCCAGGCATTTGCGCCAACCCCGGCCAGCAGCCGGTTGGACAGGTAGGCGACCAGGATGCCGAAGACAATGTTGAATTGAAACATCCCCGCCAGCCGTCCCCGATATTTCGGCGGCGCTATTTCCGAGATGTAAAGCGGCGCCACCACCGTCGAGATGCCTATGCCCAGACCCCCGATCGCCCGCGCGATAATGAAGCCAACGACATCCGTGGCCAGACCCGACCAGATGGCGCCGATCAGGTAAAAGACACCAATACAGAGCAGCGTGGCTTTGCGTCCGAACCGGTCGGTCGGCCAACCCCCCACCAAGGAACCCAGGACCGTGCCGTAGAGGGCCGCGCCCATCGCGATGCCGTGGATTTCGGGGCTTAGGCCCCAAAGCGCCTGGATGGTTTTTTCAGCTCCGGATATGACCACCGTGTCAAATCCAAAGAGAAACCCGGCCAGCGCCGAGGTGATGGACCAAAGCAAGATACGACGATTCATATAGTGGATATTTGTACAATTTCATGGAGGACGCAAGCAAGATCGGCGGGGCGTGGCTCAGTTTGGCTTCTCCAGCCCGGATTTTGCCGGCAGGTTGGACTGCCTTTCCAAGGTCCGTTCCGGTTGCGGACCGCAAGCTTGGCAACGAGCTTGATCCCCTTTTCTGGTCGGATTGCAGCCATGAGCCGCCGAAAATAGCGCCCCCATCGCGAGAAGGCGAGCCATCATTTGGCAATTGGTGAACTTAAACTGTGCCATGCCTCCGCCCCTCGCTCCTTGCAACCGGCCAGTTGGAGGGCCGGCAAAGGTAGGGCGGGCACTCCGCCCCGTGCGCAGAAGCCTTGGCGAAGGCGCATGCCCGCCGCGGCTCGCAGCGCACTGCGCGCCCCATCACCCAAGACAGAGGCGTTGCCGTTTCTTCCACTTCTGAACTGACTTTCCGGCGCTTTTCCTGTTTGATGCCTGGCAATTTATGACGCATTCCAGTCCTCTCCAAGGCGAATTCAGCTTCCAGGCCGGCGGGACGGATGCCGGATACGCGCAATGGGTGGTCGTGCGGCAGATGGCGTCGGACGAGGCGGCGCGAAAGCTCAACCTGCCGGTGGGGCGCGAAGCCGAAGTCTGGCTGCGCGGCGGCATCCGGCTGCGCGGCACCTTGCGCCTGCGCAACGAGGTGCTTTTCATCGAAGAAAGCCAATTCAGAAACCTGCCTCTGACCCTGGCCGGCGTCCCTTTCACCTATGCCGAGATCGAATCCTGCGTGGCGCTGGATTAGAGCGGATTAAAAAATGATGTAGCCAAAACGAAGCTCCTCCCTCTCCTCCTCAGGAGGAGAGGGCCGGGGAGAGGAGGCCGTTCGTTCGGCTTCCGTGCGGCTAAAGTTTTCATGAAATTGCTCTAACCGTCCGTGAAAGGGTCAAGCCCGGAATTCGGAATTACAATGGCGGCAGCCTCACATAGCCCGATCAGTTTTGGCGGACGTTCAATCCAAAACTCGACGGTGCAAAACAGCTTGCCCGTAAAATCTTTCGACCACAGTTGGCTCTTCCGCAGATATTTCCGCTTCTCCGGTGGCGTGTTCGCCAAACGATGACGCTGATAAAACGCAATGGAATTTTGACAGGATTAACAGGATGGCCAGGATGACGATGGGATTCTTTTCTGACTCCGTTCGAAATCCTGTAAATCCTGTTCATCCTGTCCAATACTCTTGTCCTGGGTTGGCCGGGGAGCGTGAAGGGTGCCTCCCGAGCTTCCCCTGTCCCAAGCGGCAGATGTTCCCGGCCAATCACACCCCAATACCGGCCCGGCTTTTGTTCCATCACCGGCATCTCCTCTTTCTTCGCCATGTAACGCTGGACGCAGGAGTTTTTGAACAGGAGAAAACAGAGGAAACAGAGAACGGAAAACGAGAATCTCTGTTTGTCCCTCACCGGCTGTCTTGTTAATCTCCCGCAAAATGAATCCACTATTTGAAAAAGCATCGGGTTTGACTGAAAACATCATCGCTGCCGCCATCGAAGTGCATCGCGACAAAGGGCCCGGACTCATCGAGTCCATTTATGAGTGGTGTTTGGTGAAGGAACTGGAACTGCGCGCATTGCAATGCGTCAGCCAGAAATTGGTTGTGATCGAGTACAAAGGTTTTACGCGCGAGGAACCACTGCGCTTCGATGTCCTGGTGGAGGGTTGCGTTTTGGTGGAGGCCAAGGCGGTGGAGAAGGTCCCGCCGATCCACAAAGCGCAGCTTTTAAGCTATATGAAGCTGCTCAATGTGCCGCTGGGTCTGCTCATCAACTTCCATGAAATGAAGGTGACCGACGGCGTGGTCCGGCTCATGCTGCCGGGTGCCAAATTGTGAAACCCTGTTGCAACCCAGGGCGAGCAGG
>Ga0187848_10004054_pt1 | contig 10386 bp, 7 predicted proteins | sample June2016WEW_4_40_FD_132424 | JGI IMG/M metagenome (GOLD analysis project Ga0187848, IMG submission 132424) | Peatland microbial communities from SPRUCE experiment site at the Marcell Experimental Forest, Minnesota, USA - June2016WEW_4_40 | ecosystem: Environmental > Terrestrial > Soil > Wetlands... | reverse complement strand
GGAACGTTACGTCAGCCGCGGCGGCTACAAGCTCGAACACGGCCTGCGCCATTTCCAACTCGATCCGCGCGGCCTGACTGCGATTGACCTCGGCGCTTCCGCCGGCGGGTTCACCGATTGCCTCCTGCAAAACGGCGCGGCCAAAGTCTTCGCCGTGGACGTGGGCCGCGGCCAGCTTGCCTGGAAACTGCGCCGGGATCCGCGCGTCGTCGTCATGGAACGGACCAACGCCCGCCACCTCACCCGGCAAAGTTTCCCCCCGCCCTTCGCCGGGGCCGACCTGGTGGTGGCGGATTGTTCCTTCATCTCGCTGCGAAAGATCTTTCCCGCCGCCGTTGCATTGTTGCGCGGTTCGGGTAAAATCCTCGCCCTGGTGAAACCGCAATTCGAAGCCGGCAAAGCCGAAGCGGACCGTGGCGCGGGCGTGATTACAGACCCGGCCATTCATGGCCGCGTGCTCCGCGAATTGCGCGAGTTTCTTGCCCCCAACCCCGGCGTGCTCTGGCGGGGCGAGACGGAATCCCCGCTTCTCGGCCCTGCCGGCAACAAAGAATTTCTGGTGCTGCTTGAAAAAACAACCTGAAAAAATCCATCGCATCGGGTTGGTGGCCAATGCCGCCAAACCGGCCAGCCGCGCGGCCCTGCGGCGCGCGGTCGCCCTCATCACCCGCCAGGGGCGCATCGCCGCCACCGAGGAAAGCGCCGCCCGCCAGGCGGGCCTGAAATGCCCCACCTTCGCCAACGCCACCGAACTGGCCCGCCACTCCGATGTGCTTCTGGTCTTCGGCGGCGACGGCACCATTTTGCGCGCGGTGCGCGAGAGCGATGGCTGCCAGACGGCCATTCTGGGCATCAACGTTGGCCGCCTTGGTTTTCTCAACGCCGTGGCCGCCGGCGACCTGCCCGCGGCCTTGCAAAAGCTTTGGGACAACGACTTCATCATCGAGCGCCGCCCCCTCCTGGAGGCCAGCGGCCGGTGCCAGGGCAAAACCATCCAGTCCTCCGCGCTCAACGACATCGTCATCAGCCACGGGGCCGTCTCCCATGTGATTGAACTGGAGGTCAGCGTGAACGGGGAAGCGCTCACCCAATATCGCGGCGACGGCCTGATCGTCAGTTCGCCGACTGGTTCGACCGCCTACTCCCTTTCCGCGGGCGGGCCGATTGTCAGTCCCACGGCGCAGGTCTTTGCCATCACCCCGATCTGCCCTCATGCCCTTTCCAATCGTTCCGTCATCGTCAATGCCAACGCCACCGTGGACGTCAGGGTGTTAAGCGAGCAATTGGAAATTATCGTGGCGGCGGACGGCCAGATGCAAGCCACCCTGGGTTGCGGCGACGTCGTCACCATCCGCCGCGCCCGCCGCCCCGTCCGCCTCCTCCACCTTGGCGGCTGGTCCTTTTTCGACACCGTCCGCCGCAAATTGCACTGGAGCGGCTCTTCCGTCTAGGACCGGGATTGTCAAGTATAAATACGAGGAGATGTGAGTGCACAAGCCGATAAGCCAGCCACCCCGCCGCCGGGGCGGGAGCCTGCCGCCGCCCCGCGGATTGCCTGGCAGCCGTTGACCTTTGGCGGAGTGGCGGCGTTTGCGCAGGCCCCGTGGCGGCGGTTGTTGCTGGCGCAGGCCCTCACCGCCCTGCTCGTCGCCGCCAGCGCCGTCTGGTTTCTCGGACACTGCTATGCCCCGGTCATCACGGAGGAGATCCAAAAAATGCCCGAAGGCGCCGGGTTGGCCGACGGACAACTGGCCGGCCTGGCCGGCCTCGAGGTTTCCGAGAGCAAGTTTCTATCCATCGCCATCACCGCCGATGACGACAGCGACCTGGATCAAAGCGCCGACGTGCAAATTGCCATGCGCCGGGACCACCTGGAGATTTCTTCCATCCTCAGTTCCGCGATCGGCTCGCTGGAGTTTGATTACAGCGGCCAGTCCGCCCTGGATTTGAGCCGGTCGCGTCTGGAGCCGTGGTGGGGCGCCTGGCGGCCGGTTGTATTAGTGGCGGCGGGCGTGGCGGTGGTGGTGTGGCTTTTGCTGCTCTGGGCCGCGCTGGGGTGGATCTACGCTCCGGCAGCCAAGCTGGTCGCCTGGTTTTGCAACCGCCAGTTGTCCTGGCCCGGAGCTTGGCGGCTGGCCTGCGCCGCCTTGCTGCCGGGAGCGGTTTTGCTGGCCCTGGGCCTGGTCTGCTACGGCTTGCAAATCGCGGATATTTTTGGGCTTGGCTACTTTGGAACTGTCCATTTATTGGTCGGTTGGGTTTACGTGCTGGGTGCGCCCGTCTTCGCGCCGCGTTTATTCCCCGCCGAAAAGATTTGCAACCCGTTCCACTCCTGATACTTGCGTAAACGGATTATTTTCGGGCTTTCACAGAAATGAGATTCTTCCCCGCTGGCACGCCGGATGCTGAAATACATGAGTTTGCATAATTAACAGGACGCTGAAAATGGCCGATAAAGAGACACGGCCTCACGCAAACGAGACGAATTTATGGAACACAACTTAGAACAACGCAAACAGTACGACGAACCTTTCAAACAAGCCGCCGCCCATTTCTTCCACCACAGCGGTCGGAGCCTTGAAGAAGTCTCCACCGAATTGGGACTCAGTCCGGCCGACCTGCGGACCTGGAAGCGGAAATACCCGCCCGCCACGCCGCAAGGAACCACCGCCACGCCGCAAGGAACCACCGCCAAGCCGCAAGGAACCACCGCCAAGCCGCTCAACCCTCTCAGCCAGCTCCGGGCGGAGAACCAGGCGTTGCGCGACGAAATCCTGCATTTGAAGGTGCAGTGGGAAGTTCTGAAAACGACCCTCGGCATCCTCTCGGCCAGCGCCCGCCCGAAAGAAGAATCTGCCTGACAATGTTATGAGAAAGACACGCCGCAATTTGAGCATGGAGCAGCCCCCGCCATTCCGGCCCTTTGACTTTGCTCCTCCAAAGCCGGCCCATTTCACCGTCTTGCTCAAGCTGCACCGCGACCAAACGGGCGAACCCCGCAAAATCCCGGTCGAGCATCTCCCCAGCCCGCGCAGCCCCATTCTTTTCAAGGTCGTGGCCATGGAAACCTATTCCGGCAACACCCCGCGCCTGAACCGCCGCCGCCAATTCTGCGACCGCTTCCGCTCCGCCTGATTCCCCGTGCCGACTGGCGCCGCCCGTTGCTCTCTCACCCCCGCCTCTCCGCCTCGGTTCCTGATTCGCGTCCCCTTCCCTTCTCCTGTCACCTTTTGCCTTGGCCGGACAATCCAGTAATGAAAGCGTCACTGTCGTGGATGATCCCGCAATTTTGCAAAGCGACGCCCGTTGAATCGTCGTGCTGCGATCAGGAGGCTGGGCCGTCGTCGCTTGCCGGCGGCGGAATTCCGTCCGCGCCGGCGCCGTCCAGATCAATCAGAATGTCGCGCGGCTCGGCTCCCTTATTGGGACCGACGATGCCGCGCTGTTCCAGTTCATCCATGATGCGGGCGGCCCGGGTGTAACCCAGGCGCAAGCGCCGTTGCATGAGCGAGACGCTCGCCTTCTGCTCGCTGCGGATGATCTCGATGCACTGCTGGATGAGTTCTTCATCCTCGCCGCTGCTCCCGTTCCCGTCGTCCAGGTCGTCGTCAGATTTCTGGAGTTGTTGATGAATCTCCACTTCGTAGGTCGGCTTGCCCTGCCTGGTGATGAACTCCACCACCTTTTGCAGTTCCCCGTCCGTGATCAAGGCGCCTTGCACGCGGATCAATTTGGCCGAGCCGGGCGGCAGGTAGAGCATGTCGCCCTTGCCCAGCAGTTTGTCGGCGCCCATGGCGTCCAAAATGGTGCGCGAATCCACCTTGGCGGCCACTTGAAAAGCAATGCGGGCCGGGATGTTGGCCTTGATGACGCCGGTGATGACGTCCACGCTGGGCCGCTGGGTGGCGACGATGCAGTGAATGCCGGCGGCGCGGGCCATCTGGGTGATTTTGGCGATGGCCATTTCCACGTCGGCCGGGGCGACCAGCATCAAGTCCGCCAATTCGTCAATAATAACAACAATGTAGCTCAGGTAATCGGGAATGACGATTTCCTCCTCGCGCGGCACCACGATCTCTTCGTCCAATTCCACGGCGAAGCCGTCCGAACTGACCTCGACCTTTTCCTTTTTGGCCATGAGGGGCAGCTCCGGCTCGATCTGGGGCAGGGGTTTATTCTTGGGCCGTTCGTTGAAGGAACGGATGTTGCGCACGCCCACCCTGGCAAAAATCTGGTAGCGTTTGAGCATTTCGTTGACGACCCACCGCAGGGCGAGGATGACCTTCTTGGGGTCGGTCACCACCGGGACGACCAGATGGGGCAGACCGTTGTATTGCTGGAGTTCCACCACCTTGGGATCAATCATGACAAAGCGGAGTTTGTCGGGCGGGAAGCGGTAGAGGAGGGAAGTGATGATGGCGTTGATGCAAACCGATTTGCCCGAGCCGGTGCTGCCGGCGATGAGCAGGTGGGGCATTTCCGACAGGTCGGCGATGATGGGCAATCCATAGACGTCCTTGCCCAGCGCCACGGGAATGCGGGCTTTGGTGGCGCGCCATTCCTCGGATTCGAACAGGTCCCGCACGATGACCTTGGTTTTGACGGCATTGGGCACCTCCACCCCGACGGAACTTTTGCCCGGCACCGGGGCGAGAATGTTGATGCGCTCGGCCTTGAGGGCGGCGGCGATGTTGTTGCTCAAGGCCACGATTTTTTCCAGCTTCACCCCCGGGGCGGGATGCAGTTCGTAGCGGGTGATGGTCGGACCCTTGGTGATGTCGCCCGGAGAAACCTCAATGTCGAACTGGGCCAGGGTCTGCTGCATGAGACGGGCATTGGCCATCAATTCTTCTTTCGTCTCCGTCGGCTTGAGCGTGGCATCGGCGCTTTGCAGGAAGTCCAGCGACGGCAACTGGTAGTTGCCGATTTTGGGGGCGGCGGCCACGGCGATCGGCTTGGGCTTGCGCGGAACGGGTTTGGGTTTGGCCGCCGGCGGCGGGGCGGAGGCCGCGCCCGCGTCTTCGGGAACCAAGGCGGCCACGGCTTGCGCCCCGGCGACCGGGACAGCCGCCGCCTCCGCTTCGGGCCGGGGTTTGACATTTTCCCTGGCGGGCGGCTCGACTGCCGCGGCTTTGCCCAGAATGTCCGCTGTGGTGGCCGCGGCAATTTCCTTCGCCGGAATAACCACGCCCTCGTCCGCGGGCGCCGGCTCTTTGGGCGATTCCTTTTCCTTCGCTTTCTTCTGCGCCGCAGCCGGATTGGATTGGGGGACACTCAAATCGCGCACGGTCGGCTCCGGCACCGGCTTCATGTCGGCGCCCAATCCGCTCGGCCCGGACGCAGCAGCGCCTTTGCCGGATTTATCCAACTGTTCCTGGAGCAGACGCGCCTGCTTTTCCAGCAAACGCGCGCGGCGTTCGAGTTCGCTCTCGTTGGCAACGGCGGCAGCGGCGGCAGCGCCACCGAAGCGGATGGCCCACCATTGGCGGCACCATTGCCCGAGCTGAAAATTGGTCAGGTAGAGGAGGCTGATGAGATACAAACCCGCCAGAACAATGGTCCCTCCCACCTTGCCAACATAGCGCAGGCCGTGATCGTTGAAAAACTGGCCGACCAGACCGCCGCTGCTGGTAATTTCCAGGTGTTTATTGACCCAGGACTGGAGGCCGGGACCCTTCTCGAACATGCTGAGCAGCCCCATGCAGCAGACGAGCAAAATCGCCCCCCAAATCCAGCGCTGTTGCAAATAGGAAAGAAACCCAATCAAATAGCCCAGGCCGAACATCATCAGCAGGGCCGGAACCATGTATGCGGTCAACCCAAATGCCCAGAACAGCCAGAGGCCCAGGCGCGCCCCAACTATTCCAATCAAGTTATTCAGCGGATTATTGGTGGCGGTGTGATTGACCGGAAGGTCTCTGGGATCATAGGAAAGCAAGGCGCACAACAACAAAAGGCCTGTCAAACACAACACGATGCCGATGACATCATTGATTCCATGCTGGTGCGGGCGCGCTGCGTCTTTGCGAGGCATGAGCGCAGTCTAAAGTTGAAAGCGCCCAGTGCAAAGAGCAAAGTTGCCGCGCGGCCTGCGCCAGCGCGGCAACCTTTTCAACGCCAAAATTTTCATCCCGCCAAACCGCCCTCACCGGTCGCTCCTGCCACCCGGCGCGTCCTTGGAGTCTTTGGCATCTTTTGCGTCCCTGCCTCCAGCCTCTCCTCGCGTACCGGCTTCCGGCCCTCCGCGCATCCCTGGGCCGCCGCGTTCCGGCCCGGCGGAAGGGGCTGGCCCGCCTCTCCGCACCTCGTCAGGCCGGCGGGGCGCATCGCGGCCTTCGAGGCTCTTGCGCAGCGGATCGCTGGCGGGGCGCGACTGGATTTCCTTGACCCTTTCAATGGCGTGGGTTCTCTCCAGTTCCCGTCCCCGTTCAATGCGCGGATCGCGGATCGCGATTTTATCCACCACCACGGCATGGTGGGAGAAAGCGGCAACACGGTCGCGGCCCAAGCCATCAAAGACCAGCCGGCCTTCCACAATCCGGTGATAATTCATAACCAGACTGCCGCGAAACACCACCCCCATCCGCTCCCGCGGGAGCAGGAACGGCCGGTAATCATGGCCCCAGAAATGGTCGTAACCGATAAAGACGTAGTCATCGGGCACCAGGCCGAAATCCACATCCACCGCCAAGCCGCCGCGAAACATCAAACCGACGCCTACTTCAAAGCGGGCGGCGGGGGGCAATGGCGCCCAACCGGCAAAGCCTTCGGCATGCCGCCAGGAAACCCAAGCCGGAGCCCAATCGTAGCCGGGAACCCAGACCCAGCCGTAGCGAAAATCCCGCATCCACCGGCCATAATGAAACACGATGTCCCCATAAGGAGCGTCGGAATGCCAAAACCATCCCGCATCGGTGTATTGCCAGTAACCCTCATTGAAGTAAGGCCGCCATCCTGGGAATTGGATTTCATCGTTCGGCCTCCAAACCGGGCCGTAAGGCGGCACATCATACCAATTACCGAAAGGCCCGAGTTGAGCCTGAAAATAATTCAGATTGATTTCCGACCCCGGCGGCGCGACGGGCGGCACGTACGCTTCAGGCGGCACGGCCGGAGCCGGCGCCGGCATGCCGTACGGCGGCGGGGCTGGGGTGGAGGGCAGCGGCGCGGGCACAGGCCCGGCGTAGGCCGGGGGCGCGGCCGGCCTCATCTGTTGCAACAAAGAGATGACATTGGCCGAGACGCCCTGGCTGTTGAGATAGAGAATGTCGTCGGCGCTCAAGGAGTAAGTCGCACCGGAGTTTTTGATTTGCGCTATGATAATATCCTCCGGCAGGTGGGCCTGGGCCAATTTCACCACATCCAGCAAGGCCGGCGAAAGGTTGGCCGGGGCCGTTTGCGCGCGCCCCACCCCCTGCCCGCTCCAGCAAAGCCAGCCGATGGCGAGGCAGACCGCGGCGGCGGCCATTCTTTTCTGACAATTCGGTGTACCGTTTGTTTTCATAAAAATGCTTCCGTTTGGGAGCCTTTCCGGCTCCTCGTTCATAACTGGTCAACCTGGCAACCGGACCAAGTCGTCCCACCAACCAATACGCCACTGGCCGGCGAATCTTGCAATACAAAAACCGTGTTCTGGCTTTAAAGAAGTCTCGTTGCTGTCTTTAACGGGGGGTGCTTTTCAATCGAGCAGGAGGGGTTTGAGATGGCGTTGGAAGAGGTTTTGGGTGACGTTGCGGGCGACGGTCTCGGCGCAGGCGTCGAGCATGTTCAGGTAGCGCGGGCCTTGTTGGGCGGCGATTTTGTAGCCGACATGCAGCAACTGGCGGAGGTGCGGGTTGAATTCCGGACAGCGCGGGTCGTGACGCAGCGCGGCGGCGTATTGGGCGGAGGTCCAGCGGGCGACTTGTTCCTTGGCCGGCAGTTTGGCGGGGTCAATGTCAATGACGGAGGCGTAAGGGGCGCATAATTCGGCGCGGTGATCGAGGGCCTGCGCGTAGATTTCCCGGGCGAGGGCGAGGCCGTCGCCGCCGGCTTCGGCCAGGCCGATCAATTCTTCCAGCCAGGTGGTGCCGGCGGTTTTGAGGTGGAGGCCGGCGTTGAATTGGGCCAGGGCGCGGCGGATGGGCTGGTAGAGGGAGAATTTGTCGCTGCCGGAATGGACGCTGAGTTTGAGGCTTTGCGGCAGGCCGTATTTTTTCACGGCAAAGGCGATGACGGCGAGGTCTTCGCTGAACTCGCGCTGGAACTGGGCGACATCGCCGACATAATCCACGCCCTTGTTGAAGCGGCCGGTGAATTTGGGGGCGATGGTTTGCAGCGCGATTTTTTCATCCGCCATGGCCGCCAGAATGATGAGCAGTTCGGGCGGGGTCTGAGCGCTGCCGGTTTCGTCCATGGAAACTTCGGCGATAAAATTTCCCGCGCCCTTGGCCCGGGCGATATGCCGGAAAATCCTCCCCGCCTCTTGCACGGCGCAAAGATAATGGCCGGCCACGCGGGAGACTTCGGCGCGATCAAGCTCAAAGGACCGCTGGATGCCGGGGATTTCCAAGCGGCCGGCCAGTTCGCCATGACGGTCCAGAAAGGTCCGCACGGCGGCTTCCGGCGCGGGCCGGCCAATGGAATCGGCGACGTCAATGGTGAAAAAGTCCGAAGAGTCGAGAAAGGCGTCCACCGTGTCCAGCCGGATGTGGTCGGCGTCCACATGCCACGGTTTTTTCCAGCCGAGTTGGGCGACGGCTTTTTGCGCGGCGGCGCGGACGCTGGCGGGCTTGGAACCGACGATGAGGTGTTCGCGATTGGATTTGTTCCAAACCGGTGTGACTTCGACGCCTTGCTCGGCGGCCATGATGACGGCTTGCAGTTGCGCCCCGGCCTGACGGCCAAAGCGGTCGCCCATGCCGAAAGAGAATTTTCCGAGGGATGCGGAGTTGTTCATGGGAACGAGTTTAAAGATGGCCGGGACGGTGACAACGCAAAACGGACCGCCAAAACTGAGGAATCTGGTTCCGTGGGCGCATCCTTTTGTCGTTTTGCAATTCTCCGTCTTGAGCATCGGCGGTGTGACGGTGGGGAGATTCCAAGACTCACCCCACCGATTTGGACTCATCCAGGAAGCACTGTCTCCTATGAGGGAAATTTGAAATAATTTTTGGCGTTGCGGTAACAAACGTCCGCGACAAGATCCTTCAGCCATTCACGGCGGTCGGGCAGGCGTCCGCCGGCGACATCGGCGCCGAGCAGGTCGCAGAGGATGCGGCGGAAATACTCGTGGCGGGGATAGGAGAGGAAAGAGCGCGAGTCGGTCAGCATGCCGACGAAACGGCTGAGCAATCCCAGGTTTGACAGTGCGTTCAGTTGGGCGCGGATGCCGTCCTCCTGGTCGAGGAACCACCAAGCCGGCCCATACTGCAGCTTGCCCGGAATGGAGCCGTCCTGAAAGCTGCCAGGCATGGCGGCGAACAAATGGGTGTCGGCAGGATTGAGATTGTAGATAATGGTTTTGGGGAGTTGGTTGCGGCTGTTCAAGCGGTCCAGGTAGCGGACCAGCCCGGCGGCCTGCGGAAAATCGCCGATGGCGTCGCAGCCGGTGTCGGCGCCCAGAAGCGCGGCCATGCGGGTGTTCGGGTCGCGGTAAGCGCCAAGGTGAAGCTGTTTGGTCCAGCCCTTTTCCGCGTCGAGCGCGCCGAAGAATTCCATCATGAAGGAGGCAAACCGCTCGGCGTCCGCCGGCCCCGCCGCCCGGCCCCTGAGGGCCGCGGAAAAAATGGCGGCGGCTTTTTTTTCCGTGCAATCCAGCGCGGGCATCCGGTTGAGGCCATGATCGGACAAGCGCCCGCCCGCGGCATGGAAAAAGGCGTGCCTCTGGCCCAGGGCCTTGAGAAAACCCTGGAAGGTGTCCGCGCCCGCGCCCGCCGCCTGGCTGAGGCGCCGGGTCCAGGGCTTGAAGCGTTCGGGCTGGGCGACGCGCAGGGCGTTGTCCGGGCGGAAGGCGGGAAGGACCTTGACGCGCCAGCGGGACCGGGCGATGGCCTGGTGGTGTTCGAGGGAATCGGCGGGATCATCTGTCGTGCATATTATTTCGACGTTCATCCGCTCGACCAGCCCGCGCGCCGACCAGCCCGGCCGGGCCAGGAGGCGGTTGGCCTCGTCCCACACGTCCTGGGCGGTGGATTCGTCCAGCAAGGTTTGGATGCCGAAATAGCGGCGCAATTCCAGGTGGGTCCAAAGGAAGAGCGGGTTGCGCAGGGTGTGGGGCACGGTGGCGGCCCAGGCCTGGAATCTTTCGCGGGGAGTGGAGTCCCGGCCGGTGATGAGCCGTTCCGGCACGCCGTCGGCCCGCATGGCGCGCCATTTGTAATGGTCGCCCTCCAGCCAGGGTTCGTG
>Ga0187848_10004048_pt1 | contig 10393 bp, 7 predicted proteins | sample June2016WEW_4_40_FD_132424 | JGI IMG/M metagenome (GOLD analysis project Ga0187848, IMG submission 132424) | Peatland microbial communities from SPRUCE experiment site at the Marcell Experimental Forest, Minnesota, USA - June2016WEW_4_40 | ecosystem: Environmental > Terrestrial > Soil > Wetlands... | reverse complement strand
GCGTGTCCCACGCCCAGAATTCGGGCTGTGCGTGCCGCAGTGGTGAAATCACGGTTCTCCTCGGCGAGTTTCAGGCCGTGTGTCATCAATCGTCGTCCGTCCTTCCAGCGATTAACCGCAGTGAGGAGGACACCAGCCCAACAATAAGCCTGCGCTCTTCCATACTTATATTGAGTAACCCCGATGTCCCCTTTTAGCTTCTGGAAATTGCCTTCGAAGTAGTGCGACAGAGCGACTACGTCCTCGGCGATCATCCCATGACTGTTGGTGCTGTATCCACGAAAACCTCGCAGGCAGCGGTTGGCGTACATCCAGCCCGCCGCCCGACCCTTTCCCGCGTTGACCCCGTGGGGCACGGCGGCGTAAAGCGTTTCCAGTTCTTTCCGTGTTTCCGGCTGCTTGGGTTTCACCGAACTGGTCAAGCCCCTAAAAATGGTCCAGTTTGCTTTTCGCCAAGTCTTCTTGTCATTTTCGATCAAATCAACCCGCACGCCGCCCTGGATTAGTGGATGCAACTCGAGCGTACACTTATCGAGGTCATCTAGGGAGCCGATCACCGTGAGCAGGGCGTTTTCCTGCAAAACCTCGGCGCCTCTGCTGAAGTGGGGCTCCGAGTATTCAGCCCAGCGCAAAATACCAGACCGTTTATAGAGCGGCTCAGTGACTCTTCGGATGATCGCGCGTTTCAATAGCAGATCCCGTAGGTCCTTGTAGGGCACGGGCTTGTCAAACATCGACGTCGATAGAAGGACGGCCTCTGCTTCTGGCCCGAGGTGCTGATACCGCGACCGAACGAAGTTGCGGATGGTGCTCGAGATCTCCTGTTTGTTGTCGATCAAGACTCGATGAGACTCGAATGTTTCTGGATCATAGTTGCCTTTCTCAATGGCAGGTGCGAGAAGGGCCAAAAATAGAGGATGGCCCCCTGATGCTCCAGCCCAGTAGTCGAGATATGGATGGTCGCTCCGGACACCTCCCGCGCGGAGCACTTCAAGACTCGCTTGGCGGTTCAGTGCCTTGAGTTCTAGAAGTCGCACCTTCTGAGTTTCCACGAGGCCTTTCAACTCCGCAGGCATGATCCGGCTGGTGATGATGCACAGCCCGCCGCGGGGCATAGCCATTCCCCTCACAAAACCTCTCAGCGCGGTGTCGTGAATCTCCCCAGGTAGGTCGTCGTCAGGACGCGATTGGTGCGGCTCGAGTCCATCCAGCAGCAGCAATGATCGCTGCTGTTCCAAGATATCTAGAATCTTATTTGCCCAAACTTCTGTTCCGCCAATGGGCAACTGCTCGCGTTGCACACCTGACAAGGACATCAGGCAATCTGCAAAAAAGGTGAAACTGGACGCGGCGGCCTGCCGTTCCCATCCCTGCCTGTAAAACGAGTAGGCGAACCCCGCCTCCACGTTGAGGTATGCTTCCGGAGATGGCCGATCCCGAATCTGTTCGAGCCATCGCGCTACCAACGCGCTTTTGCCATATCCCCCCTCCGCGATCACACATATCGTCGAACACTTCGGGTCTTCAAACGCTGCGGTCAGTTCTGCCAGTTCCGCCTCACGCCCAATGAGAGTCTGGTTCTTCTTTCCTTTCCACCGAGGAAGTGCATTCCGGGTGAGGCCGGCAATTCGCCGTGGGTGCAAGGCCTCACTCAAGATTCTCGAAAAATAAGGAGACGACAGTTCGCGACCCCTGTCCCTCCGAAATCCCTCGATCTCAGACCGCTCGGTGAGGTCCAGGGTCTGTCCGATGTCTCCTAGGCTCCTGGTGGGGAGAAATTCACGGCCATTGTCCAGATCCTCAATCAGGAGGAGTTCTGCGTCTGCTGGCAGGGGATGTACAACCACCACCAGGACCTGTTTGCCCTGGTACAGCTGTCCGCGACTTTCGAAGCAAGTCGAGGGAAGACTGCTCTTTAGCCTCAGATGGCCTTTTAGGCCGGTCTTCCAGCCATTCAACGGTCGAAGGACGAGCCTGTCGATCACGCGTCGTATGAAGATCTCAATGTCTTCTGGCGACTTAAGAATCCCATCGGGATCGCTCGGGTGGAGTCCGACGACCTGCTTCGTGGCATCGTCCACGCCTAAGATCACTGCGCCGCCTCGCGTGTTGGCAAGCGCGATCACCGCGTGCGCTACATTCCAGTAGTAGTCGGCGCGGTTCTCAGGAGGTTTGATCTGGGGGGCATGAATAGCGGCCTTTAGCTCTAACCAGTCCCGCTCGTGGCGTCCCGCCGCGTCGATGAGGGCCGCCACGCCGTTGGGCAAATCAGCCAGGATTCGCTCGACTAGTTCGTCAGCTTGATTTACCGGTAGAATTCCAGAGTTGGCCATCCGTATACCTGCCGCCTCGTATTGTATTATGAAACACCCTTCAGGCGTACCCTCAGGGGTGGCCCGGTTCGATGGATGCCAGAAAACACGCACGGGCGCCTTCCTCACGCTGCATATGTATCTCCAGCCGATCTTCGTTGAGCGTCAGCGACTTCGATGCTTCCTTGCATGTGAAAACGGTGGTGGTATTGACCCGGATGCCCAAGAGCCGAAGGCCAGCCGTTCGACGAAATCGCGAAGTTCTAGACCAGCTCTTCTCTGAAGGCCAAAAGTTGTGAACGATCGTTAAGGGTGTTCAGTCTGAGGTTAGTGGGAGTTCCTGCATAGCGAAATCTACGGGGCCGCCGTCGTCAGCCGCGCGGTGCCACCCCTTGGATATCCACCGTTGAGCAGCACAAACGGGACACCTGACTACGCAGCAACTCGGTCAGTTCCTCCCGCTGGTCCACTGGAGGGAACGTGGTTGGCTCAATTGGAACTCCTATGTTCAGTCTCACGGAACCGCCTGCAACAATCAATGATCCCGGACGAACCACGTGCTCCGAATCGATCAGGCCCACCGGTAGAACTGGCATCTGGGAATTTATTGCGAGGAGGGCGGCGCCCTCCTTAAAATCACGGAGGCCGGTTCGCGATCGCGTTCCTTCCGGGAACAAAAGGAGCGACATTCGGCTACGGCCGAGCACCCGAGATGCATCCCTCAAGCTCCTGAGGGCTGATTTGGTGCTGCCGCGCTTTACCGGAATGTGGCCTGTCCTTCTCATGTAGGTACCCATAATGGGTATCCTAAACAACTCCTCCTTCGCGAGGAATCGTACTGGCACTGGCAGGTGGGCTATCAAAACAACGGGGTCTACGACACTAGCGTGATTCGAAACTACTACATAATTACGTGACAAATCGATTGGATCGATCTCGATCACCTTCACCTTGACGCGACAAAGGGCCAGCACGGAACGCGCCCAGAATCGAAAAAGCCGTTGGTGGGTCCGGCCACTGGGATCAAATGGTGAGCAGATGACGGCGACGCCCATCAGGGTGAGGGTGATGACACAACATACTGCTATCAGGACAATGGAATAAGCCGTCCTGAGTGCCGTGCCGAGTTTTGAATCCGGCGCAGGCCGGACGGTTGTGTCATTCCCCTGTGAGGACATCGCTTCAAGGCGCCTCGTTCACCGGATAGGATAGCGCTAAAGCGATTAGCTCGGATAGTCCTTTTGTGGCCGCAATTCTGTCTCTTTCTCCAGGTCATTGTTGTGGTTTGGCGGGCTTCTTGGGTTTGGCAGGGATCACGGGAGAGTCTTCGGCCCCACTACCCCGAACCGGACGGTTCTGCAGCACCAGATGTTCGAGGTCCTTGTGGTATGTGCGCCACATCTCCCGTTCCTGTTCGAAAGCGGCAGCCTGAGCCTGTAGTGAATCGGCCAGATGCCGCAGCGTGTCGACCAGGGCTTGTTCGTTGCGATCGAACTTCTCCGCCGATTGTTGGCTCAGTCGCAGCAACTCCAACCGCTTGCGAGCGTCCTCCTGCAACCCCTTGTACTCCTCCGATTCGCGGGCGAGGGCTTGGCGTCGAGCTGCCCGGCGCGCCGGATCGCGGTCTCGGTCTGCCGCCTCCATCGCGTCCTTCGTGCTGAGGTCGCCTTCGAGCAATCCGGTTAAGTTCCGCTCTTCGCCTTCGCGGAGCTTTGCGATGTCAGGCCGTGTGGCCGTAGCCGCCTCCAGAGCCTCGGCGTGTTGGCGAAAACCCTGGCTTAGGAGTTTCAATTGCTGTTGCCGCGCTGTCAGATATTCGTCGGCGAGTTGGCCGTCCCTCTGGATAGCGGCGAGCGCCCGCTCCGGCGCCATCGTAAAGAGCCGCGATTCGATGCGGCCCATCGCTTCCCAAGCGCTCCAGGCCTTCTCCGCTTTGGCGCGCGCGCGTTCGATTTCGCTGGGCGTGTCCATCGCTAGGCCCTGGCCGGAAGTCGCCGGGCAGGTGGCGAGAAGCGAGAGAGCAGCGGCGTAAATCGGAAAGTGCTTCTTGATTCCTGTAAACATGGTTCTCTCCACGTCTCTTCAATTGCCGCCTGGGCCCTTGGACCCGAGCTTCTTCACGTCCTCACGCCAGTCGCTCGGAAAGCTCTGCGGGCGAGGCACATCCCCGTCGCAGGTCAGGCTGTGCCGGTAGAGGATGGTGTTGTATAGCTGCTGGTACAGGTAGGTCTCGGTGCGCAAACTTTGCAGCAGTTCATTGGCTTCGTCCATGCGCTCTTTGGCGTATTCGCGCCGCTTGAGGATGTAGCCGCGTCCGGTGTCGTTCTGTTCCAGGGCGGCGCCGGCCTTGTCAACCTCCTCGCGCTTGTGCTCTTCAATCTGTGCGAGGTCGTCCAGGGCTTTGCGATCCCGGTTGACCTGATTCTCCTCCAGGGAACGCTCCAGGTCGGCTTTGCGGCTGACGATCATGCCCAGTTCCCGCTCCAGTTGATTCTTGTGGGCGCGCAATTCGGCGGCCTCGGAGCGGCCGGAGATCTCCGCCTCGCCACTGGCGTCGCGGATTTTGGCCCAATAGCCGACGGTCTTTTGGTAGTAGGCGGCGTAGGCTGCTACAGACCGCAGCTTGGTGATTTTGGCCCTGTCGATGACCTGCGTCCCGTTGGGTGTGCATCCGGCGCCTATGTCCTCGAGCTTGTTCTTCGCCGAGCGCCATTCCAGTTCAGTTTGCTGGATGGCGCCGAGTTCCTCGGGGAAAGGGTCACGGGCGGGAGTGAGGGCAGTGCTATTGTCGGCCGATTCTTCGGAGCCAGCAACCGCAGCGCTCTTGGACTGGCCGAATGGCGAGGGCTTATCCTGTTGTCCCCAGGCAGGCGACAGCAAGACCAGGGCGGCGATGAGCAGGGCTGCGAATGAGATTCGTTTGCACATGATGTGTTTTTCTCCTGTTCGTATAACGAGCGTTCTCCAGGTTCCTTATGCTTACCGGCTGGACCCCCAAGAGGTGGCTTGGGCCTTTTGCTGCTGCCGCTCGTAGCCCTGGTAGCCGTAGTAACCCAACCCGCCGGCGACGGCGGTAAACAGCACTACCTTGGCAATTGTGCAGCCGACGCAACGGTGCGGGATGCGGTTCTTGGCGTCCGCCATTCGTTTCTCCAACCCCGGCATCTCGACGTTCAAGGATCGCGCCTTCAGGTAGAGGCTCAAGGCGGATCTTGGCGAATAGGTGAGTTGCTGGTCGCCGTCCTTCACCAAAGAGGCCACCTGTGTGTCGCGCCGCTCGATCTCATTGAAGAGGTCGCGGAAAGCCGGATCGCAGCTAGGGGCGTCGGTGAGATCGAGGCGCTGGCGGGCAGACTCCAGACGGTTTGAGGCCAGCAGCTGGCGCGTGTCCCTTGCTGTGCGCTCCCAAGACTTTCTCTGATCTCGGAACTCACGAACCTTGATCTCCAGGTGGCCGACGAAGGTGCCGGCCGTGTCCCGGACGAGCGAACTGTCGCTGCGTGTATCGCGGGCGTTATGCAGGGCCTTGTCGATCCAATGCTCAGCCTCGTCGTAGTGGCAGGATTGGATGAGAGTATCGGCGTAGGCGGCCTGTTCGGCGGCCTTCATAATAATGGTTGGGCCATCGCTGGCGACGGCGGTCGAAAGCAGGATGGTGCAGAGGATCAAGGCGCTCCAAATCGGCATGTGTTGTTCTCCCACTGCCTTAAACGAGCGAATCTCCGAAAGCTTAGGGACCTTTCCGGCTTCGTTCCACGGCGCCACCACAACCATGGCCGCTAGCGGAGAATTCCGAGAGGATCTGCCTGCCTTGAGGAGGCCCAACTGCTCGGTGCGGGTTCGCTCGAGACATCACTGATGGCATCGACCCGTTGCCCTGTGGCGAAGCAGTCGGTAGACCTACCTGGAGACCGTGTGCCCCGAAGGATTCTGCGAACTCGAAATGGCGAGAATCTCTGCCTCGCACCGAGGTGGAGATTTCCGAGGATTGTTGCTCAATCCTCCACACAAAGAGACTGGTTCGCCCAGCCAGCCCCGGACGAAATTCCGAGAATCTCTGCCTGTCGATCCCTCACTAGGCGTCAAAGACAGTCCGTGTCGGCCCCGAGGCGCAAAATGGAAGGTGCTTGGACGCCTGCGGTAGATGGACAATCACTGAGACCGTGGCCGTCGCGAGGCGGTAGTGACCGCAGTGCTACGAAAGAACATCAAGCCCCGGAACCGATCGGAATCTCCAGATCTCGTGTGTTTGGTGGGAAGGTGGTCCTACGGGAATTGGGAAAGGTTCGAGTGGTCCGTGGCAAAACCGTGACAAAATCCCTCGCGTTGAGCGTACTTGGGTTGCCTGCGAGCGAAAAGCAGATCCCCCAAGTTGTTGAAAACCTTAAAAGTGGAAATAAATCTAAAGGAGCTTTGTAGACGGCCGCGCTGCGCCCAAGGCAGGTGTCTGTTCCGGTGGAGGTCAACCGCTTGTCAGCCGGACCAGGCGGCGCAACTTTGCCGAGACAACGGATAGGTCCAAGAACATTTTTCGGGTCGCAGTTGTCGCACCCAGGCGGCGTGAAACCCGGTACACCGGAGCAAACACTGGGCAGTGGAACCTCTCTCGTCATTAACGGGGGATGATGATGAGTGCGAGCGAGAATCTCTAGCAGCGACGCGATGCCCCCGACCCGACAAGTCGGCTTGTTCGGTGAATCCTTGGGGAGCTTGAAGGGAACGAATGCACGTCGCCACAGGCAGCTGCCGGAGTTCAGCGGACTGCGTAACTTACGATGCACGAAAAGGGCAAGAAAAGGGCAAAGCCGTTTTTGAGGGCTTGCGGCGCCAAAACCAAGTTCTTCAAGTAGCTGATTTTAAAGTGAGAATTGGTCGGGGCGAGTGGATTCGAACCACCGACCTCCTGGTCCCGAACCAGGCGCTCTAGCCAGGCTGAGCCACGCCCCGATTGTGCGCGCCGGATTTCGCCGCAGCCCTGGGTGGCCCCAGGCGACGTTCCGCACCTGTAGTATAGCATGGCCAAAAGGATAGAACATGAGCAGGAGATGGGAGATGGGAAGTAGCTTGTTTTCAGCCAAAAATGGCTTGTGGACGCCTCTCACGCCAGCCAACATGCATAATTAGCCAATTGGGCGCCGCTTACGACTTCAGCACCGCCCGGACTGACGATGCGGTGCGTGCCGCCAGGCCTTCGCGGAGACGCCTTGCGGGCGAAGGCTGGGCAATCGTCCGCGAATTGACCAGGCACGCCGCCTAAGGCAGGGTGCCCATTCTCGCGGCGATCGCGGTCCGGCCGGCAGGCTGGCGGCCCCGGAAGAAGCGGCTGGCAACAGTCCCTGCGCCGCTTACCCCGCCTGGTTGGTCCGGCCGGAGCGGGCGATCCAGTTACGGAACATGGCGGTGAAGCCGCGGGCCTCGGGGTCGTTCAGCAATTGCTCCACGGTGAAGCGCATCTTGCGGCTCCAGTTGGGATACTGCCAGGTGGTGCCGGGAAGGTTCTGTTGCGCGGTCTCCTTGGTCAGGTCTTCCTGGTTAATGGCCAGCAGTTGGGAGGGCGTGAGAGCCAGGAAGCCGACCACGGCATTGTGGATCTCGCCCGTCATTTCGCCGTACGCGGAAGCCTCTCGGGGCGAGCCTTCGGGCATCAGGCCCTGCCCCAGCAGCACATCGAGCATGCGCTGCTTGTCCACCTGGCGAGTTGACAGGGCGGCGGCGAAACCGGCATCGTCCAGCACACCGGCGGCGCGGCGCGCCTCAATGTCGGTGCCCAGCCAGAAGCCGGCCAGGGTGGGGAGATCGTGAGTGGTGGAAGAGACCAGGGCCTGGCGAGGGTACTCGTCGGGACGGCGCATGCGGCCGGACGGATCGCGCTCGAAATAGAACAGGCGGTAGCTCAAGACGCCATAGCGGGCCAGGGCTTCGCGGGTCGCCGGTTCCACCGTGCCCAGATCCTCGCCCACCAACACCACGCGGTTGCGGACGCTTTCGAGAGCCAGAATACGCACGAAATCTTCGCTGGTTTCGCGCACGTAGGCGCCTTCGGTAGCGTCGGCGCCATCCGGGATCCAGTAGAGGCGGAACAGGCGCATGACGTGATCCATGCGCAGGGCGCCGCCGTGGCGCGCATTCTTGCGGATGGATTCGGCGAACAGCCGATAGCCGTTTTCCCGATGCCAGCGGGCGTGAGGCGGCGGAAAACTCCAGTCCTGCCCCTTGGGCGCGAAATCGTCGGGTGGCGAGCCGACACGGCATCCGGCCACGAAAAACTTGCGATGGGCCCAGAGGTCGGAGCCGAAGCGGTCGGTGGCCAGGGCCAGGTCATGGTAAAGGCCCAGGGCGAGCCGCCGGTCGCGGGCGCGCCGCTCGACGCGGGCAAGCTGCAGGTCGATCTGCCATTGCAGATACTGGTAGAACAAGACCAGGCGCCAATGTTTGCGCCGGAAAGCAGCCGTCTCGGCCGAATCGGGGTCCTGGAAACCGGCGGGCCATTCGGTCCAGAGCCACAGGTCCGGCTGGCGCTGGTGGAGGCGCTCATCCAAGGCGCAGAAAGTCGCGAAACGCTCCAGCAGATCGCCTTCCCGCCGGCAGTAGGCCTCGAAATCGCGGGCCCTCGGCGAGCCGCGCCGCCGTTCGCGCAAAAACGACGCGAACAGCAGCTTCAAGAACCGCAGCTTCAGGGCGGCCACGCGCTCGTATTCCACAAACGGAGAGCCGCGCAGCGCTTCGATCTCGGCGGCGACCCGCGGGCCGGAGCGCAGTTGGCGCGCCCGCCGGCAGCCGGCCCAATCTTCGACGCCCTCCACGTCCAGGTAAAGAAAGTTCCGGTAGAGGATGGAGTTGGGCAGATAAGGGCTGGTATTGAACGGGCGGCGGTTATGGATGGCATGGAGCGGGTTGAGCCCCACGAAGCTGGCCTGCAGGTCGCGCGCGGTCCAATCGACGATCCGTTCCAGGTCTTCGAAATCGCCGCAGCCCCAGTTGCGGCCGGAGCGCACGCCGAAAAGGCTGATGGTGAGCCCCGCCAGTTTGCCGCCGCGGCCCAGGCGCGGATCCGTCCAGGCGCGTTCCGGGGTGACGATGTAGCGGGTGGTGGCGCTGGCGCCGGCCAGTTTCACCTTGATGTCGTGGTAGCCGAGCGGCAGCGCCACCTCCAGGCGAGCCAGTTTTCGCACCCAGGTTGCGCCATTCATCTCGATCGAGCCAACCTGTTCCAGGCCGAGCAGGCCGATTTGAAATTCACTCAACGCGCCATCCTCGTGCCGCACCGTAATGGCGGCTGTTTCTCCCAGCAGTTCGGCCGGAACATTCAGCGGGAGTTCGGTATGGGCGGATAGACCGGTGACGACGGTGGGTGGCGCCAGGCGCTCCCATTCGCGGCGAGTCTGGTCCGCCAACGCGATCTCCAGTTCCTCCGCGTTTCCCGCGGGTAGGCCCATGGCGACGAGGAGGGCCTGCTTGACCGCGGCCGGCGTCGCGTGGTATTTGCCCCAGATATCCCAGAAGGCAGAATCGATCCCGTGCAGAGAGGCGGCCCGGTCGAGAAGCTCGTCGAAGTTGGCGGCTGGCATTGGAAAAGAGTCGAAATAGTGATTTTACAGGACCGGCGGGAGTTTTACAGGACCCTTCGGGTCCATGCGAGAATAACAGGTATGGAAAACCCTCTCGCCAGCGGACCACCAGAACTTTTTGCGCGGCTGGACGACTATTCCGTCAATAATGCCGCCGCGGCCGCTTCCGAAGGTATCATTCTCACCACTCTCGATAAAGCCCTGAACTGGGGGCGAAAGAACTCCATCTGGCCGATGAGCTTCGGCCTGGCGTGCTGCGCCATCGAGATGATGTCCATGTCGGCGTCGCGCTTCGATATCGCCCGCTTCGGGGCCGAGGTGTTTCGCGGTTCGCCGCGGCAGTCCGACCTGATGATCATCGCCGGACGCGTGTCCAATAAAATGGCGCCGGTCATTCGCCATCTTTACCAGCAGATGCCCGAACCCAAGTGGGTGATTTCCATGGGCGCGTGCGCCACTTCCACGGGCGTATTCAACAACTACGCCTTGGTGCCGGTGAACCAGGTCATCCCG
>Ga0187848_10004047_pt1 | contig 10393 bp, 5 predicted proteins | sample June2016WEW_4_40_FD_132424 | JGI IMG/M metagenome (GOLD analysis project Ga0187848, IMG submission 132424) | Peatland microbial communities from SPRUCE experiment site at the Marcell Experimental Forest, Minnesota, USA - June2016WEW_4_40 | ecosystem: Environmental > Terrestrial > Soil > Wetlands... | reverse complement strand
CAGGCTACCGGCCGGGAGAGGTCGTCGTGGGCTACTGGGGCTGGCAGGAGTATGCCGTCTCGGATGGTCAGGGCATTGTGCGGTTCGACACCTCGCTGGCCCCCATGTCCACCGCCCTGGGCGTCTTGGGGATGCCGGGCATGACCGCGTACTTCGGCCTGCTGGAGATCGGCAAACCGAAGGCGGGCGACACGGTGTTCGTCTCCGGCGCCGCCGGGGCCGTGGGGTCGCTGGTCGGCCAGATCGCCAAGATCAAAGGCTGTCGCGTAGTCGGCTCTGCCGGATCGCAGCAGAAGGTGGACTACCTCACCGGCGAGCTGGGCTTCGACGCGGCCTTCAAGTACAAGGACGTGAAGAACTACGCCGCCAAGCTCCAGGAGGTCTGTCCCCGGGGGATCGACGTGTACTTCGATAACGTGGGCGGGCCGCTGACCGACGCCGTTTTCACTCAGATCAACGTGGGCGCACGGATCGTCGTCTGCGGCCAGATCGACCAGTACAATGCCACCCGGCCGCCGCGTGGGCCACGGCTGCTGTGGCACCTGATCGTCAAGCAGGCCCGCGCGGAGGGGTTCCTAGTGTTCCAGTTTGCCGGCCGGTTTCGCGAGGGCCAGCAGCAGGTGGCCCATTGGATCAAGGAAGGCAAGGTGAAGTGCCAGGAGACTGTCGTAGATGGCCTGGAGCACGCCCCCGAGGCGTTCATCGGGTTGTTCCACGGTGAGAACGTCGGCAAGCAGTTGGTGCGGGTGTCAGCATAGCGGAGACCGTCGCGGTGTCGCCCGCGTGCAAGATCCGCGTGGTGCCCGATCCGCGCCGACGAGCAGCAGTTCGACCAGCTTACCCGGCTTGCATTTCTTGCCCAACAGGCTCTAATCATCCCGTCCCCTCGTTGCGGGTGGACCCGTCGTTTTCTCCGTTACCCCAGAAGAAGGAAGAGCATCATGGCCAAAGCCGCCGCTGCGAAGAAACCCCTGACCAAGTCCGAACTGATGGTCAACATTGCTGCCGCCGCCGACGTGTCGAAGAAGCAGGTGGCCGCCATGCTGGAGACCCTGGCCGCACTACGATAGCGGCTGGAAATGGTGTTGCCTGACGCTGGAAAGGACCCGGGAGCGACAGTATGTCTTGGAATCCAAAATATGCGCTGGTGCTCGCGGTGGTTGGGCTTTGGCCATTCTCGTCGGGTATCGCCGCCCCGCCGGAGGGTTTCGCGTCGCTGCTCAGCGACAAAGATCTCGATGGCTGGGTCGTTCGCCAACCGGATAACCACGACTGGAGCGTCGTGGACGGCGTGATCGACTGCGATCCCCATGGTCCGGCCAAGGGCGATCAGAACCTCTGGACCAAGAAGGAATATGGCGACTTCGAGCTGCTGGTGGACTGGCGGATCAAGGAAAGCCCCTATGTCAACCGCAACGCCCGGATCATTCTGCCGGACGGCAGCTACAAGAAGGACGATATCAAAGAGCTGCCGCCGCCGAGACGCGACGCCATGCTGGTTTCGCCGGAAGTGCGTGCGGATGGCCAAGTCACCTTCCACTTGCGGGCGCCCAAGGCCGACAAGGTCTCCGTGATCTGCGAAGCGGTCGGCACGCAGGCGATGGTCAAGGACGCAAACGGTGTCTGGAGCGTGACCGTGGGGCCGCCCCCTCCCGGCATCTACGATTGTCAGTTCGACGTGGACGGCCTGCGCATCACCGATCCGGCCAGCCCGAACGTCTTCGGCAACCGCCAAGGCTCCCGGGGATACGTCGAGGTGCCTGGGCCGCCGGGCCACCCCCGCCGCGACGAGTGTCGTGACGTGCCGCATGGCACGGTCACCATCCACCGGTACGCCTCGAAGCTGACGGGCGCCCGCCGCCGGGTCCATGTGTACGCGCCGCCGGGCTACCCGCAGCAAACCTCCAAGCAGTATCCGGTGCTGTACCTGCTGCACGGCTCGGGCGACGACGACTCGCACGGGACGCTGCTCGGCCGGGCCAATGTGATCGCCGACAACTTGTTGGCCGATGGGCGGGCCGTGCCGATGCTCATCGTCATGCCCGATGGCCATGTCGCCGACCGCTCCCATGAGCGGGAGAAGGGCAGCCGGAATCGCGGGCGGGAACTTTTCGAGAAGGACCTGCTGGAGAGCGTGTTGCCGTTGGTCGAGGCGAATTACCGCGTCCTGACCGATCCGCAGCACCGGGGGATTGTCGGACTGTCGATCGGCGGCGGACAGTCGATCGGCGTCGGGCTTGGGCATCTCGATCAGTTCGCCTGGGTCGGGGCGTTCAGTGCCGCCGTGTCGGGCAATGATCCGGCTCTCGCCGCACTCCGCAACGACCCCGCCGCGGCCAATCAGAAGCTGAAGCTCCTCTGGATTGCCGTCGGCAAGGATGACTTTCTGCTCGCGCGGAACCGGGACTTCGTGAAGGCACTCGACGAGCTGAAGATCCGCCACACCTCCCAGGAAACGGCAGGAACGCACGCTTGGGGCGTTTGGCGCGGTTATCTCGCGGAGTTCCTGCCGCTCCTCTTCCGCCAAAACCTTTGGTCGCGTTTGATGATCTCCATCGAGAGCCTGTGAGCACTGAGCCGTGAACCGGGTCCCAGACTGGAAAAGCCGGCCGATCCGGCATGGGGGCGGGAGAGATTGACAACGCCACGAACCGCAATGAGAATCATATTCCATCAGGCGACCGGTGGCGGGTTCCGGTAGCCACGACAAGGCCAAGCACCTCGTGAACGGTTACCGGTGGAAGGGGAGCCAATGCACATCCTCACAAGGCACGGCAGACTGTGGGTGGTTTTGGGATGGTTGTCCTTCATGGTCGGGCTCGGCGCCGGCTGGCTGAGGGCGGCCGGCGAGCAGCGCGCCGCGTCCGCGGCCTCGCCGGCGGCGCCGGCCGCGCGGCGGCCGCTGGCGATCCTCGACGGCAGCAGCCCGTGGCGGGTGCTGTATTCACTGGACGCCCCCTGGGTGGCGACGTCCCAGGGCACTGCCGAGAAGAAAGTCGCGGGGCCGCCCACGAACGGCTCGAAGGCACCCCTGCGGTACATGCCGCTTTACCCGCCCAAGGGCTGGCAATCGCCGGATTTCGACGATTCCGGCTGGTGCCGCCAGCAGTTCCTGGCCAGGTACTACAACGGCGAGAGCGACGTCCGGGCGGGAGGCGGCGGCGGCAATCCGAGCCTCTGCCAGATCAGCCTCCGCGGCAAGTTCACCGTCACCGACCCCCAGGCCGTCAAGGGCCTGAAGCTGACGCTGCTCTACCGCGGCGGTGTCGCAGTGTACCTGAACGGGGCCGAGCTCTTGCGCGACCATCTGCCGCCGGGCCCCATCGCCGCCGGCGCGGCGGCCGAGGCATATCCCGACAAGGCCAGCCTGAAGGCGCCCGGCCGTCCGTGGCATTGGTATAACGACAGCAAGGAGATTCAATCGCAGGGCATTTACGAGCTGCGCGTGCGGCGTGTGGAAGACGCGGCTGTTCCGGCCCGCCTGCTCCGCAAGGGCGTCAACGTGATTGCCGTCGAGATCCACGCCGCGCCGTATCCGGAGTTCTTCGCCAAGGCCAAGGCGTCGATCGACTGGGGATCGGCCGGATTGTGCGAGCTCCGCCTGCGAGGCGACGGTCCCGAGGGGCTGGCGGCCAACGTGGTCCGTCCGCGAGGATTGCAAGTCTGGAACGTCAACCTGCTGGAGGAGGTGGGCGAGAGCGACTGGCCCGACCCGCACGAAAGAAGGCTGCAGCCGATCCGGCTGAGCGGAGTTCGCAACGGCACGTTCAGCGGCCGGGTAATGCTCAGCAGCGACGAGCCCATTACGAATCTCAAAGCCAGCGTGTCGCCGCTGGTCTCCGCCGACGGCAAGCGGCTGCCCGCCGCGGCGCTCCGCGTCAGATACGGCGCTTTCTGGGGCATCGGAGACAGCGCCCCGCGCGACGACGCGCTGCTGGAGGCTGCGCCCGCGGTGGCCGCGGTCCGCCGCGTGCCCGACCTGGAAAGACGACTCGATCCCAAACAGAGGGCGGCCGGCGGCCTGCCGGCCGCGCTTGTGCCGGGGGCATTCCAGTCCGTGGCCGTGACGGCGACCATCCCCAAGGACGCCGCGGCCGCAAGTTACGCCGCTACGCTGACCGTCTCGGCCGACGGCCTGGAAAAGCCCGTCGCCGTCCCCGTCGAAGTGCAGGTCCTTGACTGGACGCTGCCCGACCCCCACGACTTCTCCTACTGGTGCGGCCTGATCCAGTCGCCCGAAAGCGTCGCCTATGGCTGCGAAGTGCCGCTGTGGTCCCAGAGGCACTGGGAGCTGATCGGCAAGAGCTTGTCGTGGATCGGGCAGCTCGGCGGCAAGGTGCTGTGGCTGAACCTGCTGGCGCAGACCGAATACGGCAATGCGGAGTCGATGGTGGTGTGGGTCAAGGGCCCCGACGGCAGGTACACCCACGACTTCTCCCGCGTCCGCCGGTACGTCGAGCTGGCGGTGCAACACATGGGCAAGCCGACCTTTGTCGTGTGCGGCGTCTGGGCGACGGCCTACCAGCAGGACTGGGCGTGGTGGAAGAAGACCCACCCCTTGCTCACGGTGCGCGATCCGCAGACGGGCAAGCTGGAGTACGCCGACGGCCCCTATCCCGACAGCCCCGAGGCCGTGGAGTTCTGGAAGCCCGTGCTGTTGGGCATCCGGGACATCCTGAAAGAGCATGGGCTGGACGAGCGGATGGTCATCGGCAACGCGTCCGAGGCCGTGCCCAACAAGGCCGTCACGGGCAATATCCGGCAGATCCTGCCCGACGTGGGCTGGGAGGCCCACCGCCATCCTCCCACTGGCGGCGAGTGGCAGGAGTACGAAGGCGGCAAGGTGCCGGTGATGTACACCACCAACATCTGGGGTGCGTGGGATTGCGAGGATCCCGCCGTCAACCGCCCCTGCGGCTGGAAGTACAACTACCCCGTGCCCGGCGGTGTGCGCTGCTGGCTGAACCGCGATCTGCACGACGGCCACGGCAGCGTCCGCTTCCGCTGGATGGCGGAACAGTCCCTGCTGGCCGGTCGGCCGGGCAACGGCCAGATCGGCGCCGATTTCTGGGCCCCCAAGGCCCCGGGCGAGGAGGTCTCGTGCCGGTCGATCAACTGCCGCTACCCGCGCACCGCCGATGCCGGCGCGGGCGCCAGGGGCTGCACGATGACGCTCTTGCTCTATCCTACTGCCGACGGCGCGGCGGCCACGCTGCGTTACGAGGCCGTGCGGGAGAACATCCAGGAGTGCGAAGCCCGCATCTTCCTGGAAAAGCTGCTCACCAGCCGGCCTTGTCCGCTGCCTGCCGGGCTGGCCAAGAGGTGCCAGGACGTGCTGGACGCCAGAACCCGCTGGCACCGGATCCTTTCGTGTTTTTCCTGCGCCGATCCCCGCTACTTCCAGGACGTGTCCGCGTTGTGGGCGTATTCCGGTTGGGAGGAGCGCTCCGCGGAGCTTTACCGTTGCGCCGCCGCGGCCTTCGCGAGCCGGGAGCATCTGGCACGAGCCAGCGGCCGTGGCCCCAAGAACTGATGCCGGCGGCATCGTCCTGCCAGCTTTGAGTCATTGCCCCTGTCAGCAATCATCTACCCGCGATTCCTGTCTCGCGCCGACCTACTCCAGCAGCAACGCCGTGCCCCAGCGATCCGGGTTGGTCGTCACGCCGGACTTCTTGGGGCTGGGCCAGTAGACTTCGCGGTTGGTTTGTTTGCCCTGGATTAACAGGTTGAGGTTCAGCCCGAGCCGGCCGCCGACCTCGGGATGATAGTTCTCGATCAATGCGGCCGGGAGCAGGAACTCCATGACGTATCCGTCGGCGGTGTGCGCGGCGACGCCCCGGACGGGAATATCGTAGCGCGTGGCGGGAATCTCGTTTTGCATCTTCCACCGGCCCAGGTAAACGCGATGCGCATCCGGCAGCGGGACGAGCCAGAAATGGTGGTCGCCTGCGGACGCTGCACGCGGCTGCTTGTTGTCGACCGAGTCAACGAACAGTTCCAGCGCATCCCCGGCCCAGAAGCTCGTGGGGTCTTTCACCAGCAGCTTGGAGTCGTGTACCACGACCGCGCCGTAGATGCCTTCCTTGGCCCAGGCCAGGTGGACCGCGGCGCCGGACTCCCCCGCGGTGGAACCGAGCATCCAGGCGGCCAGTTGCGTCTCCGGCCCCCAATCGTTCAGCCGGCCGTCGATCTTGATGTTCTTGGCCCGGTGGATGGCGTACTGGTTGGGAATCAGCGGACGCATGACCTTCTTGCCCGCGCCGAAGTCCAGCTCGATTTGAGCCGTCTCTTGCGGTTTCCAGTCGGCACTCCACTCGAACGGGCAGACGATGGGCCGAACTTCCTGCGGTCTGAGTTCCGCGATCGGGATCCGGGGTGCAAGGGCCTTCCATGACCCCGGCACGTGTACCCGCAGCACGCCGCTGATCGCCTTGCCCGAGTGGTTGCCAACCTCGACGGTCACTTGCGTCTTGCCCGGCCGGCCTTTCATCGGGCTGACCTGGACCGTCAACGGAGAGCGGACGAAGACCTTCAAGGTCATCCGCTTCACTTCTTGGCCCTCGGAAACGACGATCTTCACGTCCTCGAGGCCCAGCGCCGCGGCGAAGGCGATCGTGAAGGGAATTTCGACGTCCCTGGCCTCGCCCGGCGCGACGCCGGCCGCCACTTCGGGTTTCTCGGCCTCCCAGCCTTTCGGCAGCTCGAGCCGGGTGCGGCAGGCGATCGGCTCGCCGCGGTTGTTGGTGACACGCACGACCGGCCGGACGCCGTCGCCGGCGCTGGCCGGGACCAGGTGTGGCGTGTCGAGGCTGTAGGCGGTCTGCCGGTACCAGGCGTCGCCGGTGCCCAGGCCCACAGCGTAGACCGGCGCCATCGTCAGGCGGACGGCCCTGCCCTCGATCGGGTTGCCCAGGTAATCCCGCAGTTGCCCGGCCTGGAAGCGGACGGTGGGGCCGTTGTCGCCGTGGATCGTCCACAGCGAGGCCACGAGCTTGCCGCCGTCGCGGAAGACGTAGCCGCAGGTGTTCTCGCCGGCATCCAGGTCGCCGACGTAGCTTGGATTGGGCAGGACGCTGGCGAGCCCCGCCATCGCGCACAGCGCGAGCTTCGGCTCGCCGTTGGCGGCCAGCAGCCCGCAGCCGTCGAAGAACTGCTTGGGATTGGGGGCGTCGAAATTATAGAACCAGAACGCCTTGTCGGTGCCGGCGGCCATGGCCAGCATCCATTCGCGCGGCAGGTACACCGCCTGCTGGTAGGGCGAGACGACGGGCCCGGCCAGCGTGTCCCAGCCGAACTCCGTGAGCCAGGACTCGCGCTTCTTCCCGTCCGCTTGCGCGGCGCGCTTCACGGCCCGCAGGTCGTCGAACAGCAGGCCCGGCACCTTGCCTTCGTAACCCATGTTGAAGTTGCACGTGTTCTCCTCGGGGGCGTCGGTCCCGCAGTACTGGTGTACGTTGACGACGCCGATCCGCTCGAAGTCGCCGCTTTGGATGCAGCGCGAGAGGCGGTCGGGCCGGATGCTGGCCCGGCCGTTCTCGACCGCGACAAGCTCCCCGCCGCCCAGCAGGTCCAGGACGTTGGCGAACTGCCGGTGATACGCGCGGTAGTTGGCCCAGTCGATCAGGTCCTCGGCCCTGGCGTTGTCGGCCGGCAGGTCGTATTCGTTGCTGAGCTCCCACCGCGTGATCTGCGGGAAGGCGAGGATGACGCTGCTGATCTCCCGCATCCAGTTGCGGTCCGGCCCGATCCGCCCGACGACTTTGCCGTTGACGACCTCGGGATGCTTGATCGACTGCTGGAGCACCGGCAGGCACTCCGCGCCCGCGTCCAAGTACGCCTGGACCATCTTGGGATAGTACGGCCAGCCGGCGTAGCTGTTGTCCTTGCCCTTGGCCCGCAGCAGCCAGTCGAAGCTGAAAGCGTACTCGCGGAACCAGACGATTCCCGCGTTGCGGAAGGGAACGAGGACCACCCTCTCGCCGCTGTGGACGTTCAGGCCGTAAGGCGAGGCCAGCTTCTGCTGCTCGGTCAGCTCCCTGGGCACGGGCAGGCGGGCGAGGGTCATCTTCTCGGCCCGCTGAGTGCCGTCGGACAAGATCAACCGGGCGTCGAGCGTATAGAGTCCGAACCGCCCGGCCTTCAGCGGCGCGCTGAGGCTGGTCGAGCTCTCCACGGCGATCGGCCGCTCGAACTGGTCGACCACTTCCCCTGCGGCGCCGGCAAGCCGGCAGGTCAGCTTGCCGCTCAGGGCGGCGGGCTTCCAGTTCCGCAGGCGGATCCTCACTTCCGGCTCGGTGCGCGTGAAAACGTTGGACGGTTGCCCGCTGGCCATGTCCACGGTAACCAGCGGCGTCGGCGGGCAGCGCTTCAATGCCTTGCCCGGATTGGCCGGGCTGGGCTCGGGCGTCCAGGTCGCCAGCACGCCGGTCTTGGGATCAACGTCGGTGATGTCCGTCTCCACCTGGATGTCGGCGATCCGGATCGGGATGCTGATCTTCACGCCTTTGGCTTCCCAGTTGTGTGTCGTGATGCCGGCGATGCGCAGCGGCCGCACCCAGTCGGCCGGCACCTTGAACGTCGCCGTCTCCCACTTGCCCGACGGATTGGTGTGCACGTCCCAGGCCAGGTATCCGCCTTTGACCTGATCGCGGCCCCAGCCGTCGGAAAAGCCCACCTTGAGGGCATAGCGGCCGTCGTGGATCATGTAGCGGAGCGTTATGGTCTTGGGATTGCCGGGGATCCACAGCGGCGCAGGGGGATCGACGGAAAAAGCCTCAAAACCATTGCCGGAGAAGGCCGCCTCCATCTTGAGGCTGCCGGCCGTCTTCCCGTCCGCCGCCGGTTCGCTGACCAGCGAAGACTGTCCCGTGGCGCTGTTCCACTGGCTGGGCACCCAGGCGCTCTGTTGGAAATCCTCGACCACCTTGTTTACGGTCTGCCCATACGCCGAGGACAAAAGAATCGCCGCCGCCGCCAGAATCGCCAGCCGGCGGGCCATGCCACGGCCCCGTGGGGCCACGATTTGCATGCGCTCCATCTCAATGTTCCTTGTGTGCTGATTTCCGTTCCGATCCGCGAGGTCCTTACCTTGGTCCCGGCCACGGGGACCCCACAACGGTGTCACCGCGAAGTCAAGTTTCGTTGCGGCTCGTGGCCTTGTCAATTGCCCCCAAGGATTTCGGAGGGGGCCGAGCACGAAGGCCGGCGTCCGGCACTCTCGGAAGAGCGGGTGCCCCGGCCGGGCCGAATACCGGTTGCCCCGGAAACGGCCGTGAAATCGTCCGCCAGAGAATCTTGCCGCACAGCCGGCAGCGCGGCTCTTGACACGCGCCGCCAACGGGCCCAGAATAGAGCGGTCTCCGCGATCGGCTCGGGCGGCCTGAACACAGGCGCCCGCGTGGCCCAGGAACCCGGCTTTGCAGTTGTCCCGTCCCGAGCCGCACTGCTCTGGCCTTCCGGCGGAGTCGCGCCGTGAATGAAGATACTCCCGCACGTGACGTGCTGTTGCGAGCCGAGCACCTCCGCAAGGTCTATCCGGACGGCCTGATCCGCGCCATCGACGACGTCTCGCTGGATATTCGTCGCGGGGAATACCTGGCCGTGATGGGGCGGAGCGGCAGCGGCAAGTCGACGCTGCTGAACATCCTCGGCGCGCTGGATCGCCCCACGAGCGGCGAAGTGTACTTCGACGGACAAGCGGTGGGGGCAATGCCCAGGCTCGACCACTATCGGGCCTACAAGGTGGGCTTTGTATTCCAATCTTTCTATCTGCTGCCCATGCTCACCGCCTTGGAAAACGTGCAAATGCCCATGCTCATGACGCATCGCCCGCAGTCTGCCCGCGCGGAAAGGGCCCGGCAACTGCTGGAGCGGGTGGGGTTGGCCGGCCGCATCCGCCATCTGCCCAAGAACCTTTCCGTGGGCGAGCGGCAGCGTGTCGCCGTTGCCCGGGCCCTGGCCAACGATCCGGCCGTGATTCTGGCCGACGAGCCTACGGGAAACCTGGACACCGCCACCGCCGCCGGCATCGTCGAGCTGTTCGACCAACTGCACCGCGACGGCGACGTTACGATCGTCATGGTGACGCACGACCCCGAGATCGCCCACCACCTGCCGCGGGTAGTCCGCATGCAAGACGGCCGAATCGTCGCCGACGCCGGTTGACCGCGGCCCGCGGCTGGACTGATGAAAAGGCGTAATTGATTCGCGGGATGCGGTGGAACGGGGTTGGCGGTCGTGTTTCGCTTTTTCTCTAGCCCAGGCATTTATGCCTCGTTGTTACACACAAGTTTTAACTGGTATTGGCGAATTGGGAGCATTGGGGCATCATGGTAGACAGGTGAATGGACGCAGGGAGGCGAAACGAGTCAAGGAGGACAAAGCATGCTTGCCT
>Ga0187848_10004045_pt1 | contig 10402 bp, 7 predicted proteins | sample June2016WEW_4_40_FD_132424 | JGI IMG/M metagenome (GOLD analysis project Ga0187848, IMG submission 132424) | Peatland microbial communities from SPRUCE experiment site at the Marcell Experimental Forest, Minnesota, USA - June2016WEW_4_40 | ecosystem: Environmental > Terrestrial > Soil > Wetlands... | reverse complement strand
GGCCGGAACGCTGCATGGCCACCATGATCGTTCCGAACCCCCGGTTAGAGAAGTAGTTGACGTAGCCCAGCACCGCGTCGTTGACCAACAGTGGCAACTGTGAAACCGTGGCCGCCACCTGGTCGAGCACGCGGCCCTTGATCTTAGGGTCCACCGGGAAGGTCATCTGCAGAATGTCTTCGAGCGGCGCTTTGTCGAAGCGGCCCTCTTCGCTGGTGTCGGAAGCGCCCAGACCGGACAAGTCGAAACTGTGAATGGCATCCACCATCTGGTCCATCCGCCGGTCGTACGCCTGGCGGTCAGTCGGGTTCAGATCGGAGGCGTCGAACATGGTGTCGATCGCTAGGTCGAATTCCCGACGCGCGGTGCCGAGGTCCCCCGTGGCATAGGCCTGCTTGCCCGTTGCGAAATGGCGCTCCGCTGCTTCGACCAGTTCGTCGCCGCGCGTGTGGCGGGGCACCTGCGGATCGGCAAGCAGGAAGCCGGGCACATCCTTGATCTGGATATTGGTTTCGACCAGCGGCGGCTGGTCCAGGTCAAGGTTGATTGGCCCGGAGTGGGCGTGCGGCGGTAGAAAGGCGTTTTGGAATCCGGTGTGCTGGTTAGTAGCGCAACCGGCGATGACGGAAGCCCCGGCGAGCACGATCATGGAAGCGAGAGTCTGAGTTCGCGCGTTCATTCACACACTCAGCGACAGATTCAAAAGCACTTACCTTAACCGCGCCCAGAAAGGGACGATCAAACATTACAACACTATGAGTGTGTAATGCAACTGGCGTAAGGTAAGTCCCGGACTACTGTGTCTCGGCAATACTTGCCGTTGTGTACCGGCAACACCTGCACTGTGTCGTTATTCCTCCTCTTCCTCGTCTCCCGTCTTGGCGGCTTTGGCCGCTGCAACAATCTTATCGGCCTGCAACTGGGGCACGTAATCGTAGTGATCGAACTCCATCGAGAAAGATGCCCGGCCCTGCGTCATGGCGGTCAGATCGCTTTGATAGCTCAGCATTTCGGCCATCGGTACCTGGGCGCGGATGATCTGCGTGCTGCCTTTGGTTTCGTTGCCCGAGATGCGGCCGCGGCGGCTGTTCAAATCGCCCATCAAATCGCCCGCGTACTCTCCGGGCGCCTGGATTTCCACGGTCATGATCGGTTCCAGCAGCGCGGGCTTGGCTTCCTGCATGGCGGCCTTAAAGGCCTTGCGGGCCGCCAATTTGAACGCCAGTTCCGAGGAATCGACGTCGTGGTAGGAGCCGTCGTAGACGGTGACCTTGAAGTCGACCATGGGATAGCCGGCCAGGAATCCGTGTTCGGCGGCCTCTACAATCCCCTTTTCCACGGCGGGGATGAAATTGCGGGGGATGGCGCCGCCGAAGATTTCGTTGACGAACTCGAACTTGGCGCCGCGCGGCAGTGGGTCCATCTTGATCCAGCAATCGCCGAATTGGCCATGCCCGCCGGTCTGCTTCTTGTGGCGGCCCTGCACGTCGGCATGGCCGCGAATGGTCTCGCGGTAGGGAATCTTGGGCGCCTTGAGGGTAACGTCCACGCTGTAACGTTTTTTCAGCCGGCTGACCACGATTTCGACGTGCTGCTGGCCGGCGCCGGCGAGCAGGAACTCGCGGGTTTGCGGGTCGCGGTAAAAGCGCAGCGACTGGTCCTCTTCGAGGATGCGGTGAACGGCGTTGCCCATGCGGTTTTCGTCGTTACGCGACTTGGCTTCGATGGCGAAAGCGATGGAAGGCTCGGGCAGCTTCACGGGCGGGTAGGTGACGGTGAAGCCCTTCTCCGCCAGGGTGTCGCCGGTGAGCGTGTCCTTTAGCTTTGCCACCGCGCCCAGATCGCCGGCGCGCAACTCGGTCACCGGCTGCAGGATCTTTCCCTGCGGGCTGCCGAGGTGCGCCAGCCGCTCAGCCGAGCTGCGCGTGAGGTTCTGCAGGGCAGCGTCGTTTTTCACCACGCCGGTGATGACCTTGAAATAGCTGATGCGCCCGGCGAAAGGATCGGCCGTGGTCTTGAAGACGAACAGGGAGCTGGGGCCGGTCTCGACAATCTTCTGCGTGGATTCCTCGCCGCCGGCCACGCTCGCGAAGCCCTCGCGCTCGGTGGGGGCGGGCAGGTTTTCCACGATGAAGTTGAGAATCAGGTCGCTGCCGGTATTGTGCAGGGCGCCGGCGCAGAGCACCGGGAAGATGCGCATCTCGCGGATGGCTTGCTTGAGGCCGGCGTCGATTTGATCTGGCGCCAGCGTGCCCTTGTCGAAGAATTCTTCCATGAGGGCGTCATTGCCCTCGGCCACCATTTCGATCAGCGCGTCGTGAGCGGCCTTGGCCGAGCCGGCAAGCTCGGAGGGAATTTCGCCCTCTTTGCCTTTGCCATCGCCGCCGGCGGTGTACGTGTACGCTTTCATACGGACGAGATCGACCACGCCGGAGAAATCGCGTTCCGCGCCGATGGGGATCTGAATGGGCACGGCAAAGCGGCCGAAAGCTTCCTGCACGCTTTCCAGGGCGCGCCCAAAGTCGGCGCGCTCGCGGTCCAGCTTGTTGACGACGATGGCACGGGGGAGCTTGAAATGGTTGGCGAAGTCCCAAACCTTCTCGGTCTGCACTTCGACGCCAGAGACGCCATCGACCAGCACCAGGGCCGAATCCGCCGCTACCAGGGAAGCGCGCGTGTCGTTAATAAAGATGTTGTAGCCCGGCGTATCCAGGATATTGATCTTGGTTTTCTTCCATTCCGCCACGGCGATGGCTGTCGAGATAGTGATTTTGCGGGAGATTTCCTCGTCGTCAAAATCGGTGATGGTATTGCCTTCATCCACGCGCAGCAACCGGTTGGCCGCGCCCGCGGTGAACAACAACCCGGCGGTGAGCGACGTCTTGCCGGAATCGCCGTGGCCCACCAATCCGACGTTCCGTATGTCCTTGCTTTCGTAAACCTTCACGCTTGGCTCCCTGTTGGCAAAACGGAATAGTAACACGGGTCCTTGGCGGCCGGCGCGGATGAAGGGGAGAGGAGCGCTGGCCGGCAGGAGATAACCAGTTCCGTGGCCGGCGACCGCTCCCTTACTTTACAGTTGCGGCACTCAAAACGGGCAGTCTCTCGGTCGTCGGACTCGGCTCCGGCGCGAGAGGTCGTTGGTCTCCGCCAGAGCGCTCAGCGGTAGCGGTACAGGGTAACGTGCTGGATGCCGACGTAGCCGTCCGCCGGGATGCGATCGACCGGGTGCGTCCGCAAGGACAGATTCCCACCCTGCCCGGTTTCATCGCCGGCGAGCTGGCGGCTGGGAATCCAACGGCCGTTCACGAACGTACCTTCTTCCACCGTGCCGATTCCGGCATGCTCCGGCCCCGGCGCGTTGGGAGAAAAAGTGACGCTCACGCTGCCGCCCGCGGCATAGTATTCGTCGGGCCCCGCCGCAATGAAGATTGCCGCCGAGAAGCCCTGCTGTTGCGGCGCCGAGGGCCGTGGCCTCAAGCGCGCGACCTCCAGCGTGTAATTTCCCAACTGGATCTTTTGCGGCGGGTCGTCCGGGCGCAGCAGGACGGCGGACATCGTGCCGTTGCCCTGGTGTCTCGCAATCAGGGGCGCCAATTGCGCGATGATCTCGTAACCGCTGACCATTTCCGGATCGGGAGTCTCGGCCCTTTCGACCCCCATCAGCGAGATACCGATGGCATCATGACGTCCGAAGGCGTAAAGCACCCTGGCTTCCATCTGATATCGCGTCTCGGGTATGAACAGCGGATTCCCGGATTGGGTGTACTTGGCGCAAAACGCCACGAAGTCCGGCTGGCTGTAGATGTCGGGCGAGAGGATATCGATTCGCGGCGCTCCGGCCTTCCAGACGTCCATTACGAGGTCCCAAGGACGCCCGCCGCTCGGCGTAAATCCCTTCCCAACGGCGTACAACGCCGCGTTGGCGAACATCGGCAGCGGGTATTCGGCTTTGCCCGCTTGGGCCACCCGGTCGAGGTAGCGCGCATACTGCCAGGCCATGAAGATTCCCTCCGTCGCGGCGCCCTCGCCGAACACCTCTTCCCAGCTCCCGGAGGTTTTGAAACCGGCCGCCTCCCACGCCTGGCGAAACTCCGGAATCAGGGTATCCTTGTGCTGCTGGAGATAATCCATCAACTCCTTGGGCACCGGACCGGCGTAAGCTTTGTCGGCCAAGGGCGAATGGTCGCGGGAATCGGTATGCATTCCCACTTCGTTCTCCACCTGGACCATGACGACCGTGTGCGCGCGGCCGTCCACTTCCTTGACATGGCGCATCAGGGCCGCAAAGGCGCGCGCATCCGCGTCGCGGTTGGCATCGCTGAAGGGGCTGAGCAGTTCGATGCTCTGCCCGCCGGCGCTCCAGGCGCGCGGGAACCGTTCGTAGTCCTTCTTCAGCCAGTCGGGCGCGTAGCTGGACAGACTGTTCTTCCAGCTTCCGAACCAGAGAAGCACCAGACGCAGGTTGTGAACCCGCGCACCCTGGATCACCCCGTCCAGCACGCTGAAGTCGAACTTTCCTTCCTGTGGTTCGATCTGGTTCCACGAAACGCCCGCCAGGACGGTGTTGACCTTTGCCGCCACCAGCCTCGGCCATACCATCTTCATGTACTCGACGCTGGTGGCGGTGCTGTTGCTCAATTCGCCCGCCAGCGCCAGGAACGGCTTGCCGTCGACGATCAGTTGCGTGGCCGTACCCTGCTTTCGCAGGTGAGGGATGTCCGCCGCGGAGGTGGTTGCAACCGGCCTGCTTTGGCCCCAACCCGCAGCGAGGGCGAGAAAGCACAGGAGTGCCGGGTAAATCGAAGTTCGCAGTCTCATAATTACCTCCCCATTTCGCAAAGATGGGTATCCTTGGCTCAGGGAGCTACACTCCTACTCCGATTGGCCCGCGGCCCCACCCGCTCGTTGCAGTACGGGCAAATCTTGTCTTTGTTGGTAATGAACGCCCGGCAGTGCGGGCACATCCGGCGCGAATCCATAACAGCCTATGATACAACCCGTGCACCGGACCCCCTGTGGGCCGTGGGGCAGGATGATATCCTGCGCGCCGATTGTTCAATCGGCGCAGCCGGGCGGCAGGCGCTTTCGCCCGACAAAGCGGGCGCAAGCCCGGCGTGCCTTCGTACCCGATAGTAGGGGCCGGGCATGCCCGGCCCGCTCGCCGAATCTTCACCAGGTTCCTGGATCACGGATACAGAAGCGTCCCGGCATCCGATCCGGATATCACGACTTCTCCCGCCACCTTGCCGACCAATGGCGGGTTGAAAGGATCGTCAGGACGCCAGTGGTACCTCGTTCCATCGAACCGGAGCTCGGCCTCATACACACGGTGAGGGATAACAGTGTCGTCCTGGACTACAGCGTCACCACGGACCCAAGCGCTTATATTGCGCCAGCCATGCGAAGTGCTCGCTAATACGCGGATTGGAGTCCGGGTGGCTGGTATCCACCCAATGACTCTGTAGGAAGCATCCTTGCGGGCCAATATGAACGTGGTGCAGCCGCCGGTCCCGCACCAGTCCCGTCCGCTGACGTGCACGATGACTTCCGGTTTCCCATCGCCGTTAAGGTCAACGAAGGCCGCTGAGTATCGGGTCGTTGGGTCATCGCCCCCAGGAAAGGTTCGCAGGTAGCCCCGAAGAAACGTCTTCAGGGAATCCTGCGCTGTCGAAGGCGAGCCTGCCGGCTTCTGCTGTGCTTGGGCAGGACAAGCTGCCACCAGGAACGCCAGACAGGCCATCGAGGCCGGCACAGCAGTGAAACGAAATCCGCGAGCCCGCTCACGCATAACACAAGGCTTCTAATCGGCCCTTACTCCTGTTCGCAGCTCCACGCTCAACCCCGCCGCGCGATAGGCTTCGAGCAGCGCGCCCAGATGCGGCGGGTGTTGCGGCGGGGCGAGCCGGTTCCCCGCCTCCATCTCCACCAGGATGCGGAAGCGCTCCAGCAGCATGCGGCTTGCGAACACGCCGCCCGAGTATGCCATCTCCACGACCTCGGTCGGCCTCCAAAGCTGTGCGCGCACGGCGGCGGCGAGTTGGGCCAGTTCCTGCGCCGCCTGGTTCACGATGTGCAGCGCTACGGCATCGGCCTCGCTGGCCGCACGGTCCACCAGCGGCGCCAGCGCCGCCACGCGGGAGCGCTCCCATTCCGGCGTGTAGAAACGGTGCAGCAGTTGGTCGGCGCTGGCCGAGCCAGTGGCCTCGAGTAGCGCCGCGCGCAGCGCCGTTTCCGGGCCCCAGCCTTCCTCCATCCGTAAGGCAGCCCGCGCCGCCTGGCGGACCATGTCGAATGCGCCGCCCTCGTCGCCAAATACGTACCCCCAGCCGCCCGCTCTTGCCGTGCGTCCCTGCCTGTTGCGCCCCAGCGCCATCGAGCCTGTCCCGGCGATGACCACGATTCCCAGCCCGCTGCCGGTTGCGCCTACTAGCGCAACTGCCGCATCCGTCGTCACGACCAGCCGCGCCGCGCGGACAGTCCCCGAGAGAATCGCCCGCTTGTCTTCCGGCCCGCCGCTCATGCCGAAGCACGCCGATTCGAATTCCAGAGCCGCGGCATCGAGGCCCGCTTCCCCGGCGGCCTGACCGACGCTTTCGCGCACGGCGCGCTCCAGCTTCGCGCGCCCTTCCCCGCCAGCGGCATGGTTGCCCGGTCCGGCCCCGCCCTCGCCCAGTACGCGGCCCGTCTCATCGCCGATCGCCGCTGTGGTCCCGGATTGCCCGCCATCCACGCCCAAAAACAGTTTCATGGCAGTCGATAGAGCCGGCCGCCGGCGGCCGCGCCCACTTCTTGCACGCCCCACAAGTCGCGATTGCGCCGCAGGTCATCCGCCCATGCTTCATCCTGGAAGCAGAGAACGTAGTCGATACCACGCCGTTTCAGTTCTTCCGCCGCCGCCCGCCGAAACCCGAGATAGGGCGCGCCATCGCTCGCCACCGGCTGACCGGCAAGCCGCTGCCACGACGCATCGCCGGTCCCGCCCTCCAGCTCCAGCCGGATGCCGTACTGGTCCGCGGGACCCTCCAGCACCACTTCGTCGGCCTCCCGAATACCGCCGAAGTCCACCTCCACAAACATCCCGGGACGATTGGCTTCGCCGCTGCGCCAGAAAGTAACCGGGGCATTGTCGAAGGCGTCTTGAATGCTCCACGGGTACGGGTGCGCCGTCAGCCGCCAGCTCGCCTCCCGCGGCAGCTCGTGGCCGCCCAAGAAAATGCGCAGCTCGTTGATGCTCCAGACGTCGGTTCCGCTCGCCGTTTGGTTAACGCGAATCGCCCGCAGCGGCCGCGCAGGAAACGTGAAGCGCAGCCGCCCGTTGGGCTGGTCCGTGCCGATTGCGGCACTCTGAAAGATACGCGCCGCCACTTGATTCGCCGCCGACTCATAGTCCACCAAGATGCGCCGTGAAGTGTACGCATCGGGAATCGCTTTGAAAGTGAGCACGGCCGACCCCGGCGGCGCAACTCTTTCTATCAGTTCAACTGCCGGATACAAAGCCAAGTGCATCTTGTAATAGCGCTCCGGATCGCGCAGGCGGAACGCATCCCGCCACGGCGTCAGCGTCAATTGCCAGGAGCCGGGCGGCACAAGTTTTGTGACCATCGGCGGCCAGCAGAGCACGGCGTGCAACAGCACCACCGCCAACGCCATTCCCGGCAAAGTTGTCAGCGCCATCGCCATCGCCAGCGCCACGAACGGCATGGGCGGAATCAGGAATCGAGCCCCGATGTTGCTGAAGTAGTTGGCGCCAAACACGAAAGCCGCCAACCACAATTGCCGCCCCAACGGCTTGCGCAGCGCCGCCAGGCCGAGCGGCGCCAGAAGAAATACCGGCCCCAGCACACCGCCCAGGGTGCCGCGAACGGTTGCCGCCAGCGGTATCTGCCAGCGGCTGGCGAGATCGTATATCCGGAAGTAATTCTTATAATCTTCTTCAAAATCAATGGTTACGTACGGATTCGGAAAGTAGCCGTTAAAGAACGGAGCCAGCGGATTGTGCATCCACATCCAGTTCTTGACCATCCACGGCACCACCAGCAGAAACGCGAACGCGGCCACTACGGCCACCGCGCGCGCCTGCCTGCGCTTCCAGGCGACAAACCCAATCGCGTATGCCACACCCACCCACCCCGTGTACTTCAGCGCGTATCCAAAGCCGGCCAGTATCCCGATCGCCGGCAACAGGCGCGCGGTTCCCTTCTCCGCCCAACGCTCCAGCAGGCAGAACAGCGTGAACGCGACGCCGGCGAGGGCGACATCGTTATACGCGCTCGAGGCGTCCACGCCCACCATCGGGCTCAACCCGACCAGCGCGGCGCCGCAGACTCCCACCCAGGCCATACCATGGCGCACGCCCCAAATACCCATCTGCCAGACCAGCGCCACCAGAAAAGCCAGGTGAACCAGGGCTGCGGCCGAGTGCTTGCCAAAGGCGAAAGCGAACAGGAACAGCATCTCCATGCCCTGCGACAGGCTGGCGTAGAGGTTCCAAGTGATGGTGTGAAACCCGTGCTCGCGCAGATAACGGGCCGTCAGGCCGAGGTGGTATGTGGAGCCATCGGGGCTGACTTCCGGAGCAAGAGCCCTCAAAAAGTAGATGTAAAAATAGGCGATAAATATGACGAATAATAGAATGTCGATAGCTGATGGCCTGGGCCAACATCGGACACCATCCCCACCTCGCCAGCAATTCCACGGCCGGCAGGCGATGATCGCCGCAACACCCAAAACCGCGAAAGCGGCGGGGTACACCAGGCCGCTGGCCGCCAGCAGGAACACCAGGAAACTCAGCGCGCCAGATCCCACTACGAAGCGAGCTGGCCAATCGCCGCACGCCTTGCCCACCAGCAGCGTACCGAGCGCCGCGGCCGTTGCCACCGTGAACAGCGCGCCGAACAGAATCGCCGCCACCTGCATCGGCTACTCCACGAAGCCGGCGCGGCTGAGCACGAACCCCAACCGCTCCCCGTCCGGGCCGGCCGCAGTCTTGTCGGGCTCCAGCGCAACCGTATTGACGCCGTCCAGGTGCAGCCACTCCCACGGCGTCTCCTTGGTGTACTCCTGGCTGCCCGGCTTGGCGTACCGGACGCGGTCAAATTCCCTGCCGTTGATGCGGATGGTAAGCTCCACCGGCCCGGTCTGGGCGAACGTCTGGCCGGGGAACGTCAGATCCATCAGAAAGCGGAGACGAGGCGCGCGCGGCACATAGAACTGGAGCACCGGATGCTCGTGCGTCCAGCGCCACGCCCCTTCGCTTTGATCGCGAAAGCCGCCTACGATATATGCCCCGGCATTGGGGTCGCTCATGGCCACGAAATATCCGAAGGGAAGCGACGACGGCAGGCTGAGCGACGGGCGCTGCTCGGGCGGCGGATACCACTCGAGCCGGCTCCCGCACCCCGCCGCCGACAATGCCAGTACGATGGAAAGCAACCGCAGCACGAAGAAAGATTGTAGCAGCGGCAGGCGTGGGCGAGACTGCAAAGAACCCGGGATGCGCGTTCGATTCCGGCGTTTCCGGTTGTGAATGCAAGCGCCGTCCGGCCGTCGCCTTCACAAGAGCCTTGCCGGTTGGATTCGAGACGTTCCACGCTTCATGCTACCTGCTCAAAGAAGCGCGAGAGGCTTGGGATCACCTTGTTAGCGACGAGGTCGTGTATTTGCTCAATCCGGTCCAGTCCCATTTCGATTCCCTCTTTGGAATCGCCAAAGACTACCTGAAAGGAACCTGTTGGGTCGAATGCCATCTCGTCTTTCATGCTGAGCGGACCGCTCACCACTGTGTTGTCATCCTCGAATGTGAGCAGATGCCGTTGGGCCTGGGGGAACTTCGGAAAATTAATAATGGCCACCTCACTGTGGACCGGGATTCTTCGGTGCTTATCGATGTTGCACATCAGGTTCAAGCACCAGAGGAGGTTCGTGGTGGCTGGTGCCCCGTCCGCTCTGCGGTACGGCTGGAGCGCATCGATGACGTCCAATGCTTCCGCGGGTATCCCGGCAGTGTAGCGCTCGAATTCTCGCCGCCCCTTACTGTTGAGCCTCTCGATGATCGGGAACTGTGTGCCGACAGGGTAAACCGCCTTGTCCCCCTTTGCGAGCGCAAAGACCATTTGGTCCAAGGCACATCTGAGACAATAAAACAAGTCTCCGACGATGAGGGCAATCCGCACGGGATACTCCTTGACCTCAATTCGCAGGCGGTATCGCTGATGCTCAACGTCCTCCTCACGGAAAACGGAGCACGGATTCGATTCCCGAAAGGCTGCAAGCCCCCTCTTCAGGCTGTCAAGGTGCTCCCTTGCCCTTCCGACCTTCAATTTGGCGTCCAGCTCTCGCTTCACGACCAAAGCGTAGCATTTCTACGTGAGGTGCAGGGACAATTACCTGCCGAGGCACG
>Ga0187848_10004043_pt1 | contig 10404 bp, 10 predicted proteins | sample June2016WEW_4_40_FD_132424 | JGI IMG/M metagenome (GOLD analysis project Ga0187848, IMG submission 132424) | Peatland microbial communities from SPRUCE experiment site at the Marcell Experimental Forest, Minnesota, USA - June2016WEW_4_40 | ecosystem: Environmental > Terrestrial > Soil >... | reverse complement strand
CTCTTTATCCGGTCCACGACCTCGATGACGTTGGCGCCGGGCTGGCGCTGTATGTTCACTATTACCGCCGGTGCGTTATTCATCCATGCGGCCTGCTGCACGTTCTCCGCCGAGTCCAGCACGTCGGCCACGTCCGATAAAAGCACCGGCGCCCCGGTTTTCGAAGTCGTCGTCGAGAAGTTTTTATATGCCACCACGAGCGACTTGTAGTCCTTGCTGGAGAGCAACTGGTCGTTCGCCCCGATGATATAGGACTGGCGAGGCCCGTCGAAGCTGCCCTTGGCCTGGTCGACATTTGCCGCCGCAATCGCCGTGCGCACGTCTTCCAGTGTCATGCCGTAGGAAGCCAGGGCCGTAGGGTTGGCCTGCACCCTCACGGCCGGTCTTTGACCGCCGCTTATGCTGACGAGCCCCACGCCCGGGAGCTGGGATATCTTCTGCGCGAACCGTGTATCGGCCAGGTCTTCCACCTTTGTCAGAGGCAGGGTCTTTGAGGTCATGGCCAGCGTGAGTATGGGCGCGTCGGCGGGGTTTACCTTGCTGTATACGGGCGGGTTAGGCAGGTCCTTCGGCAGGAACGTGAAGGATGCGTTTATGGCCGCCTGCACTTCCTGCTCCGCGACGTCCAGGCCAAGGTCAAGGCTGAACTGCAGATTGATGATGGAGCTGTCGCTCCCGCTTGACGAGGTCATCTGGGTAAGCCCGGGCATCTGGCCGAACTGCCGCTCAAGCGGTGCGGTCACGGACGAAGCCATGACTTCAGGGCTCGCGCCCGGATAAAAGGTGCGGACCTGTATGGTAGGATAGTCCACCTGAGGCAGGGCCGCGACGGGAAGCTGCCGGTATGCCACCAGGCCCGCAAGGAGAATGGCGGCCATCAGCAGCGTGGTCGCTACCGGCCGGGTGATGAAAAGCCGTGAAAAATTCATTTGGCTTGCCTTCGCCTGCCGCCGCCGGCTTTCGCGTTGCCGCCTCGCTGACTGCCGGCGCCCTTCAGTGCGACCTTGCTGCCTTCCCGCAGCCTGTCGGCGCCCTCCACGACTACGAGGTCGCCGGCCGACAAGCCCGTCGTTACGGCTGTTTCACCGCCCTCGCTCTCGGCGATGGCCACCTGACGCACCTCCGCGGTTTGGTCGGGCTTCACCACATACACGAACGTACCCTGGGGGCCGCGCTGTATGGCGGCCGCGGGGACAAGCATAACCCCGCGCCTGACATCCACGAGCAGGCGGGCATTGACGAACTGGTTGGGGAAAAGCTCGTTGGCCTTGTTGGTGAATATTGCCTTGAGCCTTACCGTCCCGGTATTGGGGTCTATCTGGTTGTCCATTGTCAGCAGATAGCCCGTGGCTAGTTTTTGCACCTGTTCCCGGTCGTAGGCATCCACGGCTAGCCGTGCTCCGTGCTGGAACCTGCCCATCACCTGCGGGAGGCTGTCCTCGGGGATTGGGAAAATAACCGTTATGGGCTGGAGCTGCGTGATAACAATCAGACCGTTCGCATCGGTTGTGTGCACGATGTTGCCCGGGTCCACGAGACGCAGCCCAACCCGCCCGGTGACCGGCGTGGTGATGCGGCAGTAAACCAGTTGCAGCTTGGCGCTGTCTATCAGGCCCTGGTCGTACTTGACCACGCCTTCGTCCTCGCGTACCAGGGCCTCCTGGGTATCAAGCTGCTGCTTAGGTATCGAGTTCTGCGCCCATAACACCTGGTAGCGTTTCAGGTCAACACGGGCGTTGTTTAAAAGTTCCTGGTCGCGGGCCAGTTGCCCCTCGGCCTGGGTCAGCTGCACCTGAAACGGCCGCGGGTCGATAGTGGCCAACAGGTTCCCTCGGCTGACGATCTGACCTTCCCGGAAAAAGACCGCCATCAGCTGCCCGTCTACCAGTGTCCTCACGGTGACTGTATTAAGCGGGGTGACCGAGCCCAGGCCGTTGATATAAACAGGCATATCGCCTTTTTTCGCGGGCAGCACCGTGACCGGCACAGGAGGCGCGGCGGCCTTCGGCGGGGGCGCCGAAGGCCCTTTGATGAAGAGTATGTATATGGCGGCGGCTATCAAGAGGGCCGCAGGTATTATCCAAAGGCGCCTGCGCCTGGCTGGACGATCCGCCGGCGCTCCGGCCTGTCCGGGTTCCTGGATTGACATATCCGTCATGACTTCACCGTCCCTGGTTCAAGTCCCTCAAATATACTTGTTACTAGTAACATCATCTCCTCCAAGTCTCAGTACCTGTGGTCCCCGGAAATCGCAGAAATTTAATTATATACAACTGAAAACGATATATCAAATATATTATGGAGTTGTGGCGCGGAAATTTAACTGAAGAGGGTCTTTCAGGAAACCATGGCGTCACTCAAGAAGTAGACGGGCTGCGGGAGCTTTTAGTTACAATTAAAAGAAATATTCCGAATATGTAAAAACAGGCGGGGCGGATTCCCCAGGCCGCGCTTGGAATAACCTGTAATATTAATGGGACATCCCCAGGCTCACCGGGAGCCGGACCGCAAATGGCAAGGGCGGCGAGAAGGGAAGCTCCGCACCCTGAGCCTGGGGAATCTTAAGTCATTGTTTTACATCACCCGCGTTACCATATCATGCCGTACCTCTTTATATCGGGGCTGAGGCGGTTCCAGCAGTTCCTGCAGAAGGTGATTTTCCACCGGACCATGTAAGGGGCCGCGCTCAGGCCGCAAGGTTCGCAGGATGCGCCAGGTGTGGCCTGCGGCAATTCTCTCGGGTTTTTCATGCGGCAACCATCTCCCCTTTGAAGGCCGCGACATTGTTGCGGCCGCATGCCTTGGCCTTGTATAGGGCAATATCCGCTTGTTTTATAAGCTCCTCGCTGTCCTTTGCCCCATCCGACAGCATGGCAAGCCCAATGCTCACGGTTACGGAAACACTGGAGCCTTCTTTTACGGGGATCGCCATGGAGGCCACGGCGGCCCTGCTGGCTTCAGCAGCCGCGCCCGCATCTTCCCAATTGTCGTAATAGCCCATCGCCAGAAACTCCTCGCCCCCATAGCGCCCGAAATCTATCCCGCTTCCCAGGGAGCCGCTAAGCCGCCTTGCCACCTCCGCAAGGGCCCTGTCCCCGGCGTCGTGCCCATAAGCGTCGTTCAGTTTCTTGAAATAGTCTATGTCGAACATTATCAGGCCGAGGTTTTTTCCTTCCCCCGCGGCCTCGGCAACCTTTTCTCTGGCCGCGCGCAGGATGCTCCTCCTGTTCATCACGCCCGTCAGGTCATCGATATTGGCGAGATGCTCCAGCTCAACCCTGTATTTCTCCACCTGTTTTTCGAGCTGCCATCTCTCTATTGCGTTCAGGATGGTCCTGGAAAGCGAACTGGCGGAGAACTGCTGCTTGGGCAGATAGTCGTAAGCGCCGTTTTTCATGGCCTCGACCGCTATCATCTCGTCTCCCTGGCCTGTCGCCATTATAACGGGCGGCGAGTCTGCGTTCTTGAGCTCCCGCAGCCACTCAAGACCGGATTTGCCGGGCATGCTTATGTCGAGGAGTATGACGCTGAACGTCTCCCTTTTCAGGATGTCCATCATGGCGTACCCGCTGTCCGCCTCCGAGATATCGTACTGGGAGGACCTGACCATCTTCAGGAGCTGTTTGACGAGGCTCCTGTCCGCCGGCGAGTCATCGCATATCAGAAGCCGTATGTTTTCTTCTTTTAGATGCATTTGTTCGGTAGTTTGCATGCCGAGAACCAGAAGTCCTCGATCTTTTCGACTATCTCGTAATATCCCTCGAGGCCGGAAGGCTTGGTTATATATGCGTTTGACCGGAGCCTGTAGCTCTGCCTCACGTCTTTCTCCTCGCAGGAACTCGTCATCACTATTATCGGTATCTCCGAGAACCGCTCGTCGTTTTTCATCCTCTTAAGGAATTCGAAACCGTCGATCCCGGGCATGTTAAGGTCGAGCAATATCAGGTCGGGCCACGAGACGTCCGACGTCCTGCGCGTCTTCATCCCGATATATTCGAGTCCTTCCTCGCCGCATTTCACGGAATTTACCTCGCACGACGGTATCTTCATCCGGAACGCGGTCTTTATGAGTTTCCTGTCGGCCGGGTCGTCGTCGACCACCAGTATTCTCACGGGGTCGGGGCCGTAATGGGCCGTTACATTCTCCATGGGCTTCCTCCTCGGTCAGGCTGCTGCGGCCTGGCTCTCCACCTCTGCCCCCTGTTCCGCAAAGACGGGGAGGGTGAACCAGAAAGTGCAGCCGTTTCCTTCGTTCGGGTTGATTCCAATATCCCCGCCGTGGCGGGCGACTATGCGTTTGCAGATGGCCAGGCCGATCCCGGACCCCTCCAAGCCCGACGTCTGCGGTAGTCTCTGGAACATCTTGAAGAGCTTGGGGTAATAGACGGGGTCTATACCGATACCGTTGTCTTCTATGGCAATTCGGGCCATGCCGGATTCCGCGGCGTCGGACTTTATCCTGATGACCGGCGAAACACCCTCCCTGTGGTACTTCAGGCCGTTGTCTATGACGTTTTGAAAGAGCTGGAGGAGCTGCCGGTGGTCCGCGAGCACCTTCAGGAACTGCCCCTCCACCAATACCTTTCCGCCGGTCTCCTCTAACCTCCCGCCCAGGCTTATCCGCAGGACGTCCCTAACTACGTCTTCGATGTCGACCGGCTCGAATTCCCTGGCGTTGGTGGATACCCGGGAATAGGCCAGCAGGTCGTTTATGAGGTGCTGCATATGGTCCGCGCTGTTCATGATGAAGTTGAAGTTTTCGAGGTCGTCGCCTGTGAGCCTGCCGCGAATGGAGTTCTCGAGCAGCTGGCAGAAGGATACTATCCTCCTGACGGGCGCCTGGAGGTCGTGCGAGGCTATGTAAGCGAACTCCTGCAACTCCACGTTGGAGCGCCTGAGTTCGGACATCAGCCTGGTCTTCTCCGCCTCCGCGTTAATGCGCTCGGTAATGTCGCGGGACACATGGATGACCGCTATCAGGCTGCCGTGAAGGTCATTGAGGGGCGAAGAGTTTATCTCCAGCAGCACTTCTCCCTTCCTTGTCTGGAAGACCTTCTCCAGTTTATGCGCCCTGTGGTCTTTTATCGTAAGCATCATCGGGCAGTCGGCGCACGGGGTATCCAGGCACGCGAAGGCCTTGTAGCAGTAGTCGCCCAGGTGGTCGCCCATCATCTCCACATGTGACCTGTTCTGGTATACAATCTTCATGTCGGGGCTTTGCATAGACACCACATCCCCTATGTTCTCGAGGATGGCCTCCATCTTGTTCTTCTCTTCCAGGAGCCTCTCCTCGGCAGCCGATATTTTAGACTCTATGCTCATTTCCATGTACCTTGGCCTCGCCATCCGATGCTTTATCGTAAGACCTTCGATACCGTAGTCAGAAGCTGTTCCGGGGTGAAGGGCTTGACGATCCAGCCTGTCGCCCCCGCGTTCTTCCCATCGGTTTTCCTTGATTCCTGCGACTCCGTCGTCAGCATCAGTATGGGCGTGAACCTGTACTGTTTAAGTCCCCTCAGCTCTCGGATGAGCTGAAGCCCATCCATGACCGGCATGTTGAGGTCGGTTATGACCAGGTCCACCGCGGCCCCTGCCAGCTTGTCGTATGCGTCCTTTCCGTTCTCCGCTTCCAGCACGCTGAAGCCCGCCGAAGATAAGGTGAAGCTTACAAGCTGTCTTATTGACCTGGAGTCGTCGACTGTTATAATCGTCTTAGCCATTAGGTCCCCGTTAAAAGAGAGTAACGTTTTCCCCGGCGCCGAAGAGAGCCTTGCCGGCTCCCGCCGCCGGAACTTCCGGCACAAACCGGTTCAGGATTTCGCGCTCGCCTTCCATTGTATAGGTCGATTCGAGTTGGGATGCCCACTCATCCCCGTCGCCGGATTTTTCAAAGGCGTTGAAGTAGATCCCCAATTCCTCTTCCATCTCCCGGAGGTTCCCGCATATCCCGTCAAGCGCGTTCTGGACGTGCTCGACCCGCTGACGGGTGATGTCCTGGAACTGAAGCGAAGTGAATATCCGTTCGATGTCCTTGGAGAGCCCCCTGCTTTGCACACTGAGCGTGCGGACCGTCTCCTCTAACATGGCGTTAGCACTGACGAAGCTCTCGAAGAGCTCGTCCGCGTCATGCTCGGAGCGGTCGGTGCTGCTGCCCATTATGCCGGTAAAGCCTTCCAGGCTTTTTTTCACGTCCGCGATGCTCTCGAGTATCGCCCTTATTATCCTGCGGCTGTTCGTGCTGGATTCATTAGACCTGTCCGCCAGTTTCTTCACCTCTTCCGCCACTACGGCGAAACCGCGGCCCTGGTCACCCGCCCGTGCGGCCTCTATCGTCGCGTTCAGCGACAAGAGGCTAGTCTGCGTAGAGATAAACTCGATGTCCTCCAGTATCCCGCTTACGGTCGAGGCGTAACCCGAGAGCCTGGCGGTCTTATCGAGTATCCCGCGAGAGAAGTCCAGCGCCTCCCGCATGCGCCTCGTGACATCCGATACCAGGGTCCTGGTGGAGGCGAGAAGCGCATTTATGTCCCTTTTTTCCTGTCCGCCCCCGATGGCTCCGGTCCCGGTGGCGGCCTTGGCGGCCAAATCCGACTGCTGGCCCGCCCTTTCGGCTATGTCGCGGAACTTGCCGAACAGGGTCATCGCCGCCTCGTCCGTCATATCCACCACGCTTTTAAGCTGTCCGTTCAGCACGGGTATGCTGCGGCCGGCATCGCTCAGCCTGCTCAAGATACGGGCAGGCTCCGGCAGCGGCGGCTCGTAAGCTCCCTTGGCCGCTTCGTCCAACTGATTGCCATGCCTCTTATGAATGACTATCGCGGCCAGCGAGGATGAGACAAACAAGAAAACAAGGTATGCCGCCGCCGGTAAGCCCGTCATGAAGAGAAGGGGCGTAGAAAAAGCGGACACGACCGGGGCGGCCAGGAATTTAAAGCCGTCTATATGGAATATATTCTTCATCTCGAAAGGCCCAATACCGCCTGAGGTATCGCATCAAGCGGAAGGACCCTCTCCACGCCGCCGTTTTTTATGGCCTCTTTCGGCATCCCGAAGACCACGCAGCTATCGCAGTCCTGGGCGATTGTATGCGCGCCGGCCTGGCGCATTTCCAGCATCCCCCTCGCCCCGTCGTCTCCCATGCCCGTCATGATAACTCCTATGGCGTTCTTCCCAGCGTAGCGCGCGGCGGAGCGGAAAAGGACGTCTACCGAAGGGCGGTGGCGGCATACGAGCGGGCCGTCCTTGACCTGTACGTAATACCTTGCGCCGCTCCTTTTGATGAGCATGTGCCTGTTGCCTGGGGCTATTATGGCGCGGCCGCGGATGACAGTGTCCCCGTCCTCGGCCTCTTTCACCTCCACGCTGCATATCTCGTTCAGGCGCTTGGCGAAAGCGGCCGTGAACTTCTCCGGCATGTGCTGCACTATGACCGTCCCGGCCGCGTCCGGAGGCAGCGCCTCCAGGTAGACCCGGAGCGCCTCGGTCCCTCCAGTGGAGGCCCCGATTACCACTATCCTCTCCGTGGTCTGGTCCATAGCCGAAGAGAGGGCCGGGGACGGCATCACCACATCCGCGGTGAGCTTGGGCACGGCAGGCCTCGTCTTAGAGAGGGCCTTCACCCTTGCGCGCCCCGCCGCCTTTACCGCGTCGCAGATCCTTATCCTCGACTCCTCCAGGAACTGCCTGACTCCCAGGCGCGGCTTCAGTATGATGTCCACTGCCCCGTATTCCAGCGCTTTAAGCGTGGTCTCGCATCCGTCCTCCGTCAGGCTCGAACACATCACCACGGGTACCGGATGCTGGGCCATCAGCCTTTTAAGGAAGGTTATCCCGTCCATCCTGGGCATTTCCACGTCCAGCGTTATGACGTCGGGCATTATCCGCCGCATGAAAGCCGATGCGGCTATCGGGTCGCGCGCGGCCCCCGTTACCTCGATGCCGGGGTCGCTGTCCAGGATTTCGGCAAGGGCCTGCCTTACGACCGCCGAGTCGTCTATCACCAGTACCTTCAGCCTTTCCTGGGCTATTCTGGCCGGGATCATCTGGCCTCTTTCCTGTAAATTGTGGGCGCTATGCGGACGTAGTCGCAGTTTATGCCGTCGAGGGTCTCGGAATGCCCTATGAAGAGGTATCCTCCCGGGGCGGTCAGGTCGAATAACTTCATGAAGAGCTCGGTCTGGCGGTCCCGGTCGAAATATATGACTACGTTACGGCAGAAGATGATGTCCATCCTGGAGCCGATGTCGATGTTCTTTTCTATGAGGCTTATCCTCCTGAAATTTACCTTTGCCCTGAGCTCGGGCACCACGCGGAAGAACCCTTCCCACGAGGCCTTCCCCCTCATGAGATATTTCTTGGTATAAAGTTCGGGGATCTGTCCGACCTCGGATGGGCCGTACACCGCGCGCATACCCCTCGTCAGGGCCCTGTTGCTTATGTCCGATGCGAGTACGGCATAATCGAACGGGTGGGAGGCCGCGTATTCCGCCGCGACCATCGCTATCGAATACGCCTCCTCTCCCGTGGAACACCCGGCGCTCCATATTTTTATCCTGGGTTTCGCCGCATGTCCCGCGCCGTACAGGCTCGGCAGAGCTTCCGAGAACAGGTAGTCGAAATGCGCGGGCTCCCGGAAGAAGTCCGTCTTGTTGGTGCTCACGGCGTCGATCATGTTGAAAAGCTCGTCCGCCCGGCCTTGCCCGCTTTTAACGAACCTTATGTATTCCTCGAACGAGCCGATGCCCAGGGCCTTCAGCCTTTTAAGAAGCCGCGAAGTAAGCATGGTCTTCTTTACGAGCGGCAGTTTTATCCCGCTCTCCAAGGTTACCAGCTCGCTCAGATGGCGGAACTCGGCATCGGTCATGCTCACTTCAGGCATGAAGCTGTCTTTCGATTCCGGCCGCAAAGCGGTCTTCGCGATACCGGACGATAAGAGGGCCATCTTCCTCCCGCATCCGCTCATGCGGCCTGCTCCTCCTTCTCCAGTAAGCTCTCATCGCCGGCCTTGCTTATGACGGACATGTCTTCGCCGGAGAGCACCTTGTCTATATCGAGGATTATGATGAACTTGTCGTCCCGCTTGCCCATCCCGCGGATGAAGTCCTGGTTTATCCCGGTCCCGAGCTTCGGGGGCGGCTCAACCTGCCTGGGGTCAAGGTCGAGCACTTCCTCGACGGAATCGGCAAGGGCGCCCATATGCAGCACCTCGTCCTCAACTTTTATTTCGACTATGACGATACAGGCGTTCACGGTCTTTTCGGTGGCGCTCATGCCAAGTTTCATGCGGAGGTCCATCACAGGCACCACGTTGCCCCGGAGGTTTATGACCCCGCGCATGTAATCCGGCATCCTGGGCACCTTGGTTATCACCGTGTAGTCCAGAACCTCCCTGACCTTGGCGATATCGAGGGCGAACTCCTCGTCCCCCAGGGTGAATGTCAGGTACTGCGTTGCATCGGTCGTTACTGTTTCGGCCATTGTCTTCTCCTTTTCGTCGGTTTCGTTCATGCAGCCAGGGCTATCGATCTCTCCGCATTGCCGAGCAGTTTCGGCACGTCTATTATAAGCGCCACCCTCCCGTCTCCCAGGATGGTGGCGCCCGAAACGCCTTCGGCTTGCCTGTATGTCCGTCCGAGCGACTTTATCACCGTCTGGTAGTCGCCTATGACTCTGTCCACTACTATCCCCAGCCTCCGGCCGTCGGCGCGTACGACGACCATGTGCTGGATATCTCTCTTTTCCGTCTCTATCCTGAACTCGTCCTTGATCTTTATGTACGGGATTATTTCATCCCTGAGGTAGACGAGCCTGCGGCCGCCGGACTCTGCCCCCGGCTGTTCCTTAAGCTCCATGCACTCCTCGACAAAAGAAAGCGGGATTACATAGTCCTGGTCGCCGACCGCGACAAGCAGGCCGTCGATGATGGCGAGCGTGAGCGGGAGGCTGATTATGAACTGTGTCCCGCGGCCCCGTTCGCTTTCGATTTCCACCATGCCCCTCAGGTATTCCACCTGTTTCTTGACGACGTCCATCCCCACGCCCCGGCCGGATACGCTGGTTATCGTTTTTGCCGTCGAGAAGCCCGGCTGGAATATGAGCCCGAACAGGTCCTTGCCGGATGGCGGGGACTCGGGGTTTACGAGTTTTTTCTCGGCAGCCTTGGCCAGGATCGCGGCCTCGTCGAGCCCTCCGCCGTCGTCAGAAACCCGTACAAATACCCTGTCCCCGGAATGCTCGGCACTGAGCGTGATGGTGCCTTTTCTCTGCTTCCCGGCGCTTTGTCGGTCTTCCGGCGCTTCAATCCCGTGGTCCACGCAGTTCCTTATCAGGTGGACTAGCGGGTCCGCCAGCCTGTCGAGCACCGTTTTGTCCATCTCGGTCTCGCCGCCCTCCGTTACCAGCTCG
>Ga0187848_10004034_pt1 | contig 10423 bp, 10 predicted proteins | sample June2016WEW_4_40_FD_132424 | JGI IMG/M metagenome (GOLD analysis project Ga0187848, IMG submission 132424) | Peatland microbial communities from SPRUCE experiment site at the Marcell Experimental Forest, Minnesota, USA - June2016WEW_4_40 | ecosystem: Environmental > Terrestrial > Soil >... | reverse complement strand
TCACCTCCTGGTAGTCCGGCGGCAGCTCGGCCATCGCGGCCGACATCCGCAACTCCGCGTCCAGGCGGAGGAACTCCTGGCTGGGTGTGGCCACAGGAGCGGCGGGCTCGGGCGCCCCGTGCGAAAGCGTGCTCCCGCCCCCGGTCCGCAGCGGAACCTCGCGGCGGGCCTGCCGCTTCGCCGTCCCCCGGTAGCGCCGCACGAAATCGGCCGCATTATGGGCCAGGATCCGCCGCAGCCACGCCAGCCACTCCTGCTCGGACGACCCCGCAAAACGCCCGAAATCCCGGAAGGCCTCGAGCATCGTCTCCTGCACCAGGTCCGAGGCGTCGACCTTCATCCGCAGCGACGACTCGACCTGCGAGCGGGCCAGGAACCCCAGGTAGGTGCGGCACATCGCGAAGAGCCGCTCCCGGGCCTGCGCATCCCCGCGCCGCGCCTCCTCGATCAAGGCCGACACGTTCTCGGTCTGGGACTCGCCCATGACTGACGCTCTCCTCCCCCCCAGTCTACTACAACCACGCGGCTTGGCAACGGGGTCCTAGTAAGGGCCTGGGGTGCGGTGGCGGGACCTGCTAAAATGGAGACTGATTCCAGAGGAGCGGCGATCCATGCTGTCCGACACGCATCCCGAGGCCGAGAAGGTCCAGATCGAGTTGATCCGCAGAATGAGCGTCGCCGAGCGAATTGCGCGGATGCGCGAATGGACGAGAATGCTCGTACACCTTTCCCGCCAGGGACTTGCCAAGGCCAATCCCGGCCTGGACGAGCGGGAGCTGGACTTGCTGTGGGTGGAACACCACTACGGCCCGGACCTTGCCGCCAGACTGCGAGCCTACCTGGAAAAGAGGCGGTCATGCAATGCGGCGACGCCTTGACGGCAGTCCTCCCCGTGATCGACGCCCTCAACCGGCTGGGCGTGCCTTATTATGTGGGCGGCTCGGTGGCCAGCTCCGCACATGGCGTCATGCGGGCCACGGTCGATGCCGACCTGGTCGCCGACCTGGCGTACCAACACGTTACCGGGCTGGTCGCAGACCTCGAAGCGGATTACTACATTGACGCTCACATGATCCGCCAGGCAATCGCCGGCCACTCGTGCTTCAACGTCATTCATCTGGCGACATCGTTCAAAGTGGACGTGTTCGTCGCCAAGAACCGGGGTTTCGACCGCGCGGCGCTCGCCCGCCGGGAGAAGCGATCCGTCGATCCCGAAGCCCCGGCAATCGAAGTCTTCCTGTCTTCGCCCGAAGACACGGTACTTAGCAAGTTGGAATGGTATCGCCTGGGCGACGAGGTCTCGGAGCGCCAGTGGCGCGACGTGCTCGGCGTACTGAAAACACAGCGAAACCGCCTCGACCGCCCCTATATGCAGAAGTGGGCAGCCGACCTGGGCGTGGCCGATCTGCTCGACCGGGCATGGCAGGAAGCGGGAAGCTGAACAGTCATGGATTGCCCCCCTGAACTCAAAGAATACTGGCACCGCATGAGAAGCGACCCCAGGTCCATCGACGAGTTGGTCTCGACCGCATTGTCGGAATCCGATGACGATATTGCGTGGGATGCCGTTTGTGCCTTGCATTTTCGTGGAACAGAGGGCGTCTTGGCGAGGGCAGAGACACTGTGCCGCAGTGATTCCGTAAGAGAACGGCGTTTGGGGGCTGATATACTCGGCCAACTCGGCATCCCGGACCGCACTTTTCCGAAACAGTGCCTGTCGATCCTTCTCCGGATGCTGAGCGATGAGATGGATGCCGACGTTCTCCAGGCGATACTTGTCGCCCTGGGACATCTCAAGGAATCCGATGCAATTGAACCGGCGTCTCGATACCGAAGGCACCCCGATCCTGGCGTTCGGCATGGCGTTGTCTTGGCGTTGACCGGATATGACGACCCGCGGGCGGTCAATTGGCTCATCGAATTGTCGTGCGACGAGGATACCCATGTTCGAGATTGGGCGACGTTTGCCGTGGCGCAAATGATCGACCTGGACACGCCGGCGATTCGAGAGGCTTTGGCAGCTCGCCTGGAGGATGCGGATTACGATACCCGGTGTGAGGCAATTGTCGGACTCGCCAAACGTGGGGATCGCCGCGTGATCCCAGTCATTTCCGAAGAATTGGCTTCGAATCGCGTCGGGAGTTTGGTGGTCGAAGCTGCCGCCATGATCCCCGACCCGCAATTCCATCCCCGTTTGATTGCTTTGCGGGTATGGTGGAATGTCTCTCAAACAACTCTCGACGAGGCCATCGCAGCGTGTTCACCATCATCTTGCAACGACCAATCTGCCACCACCCGAGGAACGCCACGGGCGAGGTAGTCCGTGCAGCGAACCGGGAAGTGGGCCAGTTTCAGCCCCGGGCCGGCGAGCTACGGGCAACCCGAAGGGTTAGTAGATAATAGCCGGGGATCAGAGGCCCCCGGAAACGATTGTTAGCCGTCGGCCGCGACCTCGAACCCCAGGGCCTCGATCATGCGGTAGTCGGCTTCCGGCGGCTGCCCGGGTGTGGTCAGGTAATCGCCCACGAAGATCGAATTGGCCGCGTAGAGGCCCAAGGGCTGGAGTTCCCGCAGGTGCATCTCGCGGCCGGCGGCGATCCGCAGCTCGCACCGCGGCACGGCCAGCCGGAACAGGCAGAGCACCTTCAGGCAGTAGCGCGGATTCAATCGCCAAGTGCCCGCCAACGGCGTGCCGGGGATAGGCTGGAGAAAGTTGATCGGGACCGCCTCCGCCGCCAGGCCGCCCAGCTCCAGCGCCAGATCGACCACGTCGCGGTCCTCCTCGCCCATGCCGATGATGCCGCCCGAGCAGATCTCCATGCCGGCCAGGCGGACGGCCCGCAGCGTGTCGAGCCGGTCCTGGTAGCCGTGCGTGGTGCAGATGCGGGGATAGAAGCGGCGGCTGGTGTTGAGGTTGTGGTTGATGCGGTCCACCCCGGCAGCCTTGAGCCGCTCGGCGTCGCGAGCGCCCAGCAAGCCCGGCGATACGCAAAGCCGCATCGCGAAGGCGGCCTTCAGCCGCGGCACGACCTCCAGGAGCATTTCCAACTCCCGCCGGAGAGGCTCCCGCCCCGAGAGCACGATGCAGTACGTCCCGGCCAGCCGTTGGGCCGCCGTTCGCGCCCCCGCGAAGATCTCCTCGGGCCCAACGAGACCATGGGGGGTGATTTCGGCCGAGGAGACCCGCGACTGGGAGCAGTAGCCGCAGTCTTCGCCGCAGCCCCCGCACTTGGCGTTTACCAGGAAGTTCACCTCGACGCGGTTGCCGAACCAGCGATGGCGGACGCGATAGGCGGCCGCCAGCAAGTCGAGCAGCTCCCGGTCGTCCGCGGCCAGCACGGCCAGCCCTTCGTCGCAGGATAGAGCTTGGCCCTCCAAGACCCGGTCGGCCAATGCGTGCCACTGGCCGCCGGGGCCGGTGGCGGGCAGGCAGGGATTCTCTTCGAGCTTCGTCATGAGCCATCGCCCCGGAAAGAAGCGATTGTACCTGGACCGGGATGTTTGCGGAATCGCTCGTGTACGTGGGTTGTGGTTAACTAACCAGAGGGGTCGGTCCTGGGTCTTGGACCTTGGGGCTTAGTTCTTGGACCTAAGACCCAAGACCCAAGTCCGCCTTCCGCCTTCCGCCTTTCGACGTTTCGTGGTATCTTCGTTTCTTTCCGGCCGCGGCGGACGGAAGCTCGCTGGACCCCCCCCGCAGAAAGGAACCCCATGGAAACCACGAAGCCCATGACCAAAACCGAAGTCCTGATGGCCCTGGCCGAAGCCACCGGCCTGACGAAGCAGCAGGTAGCCGGCCTGTTCGACGAGCTGGGCAAGCTCATCGGCAAGAACCTGGGCGACGCAGGCCCGGGAGTGTTTGTCCTCCCGGACCTCTTGCAGATCAAGGTGGTCCGCAAGCCGGCCGTCGCGGAACACACGGGCGTGAACCCGTTCACCAAGGAGCCGATGGTCTTCAAGGCCAAGCCGGCCAAGAACACCGTGAAGCTCGTGGCTCTTAAGGGCCTCAAGGGCCTGGTCTGAGGCCCCTGGTCCGAGACCTTGTCGTTTGCGCCCCGCGGCATGCCCACGTCGCCATCGCAGCGGGGGCGTGCTTGAGGGTCCGCCGATTCTGCCTGGCCGCCTAGCCGAACCTTGCCAAGGCAAGGCGATCGGGCTATTCTACCTTTGCCCCAGGGCGCGCCCGCTGAAACGGGCCGGCGGGGTGTGTTTCTCTTGCAAACGAGGAGGGCGAGTATGCGCATGCGACCCTGGTTTCTCTGCGGCTTGGCGGCGGCGTGGCTGGGCGGTGCGGCGATCGGATCGTCCGCCCCCCCGAAGTCGCCGGGAGGTTCCACCCCTCCCGCCCCGGTCGAAGCCCGGCGGCCGGCAGACGGCAAGCTGCGGATCATCGCCTTCGGGGCACACCCCGACGACGCGGAAATACGCCTGGGCGGAGCGGCCATGCTCTGGTCGGCCCTGGGGCACCAAGTCAAGCTGGTTTCGGTCACCAACGGCGACATCGGCCACACGCGGATCGCCGGCAAGCCCCTGGCCGAGCGCCGCGCGGCCGAGGTGAAGGCGGCCTCCAAGGTCCTGGGCTCGACCTCCCAGGTGCTGGACATCCACGACGGCGAGTTGATGCCGACGCTCGAGAACCGCCGCACCCTCACGCGGCTGATCCGCCAGTGGAACGCCGATCTGGTGCTCTCCCACCGGCCCAACGACTACCACCCGGATCACCGCTACGTAGGGGTGCTGGTGCAGGATGCGGCGTTCATGGTCACCGTGCCGTTCTTCTGCCCCGACACGCCGTACCTGGCGCACAACCCGGTGTTCCTGTACTACTACGATGGCTTCCAGCGGCCCAACCCGTTCCGCGCGGACGTGGTCGTCTCGATCGACAGCGTGATCCAGAAGAAGCTGGACGCGCTTTTGATGTTGGAGTCGCAGTTCGTCGAGGGGGGGGCGAACTCGTACCGCGAGCCCTTCCCCAACACCCCGGCCGAGCGCGAGACCTGCGCCCGCCACGCCCGGGAGATGTTCATCCGCCGCTTCGCGGAGACTGCCGATAGCTACCGCGCGAAGCTCATCGAGCTTTACGGCCCCGAGCAGGGCAAGCAGGTCCGGTACGCGGAGGCGTTCGAGGTCTGCGAATACGGCCGCCGGCCCACGCCGGAAGACCTCCGGCGGCTGTTTCCCTTCCTGCCCCCCAAGAAGTAGTGGGCAGTGGGCGGTGGGCAGTGCGGGAGCTGCCAAGAGTCCACCGGCCCGCTTCGCGTGTGCCCCGGCTGCCCACCGCCCACTGCCTGCGCAGCTCCCCTTGACGCGGGAGACGCCTTTCCCTATCCTGTGCGGCCCTTAGGATCGGCGAATCCATAGGGGGACTGTCCCAATTTTCGTTCGACGAAAATGGGACTGTCCCCTTGGTTAGTCCCGTTCCGGCTCCGCTTGAAGGGGCGACGCCGCGTCATGTCCCTACTGAACCGTCCATGGCTCGTGGTCGCGCTGCTGCTGCCGGCCGGCTGCCAGACCGTGATGGAGCAGCCCAAGAAGGGGTCGGTGTTGCATCCGGCGCAGATGTCGCCCGACGCGGTGGCCCTGGAGATCGTGCCGATTCGGCTGCCGCCGCGGTCGGCCGACCTGGAGCGGAAGGTCTGGGATGAAGTGGACGAGCAGCATCTGCCCGCGGATCTGCGTCGCCGGCTGGGGCGGAACGGTTTTCGGGCGGGGGTCGTAGGCCGGATGCCGGCCGCGCTGGCCGAGGTCCTGGCCATGAAGGACAAGGTCCCCGCGCCCGACGAGCCGCAAAAACTCACCGCGGCCGACCTCCAGGCCCCGCCCAGGGTCCTGGCGCGGCACTTGCAGGTCCGCACCGGCCAGCGGAGCGAAATCATCGCCTGCGGCGTCCACGAGAGCTTGCCCGTCCTGGCCTGCGAAAACGGCGAGCTGTGCGGCCGGACCTACCACGATGCCCAGGGTGTCTTCGCGCTGGCGGCGTTCCCGCAGACGGACTCTCGGGTGCGGGTGGAGCTGGTCCCCGAGCTGCACCACGACCACAGCCGCCCGCACTGGGTCGGCGACCAGGCGGTGTGGCGGCTCGAGTCGGCTCGCCCCAGGCGGGTCTTCGACGACCTGAAGGTCTCCGCCGTGCTGGGGCCCGGCTCGATGTTGATCCTCGGCTGCCTGCCGGACCGGCCGGGCAGTCTCGGCGACTGCTTCTTCACCGAAGACTCCGGCTCCGCCACCGACACGGAGCGGAAGCTGCTGGTGGTGCGGGTGTGCCAGACGCAGCACGACGATCTGGTCCTCCCCCCGCCGTTGCCGCTGGCGCCGTGATCCATATACAATACCGGCATGTGCGGTCGTTTTACGCTCCGCGCCCCGGCCAGTGCGGTGGCGGAGGCATTCTCGTTGGTGGACGTGCCGGCGTGGCAGCCGCGGTTCAACATCGCCCCGTCGCAGCCGGTGCCGGTGGTGCGTCTATCGCCCGCCGCGGCGGAAACGCCGGGGACCGGCGCCGCGCGGCAGCGGCAACTGGTCTTTCTCCGCTGGGGCCTGATCCCCTCGTGGGCCGACGATCCGGCGATCGGCAACCGGCTGATCAACGCCCGGGCCGAGACGGCCGCCGAGAAACCGGCGTTCCGCGCGGCCTTCCGCCAGCGGCGCTGCCTGCTGGTGGCCGACGGCTTTTATGAATGGCGGCGGTCGGACCGCCCAAAGGCTACCCGGCGGCAGCCGTATCTCTTCCAGATGCGCGACGGCCGTCCCATGGGCTTCGCCGGGCTCTGGGAGTCCTGGGAAGGGCCGGACCGCTCGCGGATCGAATCCTGTACCATCCTCACGACCGCCGCCAGCGACCTCGTGGCGCCCGTCCACGACCGCATGCCCGTCATCCTGGCGCCGGCGGACTACGCGCGGTGGCTCGATCCGGCGGCGAGCCGTCCGGAGCCGCTCTTGGGGCTGCTCGGGCCGTATCCGAGCCGGGAGATGACGGCATACCCGGTCAGCGCGGCGGTCAACAGCCCAGCCTGCGACGGCCCACAATGCGTGGAGCCGGCGGAACAATAGAAAGGTAGGGTGGGACTCGTACCTCGTCCCACCCTACAGCCCATGCGGAGGGCCGCTCATTTCACTTCCAGCATCCGCTGCAGGGCCAGCAGGGCTCCCGCGGCGGTCTCGTCGTCCACGCGGACGACGTTCACCGGCGCGCCTGCCGCCAGGTTCTCCAATGCCCAGCAGAGGTGCGGCAGGTCGATACGGTACATCGTCGAGCACATGCAGACCACGGGCGAGAGGAAGTGGATCTCCTGCTCGGGATGCCGCTGTTTGAGCCGCTCGACGAGGTGCAGCTCGGTGCCGATGGCCCACCGCGTGCCGGGCGGGGCCTCCTCCACCGCCCGGATGATCCGGCCCGTCGAGCCGATCACGTCGGCCTGGTCGACCACTTCCATCATGCACTCGGGGTGTACCAGGATGCGAATGCCGGGCACCGTGGCCCGGAAGTGCGCCACGTGCTGCGGCAGGAACATCTGGTGGACGCTGCAATGCCCCTGCCACAGGAGGACGCGGCTGCGGCGGACGGCCTCGGGCGAGTTTCCCCCCAGCGGTTCCCGGCGGGGGTCCCAAACGGGCATCTCCTCCAGGGCCACCCCCATCCGCCGCGCCGTGTTCCGCCCCAAATGCTGGTCCGGAAAGAACAGCACCCGCCGGCGGCGCTGGAAGGACCACTCCAGCACCGCCCGGGCGTTGGCCGAGGTGCAGACGATCCCCCCGCGGCGGCCGCAGAAGGCCTTCAGCGCGGCCGCCGAGTTGACGTACGTCACCGGCATCACGTCCGCAACCTCGATCACTTCGGCCAACTGCTCCCAGCAGTCCTCGACCTGGCCGATCTCGGCCATGTCGGCCATCGAGCAGCCGGCCGTCAGGTCGGGCAGGACGACCGTCACCCGCGAGCCGCCGCGGCGCTCGACCTGTTCCGGGCGGTTGGCCAGGATATCGGCCGTCTCGGCCATGAAATGGACGCCGCAGAACACGATCCAGCGGCACTGCTGATCGGCCGCGGCCTGGGCGCTGAGCTGGTAGCTGTCGCCCTGGAGGTCCGACTGGGCCACGACCTCGTCTTGCTGGTAATGATGCCCCAGGATCAGCAGTTCCCGGCCCAAGCGGCGGCGGACCTCCCGCACCCGGGCGGCCAGCGCGGGGCGGTCGAGTTGTTTGTACGCCTCAAGCGCGGCGCCGAGACTGGTCATGCAGGCCTCAGTTACGTAGTGGCGGGTTCCACGCGTAGGTTATGCTTCAGCATAACACTTGGTCTTAGGTCTTAGGTCTTCGGCCGTGGCACCACAATCCAAGACCCAAGGCCGGTTTCGGTTGGCGCCTACGCCGCATTATGCTGAAGCATAACCTACGGGCTGTCTGCCCACCACCTTACTCCATGCCGCCTTCCTCGGCCGTGGTGCGGCCGGTGGCCACGTCGAACTCGTAGATGGCCGGGATCAGCATGGCGGCGGCCGCAAAGCCGTAGGTGGCCGCCGTCACCAGGAACACGGTCAGGGTGGAGCCCAACACGAAACTGGTGATCGCGTAGAACGTGGCGAAGGGACAGATGGCCGATGCCAGGGCGATGGCTGCCGACGGGTTCTTCGCCCCCAGGGCCACGTACAGGCCCACCCCGCCGCCGACCATGAACGCCAGGAACGGTTGCAACTGGGCGTTGAACGACCCGCTGAAGGCCACCATGATCCGCATGCAGGCGGCCACGCCCAGCAGCAGGAAGAACACGGTGCCCAGGCTCGTGGCCACCGCGCTGCGGGAGTTCTCGTAGGTCATGCCCGCATGGATGCCCAACACCGCCACGAACACGTACAGCACGGCCAGCCCGCCGGCGAGGTACGCGAGGTTCTCCAGGCTGATCGCCCCGGCCAGGCCCAGCCAGCCGCACAAAACCAGCGGCAGGACGACCATCTCCTTGGTGTTGTAGAACACGCCGCCGAGCTTGCCGAAAACGATCTCCTTGGCCGTCAGGTCGGTCACCAAGAGCAGGTCCAAGGCGCGGGTGTCGCGCTCGGCGGTGAGCGCGGTGACGGCCTGGGCGTTCACCAGCACGAGGCTCAACAGCACGATCGGCAGCAGGGCCAGGGCCCCTTGGCCCAGCCCCAGCGGCTGCCCGCCGCGCATCATCCAGTACAGGCTCCCGGCAGCCACGGCGAAGACCAGGAGGTAGGCCAGCCGCAGGACGAGCATGCGGCGGCCGTAGGCCCAGGTGCGGACCTCCCGCCACAGCACCGGATTGTCCCACACCCGCCGGCCGGTGGAAGAAAAAGGGGACAGGTCCAATTCGTGCGACTCCCGCGATGCGGGGCCCGCCTCCGGGCCGCTGTACGGCAAAGTGGACCTGTCCCCTTTTTCCGGCCCACCCGCTAAACCTTCCGCGTCGCCTTCTTCCGCAGGCTGCGGCGGCCGGTCTTCGCGGGCCACGTTCCACGCCCGCACCCTGGCCACGGCCACGAGGTTCAGGACGACCGAGATCCCGACCGCGCCCAGCAGGAACACGGAGATGGGGTTTCCCAGCGGGCCGCGCCAGGCCTCGGTCGAGGCGTACGGCCGGCACGCCTCCAACCCGGCCTGCCAGGGGCTCAGCCACGTGGCCCAGACGGCGGCCGGAATGCCGGCCACTTGTTGGCCGAAGACGCCGGCCGCCAGGAGCTCCCCCAGACCGAGCCAGAGGACCAGCACCAGCAGGGTCAAGGCCATCGTTTGGAACGTCTTCTCGCGCCACAGGGCCAGCGTCGATCCGAGACTGCCGCAAACCAGCACGCTCGCCAGGGTGACGAGCGTCAGCCGGCCGATCTGTGCGAACGAAACGCCCCCCAACAGGGCGGATAACGCGAACAGCGGCAGTCCGGCCGCCAGCAGCACCACCACGTGCAACAGGCTCGCCAGCAGTTTCCCGAGAACCAGCTCGTGGTTGGACAGGCGGCTCAGCAACAGGAGCACCAGCGTCCGCCGGTCCTTCTCCTGGGCCACCGCGCCGGCCGCCAACAGCGCCGAAAAGAACACGGCCAGGGCCAGTTGCAACGGGCCGAGGATCTGCAAGAGCACGCCGCCGAACCGCGCCAGGTCGCCAACGTCCCGAACGATCTGCGTGCCCGTCAACACCAGCCACGCCGTGCTCATCACCAACAGCAGCACCCCGGCATAGGCCGCCCGGTGGATGTAGATGCGGCTGCGGCGCGGGGCAATCGCCAGTTCGCGAGCAAGGACGGGGCCGAACAACATGAAGGATGAAGGATAAAGGATGAAGGATGAAGGGGCACGACCCCTCCCGCCCATCATACCACGGCACCGCCGGTCGGCCAGGGGTTGCGCGCAGTGGGCAGTTTAGCGGGCGGGCTTGCCCGCCGTGGGCGGTGGGCGGTGGGCGGTGGGCGGTGGGCGGTGG
>Ga0187848_10004022_pt1 | contig 10442 bp, 9 predicted proteins | sample June2016WEW_4_40_FD_132424 | JGI IMG/M metagenome (GOLD analysis project Ga0187848, IMG submission 132424) | Peatland microbial communities from SPRUCE experiment site at the Marcell Experimental Forest, Minnesota, USA - June2016WEW_4_40 | ecosystem: Environmental > Terrestrial > Soil > Wetlands... | reverse complement strand
GTGGCGCTGCACCGCTTCGACCACGACTATTGCGTCGTCCACGACAAGCCCGATTGCGACAACCATGCCCATGAGCGCGATCGGGTTTATCGAGAATCCCAAAAGGGGGAAAAAAGCGAAGGTGCCGATGAGCGAGACCGGGACGGCTATGGCCGGGATGAGCGTGGCCCGCCACCCCTGCAGGAAGACGAACACCACGAGGACTACCAGGACCATCGCGATTCCAAGGGTTATGATTATCTCCCTTATCCCTTCGGTAACCGAGAGCGTGGTATCGAGCGCCACAGCGTATTCAAGGTCCGGCGGAAAGGAACGCTTCATCTCAGCCATCGCCTGCCTGGCGCCCTTCACAGCGTCCAGAGCGTTCGTCCCCGGGAGCTGGTAGAGGGCCATTATGGCCGAAGGCTTCCCGTCGAAGCGTCCCCGGAGGCTGTAGTCCTGGGCTCCGAGTTCTATACGGGCTACGTCGCTGAGGCGAACGAGAGAGCCGTCGGGATTCGCACGCAATACTATCCGGCCGAACTCCTCGGGCGTTACGAGCCTGCCCTTGGCGCGGATCGCGTAAGTGAACTCCTGCCCGGGACGTATAGGCTCTCCGCCGACCTGCCCTGCGGGGTTCACCGTGTTCTGCCTTTGGAGCGCGTTCACGACCTCGGGGACCGTGATGTTCAGCTTGGCCAGCACGTCGGGGCGCACCCAGCAGCGCATGGCGTACTGCCCCGCGCCGAAGACCGTGACGCTCGCGATTCCCTTTACCCTTGTTAGCCGGTCGTTTAGGTTAATAGCGGCGTAGTTGGCCAGAAAGGTCGCGTCGTACGTCCCTTTCGGCGAATAGAGGGCAAAGAGCACAAGCGGCGTGGACAGCGATTTCAAGACCGTCACGCCGTAGTTTCGCACGTCCACCGGGAACTGCGTTTCCGCCTGGGACTCACGCAGTTGTGCGAGTATCTGGTCGGTATTGGGGTCGGTCTTAACGTCGAAGTTAACCGTCAGCCGCATCAGACCGTTATTGGTATTGATGGAATACATGTAGTTCATGTTGTCTACGCCGCTCATGCTCGCCTCAAGCGGCGTGGCAACCGACTGTTCTATCGTCTGAGCGTCGGCCCCGACATAGGTGGTCTGGACGAGGATTTCGGGAGGGACGATTTTTGGATACTGCGACACCGGCAGGCCATACATCGCGACCAGGCCGACGATGATCATGATTATCGCGATGACCATCGCAACAATCGGGCGTCCGATAAAGAACCTGTACATACGGGCTACTTCCCGTTGGCGGATGTTGATGGAGAAAACGCCGTCCTTAAGGCTCTGGAAATAGCCGTTGTACTGAGGGCAAACGGCATTGGGGTGACCGCCGTCCCCTGCTTCACCTTCTGGGCCCCTTCCGCCACCATGCGCTCGCCCGGCCTGAGGCCCTGTTCAATCACCCAGAACATCCCGACACTTTCCCCCGGCTTAACATTCCTGAGATACACTCTGTTGTCGGTGCCCAACACGGCCACCTGGTAGCTCCCCTGAAGCTCATTAACCGCCCGCTGCGGTATCAGCAGCGCTCCCTTCTTCGTCCCTACCAATACCCGGACCCTCACGAACTGCCCCGGGCGCAGCAGGTTGCGCGGGTTCGGGAACACGGCCGCCACTCGAAGCGTCCCCGTAGTAACGTCCACCTGGCGGTCAATCGCATAGAATGTTCCCTTATAAGGGTATTGCGTTCCATCCGCAAGGACGAGTTTAATTTGCAGCTTCCTCGCCTTCTCAAGGCCCGCCGCACTCGTCGAGAACCTCCGCATGAAATCGATGTAGGCCTGCTCGTTGACGGAGTAATACACCTTGATCGGCTGGATCGTCGAAACGGTCGTAAGTTCCCTCCCCAGGGCAGGGCCGACCAGGTTACCTATCTGCGTAGTGGCGAGGCCTGCCATGCCGTGTATAGGAGAGATAACCTTGGTGAATCCGAGGTTTATGCGGGCATTCTCCACCGCGGCGCTGGCGGCGACAACCTGCGCCATGGCGGAGCGCTCCGCGCCGGTAGCGTCGTCCAGGTCTTTTTTGCTGAGCGCGTTCTGGGCGGCCAGGGGTATTACCCTTGCGAGGTTGGCCTTTGCGTCCTCCCATTGGGCCGTGAACTGGGCAAGCGTGCCTTTTGCCTGGTCAAGCGCGGCCTGGAACGGCCGGGGGTCTATCTCAAAAAGTACCTGCCCTTTTTCTACGATGTCGCCTTCAACATACTTCTGCCTGATCAGGTATCCGGTGACCTGGGGCCTGATAGTGGCGTTGACCAGGCCATCGGCAGTGCCGACCCACTCGTGTATTACAGGGATGTCCCTCTGGATGACGCTGACTACTTCGACTGCGGGCGGCGGAGGCGCCGGCGGCTTTTTCTTTTCGCACGCCTGCAGTGTCAGGAGCAGTCCGACTAGCATGGCCAGGGACGCATGCGTCAACAAAAAAGGAATACAAAAGTACCGGTGAATTTTGCGTTCATTCATAATTTTTGCACTCAATCAGGGAAAATAGCAGATGCGATTAGATTTAATAAGTATATCAGCAGTTATATATACCGCAACCCGGTCAATTAGGGCTATTTTCTGAGTATGTTACTAATTGCAGGGTTTAGGAAATAGCGGATATTGATTGAGAATGATTATATAGTTGGAGTTCTAAATATAGGGGACCGCACGCTTATGTGCGGCCCCCCGTTTGGGCGGCATCAGAGTATGGTGTCGATTGTGGAAGCGGTTGAGGTTCCCAGCAGCGTCGCCAGCTCATTCTGGCTGTTAGTGGCTGTGCTGGTCGATTGTGCCGTGGTTGAGGACTGGGAGTCTCCGGATCCCCCGTGATTGTGATGGTGGTGGCCGTGGGCCTGTCCGGCGCTTTGCATATCCTGCTGGAGCTGGGTGAATGCCTGTTGGGCGCTCGTTATATTGCCTGACTGGAGGGCCGAGCCCAGGCTTTGGAGGTCCTGACTGATAGTGCTCTGACTGCTATTGGCCTGGCCCTGAATACTGCTGGCCTGGCTGCTCGCCTGACTGGCGCCTTGCATGTCCTGCTGGAGCGCGGCAAAGGCCTGCTGTGCGTTTGAGAGGTTGCCTGATTGAAGGGCTGATGCCAGGTTCTGGAAATCCTGCTTGCGCTGCGCGAAGGCGCTGGACATATTGGTCTGGTACGGGCTGGTGTTTCCGGATATGCCTGATATTGTCATCGACGGTCTCCTTTATTGCATGGTTTCTGATAAATTGCCGCTTAAGTCCGCCTAAGCCGGTCACCTCCCTTCCCGATGTATTTATCAATTCTTTTCTACTATTTATACTTATCGGAATTTATTTGCTAAACTTAAATAAAAAATGAGCAAGGAAACCACCCTTTCCCTTATCTGAGGTTATTTGCTCTTTTTACGGAGTTTTTTGGCCTCTTTACGGTTCCGGATTTATTCCTTACTCATTAACCTTTAGTGTACCGCTAATTTCTGTTTTGTCAAATGAGGAGAAGTAATTATTTATCTCCTCGAAAACCGATTTTAGCCTCGGCAGGGGTATCTCGCAGTAGCTCCTTGCCGCGTCCGTAAAATGCATCGCGCCGAAATCGGGGTCTTCAGAAATCGTTCCTTCCGCCTTCAACTCGTCGTATAGATCGCTTCCGGGCAAGGGAACGAAAATACTGAAGGAGTACCTGTCCAGTTCCAGTTTTTTGGCGAACTGAAAGGTCTCGGAAACGTCCTGCTCGGTCTCCCCTGGAACGCCTATCATGAAGAAACCGGAGACCATAACGTGCCTCTTTACGGTCTCCACGGCGCGGCGTACCTGCTCGATGGTTATATGCTTGTTCAGCCTGTCGAGAGTTTTTTGGGAGCCCGACTCAATCCCCAGGTCCACCTGGGTGAGGCCCGCCCGTTTCATTGTCGCCAGCATCTCGTCGTCGACCAGGTCCACCCGCGTGTTTATTTGCCAGCTCATCTTAAGCCCACGTCTTATGAGCTCCTCGCAGAACTCCATCACCCAATCTTTTTTGAGGTTGAATATGCTGTCTTTGAACCAGACGCCGTTGATGGAAAATTTCTTTTTAAGTGCGGCCATCTCGTCCACGGCTGCGGCAGGCTCCTTAAGCCTGTATTTTCTGCCCATTGCGCCCTCAACCGCACAGAAGGCGCACCTGTAAGGGCAACCCCTGGAAACCAGCATGGAGAGGCCCCTGATACCGCGAAGGCGCATATTGTACGCAATATATTTTTCCGCCGGAAAGGAGCCGTAATCGGCCATCGGCAACTCGGCAAGAGATTCGAAGCCTCTTGATTTGGGTTTTATTACCGCTTTTCCGTCTTTTTTGTAGCAGAGACCGTCGATCCCTTCGAAGGGTTCGCTCTGCATCAATGATAGTAACGCCTTTTCACCCTCCCCCCTTATCACAAAATCAACGTTCCCGTTCTCAAGGACCTTCTCCGGCAAAATCGTAGGGTGCACTCCGCCCATTATCACCTTTGCGTCTGGAAGTATACTTTTAATAGTCTTCGCCAGGGCAGAGGCCGACGGATAAGTCGGGGTCATGGAGGTAATTCCAACATATTCGGGCCGCTCCAGCTCAAGAGTTTTCTGAAGCTCAGCATCGTCCATATCGAGCGCCTGCAGGTCTATGACCTTCGCCTCATGCCCACGCACGGACAGGTACGCAACAAGATAAGCAAGCCCAAGGGGCGGCTCGAAGGGATGGACGTACATGTTCCCCTTCTCTATCCATCCCCTGTACTTGTCATATCTTTTTTTAAGCTCTTCCGGGGCTAAATACCTCGGGTTCAAGAGGAGCAGCCTCATTTATTTCTCCCCAGGAACACGTAGAACATGTTCTTTAGATCACGGTATCCCGACGTATATTCGGTGTGCTCCAACTCGGTTTCGTAGAACTGAAGGACTTCCATGCCGTCCCCCAGAAGGCCAAGCGCCTCTGCTTCCGAGAAGAAGTGGTATGTGAGCCCGGAGAGGGACCCCGGTCCCATGGAAAAAGTATTCTTCTCTATCTCGGTCCCCTCGTTTTTCCCGATACTATATAGTGTGTTATTGACGGAGCGGAGGCTGGCGTACAGGAAACCATCCTTCTTCAGCACCCGCTTAATCTCTTTAATAGTGTCGGCGATTGCTGTCATCTTTGCAAGGTGCACCACGCGCCATATTATTATGAGGTCGAAAGAGCCGTCCTTGAACGGCAGGCGCGACATGTCGGCGCGCGTGAGGCAGCCCTTCCCCGGAGACGTCAGCCTTGCGGCGCGGACGGCCTTCTCCGATATGTCCAGACCTACAATCCTGAATCCGTGGGAGCCGTAATGCCTGAAATGCCTTCCAAGCCCGCAGCCCAAATCCAGCACCCGGTCCACGCGGTTTTCCACGAAGAACGGCAGAAGGCCTGCCACGTGGCCGTCAGGCGTCTCAAGCTTGTAGGAGGTCCCGAGGACATCGTCCCAGCTTCTCTTCTCATTTTGCATTTACGAGGACTTCCTCCCCGGCGGAGCAGCAGTTGCATTTCGCGCATCCGGAAGCGGATTTCGCCGGGTCCAGGCCGTATTCCTGGAGTATCCGCCCCAGCTCTTCGAATACCTCCATCAGCCAATCGGCCTCCGGGGGCTTCCTGTCCTGGTACTCGGAACCCATCAGGGGCCGGAAAACCGTAATGAAAGGTATCGCCCCAGCCCTGGCTATCTCCCGGGCGCCCCGAAGCAGCGACTCCTTCGGCTCAAGGCCCGCAATCAGCCAGGAAGAGACCTGGTTCTTACCGAATATCCCCGCCGCGTGAGAGAGGGACTCTAGATATCTTTTTACCGGTATCCGGGACTTCCCGGGACAGGCTTCCTTGCGGAGCCCTTCATCGAAGACCTCGATGTTGAAGCTTATGGTATTGAGCCCGGCGTTCTTGAGGTCCTTGATATAATGCAAGTCCTTGGGCGGGCAGAGCTGGGCGTATATTGAAATCCCGCTCTTCTCCCTGACCGTGGCTATGGCTTCTTCGTACATCTCGGCGCCGCAGTCGTCCCCGTAGACCGTGCCGGCGTTTATGTTCAGCTCGCTATAATTTTCGCCCCTGGCTTCGAGAATGCTTATCACTTCGGCGATATTTTTGAACGACTTGGTCCTCTCGTTCGGGTCCGGCGTAAGGGCGCAGAACTTGCAGCCTTCATAGTCCAGCTTGAACCTGCATATCCCGGTTAGGGCCGTGGCTAGGATGTTCTTCCCATGAAGCTGGACAAGCGAGCTGAAAGAGGTCCCGTCGGGGAGCTTCTCCGAGTACCATGACGGGTCCTCGATGAGGCGCGCCTCGATTACCACCGCGCCGTCCCTCATTATCACCTTTTTCCTGTGGTCGTAGAAATAAGGCGAGTCCTTCACGAACTCTTCATATACGGCCAAGTTAACCGGGAAGCTTCTGCTCCCTTTTATAAGCTCGAAGCATCGGCCCTCGCTAAGCGAAGCCCTCTTGTGCACGTACCTTGGAAGCCCCCTCTTTATAAAGTCCGGGGCGAGCCTGATACCCTTTGACATCAGGGAGAGCTTCAGCCAGGTTACGTTATTCTCCAAAGCAGTAGTCATTTGGTCAGTCCCGTTTCTTTTCGAATTCGATGTGAACGTCTCTCGGCACGTTAAGGGCGGCTTCCACTTCCAGGGCCTTCAGAATCGCGGAAGGTACGGGGCAGGCCGGATGTTTAAGCCTCCTGGAGCCAGCCTGGTATACGGGGTTCTGGATAATGGCGGTAAAAACCGCCGCCATATCCAATACGGGAAGGTCACTCGCCAGCAGGTTTACGTGCTTGCAATCACTTTCTATATGCAGCCTGAACCTCTTTGAGCCGCCCGCTTCCTTCTCCACGACTATATTAATATTGTACCCGCATGAGCCCGATTTTACAACCAGTTTGGTCATCCCCGCGCTCCAGTCATTAACTTTATCCCTTTATGGCGGCCGCCATGTCTTTGCTTTCCTCTTTACTATCCAGGAGCTTCTTCAAGTTCGGGAACGGGTCCTTCATATGGGGGATGTGCATCGCCATCATGAACTCTTTCTGGAAGTTCGGGTCCACGGCGATTTCCAGGAACTGGACGCGCCTCGCCTCCCTCTCCGCCTCTTCCCTCTTCCCCATGTTTATAAGGGCCATTATCGCGCCGTCTCCCGCCGCGTTACCGACCGCATAGATGTTGTCGATGTCGCAGTCCGGGAACATCCCCAGCGTCAGCGCGGCTTCCTTGTCGATATAGCTCCCGAAGGCTCCTGCAAGGATTACCTTCTGGACCTTCTCGATGCCCATCTTCTGCATCATTAGCTTCGCCCCGGCGTACAGTGCGCCCTTGGCAAGCTGGAGCGCCCGCACGTCGCCCTGGGTAATGGTTACGTCCGCCCCGATCGTAGTCCTTTCCTTGAACGTAAGGACATATTCCGGCCTCCCGTCCGCGCCCGCCCTTATCCTCTCGCTGCCCGCGTCCGTCTTGAACTTCCCGGACTTGTCTATTACTCCGGCCTTGAACATCTCGGCAACGGCGTCTATAATTCCGGAGCCGCAGATGCCTTTTGCGAGCACCTTCTCGCTCTCGGCGCTCCATTCCTCCATGCCGATTACCTTGAAAGACGGCTCCTTGGTCACCGGGTCTATTTTTATCTTCTCGATTGCGCCCGGTGCGGCCCGCATGCCGAACTTTATCTGTGCGCCCTCGAACGCCGGGCCAGTGGCGCACGAGGTGGAGGATACGCCTTCCTTGTCGCCCAGCAGGAGCTCTCCGTTTGTGCCGATGTCGATTATAAGGACTTTTTCGTCCAGCTTGTACGGTTCCTCGGCGATAAGCACGCCTACGTTATCGGGGCCGACAAACCCCGCCTCTATAGGGAGCACGTGCAGGTACGAGGACGGGTTTATGCCTATCCCGAGGTCGCGGGCCTTTATGTTCATTGCATGGTTGACCGCCGGGACGAAAGGCGCGCGCCCGATGTATGTCGGGTTTAAGCCCAGGAAAATGTGGTGCATGGCGGTATTGAAGACGATAGCAAGGTCCACTACAGCTTCCCCGCCGCCAATATCCTTCGTCAACTTGGCTATTATCTCGTTCAAGCCTTCCCTTATCGCCGTCTGCATCTTGTCCAGGCCGTCTTCGTTCATCATGGCGTATGTGATCCTGGACATCACGTCCTCGCCGTAAGACACCTGCGGGTTCATCATGGACTCAATCCCGACGACTTTGCCGGACACCAGGTCGCAGAGATACCCGACGACGGTAGTCGTGCCGACGTCCACGGCAAGGCCGTAAACGCTTTCCACAAACCCGGGCTCCACCTTCACTATCTCTTTTCCGTACCAGACCGTGACGGTAACGTTCCACTCCCCCGCCCTCAGTGTGTCCTGCAGGCCCTTCAATGTGTTGTAATCAAGCGAGAGGTCCTTCAAGGCGTACTGGCTCTCAAGCGCGTTCTTGAGGCGCTCCTGGTCTCCCTCGCCCACGTCATGCAACGTCGGCGGCGTAAGCTGTATAAAATATTTCTTTACGGCGGGCGCGAGCGGTACGGAAATCTCCCGGGCGCTCTTCCTTACCACTTGTTTTCCCGCACGCGACTTCTCAGGGACGAAGATCTTCACGTCCCCGTGCACCTGGCAGGCGCAGGCGAGCCTCATGGCGGGACCCTCGGATTCTTTTATGAACTTCCGCTCCACCTTAGTAACCTCGCTCAGGTGGGACATCCGGGAGTCTATGGCGTCTTTCTCGAAATAACCTTCCTCCACGTGCACCTTGCACTTGCCGCAGGTGCCCTTGCCGCTGCAGATGTTCTCCAGGTCCACGCCCAGCTGGCGTGCGGCGTCGAGCAGGGTGGTGCCGTCGTTTATCTCGCCCCTGCTCCCGGACGGCTGGAATATCACTTTATGTTTTTTCATGAACCAATTCCTCCTGATGGAACTTTTTCCTGCCGTAGGGGCAGATATTGATGCACAGCCCGCAGTTCGGCTTGCCTTCCACGGTCCGGCTCGCTTTCTTGTGAGACCTGCATTTCTCCAGGTCTATAAGCTCGACAAACGGGGTCTTCACGCTCCAGCTATTCCCTGTCAGGGCCCCCGAGGGGCAATGTGAGACGCAGAGGCTGCACAGGCCGCATTGCTCCGATTCTATCGGTTCGTCCGGCGGAAGAGGGGCATCCGTCAGAACCGTAGCCCACGATATCCTAGGCCCGAAGACCGGGTTTATGACCAGCCCGTTCTTCCCGATCCAGCCCAGACCCGAGCAGGTGGCCGCCGTCTTGTGGCATAAGAGCGGGTAGAGATTGGAAACGAACTTGCCCTTTACCCTGTCGGAATCCGGCGGAATGCATAAATACCTGTAACCTTTTTCTTTCAGCCACGCCGCCGCCTTCTTCTGGAGAGAGCCTAAAACGTCTATGGTGTTCCTGTTCAGGTTCCGGTCGAGCCCGATGCATACCGCTCTGTCAAGATGCGATATCTCGTCAGAAACAACAGCGCTTATGTCTCCGAACCCCACGACTCCCGCGCCTGCGGAAGACAGGAGGCTTTTCAGGCCCTCTAAGCTCATTTTTTATTCGCGTCGGCTTTCTCCTTCAGCTTCTTCAGCGAACTGATCATCCTGATCGCGTCGGAGAGTGCGTTTGAAGCGTCCTTCGCATAGCCGTCGGCGCCCCATTTCTCCGCAATATCGTGCGAGACGGGCGCGCCGCCTATCATGATTATCACGTTCGGGTTTTTCGCCTTCAAGTTGCTTATGACCTTCTGCATGCCGACCATCGTCGTTGTCATCATCGCGGAGAGGCAGACTAAGTCCGAGTCCGTCCGGAGCTGTTCGTCGACGAACTTGTCAAGGGGGACGTCTTTTCCCAGGTCATAGACCGTGAAACCGGCCACGTCGAACATCATCTTGACTATGTTCTTGCCGATGTCATGCACGTCGCCCTCGACAGTGCCTATGACCACGGAGCCCTTTACTCCCAGATCCAAGGGGGAGACGTGCGGCTTTAAGATATCGAGCCCGGCGTACAGCGCGTCGGCGCACATCAGGAGCTCCGGCACGAAATATTCCTGGGCCTCGAAGAGCCGCCCGACTTCCTCCATCCCGCTTACAAGGCCGCTGAATATGGCGGTGTTCGCGTCCATGCCGCAGTCGAGGACTTCCTGGGCCTTCTGCTTTACAAGGTCTTCATCGTACTGGATGACGCCTTCTTTCAGCGCCGCCAGTAGTTCGTTTTTTTTCTCCTCGGATACCATGACTACCTCCAGTAGTTTCTTATTTCGTCCATCATCGCGTTCATATTTTCAACCGGGACGGTCGGCCAGATATCGCATCCAGGCCAGACCGCGCTCACCCCCGCGTCCATAATCTTCTTCATCGTCTCCCGCACAAGCTCCGGGGTCCCGGAGACGAGCACCCCGTACGGGTCGTAATTGCCGAATATAAGTGCGTCCGGGCCCAGTC
>Ga0187848_10004018_pt1 | contig 10454 bp, 9 predicted proteins | sample June2016WEW_4_40_FD_132424 | JGI IMG/M metagenome (GOLD analysis project Ga0187848, IMG submission 132424) | Peatland microbial communities from SPRUCE experiment site at the Marcell Experimental Forest, Minnesota, USA - June2016WEW_4_40 | ecosystem: Environmental > Terrestrial > Soil > Wetlands... | reverse complement strand
TATGTTTAGAATACAACATGAAACTATCAATACCGCAAGGTTGCAATTGCACATTTATGCTATCAAGCTTGGTTTTGTAATCGTCTTTCGAAATCCTGCCTAGTAGTGGATATTGAAATATCAACAACATCCTCTCGCTCGATTCTGGCAATAATTTACATATATCTGTTATCGCCAAATGTTTTTTCTTTCTCGTCCCTACTGGTTCAATACCGGTATCGGGATCAAGGAAAAGGTCAAAGTCTCCCTTTAAAGAATCATCGGAAAAATAATCATCCCTATCAACGTCACCGTTCTTGAACTGTTTATTTTTCATTAAAATTTTATTGGACTCAACGCATAGCAATGCAGAGTAAAAATTGAAGTCGACCTCTCCCCAATTGTTGTCCGTAAGCATCGGGACGACATGAAGTTTCGGGGACATTAGACGTATTACCGCCCCTTTCCAATAATCGAGGGCATCACCGAGGTGTGATTTATTCATACACGGGTCTCATTCTTAAACCTCCCGATATCCTTCACTTTCGGGAACGTCCTGCCGCCGAAAACCTTGAACACCATGTTGGAGCCGGGGTTTATCATCCAGGACGGCGTGCTGCCCCAGAGTCGTTTGAAGATATTCCTGTACGTGTGGAACTCGCGGAACATCCACCAGTAGCCTTCTTGCAGCTCGACCACCGACATCCTGATGGGCTTGTACACCACGGTCGAGATGTCGTAATGCTCCCAGTCGAAGTCGAAGATGCGGTCTTCCGATTTCAGCCTCTCATGGATGCGTGTGCCGGGGAACGGGGTCACCACCGTGAGGAATGCCGCGTCCAGCTTCACCTTCATCCCGAAGTCCAGGAACTTTTTGAACACGCTGATGTCGTCGTGGTCGAACCCGAACATGAACGAGCCGTGTATGCTTATCCCATGGTCGTGCAGCTTCTTCACGACGGTCGCGTATTTCTCGACCACGTTGTGGCTCTTGTTTATCCCCTCTAGGGACTCCTGGTTGAGCGAATCGAAGCCGACGAATAGCACCTTGCATCCCGCCTGCTCAAGTTTTTTGAGCACCTCGTCGTCGTCCGTCACGGCGGCGGTGCTCTGGGCGTACCAGTTTAGCTTGAACGGGGTGATGTCGTCGCACATCCTTATGAGGAAATTCCTGTTCGCGACGATGTTGTCGTCGCAGAAAAACACCTCGTTGCCCCTGAAGCGGTTCCTGTCCATCGCCTCGATCTCGCTGACTACCTGCTCGTGCGATTTATGGCGGTATGAGCGGCCGAAAAACTGCGTCACGGTGCAGAACTCGCAATTAAACGGACATCCGCGCGTGGTCTGGATGATATTCGGCAGGAAGAAGCCTTTTCCCTTATAGTAGTCGAGGCGGGGTATGGGCGATTCCTTGGTCAGGTCTACCATTCCGTCGTTTTGGTAGAACTTCTTGGTCTGCCCATTTTTGAAATCGGTTAAGAGAGTCTCCCATGTGCGCTCTCCTTCGCCGACGATGACGGAGTCGAAATGCCCGGCGGCCTCTTCAGGCGCCATCGTCGCATGTATGCCGCCCATAACGGTGAACACCCCGCGTTTCCTGAACTCGGCGGCAATCTGGTACGCCCTTTTGGACACGGGGGTCATCCCAGTCATGCCCACGACATCGGCGGGCGCGTCGTAATCGATCGGTCCTTTTTCGTCGTATATTATCTCGACCTCATGCTCCGGCGGGGTGAGCGCGGCTACCGTGGCCAGGGACAGGGAAGGTATGCCCGAGCCCAGCTTACCCCACAGTGAGCTTTTCGGCCATGCCGGCATTATCAGCTTTATCTTCATCGCCGCCTCCTGTAACGCGGATTGTAACTACGAGAGAAATGTTGTTGCCAGGGAAATGATATAGGGAAACGGGCATGCAAGTCAACGGGAATGTGCTAGTCCTGTACGAATACCTTCAGCTTCCGGGGCCTTACATGCACCGTGACGCCAGGCTTTATGCCAAGCTCCCGGAAGCGCTCCAGGCTCATCTCGGCCTCAAAAGGCTCTCCAGTATCGCGTCTTTTCAGTTCCAGCCTCACGGTTGCGCCCAGCGCCCTTGAGCGGGAGACTACGGCGCCTATCTCAGGGAGGCCGGACGGGCACAAACTGACATCGAAATCGTGCAGGCGGACGTAGCCGACGGCATCCGCATCGGCGCCTATATGCTCCGGCGCGGCCAACTCATAATCCCCCATCGCGACCGTCCCGTTAAGGAGGCTGCCGTGGAAGAGGTTGACGTCCCCCAGGAAGTTATAAACGAATGGGCTGTTGGGGTGCTCGTAGACGTCTTCCGGCGACCCGACCTGCTCGATCCTGCCCTCGTTCATAACGGCGACCTGGTCGGCCACTTCGAGGGCCTCTTCCTGGTCGTGTGTGACGAACACGCTCGTCAGGCGGATCTCGTCGTGGAGCCTCCTCAGCCAGCGTCTCAGCTCCTGGCGCACCCTCGCGTCTAGGGCCCCGAACGGCTCGTCCAATAGAAGTACCTTAGGCTCGACGGCAAGCGCCCTCGCCAGGGCCACGCGCTGACGCTGTCCGCCCGACAGCTGCGAGGGGTAGCGGTCGTGCAGGTTGTCAAGCTGCACCAGGTCAAGGAGCGAATGCACGCGCTTTGATATATCTTTTTTGGACGGCCTCAGCTTGCGGGGTCGGACCCGTAGCCCGAAGGCCACGTTCTCGAAAACTGTCATATGCCGGAACAGTGCATAGTGCTGGAAGACGAAACCGACGTTCCTGTTTTTAGCGCTCTGTCCGGCGGCGTCCTCGCCCTGGAATTTTACCATGCCGTTATCGGCGGTCTCCAGGCCGGAGATTATACGGAGGAGCGTGGTTTTCCCGCACCCCGAGGGGCCTAACAGGGCCATCAGCCCGCCCGTCGGTACTGTCAGGTTTATGTCCTTAAGGACGGTCTGGCCGCCGTACGCCTTTGTTATGCCTGCTATCTCTATCATCTTTCCACCTTGAGCTGCATGATTTTTTTGGCTGCAAGCGCCGCGACAGAGACGGCAGCCAGTATGGATGCGACGGCGAACGCGGCAGTGAAATTGTATTCGTTGTAGAGCGTCTCGACGTGCAGGGGGACCGTGTCCGTCTCGCCCCTGATATGCCCGGAGACGACGGAAACCGCCCCGAACTCGCCCATGGCCCTTGCCGTGCAGAGCGTGACGCCGTAGAGCAGGCCCCATTTTATGTTAGGGAGCGTGACCAGGAAGAAGGTCTGAAGGCCGTTCGCCCCGAGTACGACGGCGGCCTCTTCCTCTTCGCTGCCCATTGCCTGCATGAGCGGGACCAGTTCCCTGGCAATGAAAGGGAAGGTCACGAACAAGGTCGCGATAACGATACCGGGCGCAGCGAATATTATCTTGATGCCGTGCGCCGTGAGCCAGGGCCCGAAGACGCCGCCCCGCGCGCCGAACAGCAGCACGAACATCAGGCCGGCGATAACCGGCGATACCGCAAACGGGATGTCTATCAGGGTCAGGAGCAGACTCTTGCCCGGAAAATCGAATTTCGCTATGGCCCAGGAGGCAACTACGCCGAAGAGCAGGTTAAGCGGGACGGATATCGCTGCAACCAATAAGGTAAGCCTGATTGCGGCCAGGGCGTCAGGCTCGGTGACGGCTTTAAAATACACCGCGACGCCTTTTTCAAACGCCTGGACAAACACGGCGGCCAGCGGGATTAACAGGAAGAGACCCAGGAAAAGAAGCGCCACGCCCGTCAGGATATAGCGTATAAGCGCAGGCTCGGCCGGGGACATTACGGCGCCTCTGCCGGGTTCTATTTTTATAAGTCCTGACATATCAGCCCGCCGTCCCGTACCTGCCGTTCCACCACTGCAGCAGGTTGACGGCGAGCAGTACGAAGAATGAGACTATCAGCATTACCAGCGCGACCGCCGCCGCGCCCTTTACATCGAACTGCTCGAGCTTAGTCATTATCACCAGGGGCGCTATCTCGGTCTTCATAGGCATGTTGCCCGAGATGAATACGACTGAGCCGTACTCGCCCACGGCCCGCGCGAAGGCCAGGGCAAAACCCGTAAGCGACGCCGGCATGATGGCCGGGAATATCACCCGCCGGAACGTCTGCCACCGCCCGGCGCCAAGGGAGCGGGCCGCTTCCTCCAGCTCCCGGTCAAGGTCCTTGAGCACGGGCTGGACCGTCCTGACGACGAAAGGCAGACCAATAAACGTGAGTGCTATGACTACGCCCAGGCGGGTAAACGCGGCCTTTATCCCCACTAAGGCCAGGTATTTCCCGATCAATCCGTTTTCGGCATAGACAGCGGTCAGGGCTATGCCGCCGACCGCGGTCGGAAGTGCAAACGGCAGGTCCACGAGCGCGTCCACGACCTCCTGGCCGTAAAATTCGTACCGCACCAGGACCCATGCGACCAAGAGGCCCGCAAAGGCGTTTATAAGGGCCGCCGTCAGCGAGGCGCCGAAGCTCAGCTCGAACGAGGCCGTCACGCGGGGGTCTGTCACTGTGCCGATAAAATCTTTTAAGGTCATGCCCGAGACGCTCACCACGACCATTGACAGCGGGATTAGCACCACAAGACCCAGGTAGACGAGCGTGAAGCCCATAGTAAGCCCGAAGCCGGGCAGTACGCGGTTTTTTTTTCTCACCGGCCACCCCGTTTATCCGCAGAATATATATGCTCAAAGGTACCCCCGTCCGAAAAATGCACCTTCTGGGCGTTATTCCAGCCGCCGAATACAGCATCGATCGTAAATAGCTCCACCCGGCCAAAGTCCTTCAAGGCCTTACCCTTAAGACGCCTAGGACGGTAAAAATGCTTCGCCGCCAGCGACTGCCCCTCTTCCGAATAGAGATATCTCAGATATGCCTCGGCGACCGCCCGCGTGCCGCGCCTGTCCGCGACCTTGTCAACCAGCGCGACGGGCGGTTCGGCTAATATGCTCATAGGTGGCATGACTGTCTCGAACTTGTCTCCGCCCAGTTCCCGCACGGCGAGCAGGGCCTCGTTCTCCCATGTGACCAGCACGTCCCCGATACCCCTCTGGACAAACGTGGTCGTGGAGCCGCGGGCGCCGGAATCCAGCACCGGCACGTTCCTGTATATGCCGGTAACCAGTTCACGTGCCTTTTCCTGGTTTCCGTGATTCTTTTTGAGGGCATAGCCCCAGGCCGCGAGGTAGTTCCAGCGCGCCCCTCCGGACGTTTTCGGGTTCGGGGTGATAACCGAGACTCCGGGCCGGGCTAAGTCGGGCCAGTCGTGTATTTTTTTCGGGTTTCCCTTCCTGACCAGGAAGACGATGGTCGAGGTGTAGGGGGCGCTGTTGTCCGGCAGCCGGGACTGCCAGTTCCTGGGTATCAGTCCCCTTTCGCTTATGGCGTCTATATCATATGCCAGGGCAAGCGTTACCACATCCGCGTCGAGCCCGTCAATGACCGCCATAGCCTGCTTGCCGGAGCCTCCGTGGGACTGTTTTATGGTAACGTCCTGCCCCGTCTTCGCTTTCCAGTATTTTGCAAAGGCGCTGTTATACTCCCGGTAAAACTCGCGGGTCGGGTCGTAAGATACGTTCAGGATAGATATTCCAGCCCGGGCCTGGGCGGGAGCGGAGAGTGAGATAAGGCAGAGAATAAAAGAAACTGCCTGGAATATGACGTTTATTCTCATCCGGCCGCCATGCCACTAAAGTTGAATGAACGGAGCCAGCAGCTTTTCCAGCTTCGCCTGGTCTGTCTTCTTCAGCATATCGGACAGCGAAGTCCCGTCCAATATCCCGGCTATTGAATCCCGGACTTCCTTCATTACTATGCGTATTCCGCAGGTACTCTCGTCAGCGCACTCGCCGCAGCGCATATACGCCATTTCACTTACGCACGGGACGGGGGCCAACGGGCCGTCGAACATCCTGATAATGTTGCCTATGCTGATGTCTCCGGGTGCCCTGCCCAGCATGTATCCGCCGCCCTTGCCCTTCTTGCTCCGCAGGATGCCGTGGTTTTTAAGCGAAAGGAGTATAATCTCGAGGAACTTCTTCGGTATTTTCTCGGCCGCGGCTAATTCGGAGATCAGGACAGGTTTCTTATCCTGCTCATTGGCGAGATAAATCAGGGCCTTGAGTGCGTATTTCGTTTTTTTTGATAACATAATCTATTTACTCTATCAAGTTAATAGATTAATAGCGCAACAAAAGACTTTTGTCAAGGAATTTTTTTGATTTTAGATGGTGCCCTTTAATTTTACCATGGCGAGATTGTCGGTATAGTCGTTTATCGAAATATTCGATTCCCTCTTCGTATGGGTATATTCCACGCCTACAGAGAACCATTTGTTCATGTCGTAGGTCAGGGCAATGCCGGACTGCCAGTAGTTGTCCTTCCTTGACTCCGTATAGCCGGGGTCCGGGGCCGGATAGGAGTTATATTCATACGAACCGTAGGGCCTTATCAGTATCTTGGTAAAGGGTTTGAATGAGACCGAGACCGTCCCCCGGGTTGTCGTGTAATAATCGACGGCTGGGTCGTCGGTTTCATAGGCCTGCCTAAGCCCGGTCAGCTCGATGGATGTCTTGGGTGTAAAGTTATGGTTGATTGTTATCTGGAACGCCGGGCTTCTGAAGTCCTTTGTCCCGGGGAACTCGAAGTCCTTCCACTCATATCCCGCTTTTATCGTGCCGGTCGATTTGGAGGTTATGTCCCAGGTCAGGCCGGTCATGGCCCAGTACTCATTGCTGTTTAATGGAGCTCCAGCAGAGTTATCGTTATTGTGGTAGACGTTCTTATATATTCCTTGCACTAATGCGGAGAAATTCGGTATGAACTGATAATAGCCGGTAAGCCCGGCGCCGTTGTCCCGCCTGTCCATGAATTTTATGTTGGTGGTGGAGGTCGCCGGCACGGTGCCGGTCAGGGTGGTATAGTCTATCACGAAGCCCTGGTAGTTCGCCGCCAGCTTGAACTTCTCGCCGAACTTATACGATATCTCGGCATTCACAAGGTTTGAATAGTACCTGGTGAGAGAGGTGCCCTCAATACTCTGGTTCTCCGCGGTCCTGGCCAGATGTGCTATAGACCCATCGTCCTCCGCCTTGATCGCCAATCCGCCGGGGAAGTTTATATTTGCCAGGCCCCTGACGAAATGGTCTTCGGTGTCGTTCAGACTGGCTACATTTCCGGTCGTGGTTGTTGCCGGAGGGATAGGGGCGAGCGCGACGGTCTTCGAGATGTACCGGTATATGTCTGAATGATAATCGAACTCGAAGTAGTTATCCCGCTGCGGGAGCTTTAGCGTGAGGCCGGGCGTGACCACGAAAAACCAGTCGCCGACGCGGTCTCCGTTAGTGGCGAAGACGTTGTCATCGTAGTCGGTGCCGAACTGCAGGTAAGGATGCAGTTCGATGCGGCCAAACTCCAGGGCATGGGCGTCATTTATAACGATAAACGAAGTGGATAAGGCCAGTACAAGAGCAAAAGCGGGTAGGTGTCTCATCTTCTTCTCCTTTTCGGGTGGTATCTGCTCGTATTTGCCTAGCTTAGTACTGTCTTCTTACATCCCTCCAAATGGTATTGTGCTCGTAAAATGCCTGTCGCTCTGGTCACTTCTGCTGTCCGGCCCGTTGCCCGTCCCGCTGTCCGGGCGGTGCTTTTCTCCGTCCGAGACGGCGATGGCGGCCTCCACAAGCTCCGGGTTTGCCCCGGCTTTTTCGGCTGCCGCGGCTATCTTGTCCGCCTCAATATCCATCGAGCGGGCGGCCTTTATGATGCGGAAGACGTCTCCTTTGGCCTTGACCGCGCCGGTTATGACCGCATCGGTGTCAAATCCCGAGCCGAGCGCGATCTTTATGACCTCTCCGGCATCCGCCCCTTGCTCTACGACTGACTCTACAGCCTTCTTCACGGCGGCATTGTCCGGGTTCGGGCCGAGTGCATTGCCTAAGACCTGGCCTAGCGGGAGGCCCGCCGCAATATCGGCGGCAGGGCCTGCCGTTGCCGCCGAGAAATTCATCGAAACCGCAAGGCCTATTATCAGCCCCGCAAGGAAAGCCTTTCTCATGTCAGTGTTTCCGGCAGGTGTTGATTACTCGCGAAATTGCGTATGGGAATCGATAATACAAAAATGGCTAAAATTAAAATGGTGGAGCAGATCGGGATCGAACCGACGGCCTCATCCGTGCGAGGGATGCGCTCTCCCAACTGAGCTACTGCCCCAACTCCTCAATTTTATTGCAAAGAACTCTCTTAGACACGACAAAATATCAAAAAAACAAGTCAGGGTCAAGAAAAATTTTGGTCCAACGACGCCCTAATTCTAACATAAAAATTAAAATAAAAAAAGGGGTTGCAGAAAAATACTGCAACCCCGCTCGTTAATAGCTAAAGTCGGTTCAGGCAGCCTTCGGATATTCGCGTCTTTCTTCCAGTTTCTCTTCGAGCGCCGCCTCGGCTTCATATCCATGAACGCCGGCGGTTCCACCCAAGGCCGCCGCAATCCCGTTCAGGATGAGCCCTATGAACGCCCCGATGGCAAGCCCCTGGGTCATGCCGGCCAGTCCCGGCGCAGGAGCCGTGGATATCATCATGGAGTTCATGCCGACGACCACCAGGTTCGTCGCGCTGTTCACCATCATACCATACGACGTCCCTATCACCAGGAGCGCGGCCACCGTTATCAGCCCCCAAACGGCAAGCCCATGCAGGCCGCCTATGACGTTACGGTTGGAGCCGGAAAGCCTGCCTGCGACCCAGCCGCCGCAGAAGAACGCGATTATCGATTCGCACACAAGCCATATCTGCGTGCCTACCCCCGAGTTCACAAACGGGTCCGCGACCGTCGGGGCGAATACCGCTCCCACTGCAACGCCCAGAAGGGTCAACAGTATCAAAATAGACCCGGCAACGAATGAGCCGGCAAATATGGCTCCCCACCGCGTATACTTGGGAAGGCCCTGCAAGTGTAATTCGCTTGTTCTTGATACCAGTGCCATAATCTACCTCCTTATGGAAACACTGTTTAGAACCCACATATATTTATTGTACATCATATCCGTTTATATAGCAAGTCGCTCATGGTAAAATATTCCTTAAAAATCAATATGATTGCAAGTTGTGGTAAATAGCGCGGCCGAGGCTTGCCTAAAGGCCGGATTAATTCAGGAGCGTCCCGCAAATATCTCGCGTTTATCCGCCGGAGCCGGCTTTTGGTGTTGACATATCCGCTCCCCTGAGCCTAAAATAACAATTTATTTCAAGATTAGAAGGGAGAATTGTTTAGATGGCCAAGGAGCTTGCAAAGGTCTACGAGCCCAGGGCGGTAGAGGACCGCTGGTACGCGGAATGGGTCCGGAAGGGATATTTCCATGCCGACCCCGCCAGGGACGGCAGGCCCTTTTCCATAGTCATACCTCCTCCCAACGTGACCGGCGTCCTGCACATGGGCCACGCGCTTAACAACACCCTTCAGGACGTGCTCATCCGGTGGAAAAGGATGTGCGGATATAACGCACTCTGGATGCCCGGGACGGACCACGCAGGCATTGCCACCCAGAACGTCGTGGAGCGGCAGCTGGCCCTAGAGGGCACGACCAGGCACGCCTACGGGCGCGAGAGGTTCATCCAGAGAGTCTGGCAGTGGCGAGAGGAGTCCGGCGGTATCATAATCAACCAGCTCAAAAGGCTGGGCGCCTCGTGCGACTGGGAAAGGGAGCGTTTTACCATGGACGAGGGCCTTTCCCGGGCGGTGCGCGAGGTGTTCGTGCGGCTCTATGAGGAAGGGCTTATTTACCGAGGGGACTACATCATCAACTGGTGCCCGCGCTGCATGACCGCGCTTTCCGACCTCGAGGTGGACTACGAGGACAAGCAGGGCAAGCTCTACTACATCAAGTACCCGCTTGCGGAAGGCGGAGGTTCGGTAACGGTGGCGACGACCAGGCCGGAGACGATGCTGGGCGATACCGCCGTGGCCGTCAACCCGGAAGACGAAAGATATTCTCACATTATCGGGAAGTCCGTCGTCCTGCCGGTGGCCGGGCGCAAAATCCCTATCGTCGCGGACGCCTACGTGGACCCGGCATTCGGGACCGGCGCGGTGAAGATAACGCCTGCACACGACCCGAACGACTTCGAGTTGGGCAGGAGGCACAATCTGCCAATAATGCGGATAATGAACGAGGACGGCACCATGTCGGACGAGGCCGGGAAGTTCAGGGGAATGGACCGCTTCGAGGCCAGGAGCAGGCTGCTGCTAGAGCTGTCCGAGGGAGGGTACCTCGAGAAGGCGGATGAGTATTCCCATTCCGTCGGCCACTGCTACAGGTGTAAGACGGTAGTGGAGCCCACGGTGTCGAAACAGTGGTTCGTAAAGATGCGTCCGCTGGCCGAACCGGCGATACAGGCGGTAAAAGAAGGCATACTAGGGGAGGACGGAGAACTCAGGCGGGTCAACATTATCCCCAAAAGCT
>Ga0187848_10004014_pt1 | contig 10462 bp, 10 predicted proteins | sample June2016WEW_4_40_FD_132424 | JGI IMG/M metagenome (GOLD analysis project Ga0187848, IMG submission 132424) | Peatland microbial communities from SPRUCE experiment site at the Marcell Experimental Forest, Minnesota, USA - June2016WEW_4_40 | ecosystem: Environmental > Terrestrial > Soil >... | reverse complement strand
TGGCGGACGTTCCTCGACCGTCACCTGAAGCAATTGGTCGCGACGGATTTCTTCGTGGTACCGACGGTGAACTTTCGCATTCTCTTTGTCTTTGTGGTTTTGGCCCATCATCGGCGCCGCGTGATTCATTTCAACGTTACTGCCCATCCCACTTCAGAATGGACGGCACAACAGATTGCTGAGGCCTTCCCTTGGGACACGACCCCACGCTATCTGCTCCATGATCGTGATCGCATCTATGGCGACGTCTTCCGGCAACGAGTCCGACGGATGGCGATTCGCGAAGTCCTGACGGCCCCGAAATCGCCATGGCAGAATCCCTACGTAGAGCGCCTGATCGGATCGATCCGGCGGGAGTGTCTGGACCACCTGATCGTGTTCAACGAATCGTCTCTGCGGCGCACTCTCAAATCGTATTTCGATTATTACCATGGGGCCCGTACGCACTTGTCGCTGGAGAAAAATGCACCGGAAACCAGGCCGGTTCAACCGCCGGAGCTGGGGTCCGTCATTGAACTGCCGGAGGTCGGCGGACTGCATCACCGCTACGAACGGCGGGCGGCTTGAAGGATCGTTCTCGGACTGAAGAAGGGTGTTTTCCGACCTCGGTCGACCGAGGTCCGCAAAGACTCCGGCCTCCCGGACAGGACCTTCCCCCAGCTCCCGCCGCCATGAAATCTGTAGCCTGCACCTGCTCAGTAACTACCTCGCCTCTTTGGCGCCCCTGGGAATGGACCGCTCTTTGTCGTCGATCGAGTTTTTGGCAGGGACAACGGATCGCTTCTTTTGGGTGTGGCTGTCCCGGGGTTGGAAGGATTGGCGCCGAGCGCTGGTTATCGTAAGGCCAGAGACCGTCGTGGCCTGGCAGCGCAAGGGCTTTCGCCTTTACTGGAGCTGGATTTCCAGGCAGAAGAGCGGCCGTCCAGAAGCCAGTCCCGCGATTCGAGCTCTGATCCTGAAGATAGCAACTGCCAACCCGCTTTGGGGAGCGCCTCGTATCCACGGGGAGTTGCTTAAGCTGGGTATCCCCATCTCGGAACGAACCGTGTCGCGACTCCTCCCCAGAAAACGTCAACCTCCCTCTCAAACCTGGAAGGCGTTCCTCGACAACCATCTGAACCAACTGGTTTCCATCGATTTCTTTACGGTCCCGACCGCCACCTTTCGGGTTCTGTTCGGTTTGGTGGTTTTGGCCCATCGTCGACGTAGGCTGGTGCATTTCAACGTGACCGAACATCCGACGGCGGCTTGGTCCACTCAGCAAATCCTGGAAGCGTTCCCGGAAGACACGGCGCCACGATTTTTGATCCGAGGTCGGGACCAGATTTACGGGGAATGTTTCCAGAATCACCAAAGTCCTGACCGCACCGCGAAGCCCTTGGCAAAACCCGTTCGCGGAAAGGTTGGTGGGCTCCATCCGGCGCGAGTGCTTGGATCACATGATCGTGTTGGAAGAGAACCATCTGCGACAAATCCTGAAAAGTTATTTCGATTACTATCTGGGTTCGAGAACTCACCTATCTTTAGCCAAGGACGCTCCGACCACTCGCGTCGTGCAGGGGCCGGAGGCGGGAGAGATCGTGGAGATCCCGCAGGTCGGTGGCCTGCACCATCGCTACGAAAGGCGGGCTGCGTAACTGATGGCAGGGTGGGCCTGCCGTTCTCTTACCTGGAAAACTGAAACCTACCTCGCGCAAGGCGGGCGCTGGTCGGGGCAAAGGCTCGACCACCCCGATGACCTCACGAACCCGAGACCGAGGCACAGAGCGACGGGCCGAGACTGCGGTCTTTGGGCGGCTGTTTTTGCAACGAATGCATCAATATCGCATTTTGGCGAAGGACAGTTGGGGCATCGATAGTCGGCCGGGCGCATTCTTGGTCTATGCCGGATTTTTGACGGGCATCGTTATTGCCCGCTGGCTTGAGCTGGGCATGGTAAACTTCGATCCCAGAAGCTCAAATGCAGTCGTTAAGATACGGCGATACATTCTGTCCATAGGCATGGTGATACTTACACTGTTGCTTCTCGATAAGGTCTTTGGGGCGATGGCCGATAAGTTCTCCATGTTGGGGTATTTCTTACAATACGTCCATTACGCCGTTGCGGATATCGTGAGCATGTTTCTTGCCCGCCAACTCTTTTTAAAAATCAAAATGGCTGAACCTTGTCGACTTGACGACCATATCCCGCTCTTACTACCGTCCGTCAACCCCGACAGGCGATGGGGTTGCCGGCCATGAGAGTTCTTTTGAAACCAAGGAGGCCCACATGGGTAATACACGACGGCTGACGACCGCACAAGCCATCATCGCCTTTCTGAAGAACCAGTATGTGGAGCGGGATGGGAAGCAGAATCCCTTCTTCGCCGGCACGCTCGGGATCTTCGGGCATGGGAACGTCGCAGGCATTGGACAGGCGTTGCAGCAAAACCCCGACTTCCCCTACATTCTGGTACGCAACGAGCAATCGGGAGTACACATGGCGGCGGGGTTCGCCAAAACCAGCAACCGGCTACGCACCTTTGCCTGCACGTCTTCCATTGGGCCCGGGGCGACCAACATGATTACCGGGGCAGCGCTGGCAACGATCAATCGCCTCCCCGTGCTGCTGCTGCCGGGCGATATTTTCGCCCGCCGCAACGTGGCGCCGGTCCTGCAACAACTGGAATCCCCCTCCACGCAGGATACGGGAGTCAATGACTGTTTCAAACCGGTTTCGCGTTACTGGGACCGCATATACCGTTCCGAACAGATCATCACTGCCCTGCCGGAGGCGATGCGCGTACTGACCTCTCCGGCGGACACCGGCACGGTAACCTTGGCGCTGCCGCAGGATGTGCAGGCCGAGGCGCATGACTACCCGTTCGAATTCTTTGAGAAGCGCGTGTGGCTGATTCGCCGGCCTCCACCCGATCCGATTTCCTTGGGGCGAGCAGTGGAAGCCATTCGGGCAAGCCGCAATCCGCTGATCATCGCTGGCGGTGGGGTCCTGTACAGTGAGGCCTGGCAGGCATTGGCGGATTTCGCGGTCCGGACAGGCATCCCGGTGGGCGAGACGCAAGCAGGGAAGGGATCGCTGCCCTACGACCACCCACAGTGCGTGGGGGCAGTGGGGGCGACGGGCACGCTGGCCGCCAATCGTTTGGCCCGCGACGCCGACTTGGTGATGGGGATCGGTACGCGTTATTCCGACTTTACCACCGCCTCGATGACGGCATTCCAAAACCCCCAAGTGCGCTTTGTGAACATTAATGTCGCGGAGTTTGATGCCTACAAGGTTTCCGCCATTCCTGTGGTGGCGGATGCGCGTTTGGCCCGGAGGGCCTTGCCGAGGCGCTCAACGGCTTCCGCGTCAGCGCCGATTATGCCGCCCAGGTAGCCGCCCTGAGAGAGGCGTGGGAAGTGGAGGTGGACCGTCTGTTTCACTTGGGCAATCAACCGCATCCGGCGCAGAGTGAGGTGATCGGCGCCTTATGGGAAGCTTCCGGACCGCGCGATATCCTGCTTTCAGCGGCAGGCAGTCACCCCGGCGATCTGCACAAGCTTTGGCGCACTCGGACCCCCAACGGCTATCACCTGGAGTACGGCTACTCCTGCATGAGTTACGAGATCCCCGGCGCCCTGGGGGCCAAACTGGCTGATCCCAGCCGGGAGGTTTACGTGTTCCTGGGCGACGGCACGTACCTCTTGATGCCGACGGAGATTGTGACTTCGGTGCAGGAAGGCATTAAACTCATCATCGTGCTGGTTGACAATCACGGCTTTGCCAGCATCGGTGGGCTGAGCCAGTCGCTGGGCAGCGGGGGATTTGGGACGCGCTTCCGGCGCCGCTCCGCCGATTCCAGCCAATTGGATGGGGATTACCTACCGGTGGATTACGTCGCCAACGCCCGCAGCCTGGGGGCGCACGCGCTCAAGGCCAACAACCTAGCCGAACTTAAGGAAGCATTGCAGAAAGCGAAGACGCTGGACCGCACCACGGTGATCGTGATTGAGACTGATCCCGAACTGCGGGTGCCGGGTTACGAGGCTTGGTGGGATGTGGCAGTGGCGGAAGTCTCCGAAAGCGCCAGCGTACGAGCGGCGCGAGCCAGTTACGAGGAAGCCCGCAAGAAACAACGCTACCACTTGTGATAATGGTGGCGGCGAAAGGAGAGATTTGAGATGCACGCAAGGTTGGAGAATTTCGTAGATGGTACTTGGCGCGCCTCGCGCGCAGCAGAAGCTCTGAAGGTTCTAAACCCGGCTTCTGCTCAGGTCCTGGCGGAGGTTCCCCTATCGCCGACGGAGGAAGTTGATGCGGCGGCGGAAGTGGCCCAGAAGGCCTTCGAGCATTGGAGGCGCACGCCGGCCGGCGAGCGCATCCAGCCCTTGTTCCGGCTCAAGGCTTTGCTGGAGGAAAACCTGAAGGACTTGGCGCTGACCGTAACCGAGGAGTGCGGCAAGACGTACGCTGAAAGCGCCGGTGAGTTGCGGCGCACCATCGAGAATGTGGAAGTAGCCTGTGGCATCCCCTCCCTGATGCAGGGCTCGAACAACGAGGATATCGCGGCGGGGATCGACGAGCACATGATTCGCCAGCCCTTGGGAGTGGCGGCAGCCATCACGCCTTTCAATTTTCCGGTCATGGTCCCCTTCTGGTTTATGCCCTATGCCCTGGCCACCGGAAACTGTTTCATCCTGAAACCCTCGGAGCGGGTGCCGCTGAGTTCCAACAAGATCTTCCACCTACTCGAGGTTGCCGGTTTTCCGCGGGGAGTCGTGCAACTGGTAAATGGTGGCAAGGAGACCGTGAATGCTCTTCTAGACCATCCCGCGATTCGGGCCATCAGCTTTGTGGGCTCCACCCCGACCGCGCGCTACATATACTGCCGGGCGGCGGCCACCGGCAAGCGCGCCCAATGCCAGGGCGGGGCCAAGAATCCGGTGGTGATCATGCCGGATGCCGACATGGAGATGACCACCAGGATTCTGGCGGATTCGGCCTTTGGTTGCGCCGGCCAGCGCTGCCTGGCGGCTTCCGTCGCCATCACCGTGGGTGACGCGAAGCGAGCGGTAGCTGAGCAGATGGCCGCAGCGGCCCTGCGGCGCAAGGTGGGATACGGCCGGGAGGAAGGCGTGGAGATGGGGCCGGTCATCTCGGCAGAAAGCAAAGCGCGGATTGAAGCACTGATCGCCAAGGGCGAGCGCGAGGGAGCAAGCCTGCTCGTGGATGGTCGGGGCAAGAAGGTGAAAGATTACGAGGATGGCTTCTTTGTCTTCCCCACGATCCTGGACAATGTTCCCCCACAGGGGGAGATCGCCCGCACCGAGATCTTCGGTCCGGTATTGAGCCTGATGCACGCCAGTTCGATTGACGAAGCCATCAAGATCGTCAATGCCCGCAGTTATGGCAACATGGCTTGCATCTTCACCAGCGACGGCGCCGCCGCCCGGCAATTCCGTTACGAGGTCAACGCGGGCAACGTGGGCATCAACGTAGGCGTGGCGGCGCCGATGGCCCACTTCCCCTTCAGCGGATGGGGTGAGAGCTTCTTCGGAGACCTGCACGCCCAGGCGCACCACGGGGTGGAGTTCTACACCCAGACCAAGGTGGTGGTGGAACGCTGGCCGAAACAGTGGAGTAGGAAGTTCTAGCTTCAGTGGAAGCGTGGTAGGAGTCAATCCTCAACCCACGTAAGGAGAAAACATGGTCGCTTTGCGTGTAGGCAATGCCCCTTGTTCCTGGGGCATGCTGGAGTTTGAAGAAGCCAAAGGGGAGCCGATTGCGTACAGCCGTATGCTGGACGAGTTGGTGGAGACGGGTTACACCGGGACGGAGTTGGGCGACTGGGGATTCATGCCCACAGATCCGGAAGTACTGCGGGCGGAACTAACCCAGCGGGGTGTGGTGATGTTGGGGGCGTTTGTGCCAGTGGCCTTGAAGGACGCGGCCGCGCATGAAGCAGGCGTGGTGAGTGCCCTCAAGACCGCGCGGCTGCTGGCGGCCGTGGCCACGGACCCCAAACCTTTCCTGGTGCTGGCTGACAATAATGGCTCCGTCCCGGAACGCACCCGCAACGCCGGGCGGATCACCGCTGAACTGGCCTTGAGTCCTGCGGAATGGAAAACCTTTGCTGAGGGTGCGAATAAGGTGGCCAGCGCCGTGCGCGCCGAGACAGGGCTGCGGACGGTCTTCCACCATCACTGCGCCGGCTATGTCGAGACGCCGGAGGAGATTTCCCGCTTTCTGGATCTGACCGACCCGGAATTGGTGGGGTTGGTGTTTGATTGTGGCCACTACGTCTACGGAGCGGGTGACGGTGACGTGATTGCGGGACTGGAGCGCTTCCATGAGCGTGTGTGGTACCTCCACTTTAAGGATTGCCACCCGGAGGTGGCCCGGCAGTCTCGGGCCGAACACTGGGATTACTTCCAGGCATTACGCCGCGGAGTCTTTTGTGAATTGGGAAAGGGTTCAGTGGACTTCCCCGCGGTAATGCGCTGGCTGAAGGCCCACGATTACAACGAGTACACGCTCGTTGAGCAAGACGTCCTGCCGGGAATGGGCACGCCGAAGGAGAGCGCTCGCCGCAACCGCGAATACCTGCGCTCGATCGAGCATAACTATTCTTAGTTAGGAGCAAACTCATCCTTGGTAGTCGAGGAGAATCCCCTTGAGCAAGCGCAAACTCCCTATCGGTATTATTGGCGCCGGGCGAATCGGGGCCGTTCACGCTGAGACCCTGGCGTTTCGATTGCCCGAAGCCGCGCCCCTGATCATCGCGGACGTCAACCGCCCAGCGGCAGAGAAAGTGGCCGCGCGCTGCGGCATCCCGCGAGTAAGCGAGAGTGCTGAACAGGTCATCGCGGACCCCCAGATCGAGGCGGTGCTGATCTGTTCGTCCACCGATACGCACTCGGATCTTATTGTGGAAGCGGCCCGCGCGGGTAAGCACATTTTCTGCGAGAAGCCGATCGACCATAGCCTGGAAAAGATTGATCGGGCCCTGGCGGCGGTGAAAAGGGCCGGAGTCCAGTTGCAGATCGGATTCAACCGGCGCTTCGATCCCAGCTTTGCCCGCGTGCGAAAGGCCGTCGAGAGCGGCGAGATCGGCGAACCTTACCTGCTACACATCATCAGCCGCGACCCAGAGCCTCCCCCTATCTCATATGTCAAGGTCTCGGGCGGGATGTTTCTGGATATGACCATCCACGATTTCGACATGGCGCGTTTCCTGATGGGCAGCGAGGTGGGGGAAGTTTTCACCGCCGCCGGGGTGAGGGTGGACCCTCTCATTGGCGAGGCTGGCGACCTGGACACCGCGGTGGTCCTGCTGCGCTTCAAGAACGGCGCAATCGGAACCATTGATAACTGTCGCAAGGCGGTTTATGGATACGATCAACGGGTGGAGATCTTGGGCAGCGACGGGGCGATCGCAACGGGCAACTGCTATCCGAATCAGGCAGTGGTCTCAACAGCGAACGCCATCCGCAAAGATCTGCCCCTGCATTTCTTCATGGACCGTTACGCGGAGAGCTACGCGAATGAGCTCCAGGCCTTTGTGAAGGCGGTGTCGGAAGGCAGCCCAACTCCCGTAAGCGGGATCGATGGACGTATCCCGGTAGTGATGGGACTTGCCGCCCGCAAGTCGCACGATGAGCACCGCGCCGTGGCGCTAGAGGAAATTCACTGATCCCTGCAGGGGATAGGGGAGGTTCCCTTTGAAAAGATCAACCGCCAAAGCGGTATTGACCGACGGCCACTTCTGGATACCTCTTTCCGTACTCGTGCTTGGCGTGCTGTTGTTGATTTACGTCCACTGAAGAGGTAACCCTATTGGAAACGCAAACACGTTCGACGCCCACTCCCCGGTCCCTTCACGTGCTGGGGGTAGTATGTGGCTTGGCGGCGGGCGCCTGGCTGGGTGGGGCGGAAGCGCCCACCAAGTTGGTCACCATCGGGCTCTCACCCTTCCTGATTTCGCTTTGTATGGTTAGCGGCGTGTTCGTAGCTCGCTGGACCCTTCCGGTAGTCCTGAAAGGTACCACCTACATTTTTCTTGACCTGCGGGCGAGAGCCCATCTGATGGTTTGGGCCATTCTCGCTGGCGCGTTGTGGGCCGTGGCCAACACCCTGACGGTTTTTGCAATTCGCGACGTGGGCTTGTCCATCGCCTTTCCCCTTTGGAATACGAATTCCCTGGTTGGCATCTTCTGGGGCTGGTTCCTGTTTCGGGAACTGCGCGGCCACGCTTGGAAAACCGCGGCCAAGGTACTGGGCGGCGCCGGAGCCGTTGTTTTTGGCGCGACCCTGCTGGGCCTGGCTTCCGCGCACCAGGCAGGCGGCACGCCGCACCGGCTGGTGGCAGGAATTCTCTCGTCGCTCGGCGCGGGACTCATGTGGGGCACCATGTATATCCCTTACCGCAAAGCCTATCTGAGCGGGATGAATCCCCTCTCCTTTGTCACCGTGTTCACGGTGGGTGAGCTGGTGACAACCATCACCCTTGCCCTGGTATTTCTGGGCGGAGTGCAGCCCGTTATGGAAACCCTGACGGCGGCACGCCCTGTCCTCTTCTGGCTGTTTCTCGGAGGATTCTGCTGGGTGGTGGGCGATCTCTTTCAGCAATACGCCGCCAAGTATATTGGCATTGGCCGGGGCATTCCCCTTTCCAACACCAACCAGCTTTGGGGATTGGCGTGGGGCGTGCTGGTGTTTGGTGAATTGGCCAGCTTCGGAAAGCCCGAACAAGCCCAAGTCATCGTGGGCTCTCTGATCATGATCCTGGGAGCTGTCGCCATCAGCAGCGCGATGGCTCCAGATAGCGAACGGGCGGCCGTCCACGAAGTGGTGGCACGGGAATGCGACCGCTATGGATTGAATCTGGAAGTGACCACCTCCGCGCAATTTGGGAAGGATCCCTTGGGAGCGGAAACGGCGGGGCGGCGCTGGTGGGACTTCTTGATTGTGGCCCTGGCGACAGGCACTTTCGTATGGCTGGCGCGTTACGCCATGCGGCCGCCCATCATCATGGCCGGTGCCTGGATCGTGGTCCTCGTCGTCTTGATGCTGGCCATGTTAGTCGCCTGCGGCTGCCTGCTTTGGAAACACACCCGATTTTCCTGAAGGCTGGATTGCAGATTGAAGCCTACTTCAAGTCAGGGTTGGGGATCATGAATTCCCGGATCTGGCCCGCCAGCTCGTGACAAGCTCCGATGAACTGGCGCAAGGTGCGCCGGGTGGGTGGAAAGTCGTTAAAGTCGTCTATCGATAATCCGTCCTCTTCGTAGGCCCGTCGGAAGTCATCATATTTCCGCAGCAATTCCTCCACAATTTTCGGATCGACCGGTTTGTCGATGCGCGATACGACCTTGACGTCGCTGGCGTTGTAACGAAGCTGCCATTTGTAGGGGGGGGAGATCACCACATCCCCGCCGATGAATTCGCTCCAATGCATGTGATTGCGGAAGGCCGCTGAGAGGAGCCGAATCCGGTACCCGCGTTCCTGAAAGAGGCGATAGGTTTTCTTGAACACGGCCACCCCTGCCCACTCCAGATACCCAGGATCGGTGGTAATGTTTTGATTTTCCGTCACCACCTTGAGCCAGTCATCCAGCCTGCCCACCATGATCGTGCACACCGGCCCCATGCTGGCGATATCCAGACCTTCCTTCTCCCGCCGTTGCAGCCCTCGTTCCAGCGCCTCGGCCACGGCAACGCACTGCGGAAGGCTGAAGCAGACCGTGGCGTTGATGCTTACTCCCCGGTAGGTCGCTTCCTCGATAGCGGGAATACCCGCCCGGGTCACAGGGATCTTTACAATCATGTTAGGTGCAAGCTGGCTGAAGCGAACTGCCTGCGCAACGATGGCCTCCGTGTTCCGGTAGAAATGCGGGTCCGTTTGGATTGACAGCCTGCCGTTTTTCCCCCCGCTCCGATCGAAGATCGGCTTCAGAAGTTCGCCCCCCTTGGCCGACATCTCCTCCACCACCCTCCAGCCGATTTCTTCCTCCGTGGCCGTGGCCATTTCCTCAATTAATTGCCGAATGCGATTCTGCCAGCGGTGCATTTCCTTCTTCAACACCTCCACCACAATGACGGGGTTACAGGTGGCTCCCACCGCACCGTGCTCTATGGAGTAGGTCAACTCTCGAATCGATGCCGAGTCGTTCCATAGGCAGGTGGGGGTGGTCTGGGTCATCTCGTGTAGAGGGCTCTTATAGGCTGTTCGTTCACTCATGGTTTTCTTCCGTTTTGGGTTCCCTTTCTAGCCCCGTCGCCAATGGTGCGCTCATTGGGAGCCACTGAGAGCTTTGTTAATTATGATCAATACCCACATCGTGTCAAGGCATTCGCAGGTTCCCCAATCCGTCGATAGGGGAGCAGAGCGGGTAGCAGGCCTTGGAGGACGATGGAGGGCAAGGGCTTGTAGTTTGGTGGGTTGGGCGATTGAAAGAAGTTTGGTGGGCGTCGAAGAGA
>Ga0187848_10004012_pt1 | contig 10464 bp, 8 predicted proteins | sample June2016WEW_4_40_FD_132424 | JGI IMG/M metagenome (GOLD analysis project Ga0187848, IMG submission 132424) | Peatland microbial communities from SPRUCE experiment site at the Marcell Experimental Forest, Minnesota, USA - June2016WEW_4_40 | ecosystem: Environmental > Terrestrial > Soil > Wetlands... | reverse complement strand
GACGGAAATATCGAAGGTGCCGCCGCCGAGGTCGTAAACGGCGATTTCCTCGTTTTTCTTCTTGTCCAGCCCGTAGGCGAGGGAGGCGGCGGTCGGCTCGTTGATGATGCGCAGGACCTCCAGGCCGGCGATGCGGCCGGCATCCTTGGTGGCCTGGCGCTGGGAATCGTTAAAGTAGGCGGGCACGGTGATGACGGCCTGGGTGATTTTTTCGCCCAGGCGCATTTCGGCGTCGGCCTTCAATTTGGCCAGGATCATGGCGGAGATTTCCGGGGGGCTGAATCGTTTGGGCTTGCCCTCGACTTCCACCTCGACGGCGGCATCGCCGTTGGCGGCGCGCACGACCTTGTAAGGCACGCGCTTGATTTCCTCCTGGACTTCGTCGAACTTGCGGCCCATGAAGCGTTTGATGGAATAGACCGTGTTGCGGGAGTTGGTGACGGCCTGGCGTTTGGCGGCATCGCCGATCAGACGTTCGGCCGTCCTGGTGAAGGCGACGACGGAAGGGGTGGTGCGTTTGCCTTCGGAATTCTCCAAGACAACCGGTTCGCCGCCTTCCATGACCGCCATGCATGAGTTGGTGGTTCCTAAATCAATTCCAATTACTTTTGGCATAAAAAGGTCCTTGCTGTAATTTACAATTCAGCGGAGATCTATGAGCAATCCCAGTGCCATCATGCTGAAATCATCGCAATACGTTTACAATAAGCAAGTTATGACTTTTGAGGCCAGAACTAGAAAACCCTGATTGGGGACATTATGGCACAAATCCATGGAAAGCGCCCATTTTTAGGGTCATAATGGCGCATGGCTGTTCAGAGGGTCTGAAATGGGTCGAGGTTCTGTTTTTGTCGGGACTCATTACGGATTACATTTGTATTCATATAACCGATTGAATGACAATGTGTTAGCCTAGGTTTTCTGCCGAAATTCGACCTTATTCTGTCGAAATAGCTTACACTATCATTGCACTTGATAATAACGTTACTGCTGCTAATGATAAATGCGTGTATGTTAAGTATTGCTTATCATGCACTTATGACTTGTCATTCGATGACCGGATTAAACTGATTGGGTTGGCATTTGTTATGCGCATTTATGCCTGCTTGGGGTCGTTGCTTTTCGCCATTGGGTTGGAACGATGACTTCAAAGGCGACAAATGAGGCCGGTTTAGAAATAATATAAAAACACCCCACCCGTCCCATAACGTGAAAAGTTGCGGGACGAGTGTGAAACAGAACCAATCATATGAATACAATCAAATTGACATCTCTTCTCGGCGCGGGCGTGCTGGCATGCATCGGCGCGAATGCCCAGGTCCTCGACTTTACGGGACTGCAAGACCTTGAATTCATCGGAAATTACTATGACGGTGGTTTCGGTAGTGATGGCTCCGGTCCGGGTCCCAACTATGGCATTACATTTGGGCCTTATGCCCAGGCCATTATTTCTTCGACTGTTGGAGGGACTGGCGATTTCCAGAACGCTCCGTCTGACACTGTCGCGTTCTTCCAGGCTGGCCCGGGGGCCATCATGGACAAAGCTGCCGGATTCACCACCGGTTTCTCGTTCTTTTATTCCGCCATCAAAGATCCCGGCAGCGTGACGGTTTGGAGCGGTCTCGACGGCACTGGCACCTTGTTGGCCAGCCTCGCCCTGCCGACGACTCCCTCGCTCCCTGGCTTCCCGACTACGTTCAACGATTGGATCCCCGTTGGCGTGACATTCGCTGGAACAGCAGAGTCGGTGAATTTCAGCGGGACCGCCGACTGGATCGGGTTTGACGATATTACCTTGGGAGGCCTGCCTAGCCCGATCCCTGACCGTACCGGAGCGGGCATTTACTTGCTGGCCGGCTTGGGCTTGGCTGGCGCGGCTCGGGTTTCCCGGAAACAGGGTATCACGACGGTCTAATCAGACGACACCGTAAATAATAGGTGCTTTAACAAAACGCGTCCTTGCTTTTCTTGCAAGGACGGGTTTCTTTCTTTCCCGGCCAAATCCTCCCTTAATCAATTCAGAAAGCACCGGTTTTTTAATCGGTGCTTTTCTATTGTGTTGCCTGGCATCCGTTCGGAGGCTTTCCTCCGTCAGGCATTATTGCTCTCCCCATTCGCCGGAGCGCCTTGCTTGAGCCAGACCATCAGGATTCCAATGTCCGATGGCGAAACACCGGAGATGCGCGAGGCCTGGCCCAGGGTGGCCGGCTGGATTTTTGCCAGCTTTTGCCGCGCCTCGGTCCGCAGGCTGGGCACTTTAGTGTAATCCATCCAGGTTGGAATCTGTTTGTCTTCCAGGCTCTTGAGTCTGGCCACCTCGATTTCCTGACGGGCGATGTAGCCTTCGTATTTGATAAAGATGTCCACTTGCTGAATGACTTCCTCCGACAATTCGGCATTCCGGTCCGGAAGATTGGCGTAAGTCATTTCCGGCCGGCGCAACAGTTGAGCCAAGGTGTCGGTGCCTGCGCGGGTCTTCTCCAGGCGCGCCAACTCGTTCTCGATCGCGATTCGCTTGGCTTCCAACTTCCAGGCATTGCGCGCCGGCAACAGGCCGATGTCATGTCCAAGCCCCCCCAGCCGCAAATCCGCATTGTCCTGCCGCAGAAGCAAACGATACTCCGCGCGCGAGGTGAACATGCGGTACGGCTCGGTCGTCCCTTTTGTCACCAAGTCATCAATTAAGACTCCAATGTAAGCTTCGTTGCGCCGAAGAATGACGGGGGGTTTTCCCTGCACCCTCCGAACGGCGTTGATCCCGGCCATCAATCCTTGCGCGCCGGCTTCTTCGTAGCCGGAGGTTCCATTGATCTGTCCGGCCAGAAACAAGTTCCGGCAAACTTTCGTTTCCAAGGAGGGATGGAGCTGCGTCGGGAAGGCAAAATCATATTCCACGGCATAAGCGGGACGCATGATTTCGGCGTTTTCGCATCCAATGATGGTGCGGACCATCTCCATCTGAACGTCGAATGGCAGGCAGGTGGAAAAGCCATTGACGTAGATTTCGTCGGTGGCAATTCCCTCCGGTTCCAGGAAAATCTGCTGTCTTTCCTTCTCCGGAAACTTGACGATCTTATCCTCAATGGACGGACAATAGCGCGGGCCGATTCCCTCGATTACGCCCGAATACATCGGGGATTTATGGAGGTTGGCCCGGATGATGGCGGCGGTGGCCTCGGTGGTATAAGTAATGTAGCAGGGAAGTTGGCCGTTGATTCGATCCAAAATGGAGCCGGGCGGGTATATGCCCCCAGATCGTGATAAATCGCATGTGGGCACTCCGGAATGTTCCACGTGGAACAAATCGTCTTTCCAGTAAGAGAACCAGGGCACCGGATCGTCGCCTGGCTGGACATCCGTTTTGGAGAAATCAATGCTGCGGCGCAGCAACCGCGGCGGGGTTCCGGTCTTGAGCCGGCCCAATTCCAACCCCAGTTCCTTCAACGAACTGGAAAGGCTCATCGCCGCCCCTTCTCCAGCCCGGCCGCCTGATTGCTGGTTTTGCCCAATGTGCATCAGCCCGCGCAAAAATGTGCCCGTCGTCACCACCACAGTCGTGCCGTGGTATTGCACTTCCATGGTGGTCTCGACGCCAAAGGCCCCGCCTTGGCGATGGAGGATTTTGGTGATTTGCCCCTGTTTTACATCCAGATTCTCCTGGCGTTCGCAAATCCATTTCAGCCGGAATTGGTAAGCCTTTTTGTCGCATTGGGCGCGCGGCGCCCAAACCGAAGGCCCGCGCTTGGTGTTGAGCATGCGGAATTGCAGGCCGGTCATGTCGGTCGCCTTCCCCATTTCACCCCCCATCGCGTCAATTTCGCGGGCCAGGTGTCCCTTGGCTAATCCGCCGATGGCCGGGTTGCACGACATCTGGCCGATGGTGTCCGCATTGATTGTCAACAATAACGTCTGGCAGCCCATCCGCGCCGCGCCCAGCGCCGCCTCGACGCCGGCATGACCGGCGCCGATGACGATCACGTCATACTTCCTGGGATAAACAAACATGGCGGGACCGCTGGCTATTGGATCTGGTAGGTGGCGTCGAACGGTGTTTTTCCACCGGCCTTATGCATCTTGCGCGCGCCGTTGGCCGAGAGATGCTCGCAAATCTTAAAGATGGTTTCCAAATCCCGGCTCCCAATGCCGGCGGCGATCTGGGCGACGGTCAAGGCTGATTGCTTCTGTTTTAGAAGTTCGACAATTTTCAGTTGAAGAGCAATAACCGCTCCCGCCGCCTTTTTGCCCGCCTCAACGCCAGGCTGGTGATATGCGTTGATGTTGATCAGTGAAGCATAAAACCCGACCGCCCGCTCATACAGCGCGATCAAAACACCGACGGAAAACGGCGAAACTTCCTTTATCGTTAAAGTAACCGATTCCCGCCCTTTTTCATACAAAGCCTGGCGTGTTCCGAGCAAAAACCCCTGTAAAAAGTCACCTGACGTAACATTGTCTTGCACGAAAAATGGAGCGCCAACCCGGTCCAACGAGACCTCGATGAAGGTGACGAAGAAGTTATTGAGACCATCCCGAAGCTGCTGAACGTAGGCGTGTTGATCTGTGGAACCCTTATTCCCATAAACTGCGATGCCCTGATGAACAACCTTGCCGTCCAGATCCAGCTCCTTTCCGAGTGATTCCATGACCAATTGCTGCAAATATCGGGAAATCAGCTCCAACCGGTCTTTATAAGGCAAAATGACCATATCTTTTGCTCCTTTACCGTTAACGGCATGGAACCAGACGAGAGCAAGCTGGGCGGAAGGATTATCCTTAACGTTATATATTCGCGTGAATTTGTCGCATTCCATCGCTCCTTGAAGGAACGCGTCAATATCAAAACCTTGCAGCGCCATCGGCAACAGGCCCACATCCGAAGTCTCACTGGTCCGACCGCCAACCCAGTCCCACATGGGAAACCGTGCCAGCCAGTGTTTGGCCACAGCGAACTTGTCCAAATTGCTGTCCACTCCGGTGACAGCCACGGCGTGTCGGCCGAAATCGAGATTGGCCCGTTGATAAGCCGCGCCGGCTTCCAACATGCCATTGCGAGTCTCCTGGGTGCCCCCGGACTTTGAAATGACCACGCATAAAGTTTCTCCAAGGCGCCCCTCCAGGCGAGACAACACCTTGTCCATGCCGTCCGGGTCTGAATTATCGAAGAAATGAACGGCCATTTTGTCCGTGGCCGGCTGGCTGAGGGCATTGGCGACGAACTGAGGTCCCAAAGCCGAGCCGCCGATGCCAATGACCAGAAGGTTTTTGAACGGCCCGCGCGCGCCGCGAATCACGCCGGCATGAACCTGCCGCGCAAAATCCTTGACGGCCTGGATGGCGCCCTCGATTTCCTGGCGGATGGCGGCCTGCGGGGCCAGGGCGGGATTTCGCAGCCAGTAATGGCCGGCCATGCGTTTTTCATCCGGGTTGGCGATGGCGCCGCGTTCCAGGGCGGCCATGGCGGCGAAGGCCTTTTGCATGGGCGGCTCCATCGTGTCAAAATAATTATCCGGGAAATTCATCCGGCTGAGGTCGAGGGCCAGGCCGAGGGCGGGGTAATGGGAATAATACTTTTGGTATCGTTCCCACAACCATTCGGGTGTCATTGTCATAGCGCGGCCCAAGATAACGGCAACCCGTCGGAAAGTCGAATGGTCTTATCCGATCAAAATCCCGGCTAACAACCTTTTAAAAAAGGATTCGGACCCGCCGCGTGAGGGCACGCGGCCTACATTTCCCGAGCACAACGTGCAGATTTTGCAGGCCCGGTGCCCTCACCGGGCGCCTTTTTAACGGCAGAGAATGCAGAGGGCGCAGAGGGGGGCAGGCAAAATCATTTTTAAGGGCGGATGATGCAGGGGATTGAATGGCCGCAAAAGATCACCAAAGATCCCAACGCGGAGCCGCCATCAAAGGAACTGAACCGCGGATTTCGCGGATTCCACGGATAAGAAAGACCTTTCAACTGTCAACCCCGAAAGCCTTCGGGGCAAGAGTCGCCAAGTCGCTAAGACGCCAAGACCGAAAAAACTGCTTGCGCCTTTGTGCCCTTGCGCCATTGCGTTCAGAAACCGGCGCCATCCGTTGTAGAAACCACCGGCGGTTCCCAACTGACCCTCTCCACCGAGCATCGTGCCGCTCCCGGCCAAGACCATATCCCGCTTCAACTGACTCAATCGGGCCCGGCTTTGGCCCTGACGGTTTTGGAGCATTCCGTCATCGAACCCGCCACGCCATCCACGCCGGTGGATCGGGTGCGTCAAACCCTGGCACAACTCCAGGAACCGGCACCGTTAAACCACCTGCGCAAACTCTGCGGCATGCGCACCGCCGTCGTCTGCTCCGCATTGACGGAACTGGCCGCCAAGGGAGAAGTCGTGCGGGACGCCAGAGGCTATCAACTCAAACTGCCGTTTCCCGTTTCCCGCCCTATAGACCCCCCGGGAAACGGAAACGGGAAACACTCCCTTTGCTCCAGCGGAGGATAGGGCAACGCTGGGAAGCGACCCGAGCGCCGATCTGGAGCCTTGCGAACCGCAGGAGGCCGGGCGTGGTCTAACGACCCGCCCGGCCAAACTCCTGCGGGGGCAAGTTCAAAGCGATAAATCCACTCCTCCATTTAACACGAAGCGGACAACATTACGCATCGTGAATGCTCGCAATCATCAGAGGCCCGCCGTGAGCCGCCAGTCTTCAGGCTTGGCTACGATACGAATGACCCGCTTATCAAAATCGACACTCTTAAGTGTGCCCAAGACTTCGGCGCTCCAACTGAAGCAGTTCTGTTTTCCAAGCTGGCCCGGGCTTATCTCAACCTCAAGAACGACGTTGCTCAATAAAACAAGGTCCGCTCTCCCTTCCGGTCGCGGACCATCCCCAGCGAAAACGACCTGCGAACCATACATCGCTCGAATATTGTTCTTGCTCATGGAATCACCAGATAAGACAGCATCCAAAACCTTCCAGCCATTGGTGATCGCCGTCCGGTTTGTTGAAAAGAATGGAGCCCAAATGTCCGCACGTCCAGCAACAGCGACATACCCGTTCGTTTCGGACGGAATCGGCATGCTCACGTTTGCTGAACCAGCTTGTTGGCCACCTCCTTTTGCTGAACGCGGACTTTCGTCGCAACCTGAAACGACCAAGGTGGCGACAAGCATAATGAAGAACGTTCTCATTGTGATGGCCAACAATATCTAACGTGCCATCCATTCGTAGAATAAGCCATGCAACTTCGACATGCAATGCCCGAACCCGACCGCATATCCGGAACTTTGCAAACCGCAGAAGGATGAGCGAAACCTGACCCACGCCGCCAAGTTCTGCGGGCGGCCAAAGTCAAACCGGTAAATCCATTCCCTCATTTAACAGGAAACCACCGCCATCAAATATCGTGCTCGCGCTCAAACTACCCTCGACGAACCCGCCCTGTTGTTATGGGATGCTCCTCAACCAATTTGCCGAGTTGTTCGTAATAGCAATCGCTGCAAACTTCCTGATCGCCTATGCGCCGCTTCCCCGTGATCGTTTCCTGAAGGAGAACGCCGCAATACGGGCATTTTGGCCCTTCTGCTGCCAACAAGCCCGGGTTGTCAATAAGGTCCTTTAATGGTATCGCCATATTAACTTAATTCTTTATCCTGCCTTGTTGCGGTTCATTTGGAGGCTGCCAGCAAACCGCGCCGGGCTTGCCCTCCGCTTCGCAGGTGCTCCAGCCGCGAGCGTGAAAACCGTCCCCCGGAACAACCCGTACCCCCGTCAGGCAACCGACAGATGTGACCCGTTGTGAAGACAACAAGAGCGGGAGAAGCCGGACTTTTCATTGGAGCGAGAGTTTTCATTCGACTTTTCGCCAAAGGAAAGAACTCGCCCCTCAAGCGAGTTCTTGCGTCTGAACTGGTTGCGTCGGAACCATCAAATTCAAGTGCATTTTTAACCCAGTTGGACGATTTGTCAACGCGTTTTTTTACAGCAATTGTCATGCCGCTATTATTTTTGCAAGTTGCTGCCAGGCCCTAATTTAGATCAAAATGCCAACCGCGAAAGATTTTGTTCGGTGCGAGGGCCACCAAGCCTGAAACTCCATTCTGGCAAGATTCTGCGTGTTCGTGTAATCCGGTGGTTATGGAACCCTGGTACAAAGTCGTTCTCCCGCGCCAAGAACTCCGCGAAGACCACTCGCTCGATCCCAGCGAGTTCGCCGTCCACTTGGAGCAAGACGCGGCGGGCACCGCGCCCGCCGATTACGTGAAACCGGAAAAGTTTTTCGCCCGGAACTAATTCTCCAATGCGCTCGTTGACCATTGCGGCATGGTGTTGCGCCGGTTGAATGGCGAGGCAGGCCCCAATCCGGCCGATGTGGCGTGGTCATCGCGCCGCCCAGGGGTGATGAAAGGGGCGGGGTCAGAACTTGGACTTGGAATGTTCGTGCAGGAGGGTGTCGGCGATGTCAATGACGCTGAAAATGGATTGCTGCACGGCGAAAGCCGCCGCAATGCCCAGCCCTTCCAGCATCATGGTAACTATCGGCACTTTCCAGGAGGCCAGGTCCGGACGCGCTTTGACCAGGGTCCAAACGGTGGGGGTGAGGAAAAGGATGGATATAATTGACACCAGGAGGCAGATGTTGATCATGAAGCGAATGGCCGGGTAGGCGGAATTGGAACGGATGAGACTCAGGTAAGCCCGGACGCGCTGCTTGGGCGTCATGGTGTTGGGGATGAAAAGCACGGTTTCCATTTTGCAATGGGGACATTCCAAGCGGGTGCCGGGCTGAAAGCCCTGCGCTTCAAATTCGATGTGGCCGTCGCAATGCTGGCAGGTACATTTGACAATCATATTCTTCCTTTGGTTGGCTTCTGCTTTAACTATCCACCTGCCTGGCCGCGATGTCCAGCGGCTTGTCAGTCCCCAAAATCCCCGCCGAACGCGCCGTCCCCGCCGGGCGACGATCCATGCAATTCCCACGGGACAGAAAAGAAGCGGCCGGCGAGGGCGCCGGCCGCCACACGCGGGGGCGCGTGTGCTCCCCGGAACGGTTCCCGTCCGGCCCGGCCGGGGGTGGAACGGGCGGAGGATTTTTATCCGGGTTTTTGTTTTAATTGAACGAGGACGATTAAATTGCAAGATGCCGCGGAGCGTCCCGTATTGGCTGGCGGAATGAGATGGTCCGCTGTGAATTTTTTGCAGGCCCGACGCCCCATGAAATCGAGGTGTTCTGTGTGGAGGCGGGCAAAAAAATAAATTTGATTGAACAAACCCACGGGCCAATGAGTCTGAACCGGTGGCAAGAGCAGGTTGAACTTTTTGTGTTGGAGCGCATTCTTCTCCTGTGACGGCACCGCATTAACAAACTGAAACCCAATGTCTTATCGCCGCACCACCATAAAACTCCGGACGTCCGGGGCGTATCCCGAATCTGCCGCCCTTCGATGGAACAGACCCCTCTCCCTGGCCCTCTCCCCACTTCGTGGGGCGAGGGAATTCTGTCGAGCCGCAGGCTCGACGCGACACGTCCAAGCCCAGGTTCGTTGGGCGAAGGGAATTCGACGGCTCGACGGAGTCTCGCCCTACCGTCTTGGAGGGGCGAGGGAACCGGCAAATCGCAAAGGGGCAGTGTCAAGGTGCGCCGGCGCCCCGGCGCGGGGGTTCACCCTGATTGAATTGCTGGTGGTCATCGCCATCATCGCCATTCTGGCGGCGCTGTTGCTGCCCGCCTTGGGCAAGGCCAAGGACACGGCCGTTCGGACGACGGATGTCAATAATATAAGGCAGATGGTCCTGGCCCTGACCATGTACGGCAACGACAACGGGGACAACTCGCCGTGGTCCAACTGGCTGGCGGGGGACGCCGCCAACCGGCAGGGCTGGCTCTACACCATCAATCCCCAGGCATCCGGCACGGCCCAGTTCGACCCGCGCACCGGCGCGTTGTGGCCGGCCCTGCAAAACAGCAACATGTATTTCTGCCCGCGGGACAAACTCACCCCCACGTTTAATCTGCGGGGCCAGCAATGCTCCACCTACGTGATGAACGGCGCCGTCAACGGCTATGGGCGGGACATCTATCCTCCTGACAAATTAAGCCAGATGCCGCCGCGCGGCATCGTTTTTTGGGAGCCGGACGAGAATGACATCGGCAACTTCAACGACGGGGCCAGCAGCCCCAATGAGGGCCTGACCGCCCGGCATTTGATGGGCGGGGTGGATGGAGAATTCGACGGCGCGGCGGGCTTCATCAAGCAGAGCGCGTGGAACAACGGCTGCGCCCAGGCCGGCGCCAACCAGTTTTGGTGCTACCCCGACAGTCCCGACGGGCGGTGAAGGGGGAAAGGGGAAAGGGGAAAGGATGAAGGTTGAAGGATGAAGGTTGAAGGATGAAGGTTGAAGGATGAAGGTTGAAGGATGAAGGTTGAAGGATGAAGGTTGAAGGATGAAGGTTGAAGGATGAAGGTTGAAGGATGAAGG
>Ga0187848_10004011_pt1 | contig 10465 bp, 9 predicted proteins | sample June2016WEW_4_40_FD_132424 | JGI IMG/M metagenome (GOLD analysis project Ga0187848, IMG submission 132424) | Peatland microbial communities from SPRUCE experiment site at the Marcell Experimental Forest, Minnesota, USA - June2016WEW_4_40 | ecosystem: Environmental > Terrestrial > Soil > Wetlands... | reverse complement strand
CCCGATTCCTGCATCCTCGCCGACTATCTCCTCGATAAGACGGTGAACCTGGTGGACAAGCTGCTGGTGTATCCGGACCGCATGAAGCGCAACCTCGAGCTGACCCGCGGGCTGGTGTTTTCCGGCCAGCTCCTCCTCGATCTCGCCCGCGCCGGCATGCTGCGCGAGCAGGCTTACAAAACAGTGCAAGCCCACGCCATGCGCGCCTGGGAAGAGGAATCCGATTTCCGCGCAGCTATTGACGCCGACCCCGAGATCCGCGCCGTCCTCACCCCCGAGCAGATCGCCGGATCTTTCTCGCTCGACCGCCAGTTACGCAACGTAGACAAGATCTTCGTGAGAGTGTTTCCGGAAGCGGGGTAGCGCGGGCGAGTGAAGGAAGGAAAATGTGCCTGCCGTCGCTTCGGTTAACTTTCGGGAACTTGTCGTTCTCTGGGATTCCAGTCGACCATTGGCCTTATGAGCAGAACTACGTTTCGAACGACGAAGAGCGGCACGAGAACGACGACCCGGAGCAAGGTTGGGAACACGACCATTACCAGAACATCTGGTGCAGGCAAGAAGACGCGGACGGCAGTAACAACCCGGACGGGGAACATTACGCGCACAAGGTCGTATTGAGCTCAATTCTGCGGGATTCGGGCAAAAACCAAAAACCAAAACCAAAACCGGGACAGCCTGAACTGCGTCGCAAAACCGGGACAGCCTGAACTGCGTTGATTTTCCGAGAGCCCGTCTCGTCTCAACAGTCACGCCGCCAAACCGGGACAGCCTGAACTGCGTTGATTTTCTGAGAGCCCGTCTCGTCTCAACAGTCACGCCGCCCCGCGAAAAATCTTCTCCCTTGTTTTGATGGGGCTGCACCGCTTCGGCCGCACCGCCCCGCAGCTCGCCGCGCTACTCTGAAATCGAAAAGTGTTGCTCGCTCGCCGAGAGGCAGCCGTTTCGGGGCGACGTCCGGTGCCTAACCATGGTCCCTCCCTGCAGGGGGCAATTTGAGGGATTATTCGGATTATTCGGGGACAGGCTACGAAACTCCGAAATTAGCCAGGCCTCTTTTTCGGAGTTTCGTAGCCTGTCCCCGAATTAAATTACCCCCCCGAATTACCCCCGAATTACCCCCGAATCACCCCTGAGGCCAGCACCGCCAGCGTTAACCAATCGAACCCGCCGTCCAAATACCGTTCCGGCACGTCCTTAAAGTGATAGTTCCAGTTTATGGCGCATCCTACACAATCACCGCCTCCCGAAAGCCGGGCGGCCAAGACGCTGCGGGAGGTTTTCGAGTCCGGACGGCCGCTTACGTACGTCCGTTCCGCGGAAGAGCAGCGGGTCGGCAGCATCCTGCGCGAGGTGGGCCTGCGGCTACTTCCGTCCACGCCCCTACGCGTCTGGACCTGGAGCCTCACCGAGGGAATGCATGGCGACGAAGACGGATCGATAGCCGGCACTCACGATCCTCGCGCGGCGCTCGACTTCATCGTCGCGCACGAAGGCGCGGGCATCTTCCACCTCAAGGACTTTCACGAGCCGCTGCGCGGATCGCCCGAGATCCGCCGCCGTTTCCGCGACCTGTATGAGAGTTGTCTGGACCGCCGCAAGTTCGTCGTCATCAGTTCCCCCGTGCGAGCCATTCCGGAGGAACTCGAACGGACCGTCATGTTCGTCGATCTCCGCTCACCCGATCGCATCGAGCTGGCGGCGCTGCTGCACGATGAGGTGCAGAAACTCCCGGCAGCAGGCGGCAACGCCGATGTGGACGACGACATCTTACTGCAACTGGCGGGCGCCCTCAGCGGGCTCACGCTCGACGAAGCGCGCTACGCGTTGCGCCGCGCGCTGGCCACCGGCCGGCGCCCCGGACCCGACTCCATGCCGGCCTTGCTCGAAGAAAAGCGGCTGCTGGTCAACCGCAGCGGCTTCATCGAATACATCGCGGATGTCACCAAGCTCGACGCGATCGGAGGCCTCGAGTACCTCAAGAAATGGCTGCTGGAGCGACGCAAGCTGTTTCAAATGCGCGAGAGCTTGAGCAACGACATCGTGCCCAAGGGAATCCTCATGATGGGCATCCCGGGCTGCGGCAAGAGTCTCTCCGTCAAGGCCATCGCCTCGTGTTTCGAACTGCCGCTCTACCGCATCGACATGATCGAGATCTTTTCCGGGCGGCACGGCAAGCCGGAAGGGGTGTTCGTCCAGGCCTGCCGGATGTTGGAGGACCTGGCGCCGGCGGTGCTCTGGTTCGACGAGATCGAGATGGGGGTCACCGCGACCGAGTCCAGCGGGGAGCAGGGCAGAATCTTCGCGTTCTTCCTGACCTGGATGCAGGAGAAGACGCGCGGGCTTTTCGTCGCCGCCACCGCCAACCGCATCGATCTGCTGCCCGCCGAAATGATCCGCAAGGGCCGTTTCGACGAGGTGTTCTTCGTCGACCTGCCGCTCGACCAAGAACGGATCGAGATCTTCAAGATTCACCTCCTCCGGCGCGGCGTGGATGCGGCCCGGTTCAACCTCGATGAATTGACCCAGTTCACAGTTGGATGGTCCGGCGCCGAGATCGAGCAATGTGTGGTATCGGCCATGACCACGGCGCGTCTCGAAGACCGGGAGCTGACCGCCGACGATCTGATCGGGGTCGCGGCGCGCCTTGTCCCCCTATCGCGCACCATGCGGGAGCAGATCGATCACATCTCCCGCTGGGCGTTCGAGCGTGCCGTGAGAGCATCTCCGCGGCGGGTCGTGTGAGGCTCCGGCGGAAACGCAGTAGCATGGAGGAGTGAAAGCTGGAAAATGCGCCTGTTCATTACTCCCGCCACAATGACACGTGTCGTGGCTGTCCTGGCGGTCGCAGCAATGAGCCTCCACGGTCAGCCCGCGAAGGCCCCGCTTCCCGCTTCGGTTTGGGACGTGACGAGGGCCTACGTGTTGGATTATGGGCCCAAAGCGCCTTTCATGATGTGCGCGGTTGGGTTTAAGGCCGCCGTTAGGAATGACCGCCAGACCGAGATCCGGATTGGTTCTGAACCGGTCCACTTTGGGGCCGCCGAGCTGCGCGTCGATACGGGGAAGGGGGCGGGGGAGTGGCTAAGAAACTTGATGTTGGATTGGATTGGCGGGGACGGAAAGTACGACCAGTGCTCTGTCGTCCCGCCGGGGGGCACTTACGAACTGCCGAAAGTAAGCGCGAGCTTCACTCTGAAGAAGATCGACGGGCGCGTACCCCCTAGCGCAACAGTGCGCTTTCACCTGGGAGTCGGCTGCATGGACGGAAAAACCATTCGCTCTGAAAGCATCCTGACAGAGGCGATTTATGTTGACACTTCCGCGACTCCGGAGAGATATATCGAGCCTATCGCGATTCCAGAGAAATAGCAGAAAGAAACAGGGGCCGCGGTGGGCAAATCTTCGCGAACGTTTCCGGCGGAAACGCAGTAGCATGGAGGAGTGAAGGCTGGAAAATGCGCCCGTTCATTACTCCCGCCACAATGACACGTGTCGTGGCTGTCCTGGCGATCGCGGCGATGAGCCTCCACGGTCAGCCTGCGAAGGCCCCGCTTCCCGCTTCGGTTCGGGACGTTAGCATGGTTCGTCTCTTGGATTTTGGGCCTCACGTGATGTGTCAGGTTGAGTTTAAGGCCATTGTTAGAAATGACCGCCAGACGGAGATCCGGATTGTTTCTGAACCGGTCTATTTTGGGGGCTCCGATTTGGGCGTCGACACGGGGAAGGGGGCGGGGGAGTGGCTAAGGAACGTGTTCGGCGTGATGCAGGTTATCGATGCGAAGAACCACCAGTGCTCTGTCGTCCCGCCGGGGGGCACTTACGAACTGCCGAATCAGGCGGGTACTTCTACCTCAAGAAGATCGACGGGCGCATACCCCTTAGCGCAGCGGTGCGCTTTCACCTGGGAGTCGCCTGCATGGACGGGAAAACCGTTCGCTCCGAAAGCATCCTGACAGAGGCGATTTATCTTGACACTTCCGCGACTCCGGAGAAATATATTGAGCCTAGCGAATTTCTCCGTCCATCCGCGGCTCCGGAGAAATAAGGGGAAACCGGAAAGAAACAGGGGCCTCAGTGGACAAATCTTCGCGTACGTTTCCGGCGGAAACGGGGAACAGGGACGGATTTTCGCGTTCTTCCTGACCTGGATGCAGGAGAAGGCGCGCGGCCTTTTCGTCGCCGCCACGGCCAACCGGATCGACCTGCTTCCCGCCGAAATGATTCGCAAAGGCCGCTTCGATGAAGTGTTCTTCGTGGACCTGCCGCTCGACCAGGAACGGATCGAGATTTTCAAGATTCACCTCATCCGGCGCGGCGTGGATGCGGCCCGGTTCAACCTCGATGAATTGACCCAGTTCACAGTTGGATGGTCCGGCGCCGAGATCGAGCAGTGTGTAGTGTCGGCTATGACGACGGCGCGTCTCGAAGACCGGGAGCTGACCGCCGACGATCTGATCGGGGTCGCGGCGCGCCTTGTTCCGCTCTCGCGCACCATGCGGGAGCAGATCGATCATATCTCCCGCTGGGCGTTCGAGCGCGCCGTTAGGGCATCTCCGCGGCGGGTGGTGTGAGGGGCTGGCCTACCGAACCGCGCGAACCCGCGCCATGCTGCGCCTGGGTAGGACGGACTGGATTCCACGCCCACGACCGGAGCTGCCCCGTAGGTCCAACGGCCCGACCAACACCGGCTACGCGAAGGGCCTGACAGCGCTGCTGGAATAGGTCGGCTGAGGCAGACCACAAATGGCCGAAAATGACCGGGAATCCCTTGACACAGTATTGGTATCTCCTTATCCTATATAGGATTCGCCCAATATAGATAATCGCGGCCCGGCCCGCGATGTGAATACGCGACCCTAGACCGAACGAGATAAGTTCAAGCGCTGCAGTCACAGGAGGAGTGAATGAAGCAATTGAGAACGCCGCTTACGGCAGCGGTTTCAGGGATGGTCGCCGCTGCGTTGATAGCGGCGCTTGTCTACGGGCCTGGGTCTGCCGCAGCGCAGACGCCAAAGGCTGGAGAATCGGCTCGTCGGGCGGCGGCCGGTGCGCGTCTCCGCTCGCTCGCGGCCCCCCATGCTCGCGCCCCTATCGGCGGTCCCACCGATCCGAGCTCGGTCCCGAGCGGCTGGACGTGCGTTGGCAACTGCGGCACGGATGTTGCCGATGGGTCTGTCACGCTCTCGCCAACCGGCAACAGCTCGTACGAGTGGGTCTCGACGAACGGCGGCACGAACGGGGTCGGTGCGCTTCCAACCGGCGCGCTGGGGAGCGAAACGGACGGATCTACACTCGCCACACCAGTCTTCACGGCGGCGGCCGGAGCCCCGTTGACTTTCTACTTTAACTATGTGACCTCCGACGGAGCCGGATTTGCCGACTATGCTTGGGCGGAACTGTTCAACTCAGCAAATAACCCGGCCGCCCTTCTGTTCACTGCAAGAACAGCAGCGAGCGGCAGCATCGTTCCAGGGTCTGGCATGCCTGCCCCTCTGGCGACGCTGACTCCCCCCTCGGTACCCATCATCGGCGGTGCGCCGACATGGTCGCCCCTCGGCGTCTACTCGGGTCAGTGCTGGGCTGCCGGTTGCGGCTACACGGGCTGGGTCAAATCCAGCTACACGATTCCGGCCGCCGGCAACTACTACCTTAAGGTAGGGGTCGTGAACTGGCTCGATACAGAATACGACTCGGGGCTGGCGGTGGATGGCGTGACCGTCAACGGCGTGCCAGTTGCCACTACACCGGTGCCGTCTTCGCTGGTCCTGGCGATGCTCGGGCTGGCGGCGTTGGGCATGTTACTTGCATCGCGAAAGTTCGTCCGTTCGTAGGAGACCGGGCGTCTTCAAGAACGTGGGGACCGGTAGAGCCGCGTTTCTTTTTCGTAGGGCGCTCAGGCGACGGATCTGCCAACCCGCCCGCGCGGTGAGATCTCCGGTGCGGTCTCATTAGGCAAGGCACACTTCTGCAATCGTCGCCAGGCTCGAGCTCACAGCCGCTCCAGCGTCAACGGATCAGACTCACCATTGAAATACTTCTCCAAGGCGTCCTGGAAGATCTGGTTCGCGGACGTGGCGTTGGCGAACAAGGTCATCGAAGATCGAAACTTCAGATCGTCGGGATAGCCGAAGATCTCGTCGATGGAGCGGCCCTCAACCCGATTCACCAGCCGGCAACACTCCCTGAGCCGAGCTCCGAGAATTGGGTGGTCCAGGTATGCCTTGGCTTCCTGCAACGAAGAAATGGCGAACTTCCGCGCCAGCGGACTGTAGCCGAGACCTTGAATCTGCGGGAATATGAACCACATCCAATGCGATCTTTTTTGCCCGCCCGCAGTTCCGAGCACACCTGCGCGAAGACGGCATTCTGGGCGTCTACGAAACGTCGCAGGTTATGCGGATCTTCTTGATCGGCTCCGGACATGCTGGTGCCCCTGTGATGCGCCCGGCGGCTATTCTCCGTGCCACCGGGTGCCACGCATCGACTCCTTTCTACAGAATAACCAAATGTTCTTGCTGGGGGTCATGATGGGCAAGACCATTCGATGAGGTGCGTCCGGCTCTTCCAGTCATCGACGGCTCGTGAGTCGTCTGGAAGAAGCCGGCCAGGGCCGGAAAACCGATGAGTCCGTTTGTCCGGTGATGTAAGCGTTGCCGCTCCGGTGTCCGATTGCATCGCATATACTGGAATTATGAATCGGCATATCCGCAATGTCGCTATCTTACTCCTAGCGGCCTATCCGGTCGTGGTGCGGGCCGCGGATAACAGCTATCTCAACAATCTGCCCACGGGCGCCCGATGGCTCGAACATCTCAACAACGACCTGCTTCCGTTTTGGACTATCCCGCCCGCCCTCGGCGACCCGCTGGGATCGTTTCCATCCGAGCGCTGCGACGATGGGTCCCTCCTGAACTACAACAACCCGTGTTGGCCCATCGCCGGCAACGCCTCTTTGCTGATACCCGCGCAGTACCTGGTGCCGCTTTCGCGGCAAACCTATGGCTACGGAGTGGCCTACCATCTTACCGGAAACTCGGTCTATCTAGACTATATGAAGGCCGGTGTCGCCTACCTCCGCCAAAACTGCATAGATCCCAACGGCGGAATGTTCGAGAGCCAGGACCTTACTACCGGCGTGTGGGGCCCCAACATCCTCTATCGCGATCCTCAACAGCTTGGCTATGGCTTGCTCGGCATGGCATTTTATTATTATCTGACTCGCGACGATGCCGTGCTGCAGGACATCCTTACTATCAAGGACTATATTTGGAATAGCTATTACAACCAGTCGCTGGGCACAAACCAATGGCTGCTGGCCGATGATGACGGCACGATGGCCGATTCCAAACAACTTGTCGCCGATCTGGACGAGATGAACACCTACCTGGTGCTGCTGACACCTCTCCTGCCCGAGCCGTACCAAAGCCAGTGGATGCAAACGATGACGCTGGACGCGCAATCCATCCTCGGCACATTCTATTCGCCCCAAGACAATCTGTTCTTTCTGGCGGCGGACACGCCGCAGGAGATGGACTTGAATTACACGGGCGTCGACGTCGGGCACAGCAGCAAAGCGTTGTGGATGCTGCGCTGGGCCGGCCTGCTTACGGGCGACCAGGGCTTGGCCAGTTTCGCCGGGGCCAACGGCCGCCGGCTGCTGGACCGCGCTTACATGCCCGAGAGCGCTACCAGCGGCTCCTGGGCGCAAGGAGTGCTGCAGGGCGGCGCGCAGGACCCGGACAAGACCTGGTGGATCTCCGCCGAACTGGACCAGTTGTCCGGAACCCTGGCGCTATCGGATGTAGCCGCCGGCTCGTATCTTCCCCAAACCACCGCGTATTGGTTCAACTATTTCGTCGACCATCAGTACGGTGAAGTGTGGAACGGACTCAACTACCCCGACAACTCGCCGCAGCGGAGCTACCCGAAAACCTGGCAGTGGAAGAGCGCCTATCATGATTTTGAGCACACACTGGTCGGTTACATTACCTCCCAGTGGTTGCTGGGCCAGCCTGTGACGCTGTACTACGCCTTCGGCACGACAGTGGACGAAAGCACCATCCACCCGTATTATTTCTCCAGCACGATTGATTCTCTCACGCAGACTCAGGACAGCCAGGGCAACTCCTACCAGGCGGTTACATTCCACCCCGTCAGCGTGGGATCGGCGCCGCCGGTAGTGGCTACTTCCGCCGCCAGTTTCCTGGCCAGTCCGCTGGCCGCGGGGTCCATCGCCACGTTGTGGGGTACGGACTTACCGACTGGCGCCACGGGCGCCAACGTCTCGGTTACCGACGTCAACGGCGCATCCCGCCAGGCGCAGGTCTTCTATGCTTCGCCGTCCCAGATCAACTTCCTGATTCCAGCAGGCACGGCTGCCGGTGCGGCAACCATCACTGTCACGTCTCCGGCCGGCACGTCCGCATCCGCATCCGCAACCGCCCAGATCGTCAGCGTCTCTCCGGGCATCTTCCAGTTGAACAGTACCGCCTTAGCGGCGGCGGAAGTGCAGCGTGTGAATGCAGACCAGTCGCAAAGCATCGGACCGGTCTACCAATTGGGTGCCTCCAATAACGTGACGCCGCTGCCGATCAGTGTCGATCCTGCCAATGGGGCTGTCTATCTTTGGGTGTTTGCCACAGGTTTGCAGAACGCGCAAAGCGTCGCCGTAACCGTGGGCGGGCAGCAGGTGCCGGTGAAATATCATGGCGCGCAAGGAACTTATAACGGCCTGGATCAGGTCAACGTTGGTCCGCTGCCGCCATCGCTGGCCGGCAGCGGCCGGGTCAACATCGTACTGACTGCGGACGGGCAGACTGCCAACCCGGTGGAGATATTCATCCAGTAACGTGGCGGGAACGCCCGCCGCGCCCTACACCTTCTCCCGGATGGGCCGAGAGGTTAATCTGCTTGAAAGCTCGCTGATTCGTGACGGCAGGCGTGAAGGCTCGCGAGAGTGCCCGCTTGACCGAACCGGCAAACCCGCTCCATCTGCCGAGCTACAATAGTTGTATGGGGTGCACGCCTTCCACATCCCGGCCGGGACTGTTCGGTTCCGACTAGCGCCTCGCCCGCCCCGCGGCGCGCGGCTTGCTTCTTGAGACGCGCGATCTCAGCAAACCTACCAACAATTTGAGCAGGAGGTTGTCATGGGCAAGACCTTGGATAGGGTGCGTCCGGATCTTCCGAGCATCAACGGCCCTCTGCCCGGGCCGCGCGCGCGTGCTGTAATCGAGCGCGACCGCCGGGTGGTGTCGCCATCGTACACGCGTTCGTATCCGTTGGTGGCGGAGCGCGGCGAAGGCGCGATGGTGGAGGACGTGGACGGGAACCGCTTTCTGGATTTCAATGCCGGCATCGCGGTAGTGGCCACCGGCCATTGCCATCCGCGGGTGGTCAAGGCGGTGCAGGAACAGGCCGCCCGGCTGATGCACATGTCGGGCAGCGATTTCTATTACGAGGGAATGGTGGCGCTGGCGGAAGAGCTTGCCCGAATTGCGCCCGGCGAAGTGGCGCGGCGCGTGTCGTTCGGTAACTCGGGTGCGGAGGCCATCGAGGGTTCGATCAAGCTGGCGCGCTGGGCGACCAAACGCGACAAGATCATCGCGTTTTATGGCAGCTTTCACGGCCGCACCCTAGGCGCGCTGTCGCTCACCGCGCGCAAGGCGGTGCAGCGCGCGGGATTCGGGCCGCTCATCCCGGGCGTGGTCCACGCCCCGTACCCCAATTGCTACCGCTGCCCGTTCGGGCAGAAACCGGAGAGCTGCGCGGTGGAGTGCGTCGGGTTTATCGAGAACACGCTCCTCAAGACCGTGGCGCCGCCGGAGGAAACTGCTGCCATCGTGGTGGAACCGGTGCAGGGGGAAGGCGGCTACATCGTGCCGCCGAGGATATTCTTCGATGAGATAGCGCGGGTGGCTCACCATTACGGGCTCTTGCTGATTTTCGACGAGGTGCAGAGCGGGATGGGCCGCACCGGCCGGATGTGGGCGGCGGATCATTTCGAAGCCGTGCCCGACATTCTAGCGGTGGCCAAAGGCATCGCCAGCGGCCTGCCGCTGGGGGCGACCGTGGCGCGCGCGGACCTCATGACATGGCCGCCGGGAGCACACGCTTCCACCTTCGGCGGCAACCCAGTAGCCTGCGCGGCCGCGCTCGAAACCATCGCCCTGCTCGAAGAGGAGTTGATCGCCAACGCGGCGCGCATGGGCGCTTTCCTGATGGACCGCATGCGCGAGTGGCCGCGACGCTTCGCCCACGTAGGTGAAGTGCGCGGCCTGGGGCTGATGATCGGCATCGAGCTGGTGCGCGATCAAGAAACGCGCGATGGTGCGCCGGAGCTGCGCGACCGCGTGGTGCAGTTGGCGTTCGAGCGCGGCCTGCTGGCGCTCGGGGCGGGCGATAACAGCATACGCCTCTGCCCGCCCCTGGTCATCACGCGCGAGCAATGCGCCTTCGCTCT
>Ga0187848_10004010_pt1 | contig 10466 bp, 9 predicted proteins | sample June2016WEW_4_40_FD_132424 | JGI IMG/M metagenome (GOLD analysis project Ga0187848, IMG submission 132424) | Peatland microbial communities from SPRUCE experiment site at the Marcell Experimental Forest, Minnesota, USA - June2016WEW_4_40 | ecosystem: Environmental > Terrestrial > Soil > Wetlands... | reverse complement strand
CTGGGTCAGGTTCCACGCTGCCATTGGTTTCCTTCAAGCAAATAACGATCTTGTACGCCATTATTCCACTTTTGCTCGCACAGAGCCTTCTACTTTTGCTCGCACCACGACACGAAAATCGGTGGAGAATGGCAATGCGTCAATCATGGGTGGCAGGCAAAGGCAGGGCGGGCACTCCGCTGCCCGCCGTCGGGCATTGGCAGAGGAATCAACGTCGCACTACCGTCGTGCGGCGGGCAGAGGACTGCCCGCCCTACCACCCAGGACTGACGCACCGCGGAAGCCCGCGTTTTGCCTTTGAGTTTTGCGGGCGAAAGCGGTTAAGCTGGCTTTATGAAACATACTGGCATGGCGCGCCGCGCCGCCATCAGAATTATCTTTGCCTCGTTGGTGTTCACGATGGGCGCTTGTTGCGTTGCCGCCGCCTGGCGGATGTTGGAGCGCGAGTCGCACCTTCTGTCCACGATATGCCTTGTCGTCACGTCGGTTCTGGGGGCGGTTTGGATGCTGTTCGCCGTCTTCACGATTTATTTTTTCCGTGACCCGGAGCCAAATCCTCCGTCCGGCCCCGGTCTGGTGGTCTCGGCGGGCCACGGCAAGGTGGATGCCCTGGAGCAAATTACGGAAACGCAATTCATGGGCGGGCCTTGCCACCGCATTTCCACCTTTTTGTCCGTGATTGATGTTCATGTGCAGAATGCGCCCGTCGCGGGGAAGCTCGTCTTTTTCCAACACACCGCCGGCCGGTTCCTCAGCGCGCTCAAGCCGGAATCGGGCCTGCAGAATGAGAATGTGCTGCTCGGTTTTGCCTCCGCGGAATCGCCGGGGGAAAAAATCGGGGTGCGGCTGATCGCCGGGGTTTTGGCGCGGCGCATCGTGCCCTTTGTCCAGAAGGGCGACGAGGTCAGGCGCGGGGACCGCCTGAGCCTCATTCAATTCGGTTCGCGCTGCGATCTTTACCTGCCGCTCCATTACAAAATCAAGGTCAAACCGGGTGATAAAGTTGTTGGCAGCCAGACGGTGATGGCGGCAAAATCGTGAATCATGGAAAAAGGTCCTCCAGGCGCGGAAAGCGAACGGCCCCAGCCGGGGCTTAAGATTTATTTTCTGCCCAACTTGATGACGGCGGGAAATTTGTTCTGCGGTTTTGTGGCGCTGACCAAGATCGTGGAGGCGAAGATCGGCCCCGATGGCAAGCTCGATGCCAGCGCCTTTTTAGAAATCAAACTGGCCCTGGCCTTTATCCTGCTGGCCTGCATTTTTGACCTTCTGGACGGCCGGCTGGCGCGCATGGGCGGGGTGGAAAGCGCCTTTGGCCGCGAATTTGATTCGCTGGCGGACCTGATTTCCTTCGGGGCGGCGCCGGCCTTCCTCGTTCACCGCGTCGTGCTGCGGGCTGTTTTTAAAGACACCCCGGAGGTCGGCTGGTTTATCGCCTCCATCTATTTGATCTGCGGCGCCTTGCGCCTGGCGCGCTTTAATTGTCTGGCGGCCACGCCGGGCGGCAGCGGCGGCAAGGAATTCCTGGGCTTTCCCATTCCCTCGGCGGCGGGGCTGGTGGCTTCGGTGACGCTTTTCCTGATGTGGGGTGAGAAAGACGAAAGAGCTTTTGCCACCGGCATGTGGAGGTACATTTTGCCGGGCCTGATGTTGTTTCTCTCCTTCATGATGGTGAGTGAAGTCAAATATCCCTCCTTCAAAACTCTCGATCTGCGCGCGCGGCGCAGCTTTGCCAAGATGGTGGTGACGGTGCTGTTCATCGGCTGCCTGATTGTGCTGCGGAATCACATCTTGCAGTTTGTTCTCCCGCTTATGTTCACCGCCTATCTCCTCTATGGTTTCGTGCGGCCGCGGATTTCGCGCAAAGTGCGGGAGGATATCGAAGAGGAGACCGAAGACGACGACGAACCGACGCTCACCCCTTGACATGTTGTTTAATTTTCCTCCCTGGCTGGCCGCGGCCTTGACCGGATTTTTCTTCGGCTTTCTCCTCTCCGTGCCGGTGGGGCCGGTCAACCTCACCATCATGAACGAAGGGGCGCGCCGCGGCCTGCGCTGGGCTTTGATGATCGGTTTGGGGGCCGTCACCATGGAGGTGATTTACTGCGCGCTGGCCTTCACCGGGTTCGCCGCCTTCTTCACCGCCCCGATGATGAAGGCGGTGATGGAGCTGGCCAGCTTTGTCTTCATGCTCTATCTGGGCGTCCGCTTTTTGAGCGTGCGCAAAATCGAAATGCCCAGCGAGTTGGAAGAGCGGATCAAAGGCAAATTTCACCCCCACTCGGCCTTCGCCATTGGTTTTGTGCGGGTCATGGCCAACCTGGGCGTGTTCGCCTTTTGGATTGTCCTGGCGGCCAATTTTATCTCGCACGGGTGGGTGCAGCCGACCTGGCCCGGCAAGCTGTTCTGCATCGCCGGCGTGGCGGCCGGCACCGGTCTTTGGTTCAGCGGCCTGAGTTATGCCGCCTCACGCGGCCACAGGAAATTCACCGAGCGAACTTTGCTGCGCATGGAACATTTTTCCGGGCTTTGCATGCTGATCCTGGCCCTGGTCCACGGCGGCTACATGGCCTGGCAAATGGCACAACATAAAATCTAAACCTGATTCTTAAAAGCTATGAATCTCACCTATTACGGCCACGCCTGTTTCGCGGTTGAACTGGGGGGACGCACCCTCCTTTTCGATCCCTTCATCTCTTCCAATCCGCTCGCCGCCGCCATTGATGTCAATGCCGTGCCGGCCGATTTTATCCTGGTCTCCCACGGCCACCAGGATCATCTGGCCGACGCCGCCGCGGTGGCCAAACGGACGGGCGGGACTGTCATTGCCAATTACGAGGTGGCGACGTGGCTGGGCAAAAATGGCGCGGGCAAAGTCCATCCGCTCAACCACGGCGGCGCCTGCAGTTTTGATTTCGGACGCGTCAAGTTTGTCAACGCCATTCACTCCAGCAGTCTGCCCGACGGCTCCTACGGCGGCAATCCGGGCGGATTTGTGGTGGAAAGCCCTCAGGGCAATTTCTATTATTCCGGGGACACGGCGCTGACCCTGGACATGAAACTGATCGGCGAGTCCACGCGCCTGGCGTTTGCCGTCTTGTGCATCGGCGGCAATTACACCATGGACGCGGAGGACGCCGTCCGAGCCGCCCAGTTGGTCAACTGCGACCAGATTGTGGGAGTGCATTACGACACCTTCCCGCCCATCAAAATTGATCACGATGAGGCGCGCAAAAAATTTCAGGCCGCCGGCAAAAAGCTGCATCTTCTGAAAATTGGCGAAAGCCGCAAGTTTTAAAGTTGGCGTGACTGGCCCTCCGTCTCCGCGGCGCCTGCGCGGGCGGACGGCGAAACTCGATTCTGCGGTCGCGGCGGGATTCCGCTGGATTTTGCTGTGCATTGTCGTATGCTTTTGCTGTAGAGGCACTTTATGCTGACGAATTACATTCAATGCGCCATGCGCCATGCGCACTACGAAGTCATGGAGAACGGCCGGTATTTTGGTTCAATTCCGGAATGTCGCGGCGCGTGGGGCGAAGGGGGCACCTTGGAAGAGTGCCGGGAGGAATTAGAGGCGGCCTTTGAGGCCTGGATGATCGTGGCCTTGCGTCACGGCGATCCTCTGCCTGTGATGGATGGCATTGACCTCAATGTGAAGGAGTATGCCCTAGCCGATCAAATGGCGTGAAATGGTGCGCCGGCTTCGCGCGCTGGGCTGGGGACCGCTCGAAGGCGGCGGCAAACATCCGGTCATGTGGAAGGCCGGCTCTAAAATTGTCCTGCCCAATCCGCACAAGGGAGATATTGACTGGTCCCTCGCCAAGCGCATTCTCGACCAAGCTGGCATCCGCAAGGACGAGTGGGATAACTTGTGATCATCTCTTGAAAGCGCGAGGCGTCTGCGGGACGGACGGGCCAATCCTTTTCTTGGCGCTTGCGCGCTCATATCCAACCCATTCCGATTGACACTAAGGACCCTCACCACCGCGCTTGAATCGCCTCCCCACGGCCCGTCACCTTTTCGTAACCTTTTGCGGTTAAGGTTTTTGCCTGAAATTCCGATGATTATAGATAAATGGACACCATTGCGCCCCAGAGTAGATGGCTCTGCCAGCCAGCACAACTGAGGTCACCCTCAACCTGTGCCTTGCATGCGGCCGGCCCCCCCGCCGTATGAACACGCTGGCCAGCCATGGAGTGGACTTTTACGTGGCCCATGAATCTCTCAAGGCCACCATTCTCACTTCCCTGCTGACGGTGTGGGTGCTGATCGGCGTCTTTGTTTATCTCAACCGCTATACCAAACGGCGCTACTTCACCGTTTGGACGGCCGCCTGGATGTTTTACGTCTTGTGGCTGACCTTGAGCCTGGGCGATCTGACGGGGGAAAACGCCCCCCTGAGAATCATGGCCGAGCAATGGTGTGTGGCGACCACGGCGGTGTTCTTGATGTGGGGCAGTTTTCGCTTTTTGGGCTTGCGGGTGCGGGAAACCTCCTTTGGATTGTTCATGGCGTTCTTGTTTCTCTGGAGTTATCTGGGAGTCTATCGCTTGGGGCGGCCTTTCCCGGCGGTGGTGTCTTTGTTCGCCCTGATCGGCTTGGCGGGGATGGGCGCCGCGGCCGCCTTCGCCCGCCATCGCTGCCGGCGGGGATATATCGGCGCCAGCATGCTCTCCCTGGGCTTTTTCCTGTGGGGCGCTTATTTTATCGGCTACCCCTTTGTCGCGCGCATTCCTGATCTTCTGGCCACGGGCTTTTTCATCTCGGCCGTGCTGCAGTTGTTCATCGCCGTCTCCATGATCATCCTGGTGCTGGAGGAAGTGCGCACCACCAACCACGCCGCGTTGCAGAATCTGCGCTCCGAGAAAATCACGACGGGCCAATTGCGCACGGCGGTCGCATCCACCGAGCAACAATACCGCAACCTCTTCGACAAAACGGGCGAAGCCATCATTATCACCGCCGCCGGCGATCTCCGCATTCTTGACTTGAACCGGACCGCCCTTCGTTTGCTCGGCCTGAGCCAGGAAGAGGCGCGGGAGCGGTTTCTCCCTTCCTTCTGCCAGGACTCCGGGCGCGCCGCCCAGCCGCCGGGCGACAGCGTGGAATGGGTCAACCGTTTATGCGGCCAGCGCACCCTGCGGGTGTTAAAGAAAGACGGCGGCGGAACCCTCTCCCAAGTCGAAAGCTCCCGCCTGGATTACAAAGGACAGGACGCCTTCCAATTCTTCTTCCGCGAAGTCACCGACCGCAGCCGCCTGGAACAGCAGTTGCGCCAGGCCGAAAAACTTTCCAGCCTGGGCCAGATGATCTCCGGCGTCGCCCATGAACTCAACAACCCCCTTTCCGTCATCAAGGGCTACCTGGATTTGGTCGTGGCCCACCATCAAATCACCCCCGAAACCCGCGCCGACCTGGAGAAAGTCGTCCAGGAATGCAACCGGGCCGCCGAACTCGTCCGGCATTTCCTCTCCTTTGCCCACGAGCGGGCCGCCCGGCGGGAAATGGTTGATGTCAATACTTTGATTCAGCGCGTGGCCGGTCTGCGCCGCTCCGACATCACCGCCGCCGGCATTGAATTATTCCTGGATTTGGCCGCCGATCTGCCCTCCACCGCGGCCGATCCCGGCCAGGTCCAGCAGTTGATTATCAACCTCCTCAATAATGCCATTCAAGCCATGGCGGATTCCCCGGCCCCGCGCACCCTGAGAATCACGACCCGGATGAAGACGGCCGCCGCGCTGCTCATTTCCATGGAAGACAGCGGTCCGGGCGTGCCGCCGGAACTGCAAAGCCGCATCTTCGAGCCGTTCTTCACCACCAAAACCGACGGCGCCGGCACCGGCCTGGGTCTCTCCATTGCCCACAGCATCATGGCCGAGCACCACGGGCGCATTCGTTACGATCGTTCCACCCTGGGCGGCGCGGCATTCCACCTCGAATTCCCCATCGTCGCCGTGGGCGCGGCGGAGCCTGTCCGCGAAATCACTCCCCCACCCCCGCCCCCGCCCGCCCGCCCTTCCGCGCGCGTGCTCGTGCTCGACGACGAAAAATTCGTCGCCGACCTGCTCTCCGAAATGCTCGGCGTGCTGGGGCACCAGCCGGTCGTTTGCCTCTCCCCGGTCCGCGCCTTGCAAATGCTGCAATCCTCCCCATTCGATCTGGTCATCTCCGACTTCCGCATGCCCGTCATGAACGGCGAACAATTCTATCACGCCCTTGCCAGGAAAAATCCTGCCTTGGCCGGGCGCGTCATTTTTCTGACTGGCGACGTGGTGAACGAAGAAACGCAGCAATTCCTGGCCTCCACCGGCAATCCACATTTGGACAAACCCTTCCAACTGAGCCGTCTTGAGGCCGTCATCGCCGAAGTCCTCTCCGCCCCCGCCACCCTGGCCGTTTGAGGTCTCTGAAATACGATAGCTGACAGCCAAAACAGGAGTTTGGGATTACTTCAACCCTGGCACTGTGGCCCGGTGCTCCTCCCACCATTTCAACCATTGCGCCTTATCTGTGCCGATGCGCTGCCCGGTCAAAGTACGGAGAGAATCGGCAATGTTGTCTCGAAACATTTCCGGTTTGTAAGCGCGTTTCCAATCCTCCTTGCCTTGAAAATCGGCACTAAAGCAGTCAACAAGAACATCAACCGCCGCTTTATATTTAAATACACCCAGAACGGATATGGCTTGGTTGACCACGGCTCCGCTCTCGTCCGTTTTGATGGCCTTCGCCAGAAAAGGAATCGCTCGCGGGTCCGGGTGATCGCCAAGGCGCCACACAACGGACCTTCGCTGAAACTGATCGAAGGATGCGTCGGCGAGCAGTTCACATAGCCTGCCGGTGTGATCGTCAGGGTCGAGGCTCGCCACCGCGATGCGCGCTGCCGCAAGTCGATGCTGTTCGAGGTCGGGATCATTGTTCACCCCGGCTTTCTCAATCTTGCCTTTTGCGAGAATCAGGTTCTGTAGGGGCTGAATGGCGCGCGGATCGCCAATATTTTCCAGCGCCTCAATGACATCTGGATGTTCGATGTATTCGAGCAATACAGGGACTGCTTCTTTGGCGCGAAGGTTGCCCAGAGCTTCAACTGGACACAAAAAAGCATCATCTGATGGTCGTCTCGGGTCTGTCTGCAAGGACGGGCCTTTTTGTTTAACCAAATCAATCAAGAGAGGGATTGCTCTTGAATCGCCGATTTTGCCCAAGGCCATGACCGGGCCGCGCCGTCCATCCGTCTTCTTCGCCATTTCAATGAGAAACGGCACCGCGTTGGTGCATTTTAAATCGCCCAAGGCAAACGTGAGGTCCCCATCTTCGTCGGCCAAATAAGACAAGGTCTGCTTTGTGTCGCTGCTCCAGCCGGCCTTGTCCATACCCGTTGCATACCGTTCATCTGACAAGGCCGCGATGGCCATTTGGACCATCCAAGCCGGTGGATTCTGTCCGTGATGATACAGGGCAAGGCGTAACGCATCTTGGGCATTTCGGACTGCTTGATAGTCGGTGGTCTTTAGGCAGTCCAACACGAACAACGCAGCGGCCTGGCTTCCTTTGGCCATCGCTTCCGAGGCCAAAAGCAACTTCATCGGCAAGACCTTCTCGTTCTGCATCAGCGCTTCGAGTTTGGCGCGGACTTCGGCCCCGTCATAAAGTTCGAGATTATGGAGCCAATCAGAATTGGGAATGCTGAGCTGCACCACTTCCGATTCCATGCCGCTCATGTTGTCGCCCACGAAAGGCGTGTATTCCAACTTTGGCAACTGTTTGGGCACGGGTCGCCTCTGGCCCGAGTTCGTCAACCCGCCAGCAGCAGAGTGCTTATTCCCGTCGTCAATCTCCTGTTTAATCAACGCCCTCAGTTTGGCCTCATTCTCTGGACCTCCGAGGGGAGGGATGCTCCGGTTCAGTTCCTCGGCGGTGAGGCGTTTCGGCTCTGATCCGATTTTGAATCCCACATAAACATAGCCTCCGTTTCCTTCTCCCGTTGGCAAACCCATCTCGGCCGGATTGAATTCAAAGTGAATATGATAATAGCCCGACTTTTCAAGCGCGAACCAGTCGCGAAGGTCAACCACCGGTCCTTTCGCCATTTCTCCCGGCACCAAAGTCGGTCCCGTGATGGGGTCGTCGAAAGTATCCGTGCGAATGGGACCGACCGGCGTGAAGTCCTCCATGCGCGGATAATACCGGTCCGGGGTTCTTGGCTCGAAGGGGGCCCAGTCGAGAAACAGTTTGATGCCCTGATGAAAAGCCGGGCCTCCATTCGTTCCGTTTCGATACACGTCCCACAAAACTTTCTGAGGCATGCCACGGCGGTCTCTCACAAACAGTTCGACCGGCAGACGATCCGCCGGCGTCAGGCTGCGTGACACGATTTTGCCGTTTTGCATTTCCTCATTCGGACCGAGCATTCCCCAATCGCTTCCGCCTGGCAGGCGGTTCCAGGCAATGCGCGGCAGCGGGTCACAGTCACAAAAGTAGAAATAAATTTCCGCGGCAGGAACAACCGCCACTCCGTGTTCGGACACAAAACCGAAATAGCGCTTCCACTCGCCGTTGATCTGAAGCTCCTCTGCCTGACAAACGGAACCGATGTTGTTGAAATTCGTCTTCAGCACACCGTGATCCACCCAGGTTGCAACAGGGTAATCTCTGAGGGATTCCCACTCACAGCCGATTGGGCAGTTGGGAAGTTTCCAAACGCGGGATGGCCCAAGCCCTTCAAATGTGAAGACTGCCGACCCCTTTTCGACATCTTTTTGGGTGGCAGGGCGCGTGAGCTCGGTAAATTTCATATCCCACCCGAAAGGGATTTTCCCAGGGACCACCTTCCGGCTGTATCGCTGATAGACGGCGTCGTCGTGAGCGTCCGCCCAAGTTTGCGATCCAGCCGTGGCAATGAAAAAGAAAACGACCAACCCCAGCGTCCTGTGATGGAGTCTGCGAGATTTCATATATCCTCGTCGGGACTCAGGATACGCCAGGCCATGTCCAATCCGCAAGAATCAAATGCCCAAATACGGCTCCCGGATAACCGTATATCATCGTTTTCCTCCCGCATCGCCCAGCAGGTTCGCCAAGGGACCGACCCTAGCCATCTTTAATCATTTGGCAGTCCAGTTCAAGGCCAGTGTTGTTAAACATATCTGCATAATCCCATGCCACGAAACCCGCACTGGTCGCGGCAGGGTGAGAATCCCCCCCAGTGGCATCCGCTCCACTCATTCCATTTATCATTTTGCACTTATCATTTCCACAGACCCATCCCCCTCGTCGCGCCCTGGCTCTGCCAAGAGCGGCGGAGGAACCATCGCTTTTTTTCCAGAAATACCCGTTGACAATCTCTATGCAAATGCTACCATCGCATAGTGAGCATAGGCAAGGCAAAAGGGGCATCAGACGGCGGCAGAGGGACGACGGCAAAAGCTTCCCAATCAACCCTCTTGTCACGACGTCCTGACCGCCGTTTGCACGAAATCGGAAACCTTGGCGAAGCTGGGCCTGCCCTCCGTCCCGTCCGCCGTCTTGTCCGCCCTGGCTTGGCGACGGCGGAAGCTTTAGAGAAGGGGGAAGCTTTAGCAAAGGATTGGTGCTGCGCCAATATGTCCCACCCATGAAAACTTTATCGTTATCGCCCTGCTTCCCATTCTGCATTCTGAATTCTCCATTTTGCATTCTGCATTCTGCATTCGCCGCCCCCCCGCCCGGTCAAACCCGGTCAAACCTCCCGGTCAAACCCCCAAGTCAAACCTCCCCGTCAAACCTCCCGCCATGTTCCTTGGACCACAATATGACGAATCATGCAATTCCAACAAGGCTTTTGCCGCAAAGGAACGCAAGGCGCACAGGGATAAGAGGTTATGCTGTTTTTTCTTTGCGATCTTTGCGCTCTTTTGTGGCCAATTCATCTTTGCTTGCCGCTTTGGAGCCCTCCATTCCTTTGCGGCGATTCCCCGGCGCAAATTCAAATCGGTCAAACCCGGTCAAACCCAGTCAAACCATTTTTTAACCTTGACCATGCCCACGACTCCATCACTCCACCACTCCATCACTCCACTACGGCATTTGCATAGCCCGCCTGATTCGCGGACCAAAACTACCCCAAATTTTCAGTCATTTTCACTTACTTTTACTTGTTTTCACTTATGGATCAATTAAGGCGCTCTAATCAGCCCTTCGCTGCGGACGGTCCACTGGCCGTTGTCCGGGAAACCGGGGGCCGGCTTGTCCGGCGCCCCGTCCCAGCCGCCCGCCATCATGGCCGCGGCGTAGAGCAGGCCGCCGTTGCCCGGCAAATAAACCGGCAGGCCGGGCCGCTGATAGTTGTGTCCGTTGACGGCATAATGGTTTTTCGGTGTGTCAAGCAAAAGCGCGTCCACCGCCCTTTCCGGCTCGCCCAACCGCGCGGCGCACATGGCCAGCATCGGGCAATCCCAGCCCCAGGTCTCCGGCCAGTTCCAATTCT
>Ga0187848_10004009_pt1 | contig 10467 bp, 10 predicted proteins | sample June2016WEW_4_40_FD_132424 | JGI IMG/M metagenome (GOLD analysis project Ga0187848, IMG submission 132424) | Peatland microbial communities from SPRUCE experiment site at the Marcell Experimental Forest, Minnesota, USA - June2016WEW_4_40 | ecosystem: Environmental > Terrestrial > Soil >... | reverse complement strand
GTAAGCGTATTTGGATTCGCCAACCCCGATTGACTGAAAAAGCCAAGTTGAACCATAGAACTCTAGCGAGCCTACCAGTACGCCCACTTTGTTGTCAACAACTTTCTTCGCCGCAGTCCCGGTCTGCGTGAGCTATGGGAGCAGGTATTGCTGCCTGCTTCCTCTCGAGGCCTTTTCCTGCTTCCGCATCGCTCCCGCTTCGCTACTCTGCTGCGCGTTAACTACCTCAACCAAACTCGAAATAATGATCGACAACTTAGCATCAACAGAATGGGCTGTCAGGACTTTTTTTGGATTTTTTCGGGGTGGGTTTTTTGTCGTAGGGCGGGTTTATGCGCCGCCGCCACAGGATTGGCGATTGAAGATTGACGATTGCTGATTGACGATTGAAAAAGTGGTGTGGCAACTCCTTCCAATGTCCATCAGCAATCGGCAACAGGAGCCAAGAGTCAAGATTCAGGTAAGGGAAAAGCGGGAATTTGAAATTGGAAATTTGAAACTGGAAATTGGAAATTTGAAACTGGAAATTTGAAACTGGGAACTCGTAGCCTCGGCCAGTTTCCATTTTCCAGTTTCCATTTTCTTCCACGGCCAGTTTCCAATTTCCAGTTTCTAGTTTCCGCCCTCCTGAATCCTGGCTTTTTTTGCGGTCCGCTCGTTGAGCCTCTCTCCAGCCGCGGGCCCCTGAATCCTGACTCCTGACTCCTGACTCCTGAATCCTGACTCCTGAATCCTGGTTCTAGGGGTTCAACAATTGGTCCTTCTTGAACTCGCGGCGCAAGTCCTTCAACTTGTCCCGCAGCTCGCGCGTGGCAGCGTTAGCGCCGGGAAGAGTACTGATGATGCGCGGCGTCAGGAGCACAATCAATTCCGTCTCCGTGGTGTTGTAGGAAGTGCTTCCAAAAAGCACACCGAGCCAGGGAATGTCGCCGAGCAGGGGGATGCGATAAACGGTTTTATTGTAGCTGTATTTGATCAGCCCGCCCAAGGCAATGGTCTGGCCGTCCTGAGCCACGGCGTGGGTGGACACCGAATCCTTGTTGAAGCTCGGGGATTGGATGGCGCTACCCGCTGGAGGCGGCACCGCGCTGCTGATGTCCTGGTTAATGGAGAGGGAGACCAGACCCGTGCTGGTGATGCGCGGGGTCACCGTGAGGATAATGCCCGTGTCCACATTGGTGACGGTACTCGTGTACAGGCTGTTCCCCCCAATTTGTCCGCCCGCGGCGAGACCCTGGGAGGTGAGAACCGGCACTGAGGCGCCCACCTGGATTCGCGCCTCGGTGCTATCGGTGGTGAGCACGGTGGGCGCCGAGAGTGTTTTCACCCGCGAGCGGTTTTCGCTGGCGGTCAGAAAGGCCATCAATTGGTGAGTCTGGCCGATCAGCAAGCCGGCGGTAGCTGTCAAGCTACCCGAGGTGCTGACGCCGTAGTCACCGGTGAACGGCGGCACCGTACCGCGCTGCTGGAGCGCGTACGTGAGACCAAACGATAAATCGCCGGTAATGTCCACTTCGTAGACGCGGGCTTCGATCAGAACCTGGCGGGGCACAATGTCGAGCTTATCGAGGGTCTTGGCGATGTCGGCATACTCCTGCGCGGTGCCCTGCACAATGATCGAATTGCTGACCGGATCAGTTATGATGCGCAACCTCTTTTCGGGGGCCGTGGCGGTTCCCTCGCCGCCAGGCGAACTGAGAGCGCCCATGCCCGCCGTAGTTTCACTGGAGCGCTCCTGCGAACTTTGTTCTTGAATCGTCGTCGACCCTGGGTTGGCCCTGCCTGATGCGAGTCCCCCGCCGCGCCCTGCCGCGCCACGGGAAGTGCCCAGACCGGTTGCCGAAACGGATCCTCCACCTTCACCCCGAAGGGCGTTCAGCAGTCTAACAAGGTATTCGGCTTCGGAGTTCTGAACCCTATAAACAAAGGTCTGAATTGCCTTGGGGGCGGCCGGCTGGTCGAGTTTCGCTAGCCATTGCTCGACCTCATCGAAGGCGGCGGGATCAGCGGCCGCCACCAGAATGCCATTGATGCGATCGAGGGGCACGAAGCGCAAGGGCGTCTCCTTGTCGGAGAGCGCGTAGGTGGAGAAAATCGCCTCGAGCTCGGGAACCAGAGCGGAGGCCACGTTGTTGTGCACCGGCATCAGCCGCACGCGCTGCGCGGCAAAGCTGGAATTGTCAAACTGCTGGAGGATCTCCAGCAGCCGCTTGACGTTCAAGCTGTCATCGACCAGAATCAGGGTGTTACCGGCCTCGTGCACGGCCACCGTGCCCCCCTCCGAAAGAAACGGTGTAAGCATCTTGGCCATGTCCGCCGCGAAGACGAACTTCAGAGGGATGATCTGCATGAGCATGCGATCATCCTCCGGCAGCCCTGGTCCCTTGGTGTTGGTGACAATGCCCAAGGGGTTTCTGGGGGCCGTAGAGAGAGGAACGATGCGATAGAAATTCCCGGTCTTGATAGCCGTGGCATTATTCATCTTCAAAACGGTTTCGAGAATGGGTAGCAGGTCCTCGGGCTTGAGGTCGCCCGCGGTGGAAATGGTCACCGCTCCTTTTACGGCTGGATCCACAACATAGTTCAGCTTCAACTCGCTGGCTACAAGATTGACGAACTGGAGGAGGTCAGCATTCTCGAGACGGAACCCCACCCCCGCCCCACCAGCAGCCGCAGCAGGCGCGGTCGGAGGAGCATTCCCGGCCGGCGTGGTTCCGCTGGTAGGAGGAGTTTGCGGTGGCAGCGGCGACGGTGGCCCGGACTGCGATGGTTGTGGCGCAGGCAGCCCGGCTTGCGATTTTTGTGACGCGGGCGGCCCGGCTTGCAATCTTTGTGACTCGTGCGGCCGGGCTTGCCATTTTTGTGGCGCGGTCGGCCCGGCTTGCGATGCCTGTGGCGCGGTCGGCCCGGCCTGTGATGCCTGGGGCGCGGTCGGCCCGGCTTGCGATGCCTGTGGCGCGGTCGGCCCAGCTTGCGATGCCTGTGGCGCGGTCGGCCCGGCCTGTGATGCCTGGGGCGCGGTCGGCCCGGCCTGTGATGCCTGGGGCGCGGTCGGCCCGGCTTGCGATGCCTGGGGCGCGGTCGGCCCGGCCTGTGATGCCTGGGGCGCGGTCGGCCCGGCCTGTGATGCCTGTGGCGCGGTCGGCCCGGCTTGCGATGTTTGTGGCGCGGTCGGCCCGGCTTGCTGAGCGGCGGGTGGGGGCGCGCTGAAGGTCAGGGAGGCTGCGGCGGCGAGAACGAGGACGGCAAGACCGGTCGACAGCCACAGCGCTGCGCGCCAGAAGGCTGGCGCGCTCAGGCATTCACGAATCGTCCCCCGTGTTCGCAAATGACGGCGGTGTAGACTAAAGAGTAAAAGCAATCTGTTCCTCCTTCTCCAGGATTCAGGAGTCAGGATTCAGAATGCAGAATCGAAACTCGAAATTCGAAACTCGAAAACCGCCCAACAGGTCATTCCCGCGTAAGCGGGAATCCACAACCTCGTGGTCCCCCCGCTTCGCCGGGGTGACGTTGCGCGCAACGATTTTCGGTTTTCGAGTTTCGAGTTTCAGGGTCATCCTGACTCCTGACTTCTGACTCCTTAGTTATTGGGACTGCCGGTTTGTTGCGGCGCCTGTGAGCCGGGCGGTCCGACGTCCTGCCACTGGGGTATCATGCCGAAAGGAGTCTGCATCAGAACTTTTCGCTTTCCTCCGACGACGGTGCCAGGCGGGGCGTCCGGAGAGGCCCCGGAAGGCGCCCAAAAAGCGCCCGAGGTGGATACTGCACCCGCGGAAAGAGGGGCTCCAGTCGTCCCCGGCCTGGAAGCGCTTCCCGCTGTTGTTACCGCTGCGGGACGCGGGCTCGCGCTGGCCGTTTTCTCAATATTGCCAGGGCCACGCCGGGCAGACTCGGAAATGTCCAGTGTGATCTTCTTTTCCTGCCACTCAATCACCACATTCGAGGTGCCAATAGAAACCAACTTGTAACCGCCGATTTCCTCCCCGGGCAGGACACGTTTGGAGACCGCGGAAGGCTGGTCACCGGGGGCCATCAACGCAAACCAGCCGTCCCCCAGGTTCATGGTCCCGAACAAGAACGGCAGCCTCGGAGCTTTAGCCTCTTCTTGCGGCTGGGGCGGCAGGCTGCCGCGCAGGGGGCTGAAAACATTCCGGTCAACAATCTCCACGAAGTTTTGCGGCGCTCCCGCCTGATTCGGCCGGCCAGCGGGCGTGGCGAGAAGCTGCGCCGGCGCGCTGGCGTAGAGCCACTGCGTGCGGCTGCGATACTGCTTCCAGAGGCGTCCCAAGAACCAGCCCAGCAGGATGTTCACGCCGATGAGCCCCATGACAATGAGAATCTGTTCCCGACGTCTGCCTAACATGAGTGCCTCCTCGGCGAAGACCGAAATTCGAAACTCGAAGTTCGAAACTCGAAATTCGCCCGGCTACTCAACAGTTTCGAATTTCCAATTTCGATTTTCGTTTCTAGCTAAAGGACTGAAATTCGCCCCTCCACTCAATTTCGAAAAGACCCAAGTCCGACCTCAACAGTTTCCAGTTTCGATTTTCGAATTTCGATTTTCGCTTCTAGTGTGCGGCTGCCTCGTCCTTCGCCTGCTTCACCGTCCGGGTCGCGGCCCCAATAGTCATCTGCACGTTTAATATGGCTTGCGCGCTCCCCTGGGAGGCGGAAACCATGAGGCCCGTAACGGACAAGAGCTTGGGGGAAGAAGTCAAAGCGACCAGAAAATCGACGAACTGGTCCAGGCGGCAGCGGAACTGCACCCGACCCGTCACGAGGGAATATCCTGCGCCGAGCTCCTGAATGCGAAGGAACTCACTGCTGCCCAGCTCGATGCCCTTGCTATCAGCCAACTGGCCCACCAGCCGCTGCCACTCGGCATTGGCCAGAGAAGGCGAGGAACTCTCGAGAAGGCCCGCCTCGAGTCCCTTCAGGCGGTCCCCGGCAGCAGAGAGATGGGTCCTCTCAAGATTCGTCTCCGCCAACAGTCGCATGTCCCGGCGCAGTTCGACTTCATTTTGCTGTACGACCTCGGGGCTTGAACCCAGGTGCTCCAAGAGGGGAAACACGCCGAAGTTCAAGAGCATGAACAGCGCCGCAGCAACCGCGGCGGCGGTCAGGGCAATTCGATCTCGACGACTAAGCTTGGCAAGCATTGGAGTCCGTAGTAAGACGATTGCCGATTTGCGATTGGTGATTGGCGATTGGTGATTGAAGATTGCCGAACCACCTCTCTACACGTCATTCCTGCGCAAGCGCGAATCCACGGCGATGGCACTGGACCCCCGCTTTCGCGGGGGTGACGTGGCTGGTCGGAAAATCCAAAATCGGCAATCGCAAATCACCAATCATCAATGGTCAATCCTTTCGAGCCGCGGCCTGCTTCAGCCGCATGCGGATTCGAAAAACCTCTCGGCTCTCGTTATCCCGCGTGATCGGAGCCGTGAACTCAACCTGAAAAAAGTAAGGTGAATTCTCGAGGGGCGGAACCAACTCCGCCGCGTGGTTGGAATAACCGGCGATCTCCACCGTATCTTCGCTGATTTGCAATTGCTGGAGCCAAGTGCCGTCCGGGAGCAGCTTGGTCAGTTGCTGGAGCAGGTGGAGCTTCTGCCAGTTACCGGCCCGGAGGTTCTCGAGGACCGCCGCCCGGCTCTCGAGGGTACTCGCCTCCTGATTCTGCCGGCGAACCTGTTGCGCAGGAACCTCCAGGCGTCGCAGCGCGCGCTCCAGGGCGCGGACGTACAACGCCCTTTCGATCCAGGCGTGGGACGCCAAGCTGAGCGCTAGAAGCGCCGCCGTGGCGCCCAAGGCGTAAACTGGGGGACGCACCCCGGCGTGCGGCTGCCAACGCTCTTGCGGAGGGAGGAGGTTGATGAACGCCGGGCTGCTGCGGATCAAGCCTGCATAGGCTGCAGCCAAGGCGGGCCACTCGAAGCCCACCGACCCATTGCGCTTGGCCAGGTTCAGCTTCGGAGCAGGCAAGGGTGACGCCCCCTGGAGGAGGTCGGAAAAGGGGGACGGCACGGACCCGCAGACAAACCAGGGAACCGTGGCGGGGTCGGACACGGGCAAAGCCGCGAGGGCGCGATGCCACTCTCGGTCGAATCGCTCTTTGGCGCTGGCACTCGGTTCGAGAGGAATCTCCTCTGTGGCGCACAAGCTCCCCCGGCGGAAGGATAGCACTTCCACCCCCGAGCTTCGGCCACACACGATCAGCGCTGTCGGCGGCAGCAGGGGCTTCGCCAAGAGAGCCAGGGCTGCGGCTCCCAGCGTCAAGCCGCTCAGCCGCAGGCCCAGTTCTTGAAGCGCCTGCTTGCAGCGGTTCACCCGCGACTTCTCCGCCACCACCACCATCACGCTGACCTGCTTCGCTTTTGGGTCGCGGGCCACAACCGCACAATCCCAATAGACCTGATCGTCCTTATAAGGATGCAGCGCGCTCAACTGATAGCCTACCACTTTGGCCAACTGCGGCTCTGCTTCCACCGGCAGGTCCAGGAATCGAACCAGGACCGCTTGGCGCGGCAAGCAAGCCATGACGCGGGTTTCGCGGAGCCGATGGCGGTCCAGAAAGCCGGCCACTTTGGCGGCCGCATCCTCGTTCAGCGGCTCCGGGAGACGCAACTCGTCAATCACCATAAAGCGCCAAAATCGGCGGCCCAGAGCGGTGAGGTGGATTGCGCCGCCGCCGCAATCCACTCCGACAGCGAGTTTGGTAAAGGCGAGAGACATAAAGGATTCAGGATTCAGGATTCAGGATTCAGGAAAGAGGAAATTGGAAATTTGAAACTGGAAACTAGCGACCTGGATAGCCAGTTCCCAATTTCCATTTTCCGCCCTCCTGAATCCTGCCCTTCTTCAGGATTCACAGGAGCAGGACCTAGGACTTGCGATTCACGTTCCAGGGAACTGCGCTTGAGGTTTTTCCCTGACTCCTGAATCCTGAATCCTGCCCTTCTTCACTCCGTGACGTCGTCGTACCAGCCAATGATGCGATGCAGCGCCGCGCCCTGTGACGCAACCTGGACAACGGCTTTGATTGTCCGGCGAACCCGGGAGCCATTGACCTCTCCCACCGAGACGATGCTGTAAGTCCCAGCCTCGTCGATGGTAAGGAATGGCAGCGCCTTATCCGGCAAGGATATGGCCAAGCGTTGCGCCATATCCTGGAGGGACTTAAAGGGTTTGTTGCTTCGTTCCTGGACAATGAGCTCAGCCAAGTCGTCGCCCACGCCCGGCACGCTTAGTAAGACTGCCTGGGACGCATAATTCACATTGACCAGAGTGGAACCCGAGTAAATCGTCAAGTCCCGCCCCACTCCGTATTCGTATCGAATTCCCGTTTCCCGGCTGAACTCTGCCGTGCCGTAGAAGATGTCCCGGCTCATCCCTCGGACGCGCAGGACTTCTTCCACGGAACCGAAGCGATTGTGGGCAGGGCGATAGCCGGCGTCGCGATAATAGTCCTCCAAGGCCTCGGACTCCGAGTCGTTAGTCCCCGCCGGGCTCCGCCAGTGATCAATGGCCGCCGCCAACTGGGTCGCCTCCGGCGCTTCCAGGCCCCGCGCTTCAAACAAACGCGCCAGTTGTTTTCGCCCGGCAACGTTCAGGTCCAGCTTACCGGTCTCATTCACAATTTCCACCAGCGCCTCGCCGTGCTCGTAAGGCACGCGCACCAAACTCTGCCCTTTTTTCCAGAGCCGGGGTTTATCTTGCTGGTCAATCGGAGGCGGATAGGCGATCTCCAGAATGGCAGCTTGGACTCCGCCCGCCGCCAAGGCATAAGCCTGAGTAGCCTCTTTGCGATAAATGGCCGTCCGAGTCTCGATCTGGACCGAACCCGAAAACGCCAGAGCCACCAAGATCATCACGGTGACTGCTGACATCACGGCCAGCAAGGCCACCCCAGCGTCCCCGAGAGCAGGATTCAGGATTCGGGATTCAGGATGACCCTGAAACTCGAAAATCGAAACTCGAAAATCGAAACTCGTTGCGCGCAACGTCACCCCGACGAAAGCGGGGGTACCACGAGGTTGTGGATTCCCGCTTACGCGGGAATGACCTGTTGGGCGGTTTTCGAGTTTCGAGTTTCGAATTTCGAGTTTCGAGTTTCGATCCTGCATTCTGAATCCTGAATCCTGCTCATTGCCTGGATGTCGATGGCAGCATAAACTTTGCTCGCACGGGGATGACCTCTTCCCCCTCCTGGTTTCCACGGTTCCAGCGGAGCCGGATCGCCTCCGGGTAAGGCGCCTCATCCGTGCTCTTCCAATCCTGCCGCCAAACCGGACCGGTGCCTTTCTTGGGGTGCAACTCCAAGTACTCAAACCAAGCGGCTCTCAGACCCGTCATTAACGGCAAGTCTGTCGCTCGTAGCGAGAACGGCTGGTAGTCGATCGAGGGCAGGCCCGTCTCAGGATCGTTCGTGACACCCCGAACGAGCCTATGGAAAAGGACTTCATTATCTCCAACCGGAGTTTCGCGCAACGCCACCTCAACGTATTCGGGAGAAGCCTCGACGATGCCGTACTCGGCGAGCACCAGCCCCGAACGGCTTCGAAAAACGCTGCTATAAGAGCTAACAAAGCGCAGGCACGTGGCGCTCGCCTGCAGGACAGTAAATGTTCCCGGCAGATGAGGGTCAGTCAGCATCACCTGATAAGGAACCAGCGACGCGATCTGCTGAACCACGAAAGCATTCCGCTCAGCCTCCGCATGCACCCGGCGGAGTCGCGCCTCTCCTGTTCGCCAAGCCCGGTTTGCCACCCGGAGGCCAATCAGCAAGGCGACCATCAGGAGACCGGTCAGCGAGATACTGAACAGCACCTCGAACAGCGTGAATCCCGTTTGATCGGGTGATCGGGTGATCGGGTGATCGGGTAAGCAGGATTCAGGATTCAGGATTCGGGATTCAGGAACACGCATGGGATCGGTTGATCGGAAGGGCAACGCTTTCCTTCGCACGATTACTAGATCAACCAGCCCAATTACTGGATCAACCGATCTCCCGATTTTGATGCAGCCTGCGTTCATCCGATCACCCGATTCGGAGCGTGTTCCTGAATCCCGAATCCTGTTCTTTCGCTCACCCAAACTCCCGATCAACCGATTCTGTGTGTTCCTGAATCCTGAATCCCGAATCCTGAATCCTGTTCTTAAGGACTGGGTGGCGGCTCCGGAATGCACAGCTTAAGAGTCTCCAGATTCAGACTCTGCCGGCCCGAACGCGTGCGCCAGGAAACTTCCAGCATGATTCGAACCAGTTGAGCCGGCTTCTTAGGATCGGACAGCGGTCTCGCGTCAACCAACTGGGTTCTCGCCTGCCACCCGATACCGGAAGAAGAGACTCCGGAACGCACCTGCCCGGCCGCCAGCGAGGGGTCCAACATCAGCTCGCTGAGCTTTCTTGCGGCAAAGTCGTTGCCCTGATCGAAACGGTCCAGGCGGTCAGTGGTGCGAAGAGCCGCAGAAAGGCCCGAGAAAATGGTGGCAAAGCTGATTCCCAGGAGCGAGATCGCCACCAGAACTTCCATGAGGCTGACACCGGCCTCGCGCGGCCCACGATGACGTTGGATAATCCTCTGCACTTAGCGTGATCCTTGTTTGACGGCCTCGACGGCCGGAGCACCGAGCAAGAAATCCACATGGACCCTGAATTTGCTTCCACGGCGGTTACTGAGCCACAGGTTCCTCTCTTCCACCACCCCGGAGGGTGGGAGAAGGAGTCGTACGACCGGAGGCGAGGGATTCTCGCCGTCATCCACCGTCACGCCACGGGGAAGTGCAAACCCTTGCGAAAAACCGGAGGCGGGATTGAAAACCCGCACCAGGCGCGTTGCCGGCTCGATTTCCACCACGTAATAGCTCTGCTCAAAAAGGGCCCGCGTACGAGCGTAGCGGACAGTCTGCGCAACCCGCTCTGCCGCGCTCCTCAGCGTCCATTCGTCGCTCCAGTTGCCAAAACGCGGAGCGACCAGCGACACTGCCAGAGAGAGAATAGCCAGGACGATCACCAGCTCGAGAAGCGTCACGCCGGCTTCCTGCGACCGGGGGTGACGCGGTTCATTTCCAACTGAGGATATCCGCATTCTCTCCCTCGCCGCCCGGTTGCCCGTCGGCTCCATAACTGATGATGTCCGGCTCATCGCCATGTTCCCCAGGATACTTGTAGATATAAGGCCGGTTCCAAGGATCCATGGGAATGTCCTTGGGAAGATAGGGACCGTCCCAGTTGTTGACACCGGGCGGGAGTGTTCGCAGCGCTTGCAAACCTTGGTCCGTATTGGGGAAGTTGCCCGTATCCAGTTTGTAGGCCCCGAGCGCGGTCTGGAAGGCAGCGATCTGCGCCTTCGCCACGGTGATCTTGGCCTGCGTTACATGCCTGAACAAGCGGGGGACCACCAGACCGGCAAGCAGACCCAGGATTAGAACCACCACGATCAACTCGATCAAGGTGAAACC
>Ga0187848_10004000_pt1 | contig 10479 bp, 8 predicted proteins | sample June2016WEW_4_40_FD_132424 | JGI IMG/M metagenome (GOLD analysis project Ga0187848, IMG submission 132424) | Peatland microbial communities from SPRUCE experiment site at the Marcell Experimental Forest, Minnesota, USA - June2016WEW_4_40 | ecosystem: Environmental > Terrestrial > Soil > Wetlands... | reverse complement strand
GGTGTTCCGGTAATGTCCACCACCTCATACTACGAGCTAATTGGGACCATCGCGGCCGGCCAGGTTCAGACGGCCGCGGGGGTAAACGACCGTTGGTTTGCACCACCGCCGCCGGCGCAAATCGCCACGACGCTAACGCCGTTCGGGACCATCAGCTTCCCAGTAGGAGTAACCTCCGGCACGATCACGATGAGCGGGCAGGTCCGCGCGTTCCCCGCAAACTCCCCAATCGTACAAGCCGCCTTGGGCGCTCTTAACCTCCCGCATGGGCGCGATCAGGGGAAGTTTTGGTATTACCACGGCACAACGCGAACTGCGGGCCTGAACCCGAACCGAGTCCCCTCGATAACGCCCGGAATACTCCGGTCGTCAACGCAATTCACCGCTGGGTCAGCGCCCGCGGGCGTGTCCACGTTGGTTTGGAACACCCAATGGGTTGCCTGCGAAACGGACGCCGCCGGGAAGTTCGTGTTCCACCAGGAGACGGTTCAGTTCACTATGGGCAGCATGGTCAGGGGCGTGTACACGGCCCCGGTGGTCAACCGGACCCCCACGGATGTTCCGATCACCATGCCGCGCAACCCGTGGTATCCGCCGCCTCACGCGCCACCAGGCTCGTAGTCGTGGCGATGTCGTCAACAAGGCGCTCGGATGACTTCTGAAGCGTGCAGCGGGGCGAGCCGCCTTGCCAGTTCGGCGGGCGCGCGGCCATTGCGAACGAGCCAGGACAACCTTTTTTCCATAAGTGAACGAACATGACGGCCGCTCTCGGCAGAATCGTTAGGCGCGGGGCGCGCTTTATTCGGGCCTGGGGGATCGCCGTCTTTGCCATTGGACTGGCCGCGGCGGTGCTCCTTGTCGCCAATCTCGCCGGCAGGACGCGATACTTTGTCGAACAGGACGACTGGCAAGTGGTCTACGGGGCACCGTACCCGTACCGCACCGCGCCGAAAGGACTAGGGGAAATTCACGATAGTGACCCCCCGTACCCGTGGCAGCAACCCCTCCTACCGTTCGACGCCCGGGCCGCGGCGTTGGACATCCTGATCGGCGCGATTATTATGCTCCTGGTCGTCGCCCTGGTCGTCGGTGTCCTCCGGCGGCCGTGGGCTCGCCGATGGCTTCGCCGCAGGACGTTGCTTGTCGCGGGCGCGGTGTTGCTGGTCGCTGCGGCCCTCGGCTTCTCGCGGGCGAAGGCGGCTTACGAGGCGCGGCACGAACTTCTCATTGAGATCGCGCGTTGTGACGGCGCGACCTTCGGCGGCGTGGCTATCACCGAGTTGCCGGGGCCCGACGTGCTCTGGTCCGCGATCCAGTGGCTCGCCTCGCCGTGGTACTCCCCCGATGAGGTCGGGCGTTTTCTGGACGCCTCGGTGGGCACCACCGTCTGGCTTCAATGCCCGAAGCAAGGCTTCCCGTTCGTGGCAAAGCTCTCCACGCTCGTCGCTATCGACCTTACCCACGACCCTGTGCTCATTCCTACCGACGTTCCCGGCAGCTTTCAGGAGGAGCCGGACACGTCCGAACGCGGCCGAGTGACGCCCGAGACATCGCCAAGACTGGAGCGGGTTTCGGTCCGCGGGGTGAACGCGGACTGCGGCGTGTTATGGGACGTTATCGAGTTGCCGCACCTCCGGTTTCTGAGGATTGCGGCCAGCCGGCTGAACGTGGCCCTTTCGGGGAAGCCGGCGTTGGACTTTCTACAAAGGCTGCATTTATTGACACAACTCGAAGGGCTGGAGATCGAAGACTGCGACATTGGCGACGGCTTGGTCGGGTTGGCTGAATTGCGTAACCTTCGGGTTCTCTCGCTGAGACAAGCATACCTTACACGCATGGCCGAGACGTTGCGAGAGATCGGGAGCCTCCCTCGCCTCCAAAAGCTATCATTGGCCGCGAGCGCCATTGATGACGAGGGCGTCAAGCCGCTAGAAAACCTCTCGTCGCTGAGGAGCCTTGACTTGAGCGACGACGGGATCACGGACGCCGCGGGGAAATCGCTCGCGCGGCTGATCGGACTCCGTTTTCTGGAGATCTCCTGCGTCACTAGCGATAACAACCCGCGCGTCAGCGATGCGATTCTGAAGGACCTCGCGTTGCTCCCCGAGTTGGACGAACTGCACATGCAGGGTGCCCGTGTGACGGATGCAGGGTTTGCCGCGCTCGGAAGGTTTCGACAGTTGCGAAAGCTCGATCTTACGTGTGCTGTGGCGTCGTTTCGCGGTCTGCCCGCGCCGTTTAGCTGCCCCAGTCTGGAGTCGCTGGACTTGTCCTGCTCGTATGGGGTAGACAACCGCATTGGCCCGGTCGTTTGTTGCTTTGCAAACCTGAAAAGCCTGGATTTAAGCGCGACAGAGGTTGACGACCGCATTGGTCCATCAATTCGCGCTCTTTCCGCCCTAGAATCACTCAGCCTCGGGTCAACGCGGGTGGACGACGGCATCGTTGCGGAACTTCAACAGTTGGGCTCCCTCCGGTGGCTCGACCTTGCGAGCACCAAGGTCACAGACAACTGCATCCCTGGCCTGTTGGCGATGAATTCACTGCGGGTGGTTCACCTTGGCGGCACCGCAGTTACCCGGGACGGCGTTGCCCAGTTGCACGCCTTGAAAAACCTTCGGGGATTGACACTCGATGGCTGTCCGGCGATTTCAGGGGACGACCTCCAGTACCTCAAGGAGCTAATGCCCAAGGTCGATTTTATGCACCCAACAGACGAGAGCCAGGAGTATTGGTGCCGATCTGACGGCCAACGGCGCGATGCCCTGCCCGAGACTCGTAGGGAATCCGCTGTCGCTGTTGGGGGTGCGCGTGGACATTTTTTTGGGCCTTCCGCCGCCGACTGACAGCGGTTCAGTGGCCGACCTCTACCAGTCCGAACTGAAGGAGAAGAGAGATGTTCGCCACGTTGACGCAATCTTCCAACAACTCCAAGAATTCTGCGCCAGCCGAAACGTTCGGTGAAGCGGGATTGTTGACAAGCGCTTCGCCGCTCGGCTACTTGGGTAACAGCAACCTGCGCTTGACCCCGTACCCGATCACCCTCGCGGCCTACGCGCCGCCAGGCGCGGGGGACGCGGAAGTGAGGGCGACTGACCAAGGGGTCTCTGCCCAATCGCAGATCGGTGACGCTGAGCTAAAGACGCAAGGAGACGTAGACAAGCTGGACGGGGCGTTCTTGCCGAGCAACGGCAGCGCCGTCACGCCATATAGGTTCGGCACCGAGCAGTTCGCAGCGGAAATGAAACGCAAAGGGCTTGACCAGATTCGGTACTTTGCGGATGACCAGTTCAACAGGTTCCCGGGCAACAAGGGCGCGTATTTTAAGGAGTACAAGGGGTACTACTACCACGCTCCCACGGCGGACTGGCTGTTCTTTCACCCATTCGCAATTCAGGTGGACTACTCGTCAAGCGCACCCGTATCTATCAGCCTTACAGAAACCACGGCGATCTTCAAGTGGACGAACAACCAATGGGTGTTCGACCCCGAGGTCACAAAGCTTGTGACGGGGAAGGACCCAGGCAAAGGCACGGACGTGACCGTGACGAAGTTCTCCGGCTACGAGCCCCCCCTGGCCGTTTTCCCGCTGCCAAAGGGCAAGGCTTACAACGCTACCTATGGCGTGTTGAAGCAGCCGACGGGCGCCAAGGGACAGTTTGACCGCCGGTTTGTGTTCACCGACGTTCCGGCATTATACTCTCCGAGCGACGGCGACGGGATTAAGGAGACGGTGACGCAGGTCCTGAGTGTCCAAACCGCGGATGGCAAGAGCAAACGGGTCTGGGAACACAAGTTCGTGATCTGGCGCAAGCCGGATGGAACGCACGAATTCAAGTCACTGGAGTTTAAGGAATTTCCAAACGCCAAGTAGTCCAGGGGGCGGGCAGACACTCAGTCGCCGTGTGTCGCGCACGGAGACCGCGCGGGAGCGCCCAGCGCCGATGGACTGTTGCGTTGGTTACGCCAGGGAGACGACATCTGCTTCCTGCGATGGACCTTGAGGAGTTTTCGCGGGCCGCGAAGCACCAGTCAACACGGAGGACGAGCCAATGTCTCTGAACCACGACGCGCCGCAGCCATCGGGGCGACCGCGCCGGAGGCGGCAGTACGCGATTGTCGCTCTCTTCGGGATCGCTCTGGTTTCTGTGTCGCTCTGCGGTTGGATTGCGCTTGAGATTCAGCGGGCGCGCGTGCAGCGGGACGCGGTAGCCGCGCTTCGGGCGCTTCGTTTTGATGTCTGCTACGACTATCAAGTTGGCGACGATGATTTTCCCACGCCCGTGGGAAAATGGCAGGGTGTGGGAAGGATCGGCGATTGGCTCGGCGAGGACTTCTTTTGCTCTGTCGTTGCGGTGCGCGCGCCCAGCCTAGGCATCTCAAATTGTGGCGAGAGGATACGGTTCTCTGCCCACGTCAACGACGACAATCTCGCACCTCTTGAGAAGCTACGAGGTCTCAGACGTGTGACGCTTGACGGAGCCCAAGTTACCGACGACGGCATTGGGCACCTCGATGCACTCGATAAGCTTGAACGGCTTTCGTTGTGCGACACAAACATCACCGACCGCGGGATTCACCGGCTGATTGGTCGTGCCAATCTCCTATCCCTCGATGTGATGGGGACAAAGATCACGGACGCGGCATTTGCCGATATTTGTCAGTTCCCCATGCTTGAGGTACTTTCGGTTGGCAATGACAGCGTGACGGACCAAGGGCTGCTGCAACTTGCGAGCGCGAAGAACCTCAAGAAGCTCACTGTCTCGATGAAGCCCGTAATGGGTACGGCCACAGGCGCGAGGGCGCGGGGGTTGGTGACCGGCGAGGGCATTGACGCGCTGCAGCAACGCCTGCCCGGTTGCAAGATTAGTTGGGTCCTCGATTTGCGTTAGCTGCCATCTCGACGGCTATTTGGAGGGCACTACATGAAAGGGCCGTACAATGCTGTAGGCGAGTTCGACTACTTCAATCTCAAATATGACATGCGCTACCCGATGACAAGGACTATGGCCCCAAATTGCCGTCAAAGTGAGGCCCGAATGCCACCTACGTCATTGTTCCCGCACAAGGCCCGAATGTTCGAGTCAGCTCAGATGCCTCGACGACTTACCGCGCGTTGTCAGCTTCTCCTCACCGCCCTGTCACTGCTAGCGGGGTCGGGTGAGGGGCGGGCCGCGGAGGCGGCGGTCCCGGAGAAGCCATCCGCGGTAGCTCGGGATTGTGCCGAGGCGATTGCGAGGCTCGAAGCGCTCGGCGCGGTGACTCTCCCGATGAACGGGTCCCCGACCCTTCTGGCTGTCTACATTCGCCGAGATGCGGATGGCGCGGGATTCTGTAACAAGTTCATTGCCAGAGATTGGACAGGGAGCGATGCGGACCTCTCGCGGATGCGCGGGCTCCGCAATATCGGGTCCATAAACCTCGATCTCAAAGTCAAGAACCGGCGGGATCTTCAGTTTCTGACGGACCTGCCGCATCTTAAGCGGCTGAGTGACGGCCTTGGCACAATCTGCGACGAGGACATGAGCCTCGTCGCTCAGTGCCCGGCCCTCGAAGAGTTCTTTACGATCTATGAAATAACCGACCTTGGGCTAAGGCGCTTGGCTGACGCGCCAAAGCTCCGGGATGTTGTGATCTTCAACGGATGCCCGGGTTTTACGGATGCGGGGTTGGAAAGCATCGGGCGGCTGTCGCATCTTGAGCGACTCTGCGTCGGTCCGACGAAGGTAACTGACCGCGGGCTCCGGCATCTACACAGTCTCCCGGCACTGCGAACGCTTGTCATCCAAGGTCCGCTCATCACCGATACCGGGGTCGAAACGCTTGGCCAGATCAGGTCGCTCCGTGATGTGCATCTCTTCGGCACAAAGGTCTCGGAGAGCGGCGCAGCGACGCTGCGCTCGTTGCTGCCTGGCTGCAAGGTTGACCTCGGGCCAACAGAGCCGTCGCTGGCGCCCAAAGGGCCAGCGGCGGTGAGGCCAGAACACGGGCCAGAAAAGGTGACGGGCGTCAGGCTGGAACAGGGCGAGAAAAGGTGACATGAGCCATCTGCGCGCCGCCGGAATTCACGGATTGGAAGGTCCAATTCGACCAGGACCTCTTTGTCACCATTCCAGGCGAGAAGGTAGTGATAGTCGCGGAGCGGCAGATCACCTGGCAAAGAACCAATTCTGGTAAGATTGAGTTCAAGAATACCCCCGTTACCGCGAAATAGCCCGGTGTCTGTTTTTCTGCCGGCCTCCGGCGAGACGAAAGATGCATCATACTTTCGGCTGCTGCCGGCGGCCGGGAGTTGTCACTATTGGCGTTCTTGGGACGATCCCAAGCGCGCCGGGGACGAAGGAGAAGAGAAATGTTCGCCACGTTGACGCAATCTTCCAACAACTCCAAGAATTCTGCGCCAGCCGAAACATTCGGTGAAGCGGGATTGTTGACAAGCGCTTCGCCGCTCGGCTACTTGGGTAACAGCAACCTGCGCCTGACCCCGTACCCGATCACCTTCGCGGCCTGCGCGCCGCCGGGTGCGGGGGACGCGGAGGTTGCGGCGACTGCGCCGGTGCAGGCGGCGGCCCCTTCCGCCGTGTACATGATGAATCGAAAGCTGGGTGCTGGCCCTCAAGACCAGGCCACAGCCAAGGACGCGCTCAACGTGCTCTCCCATACGTTTGTATACACAACCGGCGCCAACGGCACTTTGCTTACCACCTACAGTTGGGGAAACGACTTCAACCCGGCGTTCCCCAGCCACTGGTATTTCGGCCAGGACGGTGCCGTCGCAAATGACGCCAAAGCGGCGCAACAGGGGATTGCGGACCTCGCGTCGGGACACGGGCCGCAGCCAGTCTTGCAGCGAGGGCTCTCCGACCGGGATGTCCAAACGGCATTCACCGTCCTATCGGACTACCCCGAGGGCGGGTCGTGGCACAAATGGATGCCTGGCGCGACCTGCAAGGAGGAGGCAGCCAAGTTGATCGCCCTGGCGGCGGTTGCTAGGGCGAACAACGACGCCAAGGATGCCGTCGTGAAGTATGTGAAGAGTAACGTATGGGTTATCGGGGGCTACGTGCCGCGGGCCAGCGCGCTGGCGCAGGGCTTCTTGAAAAACTTGAATGCGGACGTGAAGACGTTTGAGGCGTGGATGAAGGACACGAGCCAGAAAATGCAGAGCGGCGCCATCGCGGCATCCAACGAAATTAAACAGGCGTTTCAGCAGGTAGTCGGCACGTTTTAGGAGAGAGGTTCCCACGGGCTACTCGGCCCACCTGGCACCACGGGGCGGGGGGCTCCGCGGTCGCCGCCCGGCTTGAGGGCGCATTGCCACGTTATTTCGCCCCCCCCCGGCGCGCGGCTGGGTGGCCGCGGCTCTCCCGCGTTACCGACGAAAGGAGCTTCCTAATGCGTAACGGGCTTACGGCAGCGAGCGCGGGGCGCCGCCCACCGCCACGGGCGCGGTGTCTCGCGTTGTTCGCAGCGTTTCTCCTCGCGGGCGGCCCTCTTACGGCGGGCGACGATGACGCCGTGACGCCCCCGACAACCGTCGTCGAGTTCGCCAGGTTTATGCGCGACTCCCGGACGGTGCTGGTCGGGAGGGGCAATGGCGATATTGAGGTCAGGGTTGCCCCCGACGGCAAGAAGACGGAGACCCTGCGGGCGCCGGAGGAGACGGACACGCTTGAAGTATCCCCCGATGGGTGGCCTATCGTTGCCTCGCACGTGGGGCTCAGGGGAGCGACGGAGCTTCGCGTCTGGGACACTGCCAACTGGAAGCCCCTCCGGCCGATTCGCGTCGATGGCAAGCGCCTCTTCGGCACGGCCTTCTCCCCGACTGGTGATCTTATGGCCTTCGGGGCTCGCGCGGATACGCCCACAGCACTCGACAATACGATCGTTATTTGGGACGTGAAGAAGCACACAGTTCGCACGTTTCTCCACGGCGACACCAACGCCGCGAACCATCTAGCCTTTTCGCCCAGTAAGCCGCTGCTGGCCTGTGCCGCCGGGTGCGGAGGGTTGGGCGGGTTCGGCCAGTGGGTCGATGTTTGGGACACGGACGCCTGGCACCGAGGCGCGCTTCGCGGGGTCCAAGGAAACTCCCTCGGGGTGGCGTGCCTCGCGTTCCTGCCCGACGGAGAGCGCATTGCGACCGGCGGCGTTGACAAGGCGATTCGCGTCTTCGATTGCTACAGCCACGAGGAGCTACAGACACTCAGGGGCCACGAAAGCACGATTTGCGCGTTGGTGCCCCTGCCGGGTGACAGGATCATTTCCGGGGCCTGCGACCATACGATTCGCTTATGGGACTTGACGACCGGCCGCGAAGTCGCGCGGCTGCGGGTTGGCGACTGGGTGCATCGTCTTGACCTATCCCCTGATGGAAAGACGTTGGTCTCCGTAGGGTTATCCGTCGGGGAGGACAAAATTCGATTCTGGGATGTCCCATCCCTGCTTCGCGCCCGGGGCGACGCGAAGCCCGAGGAATGCGAGAAATGGCGGGGCGAGTGGAAGTCGGCCCCGTCCCAGGAGCCCGATGTCAGAGTGCGTTCCGAGATGAAGACAGGCTTGCCTCGCCCAACGGGATCACCCAAGGGCAGGGACGGCCGGACTCGGCAGGCCGCAGCAGAGCGACAGGAGTTGGAACAGGCATTGGATTGGATTCACCGACAACAGGCAAAGGAATCCGGTTGGGACCTGGACCAACTGAAACGTGGGCCACAGGGAGAGGGCGGGCCAAGCCACATTAGCGCGCCACCGGAACCCTCGGAGTTCGTGCCGACCTTCGTGCAGCCGCTATGGGGAAGGCGCGGTTTCGGAAGCCGTGTCCCGTGAGGGGCGAAAGCCGGGCATAGGCTGCCGTCGTCGCCGCTGGGCCGCGATTGGTGCCTTACGCCTCAAGGAGGATTGTATGCGGGGGCTTCGCACATACACGAATGCTGCGCGGCCAGTAAGTCGCGGCACGGGGGTCTTGTTGGCGGCGGCACCGGCGGGCTGGCCCAGAGACCCTTGACAAGGCAGGCGGCGCAGCCAGAATGGAATGGTCGATGAGCTGCGTTGAGTGCAGCCATTACCATTTGCACGTCTCATGCCCTTGGGTTTCAAGGGTAAGCTGGAAACGCCGTGCGGCTTCTTTTCGCCATCCCGCACTATTACAAAGCTACGCCTGAGAGGGCTCACGGTTCGCTCGGCACGCGGCGTCTGGACCGTGCCCGGGCACTCACGCTAACGATCTCCGCGGTCCGGGAGCTTCTTGGTGGCAACCAGTCCGTCGCCAGCCCTGCTTACCCGCAGTGGACGACGGCCAATCGAATCTCGGCGGAATCGATCGAGATTGTCGTTTGCAACACGCACGGGCAACACGTGTTGGCCGACCTGCCGCTGCCCAAGGGGCGTTACCGAGTCAAGAAAGCTGCGATCAGGGGGATGATGCGGTGAAGGTGCTCGTCACGATCCCCCACTTCTACAAAGGCGTTCGGGGAAGTCGCTATGGGTCGCAGGCAACCGACGGCGCGGCCCGGGCCAGGGCGTTCAGCAGGTGTGTTTCTTCTCTACACCGTGTGCTCGGTGGAAAGCAGCACATGACGAATCTGGTTGCCCTGTTCGCCGATCCTCGATCTACACCGAACACTGTATTGCCGATTGCCGGACCTGCCAATGCGGCTATAACAAACCGAATTGACATAGTGGTACTTACTGTCGGAGAAGATCACCTGCTGGACCGGGTGCCGTTTCTTCGCGGAGCCTTCGCTCATCATCCCGTTCAGTGCGACTCAAGGCTACTCGGATTCGAGTGCCATGCCGTGCTCAGCGGTTCGCTCGGCGGGTACGACTACTACTGTTACACGGAAGACGATCTCGTGATCCACGATCCCTGGTTCTTCGTTAAACTCCGGCACTTCTGCGATCAAAACGGCGATGACGCGCTGCCGCAGCCGAATCGATTTGAATTCGCCGAGAACGTCTTGGCGTTGAAGGCCTATGTCGATGGGGATCTGCCGCGGGAAATGACGTCGCGATTTCAGGACGTGCGCGACCGGCCAGAGGTGCAGCTTTCCGCCGTCGGCGTGTCCGCCGCTTGTTCCCGAACGAGTAACCCCCACGCAGGTTGCTTCTTCCTCAACAGCCGGCAAATGGAGCGCTGGTGCGGGCAGCCCTATTTTCTCGATCGCGACAGCAGCTTTGTCGGGCCCCTGGAGAGCGCCGCGACGCTGGGAATAATGCGGACTTTTCGGATTTATAAGCCGGTCGCGCGGGTGGCCAGTTTCTTCGAGATTCAGCACTCCGGCGACGGCTGGATTCGGAGACTGGCGGCGATACAATCGCGGCTTTAAGGGTTTTGCCAAAACGGTCGGGCTGAGTGTGTTCTGCCACAACCTGATCGTGTTGGCGGACCAGGCGTTGGAGTAACAATTGCCACGAACACAACTGGGCTGCAATCCTCTAAAACAGGGAGATGTTCTGCGCCGAGCCGAACGGGAACCCGGG